>Ga0315278_10002782_pt1 | contig 15618 bp, 14 predicted proteins | sample YL17G06_0_MG_FD_203880 | JGI IMG/M metagenome (GOLD analysis project Ga0315278, IMG submission 203880) | Sediment microbial communities from Yellowstone Lake, YNP, Wyoming, USA - YL17G06_0 | ecosystem: Environmental > Aquatic > Freshwater > Lake > Sediment | place: USA: Wyoming | collected... | reverse complement strand
ACTTTTCTCTAGAGATGAAAAATAGAGGGGACTTTTCCCTGCAAATCGCCCAGGCGGCACTGGACCAGGACATTGCCCGGGAAGCAGCCGTTGTTTTTGTTTGGGTGGCGGTAATCCACCGTTCCCGGCAAAAATACCGGCAGCGGGCTTATCGTTACATTTACTTGGATTGTGGGCATATTGGGCAAAACCTATATCTGGCGGCTACAGCCATGGGCCTGGGATGTTGCGGGATCGCGGCTTTTTTCGACGATGAGGTTAACAACCTAATCGAGGTAGATGGATTGGAAGAAACAGCCATTTACCTGGCAAGCGTAGGAAAAAAAGGGATCTGAAAAAAAGGTGGGTTTTGGGATTGGGCTTGCAAACGTGCATTGAATTTCTTAAGGGCATGGTAATGCAATCCTGGGTATTTATCAGGTATTGTATAAAAAGGGTGATGTTCCGATGAATGGAAATCCAGCATCGCAAAGCGCGAAGATTCGGCAAGGACGAAAGAACGCTTCTTTGGAGCCTCTCTTCAATCCCCAATCCATCGCCATCGTGGGGGCTTCCAGGGACCCGAAAAAATGGGGATTCCATCTATTGCTGAATGTGATAAAAGGAGGCTATACGGGGCGGCTTTATCCCGTAAATGCTCGGGAGAAAGAGATCTTGGGCTTCAAGGCCTACGCCACGGTCGCCCAGATTCCCGAGGCCGTTGACCTGGTCCTTTTTATCGTCCCTCCTTCTGATATCCTCACGGTGCTCCATGACTGTGGCAAGAACGGGGCCAAGATTGGGGTCGTGATCACGGCGGGCTTCAGCGAAGTGGGCCATGAGGGGAGGAAGCTGGAAGAGGAAATGGTCGGGTTAGCCAGAACTCTGGGGATGCGCCTGCTCGGTCCCAACTGCCAGGGGATTGTCACCATAGAGCCTCAACGCCTGTATGCGCATATGCCCCCTCAATTCCCCGAACCGGGGCCCTTGGGATTGGTCTCCCAGAGCGGGAATCTAGCTACTTCGATCATTGAGCTGGCCAGCCCCATGCACCTGGGGTTCAGCCGGATCATCAGCAGCGGCAACGAAGCGGACCTCCAAACGTTGGATTTTCTGGAATACCTGGCTGAAGATCCAAAGACAGAGGTCATCTTGTCCTATCTGGAAGGAATAAAAGACGGAAGGCGGTTTATCCAAAGCGTGCGGAAGGTTTCCGCCCGGAAACCCCTGGTGATGTTGAAAGCCGGGCGGACCGAGGCGGGGATCAAGGCAGCGTTTTCTCATACCGGTGCCCTAACGGGGTCCGATGGCCTCTTTGATGGGTTATGCCAGCAAGCGGGTATCATCCGGGCGGAAACGTTGGAGGAGATGGTGGACATCGCCGCCGCCCTTCTTACCCAGCCTCTTCCAAGGGGAAAACGTGTAGGTATCCTGACCCTGGGAGGCGGCTGGGGCGTACTGGCAGCGGATTATTGTGCCAAAGCCGGCCTGATCCTTCCGGACTTGTCCAAAGAAATGGTCAAGACGCTGGATAAGATTTTACCCCCATGGTGGAACCGGATCAACCCCATCGACATGGTTGCCGGATACCGGAAGGGAGATCTAATTCAGTCCCTGGAGCTCTTCTTGGGGTCCAAACAATTCGATGGGGTGTTGATGCTGGGGCTCGGGTGGCGGGTGGTACGGGGAAGTTTTTTGAGAACGTCAGCGCTTACGCCAGGGGATGAAATGGAAACCGCTGGCCAGGACTGGATAGAAGAGGAACAAAAAATCTTTTCTGACGTGCAGGAGCTTGGCAGAAGGTATGAAAAGCCAATTCTACTGGCTTCCGATATGGTGCATCTCATCCCGGGGTATGCAGAGGGCATTCGGAGTCGGCGGGTCGCGGCTTACCCTTCTCTGCAGCGGGCGGTGAAAGCTTATGCAGGGTTGTTAAAACGTTATGAATCCTTGCAGCGAAAATTCAAGAACTGACCGGTGAGCAGTGTCCTGACTCGTTAATTCGTTTACTAATTCCCCCAATTGTCTTTGGTACAATCGGTGCAGTTGGTTCCGTAAATCAGGGTTCGACCCGGCGGGTTCCCCCTCACCCTCCCCTCTCCCCCGGAAGGTGTGAAATAATCCCCTAAATCACCCCCACCCTATCCCCCCTCAAGGGGGAGGGAATTTATTTCTTATTTGAATATGTTTACCCTCTCCCCGGGCGGGAGAGGGTAGGGTGAGGGGCGATATTCCGATTTTTTCACACCTTCCCGTGCTCGGGGGAGAGGGCTTCGTCGTGAGCTCAGCCGAACGGATGGGGTGAGGGGGGCTGATCGCCCAATTTTTTCCCTCATGATTTGTATTCGAAAGTCTCCCCCGGTTTCCAGCGGACCACAGTTACGTGGGGGGCCCGGAATTTTATCTCTTCCACGAGTTTATTCAAGTTGAGCTTCTGATTGGGGAACGTATCGTAATGGATGGGGATGAAGCATTTCGGGTGGATCAGGGAAGCGGCGTAGGCCGCCTCTCGGTAACCCATGTTATATTTCCCGCCGACCGGGAGAACGGCCACATCCGGGCTGTAAAGATCACGGATTATGGCCATGTCCCCGAAGACGCCCGTGTCACCCCCGTAGTAAATGGAGGGGCCATCTTTAAATTCGATTACATATCCGACGGAGCCTGACCCGGCCGTCAATTTGCCTTCTTTTTTATATTCTTCTCCCATAATATCCGACGTGTGGGCCGCATTGACCATCGTGAGGGTGAAAGCCTTTGTCTCCCAGCTTCCTCCGATGTTGAGCGTGATGGACCCTTTGTCGTATTTGATTCCCCCATACTTCTCGGCATACATCCCGATCTCCGGGCTGCAGATCAGCGGAGCGCCGGTCATCTTGACGATTTCCAGGGAATCCCCGATATGGTCGATATGACCGTGGGTCACACAGACCGCGTCGGCTTTCTTGATCTGGTTGAGCTTGATGGGGCAAGCGGGATTCCCCTCAATCCAGGGATCGAAGAAGATCAATTTTCCTCCCGCCTCCACCTTAATGGAGGCATGCCCCAGCCAGGTTATTTTTGCTTTGTTCATCGCTTCCTACCTCCTTCCTGATTAGTGATTCGTGTCAGTGTGAGTGTCAATTGGTAGTGGCCATTTTTTTGTTCACTGACACTCACACCATTCACTTGCTAAAGTACCAGATAAGTCCTATACGCTTCCTCATCCTTGCGAAAGTCGGCCACGCTTCCCTGGTAGCGCACTTCTCCCTTCTCCAATACATACAATCGGTCGCTCAAGGCCAAGGAAAACCTGGCATTCTGTTCGCAAAGAAGAATGGTCATTCCTTCCTGCTTCAGTCTGGAAATCTGCTCGCCGAGCTGTTGCACCACGATGGGCGCCAAACCTTCGGACGGCTCGTCCAACAGGAGAAGGTCGGGGTTGCCCATGAGGGTCCGGGCAATGGTGAGCATTTGCTGCTCACCTCCGCTTAAGAAGCCTCCCCTCCGATTCTGGATGGGGTGGAGAGCCGGGAAGAGATTGAAAACTCGATCCAGGGTCCAGAGGTTCTTTTTGTCCCGGGCCGGTTTTACCGCCACGTCCAGGTTCTCCCAGACGGTGAGGTCGGAAAAGATCCGTCGCTCCTCGGGCACAAACCCGATCCCCAGCTTGGCGATCTGGAAAGGTGATTTGCCCACCAGCTCCTCCCCCTTCCACCGGATCGACCCGGAGCGGGGCGGGGTGAGGCCCATGATGGAGCGGAGCGTGGTGGTCTTGCCCACCCCGTTTCTTCCCAGGAGGGAGACCACTTCTTTTTCTTCCACCCGGAGGGAGACCCCGAAGAGAATCTGGCTCAACCCGTAGGAGGTGTAGATGTTGCTGGCCTCCAGGTTCATCGGGTCTCTCCCAGATAGACTTTCTGAACATCCGGGTTACGCCGGATTTCGTGCGGAGTCCCTTCGGCAATGAGCCTTCCCTGGTACAGGACCATGATTCTTTCAGAGATGGAAAAGACCACCTCCATGTCGTGTTCGGTGAAGAGCAGGGTGAGGCCTTTCTCCCGCGTGATTCGTCCGATCAATTCGATGGTCTGGTGCGTCTCTTGGGCGGACATTCCCGCCGTCGGTTCATCCAGGAGGAGAAGCTCGGGCTCGCTGGCCAGGGCGATTCCCAGTTCCAGCTGCTTTTGAAACCCGTAGGAGAGAGACCCGCTCACCGTCTGTGCATATTCCTTGAGGCCGACTCTCCCCAGAATCTCCCCGGTCTCCTCCTGAAAGAACGACTCCACAGGCCGGAAGAAGGTAAGGCTCTTTCCCCGGTGGACCAGCACGGCAGCCTGGATGTTCTGGAAAACGGTGAGCCGGGGGAAAATGTTGGTCCGCTGGAAGGAACGGCCGACGCCCAGCCGGCAGATCTGGTGAGGAGGGCGGCCGGTGATGTCCAGATCCTTGAAGGTCAATTTTCCCTCATCCATGGGCAGGTGGCCGGTAATCAGGTTAAAAAGGGTCGTCTTTCCCGCACCGTTGGGGCCGATGATGGAGCAGATCTCTCCCTTCGGGATGGAAAAGCTCACCCCGTTGATGGCCACGAATCCGTCGAAGGATTTTTTGACCCTTTCCACCCCGAGAATCATCGATTCCCTCCCGGACGGGCAAAGCGAGCCTGCAGGAACCCCATGATTCCCCCGGGGAAGAAGAAGAGGAGAAAAGCCAGGGTGAACCCCAAGATCACCGGCCAGTGTTCGGTGTAGGAGGTGACCTGCATCCTCACGAAGAGCAGGACGGCGGCTCCCACGACGGGGCCGAAGAAGTTGTAAATGCCCCCCAGGAGGGTCATGATGAGCACCTCCGCCGATGCCGGCCAGAATAGGATATCGGGGAAAACGCTGTGGTTGAAAATCCCGAAGAGCGCCCCGGCAATGGCGGCGAAGACCCCGGAGATCATAAAAGCGATCAGCTGGAAAAGCTTCACGTGGATCCCGATGAATTCGGTGCGCTCGGGATTTTCCCGAATGGTGGTAAGGATCCGGCCGAAGGGGGAGTTCACCACCTTGCGGAGGAGAAAAAGGGATCCGGCCACAACCCCCAGGGTGAAATAGTAAAATCGGACCTTGGAATCCAGGAACTGGGGGAAGGGGACTCCGACGAAACCGTTGTCCCCGCCGGTCAGGGAATTCCACTTGAAAGCCATGGCCCAGACGATCTGCGAGAAGGCCAGGGTCAGCATGGCAAAGTACACCTTGGTCAGGCGCACACAAAAGAAGCCGATGACCAGGGCAGAGATTCCTCCCAGGGCGCCCGCCGCGGCAAAGGCCAACGGGAAGGGGACCGAAGCCTTCTTCATCAGGAGAGCGCAGGTGTAAGCGCCGATCCCGAAATAAGTCGCGTGGCCGAAGGAAACCAACCCGGTGTACCCCAGCAAAAGGTTGAGGCTCACCGCAAAAAGGCCGAAGATGAGAATGTCGGTCCCCAGGAAAACGTAGAACCGGGATTCGGTCAGGGGGATGCAGAGCAGAAGAAGGATGAAAAGAAGCAGGATCCAGTTTTCTTTGGACATGATTCGATTACCGCTGCAAAGGTCTTCCCAAAAGCCCCCAGGGCCGGATGATCAACACCAGGGCCATCAGGACGTAGATGAACGCCAGGGAGAGCCGGGGAAAAACCAGAATTCCCAGGGCATAAACCTGGCCCACGATCAGGGACCCGAGAAAGGTCCCCCAAAAGCTTCCCAACCCCCCGATGACCACCACGATGAAGGCGTTGATGATGACCTCCACGTCCATCCCCGGGACGATGGCCGAGACCGGAGAAACCAGAGCGCCCCCCAGCCCGGCCAACCAGGCACCGATGAAAAAAACGACGGTGAACAAACGGTTCACGTGGACCCCCAGGGAGCTCAACATCTCCCGATCCAGCGCGGCCGCCCGGATTTTCCTCCCCCAACGGGTGCGCAGCAGGGTAAACCAAAAGGTGAAAGCGATGCAGGGTCCCAGAAAGATGATGACCAGGTTGTAGGTGGGAAAAAATTGGTCCAGGATGGGAACCGCCCCTTTGAGCAGGGCCGGCCGGGAAACGGAAAACTGACCGGTGCCCCAGATGATTTTGGCAAAGTCGGCCAGGATGAGAACGAGGGCATAGGTAAAGAGAAGCTGGTAGAGTTCTTCCCGGGCATAGAGATGGCGCAGGAAGAACCGCTCAATGACCGCCCCGAGGGCGGCGACGGTCAGAGAGGCGAATAGCACCGCCCACCAGAACTGACCGGGAGCATCGACGAAGAGCGAAACAAACTGCTGGGTGAAATAGGCCCCCAGCATGTAAAGGGAGCCGTGAGCGAAGTTCAGAATCCCCAGGATGCCGAAGATCAGCGAGAGGCCGGAGGCGATCAGAAAAAGAAACATCGCATAGGTGAGGCCGTTCAGCGATTGCAGCAGCAGAAAAGACGGATCCGGCATGGCTCTGTTTCCCCGGGGACAGAGAGAGGCGCATGGGCAAAGCCTGAAGCTTTGCCCATGCACGATTGGACGAAGGTTAATCCATTAGATCATCGGCGGGAATGTACTCCACCGGGCGCAGGATGGGGAAGGGATATTCCGGGACTTTGGCCGTCGTTCCCCAGACCTGACCCCGGGTGGCCTGGTGATCCTTGGCCCGCATGGTCTGTTTGCCGATGGGCGTGTTGATCGTTAAGCCCTCCAGAGCTTTGATTACCTTCATGGTATCCGTGGAGTTGGCTTTTTTGATGGCCTCGGCCAGGAATTGGACGGCAATATACCCTGTAATGGCCCAGCTCGGGGGATATTCCTGCTTGGTATAGGCTTTCAACCGCTCTACATAGGATTTGTGCTCCGGCGTGTCGGGATAATAGAACACATCATAGGCATTGGTGGTAATCCCCAGGGGAAGATCGTCTTTGAGAGACATGCCGGTTTCCGGAGAGCCTCCCTCACCGGCGGCGACGACCTTCACCTTTTCAAAGAAGCCATAGGGCTTCGCCTGTTTGGCAAAAGTTACAAAATGGCCGCCCCATAGAGAAAGGAAAGCGGCATCCGGTTTGGCGGCAAGAAGGGGGGCGATGAAAGGGGTATAATCCGTCTCCCCCAGTTTCGGCCAGCCTTGATGGACAATCTGGACTTGAGGCTTGTTTTTTTTCATCCACTCCACGAAGGCCTTGGTGACCATCTGGCCGTATTCATAATCCGGGCCGAGGGTAGCGATCTTGGTCCAGGGATGCTTGGCCATGAACACCGCTGCGCTTCTCCCTTCCGTGTTCGTGTTGGCGGCGGCCCGGAAAACATAGGGGTGAAGCTTATCGGGGTCGGTCATGGCCGTGGACTTGGAAATGGGCGCGATGTAGAGGACCTTCTCCGTCTTGGCAACCTCCGAGAGGGCCAAGCCCTGGGATGCGGTAAGGCCGCCCACCAGGAAGTCCACCTTTTCTTTAAGGATGATCTCCCGGGCGACTCGAGTGGCTTCCTCGGGAGTGTTCCCGCAGTCGCGAACGATCAATTCAATCGGCCTTCCCAGGATTCCCCCCTTCGCGTTGATCTCTTTCACGAACATTTCCGCTCCCACGGAGGAAGGCTTGCCAAATAGGGCTCCGCCACCCGATAATATCATGGGGAAACCTACCAGAATCGGCTTCTTTTGAGCATCTGCGGTTTGCGGGGAAAAGAAAGCCAACGTTACTAAACTGAGAACCATCCAGAACATCAATGACCGTCGCATATTTTTCCTCCTTTCAAAGAAAGAATTCACCTCTCGGGTTTGTCCAGAAGGTTTCTACCCCTACTATACCTCCTTTCTGCGCTGGTTTTTGCCCAGTACCCCATTTCTAGCTAACCCAGCTCTTTCAAAAAGATTGTGCCTGAATCTTTGAGCAGGTTTGCACGGGTCAGGTCTGTTTTACGTGCTTACTGTATTTCTAAAGGAAAACCCTGTCAAGGCCTTTTCTGGCCTCGCCTGCCTCGGTTCGTTCAATTTTTATTGACATCTCCGGCCCGTTTTAGTAGCCTCTCAAATCAAAGCTTTTGGGGAATAGTCCTTGGATTACAGACTCGACGGCCCGTTCGTCGGGTTAACCCTTCGCTTCTAATGATCTACCCGGGAGAGCGACCCTCCCATCGGCCGCTCTCCCGGATAATTTGAGGTCCGCTCGGCCCTTTGGTTGGTAGAATCCAGCCGGCCACGGAAAGGGGCCAAATTTTTCCTTCCTTTACTCAACAGGTGCATAAGAATTTCCTGAAATTTTGCTTTGGCCCTTGCAGGCAAGGGGGAAAACCGATTTTTGCGATAGTCACGAGACCTCACCTCCGGTGCCCTTTGCCCCCCCACCCTAACCCTCCCCCTCGGAGGGGGGAGGGAAGGGTGGGGGTGATGCTCTTGATGCTTTTTTTACAACGTTTAGGTTTACAAATCAGTTCCCTATGGATATGATGAACCCTTCGGAGAAAACTTATCCAGAAAGGAGTCTACAGACATGATGAAGCCAGCAAAGGATTCTTTGGACTTAGGGATTGTGGTCAGCGATATCAAAGCCAGCCTCAATTTCTATCAGAACATTCTGGGGTTGGAATTTGTCGGGATAACCCCTGTGTGGTTCGGGACCATGCACCGGTTGCGCTACGGCAGCAGCGACTTTAAATTGATCGAACCGAAAGCCGTTCCCCCGAAAGGGGCCGTCGGGCTGGAAAAGCAACTGGGGTTTCGCTACGTCACCTTTGTCATTAAGAATCTCTCGGAGCTCTGCACAGAGCTTAAGAACAAGGGCATAGAGTTCGCTGTATCGGAAAGGGAAGTCCGTCCCGGCGTGCGCATCGCCATGGTCAAGGACCCGGACGGGAACATCGTGGAATTCGTGGAACGCAGCTAAAAGGCCGTTTGGATAACGCCTGGGCTTGGTCGACGCCCGATTTCTCTTCACTCATACAGCCAGCAGAGGATCTCCTGCCCTTTCCAGAGCCAACCCCACTTCTGCCCCCTTGGGAAGTGGGGTTTTTTGTTTCTCATTTGATGGCATATGAAGCATAATAATATATATAGGAGCTTCTTGCAAAACTCTTGAAAGTGAGAGGAGGTCGTCATTCCGGCGAAAGCCGGAATCCAGGATTTTCAAACAATTCTGGGTTCCGGCTTTCGCCGGAATGACGGAGGAGATGACTTTTGCAAGAACCTCATAGGTCAATCGCTTTTTGCCCCCGTAATAAAGAAACCCTGTGGGGACACCGATGACCGCAGATTTTTAGGATTCTAGATTTAATCAATTTTTATCCGAGCAGATCTGCGAAAATCCGTGTCCCGATAAATCTGAGGGCGTCCATGAGAAAAAAAATCACTATGATCCTGATTGGCCTGGTGGCGGTCGGGATGGCCGCCTGCGGTAAGAAAGAAGAAACGGCGCCGGAAAAAATCCGGACCGTTCGCGGCCCCAAAGTCGAAGCGGTGCAAACCTCGCCGGTAGAAGAAGTTTATGAGGCGGTCGGGACGGTTCGCTCGAAGGTGGCGAGCATTCTCTCCTCGAGGATCACCGGCCAAATCCTCGCGGTCCATGTCCGCGAAGGGGACCCGGTGCAGGCGGGCCAACTATTGATGGAAATCGATAACCGGGAGGCGACCGCCCAACTGCAGAAGGCGCAGGCCGACCTGCGCGAGGCGCAGGAGATGCTGGAAGAGGTGGAGCGGAACATCCAGGCGGCCGAATCGGCCAAGATTGCGGCGGAGGCCAACAAGACCCTGGCCATCTCCACTTTTAACCGGTACAAAACCCTTCTCGAACGCCGGTCGGTCAGCCCGCAAAAGTTCGAAGAAGTCCAGGCCCGGCATCAGGCCAGAATCGCGGAAGCGGACCGGGCCGAAGAAACCCATCGGGCGTTTTTCACCAAGAAGGAACAGGTGCTGGCCAAAATGGAGCAGGCCAAAGCCGAGGTCAATCAGGCCCAGCTTTCCGTCGGATATGCCCAGATCGCCTCGCCGATCGACGGCCTGGTGACCGCCAAGCAAGCGGAAGTCGGGGTTCTGGCCACGCCGGGATTGCCGCTGATCACGGTAGAAGATGACACTCAATACCGCCTGGAAGCGGTCGTGGAGGAATCCCAAATCGGAAAGATCCGTGGCGGCGCCACGGTCCGGGTACTCATCGATGCTTTGGGGCCGATGGAATGGCTTGGACGCGTTGCGGAGATCGGACCCGCCGCCGATCCGGCCAGCCGGAGCTCGATCGTGAAGGTGGACCTCCCACAGAAGGGTGATCGAGCGCGGGGCCGGCAAATCCTCCGGTCGGGCTTTTTTGGTAAGGCTCTTTTTTCCATTGGTCAGAGACAAGCCCTGACCGTTCCTGAGAAGGCGGTCATGCTGCGCGGTCAACTCCAGGAGATTTACGTGTTGGACCCAGAGAATATCGCCCGCCTGCGGTTGATTAAGACCGGGACGCAATACGGCCAGCGGGTGGAAATTTTGGCCGGGCTCCGGGAGGGAGAACGAATCGTCGTGGAAGGCGCCGAGGCGGTAAGCGATGGAAACCGGGTGGAATAGCGCAAAAGGCACAGGGTGCGATCTGGGGATTGAGTATTGATGGAATCGTAAAAAGTCGTCACTCCGGTGGAAACCGGAGTCCAGAGAATTTTTAAGTATTGGAAATAACTGGATTCCGGCTTTCGCCGGAATGACGGGAAACCTCACTTTTTGACTTTTTACGAGTTCATCAAAATTGGTCGCCGGGAGGGAGACCGGATGACCTGGGCCAAGAACAGGAAACTTCTTAAGAACGTGAGTTTGACATTGGCTCTGCTGGCGATTCCCTCGGTCATTTGCGCCCAATCCGGCCCGGTCATCGAAGTCGGCAAATTTTCAGATGCGGTGGTTGGGGATGGCCGGCCCCCGGGCTGGGAGCCTCTGACCTTCAAAAAGATTGAAAAGCACACCCATTACTCTCTGGTTAAGGATGACGGCACGGCGGTCGTCAAGGCCGTGTCCGAGGCATCCGCTTCCGGCTTAATTCGGAAGATTCAAATCAATCCCGAGGAATACCCCATCGTTCGATGGCGGTGGAAGGTGAGCAATATTCTTAAAAAAGGGAACGTGGAGCGAAAAGACGGCGATGACTACCCGGCCCGACTTTACATTACCTTCGAATATGATCCCGGCAAGCTGAGCTTTTCTGAAAGGCTAAAATATCAGGCCGCCAAGCTGTGGTACGGCGAGTATCCCCCCTTGGCGGCGATCAATTACATCTGGGAAAGCCATACCTCAATAGGAACGATGGTCCCGAACCCTTACACTGACCGGGTCATGATGATCGTGGTCGAAGGCGGCGCGGATAAGCTAAACCAGTGGATGAACGAAGAACGCAACGTTTACGAAGATTATAAGCGAGCTTTCGGGGAGGAGGCGCCGCTGATTTCCGGAGTGGCCATCATGACCGATACGGACAACACCGGAGAGTCGGCCACGGCCTACTACGGGGATATTCTCTTTATAAGGGATGGGAGGGCTCATGATTAGGAGCTGCATGACCCTTGTGGCCGGCCATTTTCGTGATGAAAAACGTCTGACCTTAGAAAATCAGGCAATATAATCTTGATCCATCTCCCCGCCCCATCTTTGGAAGAACCACCGCCTCATGGTGCCGAAGGCGGCGGCCCGGTGGCTGGGTCTGCGCCCATCCCCAATGCTTCTTCTTCTCCTTGTCAAAAATGCGGGATGGGAAGGCAAATATATCTCTTGACAAAAGAGGCCCATTGCATTATGAAAGTTTTGATTCCCAGCCTTCATCCAATCATCGAATAAGGGCAAAAGGAGGGCAAAGATGAACGGTCAAGAACGAAGTGCGGGGGCACGGATTATCCGGGGGGTTATCGTCATCATCGTTGGCCTCGTCATCTGGTACTCGCCAGTACCCGTCGGGGTCAAAAAAGAAGCCTGGCATCTTCTGGCCATCTTCGTGGCCACCATCTTCGGCTTAATCCTGACTCCGCTACCCATGGGGGCCGTGGTCATCACCGGAGTCATGATGACGACCTTTACCGGAGTTCTCAAAATCGGCCCAGCTCTTTCTGGCTTCGCCAACAGCACGGTCTGGTTGATCGTGGCCGCCTTTTTGGTCGCCCGAGGATTCATCAGTACAGGCCTGGGGAGGAGAATTGCCTACATGTTCATTCGGGCTTTCGGCCGCAAAACCATAGGGCTGGGTTATTCTATTGTGGCCACTGAGCTGGTTCTCTCTCCAGCCACTCCTTCAAACACGGCCCGGGCCGGAGGAATCATCTATCCGATCGTCCGGGCGCTTTCCGGCACCTTCGGGTCAGAACCAGGAGAGAGCGCCAGAAAGATTGGTGCTTTCCTGATGAAAATGGAGTATCAAGCAACCGTCATTACCTCCGCCATGTTCATGACTTCAGCCGCGATGAACCCGTTGGTCGTTGAACTGGCCAAGAAGACGGCCAACATTTCTTTATCCTGGGGAACATGGGCCCTGGCGGCCATCGTCCCTGGCCTCCTCTCGTTGATCATCGTCCCCTACCTTCTTTACAAGATCTATCCGCCCGAGATTAAAGCCACGCCCCAAGCGGCAGAGATGGCTCACAGCGAGCTGGAGAAAATGGGACCCATGAAACGGACCGAGAAGGTTATGCTATTCGTCTTTTTCCTCATCCTGGCGCTCTGGGTAACAGGGGAATGGAACAAGATCGACGCAACGGTTGTGGCCCTCATCGGTGTTTCCGTCATGCTGTTGACCGGAGTCATTCGCTGGGATGACGTCCTGACTGAGAAAGGGGCCTGGGATGCCCTCATCTGGTTCGGGGGGTTGGTCATGATGGCCGGCCAATTAAACAACCTCGGGTTTATGAAATGGTTCGCCGACACCGTGGGAGGTAGCCTGGCCGGATGGGCGTGGTTCCCGGCACTCCTCGTCCTGATGCTCGTTTATTTTTATGCCCATTACGGGTTCGCCAGTCTTACCGCGCACGTGACGGCCATGTTTCCGGCCTTCCTAATTGTGGCCATCGCAGCCAAGGTCCCCCCATATCTTGCGGCCTTGGTCCTCGGTTTTTTCTCCGCCCTGTGCGCTGGCATCACCCATTACGGGACCGGGCCCGCGCCGATTTACTTTAACGCCGGCTACGTAGACCTGAAGGCCTGGTGGAAATTCGGGCTGATCATATCCTTCGTCAACATCGCCATCTGGATGGGCGTTGGGTTTCCCTGGTGGAAGGTCCTCGGACTGTGGTAGAAGGGCTCTCGAGCTTCGATCTGCGGGAATCGGGAAAAGCCTGAGACTGGGGCAGTCCCAGCCGGGCTTTTCCCGAGCCCCCCTCATCAGAGGAATTTCTCTGTTTCTTTGGCCCAAACGGTTGGTTTGCCCGTTACCGCTACTTTATCCTTCGGCCTCCTGCGGAATCTAGCTGCCGACCCGGCGCAGCCCATGGAAGAACCCTTTCTCCTTTTTGGTCCGGCTGAGGCGGACGGCGCAATCCGGCTGGCGCCATGGCGCTATTTTTCACATTTTTCCATTAATTCCAAAGCAATGGAACGAGGGTGGAAAATCATTCTATTTCCGAAGCAGGAGAAGACGAGAAGATTTAAACAGAGGATATTTAAGAGATTTCCATCAAAAGCCGATTTTAGTTGAAAGTAGCTTTCCAATCGCCCTCACCCCCTTTACGAAAGGGGGGCAGGGGGGATTTTAAGAACCGGGAGGAGAGGAGGAGGACGAATGGATGCCCCCAAAGGATTTTCCGATCGAGTGGAGCAGTGGCTGGCAAAAATTCCGGGAGTCCGCACGTACCGGGACCGTGAACACCGAAGGGAGACCGACAAGCACCTTCGCGAACATATAGCCGCCCGCCTCCTGGAGGCCCGGTCTGGGCTCACCCGCACAACCCTGGAGATGAGCAAGAAGGGCCAATTGGGGCCCCTGGCAGAACTGGATCGACTCTCTTCCCGCATGCAGCAGATGGCCGACACCATCCGGTATGCCAGCTATGGCTATGCGGGGATCTTTGACGTGGAGAAGATCCGGGAAGAAGAGCTGGACCGTCTTTATACCTTTGACTTGTCCCTGATGGATGAGGTGGAAGGGATTGAGTCCAAAGTGGCGGAGTTAGGCCCTCAGCATCCTCCAGAAAAATGGAGCCGGGCGATCGAAGAGACTGTTCATCTCCTGGATGCCTTGGAAAAGAAATTCCGCCAACGAAATGATTTCATGGCCCGGCCGGCCTGAGTCGGGGATAAAACCCGGGTCCGCCGGAGGAGGAGGAACGAATGAGTCAGTTCTTGGAAGTGATCGAGTGGTTCGACGAAAGCGGCCTGGAGATGGTGCATCGCATCCCTGAGTCCGGATCCGCAGAAATCAAGTTTGGAGCCCAACTGGTTGTCCGGGAGAGTCAGGCGGCGGTCTTCTTCCGGGATGGCAAGGGATACGACGTGCTCGGCCCCGGCCGCCACACCCTTTCTACCATGAACCTGCCCATTTTGACCAAGGTCCTGAGCCTGCCTTTTGCTTTCAAAAGCCCCTTTCGGGTCGAGATCTTGTTCACGAACCTGAAGGTTTTTACCCATCTGAAGTGGGGAACCCAGGAACCAGTGGCTTTCAAGGACCGTGAGCTGGGAGTCGTCCGGCTCAGAGGATTCGGCAATTACACCATGCGCATCATCCAGCCTCTACTCTTCATCAACACCCTGATTGGCACCCAGGGAGTCTATGCCACCGATGAGATCTCCGGTTACCTGCGGGATGTCATCGTATCTCGCCTGAACGATCTCTTGGGGGAAACTCTCGAGTCTATATTCGAGCTTCCTCGCAATTACGATGAATTCGGCGTAGCCCTGAAGGCCAGGGTGAGTCAGGACTTCCAGAAGTATGGCCTGGAGCTGGTGGACCTGTTTGTCAATAGCATCACCCCTCCGGACGATGTCCAGAAGATGATCGATGAACGGAGCGGGATGCAGGCGGTGGGAAATTTGGACTCCTTCCTGAAATTTAAGGCCGCCAAGGCGCTGGGGGATGCGGCCAAAGCCGAAGGGGGAGTGGCGGGCACCGCGGCCGCCTCCGGTATGGGCCTTGGGGTGGGGGCCGGGATGGGGATGATGATTCCCGGCATCTTGATGAAAACCATGGAGGAAGGGGGCAAGGACGTGCCCAGTACAAAACAATTGCAGTGCCCCAAGTGCCATGCGCAGATCCTTTTTGAAGCGCGCTTCTGCCCTTTCTGCGGCCACCAGATCGTCAAAATCAACAAATGCCTGCACTGCGGGAAAGACCTCCCCCTGGAGGCCAACTTCTGCATGGTCTGCGGAACCAAGGTCGAAAAGGCGGAGCTTTCCTGCTCCCAGTGCGGAACCAAAGCCTTGCCCGGAGCTACCTTCTGCAACCAGTGCGGGGAAAAACTTTAACTCATTGGACGCAGATTTTCGCAGATCTACACAGATAAAGGAAATATATATTGCAACGGCCCATGTGGCCAGCCGGATAAAGGCGTTGGCGATTTTATGAAAGCACGAATATCCGCTTTTATCTGCGTTAACCCTGTTAGATAGTTTCCATCCGGAAACTCCCTCTCCCCTTGCGGGAGAGGGTTGGGGTGAGGGGGAGCAAAACAGAACATTTCAATATTCCGAACCATTATCACCCTCACCCTACCCTCCCCCGTCGAGGGGGAGGAGAAA
>Ga0315278_10002781_pt1 | contig 15618 bp, 12 predicted proteins | sample YL17G06_0_MG_FD_203880 | JGI IMG/M metagenome (GOLD analysis project Ga0315278, IMG submission 203880) | Sediment microbial communities from Yellowstone Lake, YNP, Wyoming, USA - YL17G06_0 | ecosystem: Environmental > Aquatic > Freshwater > Lake > Sediment | place: USA: Wyoming | collected... | reverse complement strand
GTCCGTAGACCTTCTCGTCGATCTCAATAGCTCTCTCATAGCACTTCTTAGCTCCCTCCAGGTCGCCCAGGTCTTTCAGGACATTGCCGAGGTTGTTGATGTCTGTGGCCACCGCGGGATGATCCGGTCCGTAGACCTTCTTGTTGATCTCAAGCGCTCTCTCGTAGCACTTCTTGGCTTCCTGCAGGTCACCCAGGTCTTTCAGGACCAAGCCCAGGTTGTTGGCATCTGCGGCTAACCTAGGATGATATTCCGGTAGATTTTTTTTGTTGATATTATTAGCTCTCTCGAAACACACCTTGGCTTCCTGCAGTTCACCCAGGTCTTTCAGGACCAAGCCGAGGTTGTTGACGTCTCTGGCCACGGTGGGATGATCCGGTCCGTAGACCTTCTCGTCGATCTCAAGGGCTCTCTCAAAGCATTTCCTGGCTTCCTGCAGCTCGCCCAGGTCTTGCAGGGCACCGCCGAGGTTGTTGATGTCTGTGGCCACGCTGGGATGATCCGGTCCGTAGGCCTTCTCGTCGATCTTCAGCGCTCTCTCATAGTACTTTTTGGCTTCCTGCGGGTTGCCAAGGTCTTGCAGGACCAAGCCGAGATTGTTGACGTCTCTGGCCACCGCAGGATGGTCAGGTCCGTAGACCTTCTCGTCGATCTCGATGGCCCGCTTGAGGGCAGACTTGGCCGCAACGAGCTCACCACGAGTCTGCAAGTATAAGCCGCACTCATTAAGCAGGCGACCCGTATTCTCTGGGGCTACTCCGAGTTCCTCGGCATGTCCTGCGGCAGCCAGGGCGTGAGGTAGCAAAAGAGCGCATTCGGGCCACGACTCGGGATTGTCGAGATGATCTTTTGGAAAAGCATCGTCCACTAGATTTACTGCTGCCTCAGCCCAACGTTTCTTATCATTTTCGGGCATCTGATATCTTATTACATCCTGCATCAGATTGTGGACGTAGATGCTGTCAGGCACCACTGTCACTAGAGAGTAACGGACCAGGGCCTGTATTGCTTCTTCCAGCCGGCTGGAGGTTGGGGTTGGTTGATCAAGGTACTTCAATCCACGACTAAAAAGGGCTTTAGGTATCCTCTCCGGCTCTGGAGCCAGAAAGGAGCACAGGGCTAGGAGATTGGCGCTAAGAGGCATATCCTTCTTTGATTTCTCGAAAGAAATATTCCAGGTTCGTGAGACGGGTTCAGGGTAATCAGTAGGCCAAGACTTACTCAGGACGTTTACTCTATTGTTTTTCAATTGCTCTAAATACGTCGAGAAGTTTCCACCGGTCTCTTTTATGTAAGCGCCCGCTTGTTCTAATGCCAGCGGTAGACAGCCCAGCTCTTTTGCAAGAGCCTTTGCTCCAGCTCTATCTGCAAGCTCTATTCTCCTTATCAAGAAATCAGTGGCTTCGCCTGGTTCGAACTTTACAATCTGATAATGATGAGCCATGTTATCCCAAACCGAGCTGGAATTGCGAGTAGTGACTATCGCATGACCTGCGCCTTCTCTGGGTAGGTAGCATCTGATCGTATCTGGTTCCATTGCATTGTCGAGAACAAGCAGCCATTTCCATCCATGATCCTGTTCTAACCAGTTTTTAATCGTGGTAACTGTAGAAGGTAGGTCCCTGCAGAAGGCTTTTGGGAAACCAGGTTCTGAGGCCAGATCAAATGCCAAGCTAGCGTAGTAGCTACTCAGAACAGCGGGGTCAACAGGCAGCCACCATTTGTACTTATACTCATTTTCGTGCTGGTAGAGATATTGAGCGGCGATCTGAGTCTTGCCCATACCACCAGTACCGCTAATTACATAGACTTTCGAGCTGGAGTTCAAGGTCTGATATATATCTTCGAGGATCGTCGTTCGGCCAGTGAAGTTTGGGTTTTTGGGAGGTGGTCGGGTATCCATCGCCACCAGTCCTGGGAAATCCGATGGGGCCGAAAACTTGAGACTTTCTTCAGATGATCTTTCGATATCTCTTTTGCTTTTTTTGTAATAATGCCACGCAGCAAATATACTCAATATACCAAATACTATCGTTATAATAATACCTAACCATACTGGATCTTTCAGAAACAATATGAGCCCCTCCCACCAACTAGTCTGGTTGCTTGGAAGAGGCAATGATGAGTCCGTACCTGAGACTAATGGGGCCGCGAGCAAGCCATCGAATATGAGCAGCGCGAGTAGAGCTGCCAAGAGCAAAGCCCATGTTCGTTTCGCTAATCCACCCATTAAGCAGAAATATGGCCATTAATGAGTAATAAAGCAGAAGGTACTGGCTAAGAAGACTTTTGCGGTATCTCTTTGCTACGCCGACCCAAATAGTTTATATTTTATGGAGTTGATTAAAATAGTTCAGCTTTTCTTTCGTGTTACGGTTAGGATCGCTTCAGTCCCTATAACCGCAGATGTCCCGCCTCCACCTAGGGTAATAATTTTCCATAGGCATCCAGTTCTAGCCCCCTTATGGGCTCTTGACCATGATGCTCCTGTTTATATGCCTCCAATTGTTGATGAGGATTGATGAAGGCAAGGTTCGTGTTGCGCATGCCATTCTCCGAGATCCAACTAATATCTATCCTCAGGTTTGTGGGAGGGGCCTCAGGAAATTTTAAGAAATTATCAAGTACATTACCCGGCCCGATTTCGTGTTGCACGACAGATTTAGGGAGGGGGCGGCATATTTCAGGAGGACAATCCTCAAAAGGATAACCATTGATGTACAGCCGAATTTCATTCGCCCAACCGGGCCCGTTATTCTTTATAATCAGATCAATGACTTTTTCATTTTCAACTCTTGATGAAATAACCAAATCCGCTCTTTTGGCTGCATTCTTTCGATCAGCTTCCTGATCTTTGATGATAGCCAATTGCTGTTGCGAGATCTCTGTTTGCCTTTTCATGATAGCACTCTGTTCCCCTTGAATCTGCATCTGCCGGTGCAATATATTCCTTTGTGATTCTTGAACCTTCACCTGATCGCGCGCAATCTCAGTCTGTTTCCCCATGAGGGAGCGTTGTCTCCATGCAAAGATAGCCAAGAAGACGGTCGCAACGCAAGCTGCAACTGATGCACCCGCTAGTATCCAATCAGTGACGGCGATCTCAGGGGGCATATCAATTCTGAGATCGATCAGGCTAAAAGCAGCTCTCTTGGCTTGCTTTTCTGATCGCTGTGAGGGCAGTTCTCGTAATCGATTACGGCCTTTACAAGATCCTGGCCTGCCCCTAGGACCTTCGATGCAATTGGCGAGCTGGCTTCCGGGCTGCAATGCTTCTGAGCGAAGTATTCAGAGATTGCGTCATCCAGCTCCAGGAGCTTTTTGACGATAGGATTCTGCTTATTCAGACGGTACATCTTTGCCTGCCCCACCGTCCTCGTGCCTGTAATGAGACCCAGGGCCTCAAGCTTGGGCCATGCCTTGAATAGAGTCGTTCTACTCAAGCCGGCGCCCTCTGCGATGTTGGTCTTTGAGTAGTCAAAGACCTCGTTATCCATCAAGAAGTCCAACACTTTCAGCACCGTGCTCTTAATTCCAAGCTCTCTAATGAATAAGGACTCTTCCACTAATTTGACCCCCCCTACTTTTTATTCTTCATCCTCGTGGATCCCTCGCCGTGTCTCATACCCTCCTTTTCATGAAGGCAGAGAACGATGTGTACACGCCGTGTACACCACGTATACACCTAGAGCATAAAGTTTAAATACTTTACGATGGCGTTTTAAATTATGTAGGTCAATAAATTCTATCGGATATAATGAGGGGAATTGTTGAAAATAAATAAGGCAACATTGAAGGCACAAATTCTAAAGAAGCTTCGTAGGCACGGATATTGGGGCGGAAAACATACTGCTTTCGATGAACTCTCAAAGGGTATTCCCAAACACCTTCGTGGAGATGCGAATGCGGCGGCAGAAGAGCTAATTACAGAAGGGCTATTATTACCCAAACAAACCAGCTATGGCAGACATGTTTCCTTGAATCCCCAAAGGAAAGCCGAGATAGATAAGATCATTAAAGAGGGTTTGAGTGAAGAGCCGCGCTCATAATGGCTATCAAAGACTATCCCCACATGATCCTCCATGATAGCACCATGATAGCCTCTGATCGCCTGTGATAGTATATTGATACCAGAAAATAGTTATCTGATAGTAGTATGATAATAGGCTATCTGAAACTATCTTGTTGTATCAGAAGGGTATCAGAACGGCATGAAGGAGGATAGTGGTTTGAAACGTATCTATGCCGAGCAGGGAGCTGGCGGGCAGGAGGTCGATTTTTATAAGTAACGTGGAAGGGCTTTGGAGATATTAGGTACTGGAGAGAGCGGGACGAAGATGAGGACGTTTCTTATGAGGACTTATGACAGGCCCATATTTTAGCTGGCACATAAGATTGGCCGAGAAGATCATTATGCTCAGAGATAGACAGCCATGGTGTGGAGGAGCAGGGCGCAATCGACAGACTGATCTTACCTCAAAACCACCTACTCCGGTCGCAACAAGAAGACCCTCGTCCTCCTACGCATCTCCACTTGGATCTTATTCTCGCGGTTCAGCCAGCCCAGGGCTCCATAGATCTCTTCACGCCGCAAGGAGGTAGCTCTCATGAGCTCACCAATAGTGCTGGGACCGTTCTTATTTAGCGCCTCCCGAACGATGCCCACTTTTGGGCCAAAGAACGCTTCAAAAGTGGTCTCAGTCATTGGAGAGATATCAACCCGGCTTGAGTATAAATAATTCGGCCAATCGTCTGCGTTTGAAATCTAATGTGACTTCAAAGTCGGTTCTTATTAGCCCGCCTCACATCCAGCCGGGTCTTGCATCTGGGACATGACTTGGGCTTATTGATCCTTGACTTCCAGCCGTAATCGCATTTGGGGCAAATCTTTTGTTTCATATGTCATCTCCATAAATTTTATTTATAGTATTAATAACTTTTCACTGACATGATAACCCGCACAGAGCTTAAGGCACAAGCATTCGAGCTCGTGTTTTGTCAAGCCTTTCTTTTTCGATTATATCGCCATTGAGAGCCTCAAAAAGCAGCACAATAGATGCAAGGCAGCCAACGCAGGCTGCAATCGAGGTAACCTCAGAGCCATGCCCTTTCGGGGAAAGGAGATGTCGTCAAACGCATTCATCCTCATTCTCATGCCATCTCCCCCAGCCAGGCTCGTCTCATCTCCTGCTCATCGGATGGCTTGGCGCAGAGGACCTCGGCCAGGATATCCTTGGCCGGCTATCCACGGCCTGAGCAGCTGAAAACTCTCCGGCCACCACCCCTCCTCGCTCCAGCTCTTCTCCTATCCCTGGTTGTTTGATGGATAATCCTCTCTGCTGCAGGCACCCAGCGATTTGATCCTGACCCACACCAAAAAGTTTATCATTTAATAAGTACTTTAAACTAATTAAGGGAGTAATAAAATGGGAGAATATTATTTTATTACATACGTGACCCGAAAATTGGGGCGGCAATTTCTTGAGAGCGAGGTAATCGACGAGCACCCCTTCTATTGGCTCAAGAGATCTCAATTAGAGTCGAATTTGAAGATGGTTCTTGTTAACTGGCGAGAGATATCTCTGGAAGAATATGAGCTGTTCCTCAACGGCGAGATCGCGGAGAATCTCGGCACCATCCTGGCGGCTCAATCCAACCCGCTCGAATTGATAAATAGAGATGCCTCAGATGGTCTGGAGAGTTAAACCCGACGGCGTCCTTCGGGTCAAACAATCGCAATCAGACTGAAGGGAGCTGGAGCTTTCTGATCCCGCCCAACGCATTGCACTTGAACAAGCGACAGCCTTGCGCACCGATTAATCCCGCGCTGGAATCTGCAGCAGGCTTTTTGCGCTGAGCTCCTGTCTGCGCCACCAGGGCCATCTCATGAGAAATGAGGTGGTCTGGCTTGCCATCTCCTCCAAGATGCGTCCGCCCTGGCTGTAGTCCTGCCCCTGCATGCCATAGATGCAGAAGGCCCGGGTCGGCAAGCCGGCCATGGCTTCCCGGTGCCGGTCGAGTACAGGGGCGTACAGGAGGATGCCTCCCGAGAGGCCTGCTTCATGGCCGGGGCAACATGGCCTGCAACATTCCTGGCTCTTTCGTAAGCCCGATGCCCCACTATCCGGGAAGGAGTGGTGGTTCTCCTCCAGGATGGTTCACAGCTCGGACGGAAGGCAAAGGCTCTCCTCATGTCCGGGGATCTGCGGTCCAGCGTGCTCGAGGATGCCCGAACGAATGCCGGCGATAAAGAGAATCCGGGACTGCTGAAGGTGGGGATTGCCGTTCAGGGCCCGGGCCAGCATCTCCTCCGGGGCGATGAGGACGGCCCAAGGGTCTCGGGGAGCTGGGAGACGGCGGGCGGGAGGTCGATTTCCATGATTAGAGTGGGAGAGCTTCGGGGATGTTAGGGGATGGAGAGGGTGGGGCGAAGGTATGACGCGCGTTTCCAATCCTTGTTTTCGTGGAACTCGCTCTTGAACTGGCTGACGGGGACTGACAAGCAAACCACAGTGTACGGTTTCAATCCTTGTTTTCGTGGAACTCGCTCTTGAACGAAGTTTGGGTGTTCCGGGTGAAACGAAGAGAAAATAGTTTCAATCCTTGTTTTCGTGGAACTCGCTCTTGAACAGCGGGGATTTTTCGTCCTTTTTTGCGTTTCTCAGCGTCAAACCGGCCTTTTCTCACCCCTCTTCTGGCATGAGTGGAATTTATTGAGCCTCTTATAAATTCATTCCTGCGAGATGTCACTGGTAACATGCCTTTGGAGCAAAAAAGGTTACAGTATCTCTATTTCAACCTCGTGACCGCTCCGAATCCCCTGGAAACAGACTTCCCCAGTCCCACAAATTCAGGTATCGCAAAGTTCGTGGTGAACTCCCCTCGAATGCCTGTCACCTGCGTCCCCTTCAGCAGGCAAATCTCGTCGTGCAATCTTCCCACCTCCAGACGAATGTGCTCTTTGGCCATATACCCGAGTCCCTTGGAAGCGGAGAGTATGTTGCCCACCAGGATTCTGCGCAGCAGCTCTTTTCTCTCCTGCCAGGAGGCATCTAGATATTTCGGGTAGTTCTCCTGGCTGAGCGCCAGCCAGGGAGTGAGGAACCTGTAGCTGTGGATAGCCTCTGCACAGCCGAACTCCTCGCTCTTCACGATCACGCTACGTTCTAAGATGGAGTAGGTGCTCTCATCCAATTTTATCTCATCAAACTTATCATAAATCTCCTTCAGGACCTCAGCGCCTTCGTTGATCCCCAGGACGAGAGGGGTGCCGCCCAGCATCTTGTACTGGATGAGGGGATATTTGTAGATCAGCCTATCCGTTACATGCTGGTGCAGGAGGGCATATTCATTGAAGCTGGTGGCAAAAAAGCCCCTCAGCTTTGTGGCGTCCCCACGCATGGGCGCGTCCGAGCGCAGGGTGAGGCGGAGGATTTTGAGGAGCACGATTTTTTCCTCCTAGAACATCAATGTTCCACCTAGGGGCTCTTTTGCGTCGATGTCAAGTCCAACGCCATTTCTATCATAAAATTGTTCATCTAATATTCTGAAGTTCTCAATCTTATTAATAGTCAAATCGTCTGGCTGTATTTGCATTCCTTTATAAAATCTTATATTTATGGAATTTGCTGCAATACGTTTTCTTAAACTCCTTATCTCATAGCGCCTGCTCCACCTCTCCTTAATATCAGAAGCCTCTTGAAGATCCTTTACTAATCCTGGATCGAGTGATGATACTATAAATTGTTCCTGGTAACCGTCATCTCTTAATAGTTTCTTGATATCTGCAGCGACCTCTTTGCCGTTTTCTTCATATTTATGAGAATATTGAGCATAAGCATTTACTATTTTCATGGATTGTCCAATGCTTTCTCGGATGAGGTCAAAATATTTTGCCCCCAGTTTATAGAAAGAATCCTCTCTTACATTAAGACCGATTTCTTTTAAGCTGAAAGCTGTCGAGTCCAATTCAATATTGTCATAAATCATTTGCGAGAAAGCTCTGCCCTTATCGGATTCCAGATTTACTATTTCAACTTGACCCAATTCCTTCAATCCATTGCGATTGCATCTTCCGCTAACTTGAAAAATTGAGTCCAATGGAGCCCAATCTCTTACAACATATTCTATGTCGATATCTACCCCAGCTTCGATGCATTGGGTGGTCACGATCAATGGTTTCTCCTCCTTCTGGATGGACTTTTTTATTCTTGATATGCGTTCTCTTCGCTGGGATGGAGCAACGAGCGAGGACAAATAGAATGTGGGACGTGAATTTTCCAATATTTTTATTGCTCTTTTATATACTAATTTGCTGCTCTCTCTTGTATTAAGCACGATCATCATTGATCCATCAGCATGCGAGTCCAGGAGACTAGGTAGTCTTCCCAAGAAATCTTCGAGGCCCTCTTTCCTTGGTACTATATGCAATTCTACCCTCTTGCGCCTTGCAAAGTATTCTTGATGATTTGGAACCCGCTCTTTTGCACCTGGCATAAATCCTGGCTGGGTCGCAGACATTAGCACAATATGTGTATTGCCCACTTCTGTCAATTTCTTAAAGAATTTCTCAAAGGGCTTCCACAGTTCTGATGGCAAAGCTTGCACTTCATCAAAAATAATAATAGAATTAAACAGATTATGAAATCTCATGAGATATTTTGTCTTGAGAGAGAACATTGAATAAAGCAATTGATCATAGGTTGTAATAATGATCTCGGCATTCCATATATTCAAGAAAAAATCTATCGAGTTCTTACTTCGTTCTAATTCATCGACTCCATCTCTATATCTGAAATCCGAAATCGAATAGCTGGGAAAATATAGCCTTTCTCCACGTTGTGCATAGATATCTCCTAGAAATTTTTTATATTCCTCGTCCGTTTGTTCGATAATTGAGAGAAATGGAAGAGAAATAATAATTTTCGGGATAAAACTGTTTTCATTCCCAATCCTATATCTAAGCTTGAGTGCCCAGGAAGCGGCCAGTAGCGTCTTTCCTAAACCAGTGGGAAGGGTAATTGAATGAATTCGTTCTTCTGAGGGAATCGAATAAACTCCCTGAATGGTTTCTTTGTAGGCATTATTTCGCTCTTTATTGATTATTTTACTATCATTGATCTTATTAATATAATTATCTACGAGGTCTTCCTGAATAGGTATGGGCTCTCGCTCATACTGTCTCGGATTGTCTGAGGCAAGATATGCTTTATCAGCCTCTAGGAGGATGGAATATAAAAATAGAGCGAGTATTCTGTGTTCTATCTGGATATCTAACCATCTATCTTTGTCGCATCCCTTGGGTGCCTTTTTATACTCTATGCCAAAATTCCTGAGTTTGCTTGAAATGTTATCGATTGTTTCAATATTAAAATCCCGACAAGAAGAAAAATCAATGTTATGGAACCTATATCCAAAAATCTCTGGGGTAATGTTCCTAATCTGCTTTTCCAGTAACGAGGAGTTTTGATAAACGCTCTTGAGCACCTCATCGATGCTTTTATACGTGGTATGATGTCCTTCGATGGCTAGAAAAACGGCGAAAGGCAGGAAAGATTTCCAGTGAGAATCTAATGGTTCATTTGAAAGCCATTTGTCCACCATAAAATGACCAAAAAATGCCGAGATAAGCGCATGAGATTTTTCTTTGATACCTCCAGTATATTCTTCATTCTCCGATTCGCTCTTTATATAATCTTGAAAGAATGAAGTACTTTTGCCAAAATCATGACATGCAGCGACCAAGACACAAATATCTTCTATTTGCTGTTTTGATAATCCGCTAAAATTTAACGATTTTAAAGATATTAGCTCTTTAGTTACTTTTATAACCTGAGCTAAATGATCCCATAACTTTAGAGTTGGTGTTAGTGATTTATCGAATGCGTGAGAAATTAAATTGCGTTCCATACATGCTCCCATTAAAGAAATGAAATAATTTTATTATTAAATCTATAAATATTATCTGTCATTCTTAATGGCAATGGTTTTGAAAGCATATTCAATAGATAACGTTTATAAGTAAACCTTCTATCCGGGGTGCCAAGATATGGAGCTATAACCTCTAAAATATGCCTATCTTCTTCAGCCTCATTTAGCCAATCTAGCGACAAAGAGCAATAATCCTTGTCTGCTACCGTGGATACATCATACTGTCTGGGGTCTAATGGCTGGCCTGTTCCTTCAGAAATGTAATCCAGTTCTGCTAAAAAGCCCGATAATCCCATGCAGGGCGTGTATACAGATCTTTTGTTCTTTATACGTGAAACGAGCTCGCTCATATTATCTCTTAGATTAATATAGATCAGATATGATGGACGTCTTAAGATCTCTTGAGGTATGAGGGCAGCTTTATTCCAATCTGGAATATTCTTTAATTCGGTCTGCTTAATCTTTCTAGACCGCTTGATTGAATAATCTATTCCGCCAGCACTATCTTGTCTGAGGTTTGTTACATGCGTGATTGTTTTGATAGGCTTTTCGATTTCAACAGCAACTCTTAAATTTCTCTCATCGAATTTTAAGGGCACTTCCGCCTTTGGCACTCCTAGCACTGCACCAAGGAGACCTGCCAAGGCAGTTCTCGGTGGAAATGGGTATGAAAGAGACGAAACATTACTGTAAGGCTTTCTAAAATGACCATATTTTGCATGATATCTAAAAGAAATTATGGAGATGCTATCCATCTTCATCGACTCATCCTTTCAAGCCTATCGATGTCTAAATCCAATAACTCAAAACTTTGTTCGTCGCTTTTGGCCATCTCTTCCAGCCGAGAGATCAGATTTGTACAATAGAGCTCCTTGAATTCTGGAGAAAAACAATATTCTATTCTTTCGATTTTTTCTTTTACTTTTTCAATGGATTTGAGCAATTTTGCGAAATCAAGAGTGTAATCCCCGATTTTTCTTATATTTATTTCTTCTCTTACTTCATCCTTTGGCTTCAATTCGACTTTTTCTCCTAGCGAACCGATGTGGTATTCTGTTGGAACATCCTTCTCCTCACCATTTTCTTCTATTTTTATCCTGTCTTTAAATACTATGTTTAAAAGCATTCTCGGTTGCTGATCGCGCTTTGTACGGGTATGAGCAGATGTCGTCTCTCTGACTCCCTTCCAAAGTGCAACTTTGAATTTCAGGATATCCTCCTCGCTAAGCCCTGTTGTAATTGCAGCATTTTCATTTGCAATGCCGTGAAATGCGATGAGCCCGTATGGAATCGCGTAATATGTGGTAAAGGTTCCCATTCGCTGTTCTGACTCTTCCGCTTCTCCTTTGGACCTGAAAATACTGGTTCCATGGAAGGTTACTTCCTCCACTCTATGGAGCGTCTCGCCGAAATTGATCTGAATAGGGCCAGTGACTTTGCTAGTCTCTCCCCAATCTTTGGGAGCACCTTTAAACGCCAGTGGACTCCCAAACATTCTCAAATCTACGAATCTATCTAGCAGGGAGTCCATGAGCTCTTTGCCTTCCAACTTATTCTTTTCAAGGCTATCCTTGACTCTATCAGTAAGATTAACGGTTTTTGTGCCCAGTTTTGTAACCAAGATGGAATCTTCTCCTCCTGTTTGTATAAGGTAATCTCTTATGAATCTCTTTAAGCGAACATCTGTAACGTAGCAATGCTTAGTGATATCGTCGATGCGGGGCCTATTTTCGTCCGGATCACCGTTTGGGTTGCCATTTTTTATATCGTATAAAAAAAGAAACTCATTTCTATTTTTCATAGGTGCCTTTATCCTATTATTTGAAGCTGTTTCATTTGCCATTTTAATCACTCTCTGCAGAGGCTTCAGATTTGCTCTTGCTCGGTAAGTAAAAGCCTGTCAGGCTTTGACCAATGGATAGATAGAATGCAATCTCCTTCCTGTCTATATCCCATTTCTCAATATCTGCGCCAAGGGCTCCGATCGCCTGGGCTACGCCTTTCATCTCATCGGACCATGCGCTTTTAGGAACACTATAATCATCCAATTTGCTCTTCGTCTTCACGAATATGTCCCTCAGATCTTGTTGGCTCAACTGGAGTCCTTTAAGCCATTTGAGCGCATTGCTCGATACTTGTTTTGCCATCTGAATGCTAACCAATTTGCCCAGAAGCAATCCCACTAAAAATGCATACTCTTTTTCCTTTGTGTTCAAGCCCCTGGATTCTTCACTCAAAAACTCATTTAGAGGCGTTAACCCTTCATGATTTTCGAGATATTTTCTTACAAAATTCTTCCCTTGATCCATCTTAACCACACCTACATGATCTAAGAATGAAACTAAGCATACCATCTTGGAAATATTATTTCTTATCGAATATACTTGCGCACTATCGGAAGCAGAAGCTGCACCCAGAAAATCATAAGATAACTTAGATGAAAATTCGGCTATTATATCTTTTAGAGGATAGTCGTTTTTGAGGAAAATTGCATCTAGGATATCTAAGCTATCAACATGCGATGATTTGAAGGGTGCTCTTTTATTTTTTAGTGGTTTCACATATCTGGGCATTCCGAGTACATCTTGTATTATTCTCAGATTTCCATCAATGGGCTGTGGAACTTGATCTAATTTCCAAGGATGGTCGACAGAGAGGGATTTATAGGCTTCATTTGTCTCATCTATTGCTCCTGCTATTTCTGACAACCTTGATGGAAGCACATCAGGAATTATCTTTCTTATATTTTTTATGTTTTGTCCCGCAACATCTCCTATTACAAATGTGACTGTTGATATGCCTTTGTTTTGCGATAAATCCTTTAGTATATTTTTCTCTGCGAACTGGAGACCTTGAAGATCTTTCCTAAAGAGTCTCAATGTTTCTTTGATAATGGTCAAGTCCTTTCGCTTATCGTCACTTCTAACAATATGAGGGATTATCAAGGACCGATGGCCCGAGATATCTTGCCTGAGTTCGGATGTGCTATTTAGCACATGAAACTTTGCTGCATATAGCGCTTCAGCACAAGGAGCACATATTGGAAAGGCTTTGCTTGAATTTTCGGCTGCAATTCCTGGAAAGAAAACTTGTTTATCCACATTTGCTATGTTTATCCCCACACCGGAGAGCACGTTCGGAAATAGCTCGGCTTCGGCACCACATAGACTGCATCTAATATCCGAGGAAATGAAAGATCTAGACCTTTCAGTCTGATAAATTATCCTCGGTTTATTTAATAAAGCAGTCTCGAGTAATTCTTCATTTTGGGCATTATATTCTTTATTAATTTTTATTGAAAATACTTTAATATTTCTCTTCTTTTTAGCCCATTCTATTGTTTCATGGAACGATTTTTCACATGATTCTCCAGTTTCACTTAGCTCCCCTATTTCAATATTGGTTGCTGTAAATATCTTGACAACCTTCTGCAGCCAGTCAGCCTTGTTTTTCTTTGAATCATCCATAAATTTTGCAACAGTTCTTTTTAATTTAACTTCACTATCTTTCCATGTTGGTGTTAAATAAGTTCCTTGAGATGCCGTTTTTAAGAATAGATATTCCCAGCTTTCATCTGAAACATTTTCTACTTGAAATCTCACTTTTTCATCTTGATCAATAGAGAATATTCCTATCTTGTCTGCAACTATTGATTCGAATTGGAGTTTTGCATAGTCTCCACGCACAATGGACTTCTTGCGGTGCTCTAAAAAAGAGTTTGCCGAGTCTAAGGCATCAGTATCAAAATCCAGGACTTCGATCATTTTTAGAATGCCTAGATTTCGTATAGCTTCCAGCATTAAACCACTTCGCAATTTTACTTTTCATTCACGAGCATATATTCCTGTACGTGCAGTCCACGCACCTGGCCTTCTGCTTCGTTCCCTTGGGATAATACCCCTTCTGAATTATGTTAAATATCTCGCGCACTATCTGTCGTGCCTTCTCATAATCTTTTTCCTGGAAGTCTATTTCTTCCACATGGTGATTGCTCCTGGTATAGCAGACGAAGCCCCGCTTCACATCCACACCGTAGTGCTCCATGATGAGCAGTCCATAAAGAGCCGCTTGATACTTGTGCGTCCTGTAAACGGTGTTCTTGAACTCCGCATACTTGTAATCCAGAGGTGCAGCGGTCCCGTCCTCCAGGAAAAGGATCTCGTCCACCTCTCCCTTGAAGTGATACTTTCGCGAGGTCAGGTAAACAGAGTTCTCTTTTCTGACGCAGTTTAGCCTCTTTCTCACATAATCCCGGTTTACCTTCTCCCGGCTCTCGTGCAGCTCCCTGCCCTTCAGAACTTTGTACCGCTTCTCCTGGTGCTCAGGTATCATTAGGCAGCGTTCGAAGAAGATGAACCTTGGACAAAAGAGGTACTCTAGGGCATCGGATACCGTCACAAATATCTCAGGCTCCGGCAGCGAGCCTGCTGCTTCCGTCTCCATTTTTCCCTTAGAACACCTTGGTAATCGTCATTCCCCTCACCAGCTCCCTGTCGAAGCCCACTCCGATCAGCTTGATCTTGTCGAAGCAGTCCTCACACATGGGAAAGACGTAGACCGAGTCGGACTCCTCGATGATCCCCTCGCACTCCAGGGCCAGGGAGTCGGACTCGTTCCGGTTCAGATCGCCCAGGAAGGCGCTCTTCTGAACCCGGAAGAGCCCGTAGTTCTTGCAGATCGCTGCTACCCTGCTGCGGATTCTGTTCTCCGATATGTCGTAGATCACCCAGACAAGCATCCTTAATCTCCCTCTGAACTTTCTGCCTCTTCGACCTCTAGAATATCTTCATCGAAGTCCTCAGGAAGTTCCTGGCCGGGCCTAATTAGCCCGTTGGCAATCCGGTGGCATTCCATCTGAATTGTATTCCGCCTCTTCACGTTGCGTCCTCTATACTCCAGGGGCTCTTCCAAGGCCTTGTTGAGGGCTTCGATCAGGGCAGCCTTTCCCTCTTTGCTCAGACCGAGACCTTGCGCTTGCTTCTCAAAATATTCATCCTTCACCATTCGTCTTGTGAAAAGAAAGACAACCGTCTCATCCACATAGATCCTGAATCCCTCAATGATATCGAAGACCAGAGAGGTCTTGTTGTAGTTATCGGTATGGAGAAAGCCAATATAAGGATCGAGACCAGCGATAATGCAGGCCTTCTCCACCAGAGAGTAGAGAACACCGTATCCGTAGTTTAACAGGGCATTGAACTCATCCTTGGCCGGATTCCTGCTCCTTCCCTCGAACCTGTATTTTTCAGGCATAATTGAGGAGAGGGCTGCAAAATATGCTCGTGAAGCCCTGCCTTCCAGGCCCAGGATGTCCTGCCTTCTTGCGTCTATTGTCCCCCTCAACCTTTGCATTTGCTGCTTGCATTGCTCACTCTCTTGGATGTGCCTCTCAAGGTCGTCTTTCTTATCGTCTCTTGACTTTTTCAACCTGTTAAGAAGATCCATTTGATTATTTAATTTCTTTATTCCCCACTCCCTCGCTAGGTTTAGTCCTTCGGAGGTCCCATAGGTCTCAAGCTGCCTTCTCCGGATTAGGTTAGTGCTTCCCAACTTTGGGTGCCATACCCTTCCATAAGGCTCTCCGTGAGAGTCGAGAAAGACTATGTCTATGTTGTTATCCACCGCAAGTTTAATTGCATCTGTGGTAATATATGCTGCTGTGGTAATTAAAATGCTGTGAACTTTATT
>Ga0315278_10002780_pt1 | contig 15624 bp, 11 predicted proteins | sample YL17G06_0_MG_FD_203880 | JGI IMG/M metagenome (GOLD analysis project Ga0315278, IMG submission 203880) | Sediment microbial communities from Yellowstone Lake, YNP, Wyoming, USA - YL17G06_0 | ecosystem: Environmental > Aquatic > Freshwater > Lake > Sediment | place: USA: Wyoming | collected... | reverse complement strand
CATTCATTTCTTTTATAAAAAAATTGGATTTGATAATAAATAATTCTCTATTAAAATTAGCGATAACATTTAACAATTTATATATCCAAAATGAATTCCATTTATTTGAGGTCCAATTGTGTTTTAATAATTGAATGACTTGTTTTACAAAAGACGGGTTTTTAATAATAATATGGGTTGGGTTTGTTGGGTTTGTTGATTGACTCTCTATATGCGAATATTCAAAAATAGTGTTTCGTATTTTTAACCAATCAAATCCTAAATGTTCTTTTACATCGTGCAATGACATTTTATTGTATTCAGATTCAATAGTTTTATCCTTTAACTCTTTAAAATGCGATGAAATATCTTTTTCTATATAAATAATGTCATCTGTGTTATACACGTGATTTTTACCGAAAAATGCTGCAAATAAATCTTTCAAATATGATTTATATTTCTCTCTATCATTAGAAGATGAATGGCTTGTGTTTGTATAAAAATCCTTTGGAAAGGTAGTTCCTGAATCATTGATATAGGCAATCTCATATTGATTGTTTTTTAAATCTGGTGTAATGTAAAAATTAATTGGTGAATTAAATTCATTATACATCAACCACGCTAAAAAAATAGACAACGCATCCTTGTTTGTGTTTTTGCGATGTTCATTTAACACATTCATTAATAAATAAAATTGTGAGTTTGTAAATTCATTCGTAAAAGTATAAATAGAATTGTATAAATTACTAATATTTTTATCTTTTAACAAAATGGGAATAACAGTCTTTTCTATTTGTTTGTCTATTTTTTGTTGAAGTGTAGAAAATTCGTTTATTATATTATACTTATTTGGAAGCTTTGTTTTTTTTAACCATTTTAAATTCACATAGGTGTAATAATCATTTTTTAATAATTCGATAGTTTGTTGTTGGTGTTGTTGGTGTTGTTGGTGTTGTTGGTGTCTCTGTGTTTTTGTTCTTGTGTTTGATTGTTCTTGCTGTTCGTGATGTTGGTGTTTTCGTGTTTTTCTCCGTGTTTTTCTCCGTGTTTTATTTGTCATATATTACTCTTTGAAATTAGTTTCAGTATCAGTATCTTTGTTTTTCTGGAGTTATGTATAATTTCTCTCTGAATTGTTTATACATTTCCTTGTTAATGTCAGATTTATTTAGTGTTTTCGCGTCGGGTGGCTTAATTTTTATACCAAAATAAGATTGAATGACTAAAACAGCGTCATTATTAAATTCAATTAATTTCTCTCTAATTTCAGTTTCAGTCATATCAGTTTGTCTTTGAATCTTTTCAATCAGGCATTCTTCCACTTCCATTATTATATTCGTTATAAGTTTTTTTATATTATAACGAATATATATGTTCTCTCTTTGTCCTCCGACAATTATATATATTATTTTTTCAATAACACACGTAATAATTGATACTTTTAATGGTCTATATAATACGGCATTAATGAAAATGATTGTAATGATTATGATATCATTATTATTAAACATATTGTGTGAGAAAGGATTGGCAATTATTGCGTGGGTTATCGTGTTTATTCCATTTATTATGATGACTCTTATAATTAGTATGTTGTTGTATATTTTTGGATTAAATGCAACAACAGGAATGTTAAACACGTCGAGTTCTTTAACTAATAATACACTTTGTAAAGCGGACGCTGCAGGAAATATTATGATTTATAACCCATATTATGATTCACAAAAGAATCCTGTGTATTACAACAATCCATATATTATTATTCCAAAACCAATGATAATACCTAGCAACAAGGGTTTGTCAAACATTCCGCCTACATACAACGCATGGAGTTCAAGTAATCCCGCATATAAATTTTAAGAGAGAGAGAGAGAAAGAAAGAATGAAATAGTGAAAGAGTGAAAGAGTGAGAGAAAGAGAAATAAACAATTTAAACACAATATATTTCTTTTTATAATGTTTGTTCTTTTAATTGCAGTTTCAGGAGTTGGATTGAATTATCTGTTGAAATACAATTTCCCGAACTATTATAATCAGGTAGGGGTATCTTTAATGTATCAAATTATTTATTATTATAGTTCTATTGAAATGTTATATTTGAAATTTTATAAATATAAATTTAAACAAACTATGAAAATTCAGGATTCTACTAATATTGAATTTGTAAAAAATGGAAAAACAATAAAAGGAGAAGATTATGATTTTATTATTTATTCACAAAATAACGAGAAAAAAATAATGAATAATTCGTTTGATAAAATAACTTGTGTAAATTCAGATGTATCCTTTATTTTATTTAATATTGTCATGAATAATACAACAATTTCACTTAATTTATTTGGAAATAACTATAATTATTATGTTTCTGGAAATGTAATTGACAATCGGTTTTTATGGTATTTTTTAAACAAACATTATAATTTGAATTTGACTGAACCATTAGTAAATTATACTTTGAACATTATTGACAATAATGTAAATATTTATGCTATTACATACCCAGAACATTTTGAAATAACAAATGATGGTATTCGTATAATTAGTCAGGAATGTCAAAAAATAACAAATAATATGATTTTTGATGATTTTTCTGAAAAATCTGACACGATGAGTGAAACACCACTAATGATATCAGAAATATTATCAAATGTTATGCTTGAATTAGAAGTAGAAGAAGAACCAGAAGAACCAGAAGAAGTAGAACCAGAAGAAGTAGAAGAAGCAGAAGAAGAACCAGAAGAAGTAGAAGTAGAAGAAGTAGAACCAGAAGAAGTAGAAGTAGAACCAGAAGACCAAGACCAAGAAGAGAAAGAGGTCCAATTTATACAAAACTCACAAAACTCCCAAGAAGCAAACGAGACTGAAGACAATGACCTCCTCTATGATTTTGTAAAAGAAACAATATAAAAAAAATATAGTTAATATAATAATGACTCATCCGTTGTCTGATAAGTGGAGTTTTTTTGCACATCTCCCTCATGACACAGATTGGTCTTTAAACAGTTATAAAAAAATCTACACAGTTGAAACTGTAGAAGAAACCATTGGTATTTTAGAAACAATGCCAGATATATTAGTAAAAAATTGCATGTTATTTTTAATGCGTCAAGGCGTAAAACCAATATGGGAAGATCCAAAAAATCGTAATGGTGGATGCTTTTCATATAAAATCTCTAATAAATCTATCTTTGAAGCATGGAAAGAAATTTGCTATGCGCTTGTTGGGGATAATATTAGTAAAACTCCGTATTTTGTTCGTAGTGTTACAGGAATTACCGTTTCTCCAAAAAAAAATTTTTGTATTCTTAAAATCTGGTTGTCAAACTGTGATAATCAAAATCCTACCATTGTAAATCCTGATATTAAATCAATAACATCCAACGGTTGTTTATTTAAAAAACACGTGCCCGAATATTAATATTACAGATTTGTGTGAAAAGATTTAACTGATATGTGTTCCTTTTCTAAAGAAAAGGATTTAACTGATATGGGAATCAGCACGAACCTTTTCTAAAGAAAAGGATTTAAATAACTCTTTTTTTATTTATTTATGCTTGTTGAAATAAATAAAAAAACTTATAAAGTACACAACAACGAATTTGGGGTTGTTCCTCATTCCGAATACAACAATTTAATTATTAGAGAAAAAGTGGGTTATTACGAGAGAGTGGTGTCATTGTTGGATAATTTGCGATTCGGTGATGCTGCAATGAATCTATTGATACAATCCCCAACTCACGGCGGATTTCTACCGATAGAGTGTTCTCAACATTTTTCACAGGTGTATTTACTCGGTCAAAACACAGTCCAAGAACAAAAATCAAATACTAATGAAAACATTGCATCGCATAATATATCAAATATTTCGTGGATTGATGAACCAGAACAAATACAAAGACAAAGACAAAACTACATTTATTTTTGTGAAAAGAATCATCCGTTTCTGAGAGAGGGTGAGGTCGTTCCGATGTTAGTTGCACCTTTAAACGAAAGTATTGTATCGTCTAAAAAATACAGCAAAATATATAATTTATCAGATACAGAATTATTTGTCTATATTCCATCACATCATAGCGTTCAATTTCAAATGAATTTTCACTATTTTATTCAAAATGATTTATTAAAATATGACAATTTAATTCATTTATGCATCATGGTGAAAAATGGCGGTGCACAATTTGAAGAAATGTTGACCAAAAATTTGCCGATTATTGATTGTTGGACTATTTTAGATACTGGAAGCACGGACGACACGATTGATATTATTAACCGCGTTCTAGTTGGCAAAAAAAAGGGACAATTATATTGCGAACCATTTGTGAATTTTCGTGATACTCGCAATAGATGTCTAGATTTGGCAGGTAAAACATGTAAATATACGTTGATGTTGGATGACACTTATATTATTGAAGACGACCTTCGGGAATTTTTAAATGTGGTTCGCGGAGACCAATTCGGCGATTCTCATAGTTTGTATATTAAAAGCAATGATAGCGAATATGTTTCAAACCGTATTGTAAAAACTGATAGAAATTTGAGATATATTTATAAAATCCACGAAGTAATTAGCAATGCCAATAATAAAAATGTCATTGTGCCAATGAATAAATCTCGCATTTTGGATTATAGATGCGATTATATGGAAACACGAACAATGAACCGAAAACAGTATGATATACAATTGTTGCTTGAAGAATTGGAAGAAGACCCAAATGACCCGCGACATTTATATTATTTGGGACAAACATACAATGTAATTGGCAATTTTGAAAAAGCATATGAATATTTTATAAAACGTGTAGAACATCCTAACGAAGGGTTTTTACAAGAGAAAATAGATGCGTGTTTTGAAGCGGCGAGAAATGCGAATTTTAAATTGGATAAGCCGTGGACCATATGCGAAGATTTGTATTTGAAAGCATATGAAATGGATAAAACACGCCCTGACAGTTTGTATTTTTTAGGAATTCATTACAACGAAGCGAAAAATTATGAAAAAGCCTTTTTTTATTTCAAAGAAGCATTTCGTGTAGGCTATCCAATTCACGCGCAATATAGTTTGAAGCCTACTCTCAGTTTCCATTTTTTGCCGAAATTTTTGCCGTTGCTCTGTTATAAGTTTGAAGATTTCTCTCTTGGTCTTAGTGCTACAACACTCTATTTACAACATAACAAATCAGATGCAGACCAATATGTTGTGATGGTTTCATGGCATAAAATATTTGAAAATTTGGTGAAAATGCCACCTCTTGTTATGAGACAAACTTCAATTGTAACAAAACCCTATTTGTGCTTTGTTGCGGATGGAGGATTTGAACCTTGGACAGGTCGTGATATTTTGACAAAAGGTGTCGGTGGTTCTGAAACATATATTATTGAAATGGCACGACATATTCAAAAACAAGGGACATTTCAAGTCGTTGTGTTTTGCAATTGCTTGAAAAACACCTTTTTTGAAGATGTCTTATATTATCAGTTGAAACAGTATTTTTCATTTGTAAGAGAGAACCCTGTGCATAGTTGCATTGTTAGCAGATTTTCAGAATATTTGCCTGTTGCATTTAAAAGTTGCGTTGAAAATGTATATCTGGTTCTTCACGATTTGACACCTAGTGGTTGTGTTATTCCAATTGACCCAAAAATGAAGAAAATATTCTGTTTAACTGAATGGCACGTTGAATATATGTCTGGTCAATTTCCTTTATTGAAAGATTTATTAACACCTTTTTATTATGGCATTGATGTAGACAAATTCGGTGTCTCATTATCGCATACAGAACAGTTTAAATTTATTTATTCTTCATTTCCGAATCGCGGTCTGTTGCAATTGTTGAAAATGTGGCGTCGCATTTATAGCGCAGAACCACGAGCTTCTCTCCATATATATAGTGATGTAAATGGAAAATGGGTGAATTCTGTTGCTGGAGAAGAAATGGCAGAAATACGAAAACTATTGGAAATGTATAATGAAAAACCGAATAAGATGAATGTTTATTATCACGGTTGGGTATCCAAAAAAGAATTGGCTGACGCATGGTTAACCTCTGATATATGGTTTTATCCTTGCACTTTTGCAGAAACCTTTTGTTTGACAGCATTGGAAGCGGCATTAACCAAAACATTTGCCATTACTTCTAATTTGGCGGCATTGAATAATACAGTTGGAGACCGTGGTATTTTAATTCAGGGTGATGCCTCGACAGAAGAATGGCAGAATGCGGCACTAACTGCAGTGTTAACATATATGACATCTTCTTTCTCTCAAAAAAAGAATGAACTCATTGAAAAAAATTATCAATGGGCAAAACAATTGTCTTGGAAAAATCAAGCGTCAAGATTGTTAAACGAACATTTGTTGGTAAATCTGGATGCTCTTGAATATAATGGAATGTATAATTGGACACACGATTTGCCGGAAGGGACTGGTGCGAAACAAATATTTGAAAATATGATTTTACATTTTAACACTACACGTCCAGCTAAGACTGAGCCAAAAGTGTTGGAAATTGGCGTTTACACCGGGACCAGTTTAATTGAAATTGTGAAAATGATTCCAGACTCTCGCGGAGTTGCGATTGATTCCTGGACGAATTATTCAGAACAACAACATGCAACAATGAATAATATGGTTGAAAATGGAGTCGAATGCGCATTTTATAGAAATGTTGAAAAGGCTGGATTGTCGTCGCGAATTAATGCACGAAAAGGTGATTCTTATGACATTCTACTTGAAATGAACCGCGATGGAGAGAAGTATGATTTTATATATGTGGATGGGTCTCATCTTTGTTTGGACGTATATTTGGATTTAATGTTGAGTTGGAAATTATTAAATGTTGGCGGAATTATGGCGATTGATGATTATACATTGAATTTGGGTGTTGATTTTGAGAAATTAGAACGCCCATTTGAAGCAGTCAACTATTTCTTGGAAAAAATTGGCAATGAAATTATCATGTTGAATAAAGGATATCGTGTTTTCATTGAAAAGAGAGAAATGTAAAGGGGTGCGGACATAATAATTTGATTTGTTTTTGAAATTATTATGCGGTTTGGGATGTTATTTATTTGAATTTATTTATCATTATCTCTTTTTTTCTCTCTCTCTCTCTTTTTCTCTCTCTCTCTATCTTGAAATTATTGTATCCAACGATAAGGTCCGTCGCCTTTTATATTTACTTCACTTTTTAATGGTTCAACTTCTATATCACAACGCTTTCCTTGAACTAACCAATAAAATTTACAATTATCTCCATAAACTTTAAAACTATTGTCTTCCACCTCTGATGTATAAAGTTGTTTTGTTTCTCTTCCACAATAAATTTGAGTTAATTGAATTGTAAATTCATTTGCCAATTTTTCAACATATTCTGGAAGTTGAATTGTTATAGTTTCGTTATTTATTATCTCTCCTTTTCCTCTATAATATACACCGCTTTCTGGACCTTCTAAACAACAATGAACTAAATATTTATTTTTATTTATTGGATGATCTATTATGAATGTTTTGTTACCAGCAGCAGTGGTTGTGCTGCGTAATAATTCATTTGTAGCACTGGAATATAACATCACATTATATGTTGAAGTTGCTGCTGTGGCTATTCTTATTGGCGCAATATATGTGGCACTTGCTATTGCACCTGTTACAACTGTACCTAATGCTGAAATAACAACAGCATTTGCTGCTTGTTGTGAACCTGCTGATTGTCCAATTGCTATTGAACTTGCTCCTTGTCCAAATTTCCCTGCATTTATACCAATTGCTATCGCATTTGCTCCTTGGGTTTCTTGCCCTGCGCTTAGTCCAATTGCTACAGCACCTGCACCTTGTGTTGAATATCCAGCTGATTGTCCAATTGCTACCGATTGACCTCCTTGAGATATGTTTCCTGCCGCATTACCAATTGCCACCGACTGTGCACCTTGTGAATTCTGCCCTGCTTGAATGCCTATTGCTACAGCACCTGCGCCTTGTCTTGACAACCCTGCTGTATTGCCAATTGCTACAGCGTTTAATCCTTGTCCTGTTGCTCCTGCTTGAATGCCTATTGCTACAGCACCTGCGCCTTGAAATGATTGTCCTGCCGCATTACCAATTGCCACCGACTGTGCACCTTGTGAATTCTGCCCTGCTTGAATGCCTATTGCTACAGCACCTGCGCCTTGTGTTGACAACCCTGCCGAATTGCCAATTGCTACAGTGTTTAATCCTTGTGAATTCTGCCCTGCTTGAATGCCTATTGCTACAGCACCTGCGCCTTGAGTATATGCTCCTGCTTGATTCCCAATCGCAACAGCATTTGTGCCTTGAAATGATTGTCCTGCTTGAACACCTATTGCAACAGAACCTGAACCTTGTGTTGACAACCCTGCTACATTACCAATAGCAACTGCATTTTGACCTTGTGTATTGAATCCTGCCGCATTACCAATTGCCACCGACTGATAACCTTGTGAATTCTGCCCTGCTTGAATGCCTATTGCTACAGCACCTGCGCCTTGAGTATATGCTCCTGCTAAATATCCAATCGCAACTGAGTTTGCTGCTTGATAAGATTGACCTGCTTGAACACCTATTGCTACAGCACCTTGACCTTGTGTTGACAACCCTGCTTGATTCCCAATAGCAATAGCATTTGCTCCTTGTGTGCTTTGTCCGGCTTGATATCCCATTGCGATTGAACCAGTTGATTGTTGAGTTTGACCGGCTGATACTCCAATGGCAATTGCGTTTGTTCCTTGTGTATTATATCCTGCTTGATTCCCAATTGCAATTGAACCTGAACCTTGTGAATTATATCCTGCTTGACCACCAATAGCAATAGCATATTGACCTTGGGTCGAATATCCTGCACTTGAACCAAGTGCTACACCACCAATGGCTTGGTATATTTGTCCTGCATTAGCACCAACCGCAACTGCTTGTTCTCCTTGACTAGCGTTTCCTGCTTGAACGCCTATTGCTACAGCATTTGCTCCTTGTGTGCTTTGTCCTGCTAAATAAGCAATTGCGACACTGCTATTTTTTTGAGCAGTTTGTCCTGCGTTGAGACCAATCGCAACGGATTGATTGCCTTGTGTGCTCTGTCCTGCATTATTTCCAATGGCAACCGAATTTACGCCTTGATAGGTTTGTCCAGCGTTTGGACCGATTGCTACTGCGGATTGCCCTTGTGTTCCTTGTCCTGCTGAAATTCCAATAGCAACCGCATTTACACCCTGATACGTAATAGCAGAATTTTGTCCAATTGCTACAGCACCTTGACCTTGATTAATCTGACCAGCAGTTGCTCCAACCGCTACTGCTCCTAAACCTTGGCTTGAATTGCCTGCTTGATATCCTAATGCAATAGCGGAGGTTCCTTGTCTACACTGTCCTGCTTGATATCCTATAGCAATACCTTGCGAACCTTGTTGTGAATAACCTGCTTGATATCCTATTGCAACAGCATATGTTCCTTGTCCTGAATTGCCTGCTTGATATCCTAATGCAACGGCATATGAGCCTTGATTAAATTGTCCTGAAAATGAACCCAAATTAATATAGGTGTTTCCAACTGTCCACGATGATGTCAAATTACTCCAATAAAGGTAATCCGCCCAATTTGTTCCTTGTTGGACAAAACCGGCTGGTCCAGTATCACCTGTGGGTCCAGTATCACCTGTGGGTCCAGTATTACCGGTGGGTCCAGTATTGCCTGTAGGTCCTGTATTACCTGTAGGTCCAGTATCACCTGTGGGTCCAGTATCACCTGTCGGACCTGTCCATCCTGTGGGTCCAGTATTACCTGTCGGACCTGTATTACCGGTGGGTCCAGTATTACCTGTGGGTCCAGTATTACCGGTGGGTCCAGTATTGCCTGTAGGTCCAGTATTGCCTGTAGGTCCTGTATTACCTGTATAACCTGTCGGACCAGTTGGTCCAGTATCACCTGTGGGTCCAGTATCACCTGTGGGTCCTGTATCACCTGTGGGTCCTGTATCACCTGTAGGTCCTGTATTACCTGTAGGTCCAGTATCACCTGTGGGTCCAGTATTGCCTGTATAACCTGTCGGACCAGTTGGTCCAGTATCACCTGTGGGTCCAGTATCACCTGTGGGTCCAGTATTGCCTGTATAACCTGTCGGACCAGTTGGTCCAGTATCACCTGTAGGTCCTGTATTACCTGTAGGTCCTGTATTACCTGTATAACCTGTATCACCTGTAGGTCCTGTATTACCTGTAGGTCCAGTATCACCTGTGGGTCCAGTATTACCTGTATAACCTGTCGGACCAGTTGGTCCAGTATCACCTGTGGGTCCAGTATCACCTGTCGGACCTGTCCATCCTGTCGGACCGGTTGGTCCAGTTTGACCTGTATTGCCAGTAGGTCCTGTATTACCTGTATAACCTGTCCATCCTGTCGGACCTGTATTTCCGGTGGGTCCAGTATTACCTGTCGGACCTGTCCATCCTGTCGGACCTGTTGGACCAGTTTGACCTGTATTGCCAGTAGGTCCTGTATTACCTGTAGGTCCTGTCCATCCTGTAGGTCCAGTATCACCTGTGGGTCCAATATTACCTGTCGGACCTGTCCATCCTGTCGGACCTGTTGGACCAGTTTGACCTGTATTGCCAGTAGGTCCTGTCCATCCTGTATAGCCGGTAGGTCCGGTAAAGCCTGTTAGTCCTCTTGGTCCTGTCGGACCTGTTGCTCCTGTAATTCCAGGTTGTCCGACAGGACCTATCGGACCAGGTGGTCCTACTGGACCCACAGGACCAGGAACACAACAATTTTTTTGTGAAACTAGATAATCCCTATAATTTCTAGTAAATCCAGACATATACTAATATATTTTATTATAATAGTAAAATATATTTGATTTAACTTATAAATAAACCCTTATGTTAACGCAAAAACAATTAATTTATGATGATGGCAAAGAAGAAACACACAATTTTATCTCCCCTAAACTAGCAACATTGTATTTCACGACTAAAGGCAAGTCATTCTCTAAATATACTTCTATTTGAGAACACAAATTGGTGCATTTGATGAAATACCCCAGATTTTTTAGAGAGAATTCGCCTTGAATTACCTTGGACGCATCTTGTTTCAATACAAATCCCATACTTCCATCCGATTCTGCGCGATGAATTTCAGCAGAAGCAAATTGTCCAGAACATTTAAAGATCAATTCATTGCCGACGGATTTAATTTCCAATTTATCAGAAATGCACGTCAAGTCGCGAATAATTTTCTGAAAATCGGCAGAAGGCAAATTAATAATAGATGAAAATTTCACATTCGGATATTCCAATTCTTCTGGTTCGGGTTCAATCAATCGCAGCTTCTGTGTTTTACATTGTTTTATTTCACCATTTTCAAATTTTAATGCCAAATGCGAGACAATTCCATCGGCATAATCCGCATTTTCGATATAAATGGTTAATGTATCGTCATTGTCAATAGAATTGATAAGTTTAAACAAATGAAACATGTTTACACCAATAATAATTTTCTCTTTTTTGCATTCATAAAATTCGAAATTCGGTGCGGCTAAAAAAAGATGCGCCAAAATTGTGTGAGATTTGTCCATATTTATGATTCGTATTCCGTCTGGTTGAAATGTAATGTTTGTTTCTAATAAAATATCTTTCAATGCTGTCATTAAGGTGCGAAATGGGGCAATTTGAACGGTTTTAATAGTGAGAACATTTCCTTGAGACTCTGTGTTTTTTAAATTTGACATAATAAACATTTATTCAAATCTTTATATATTATTTTGTTTATTTAAAATTGAAATGCTTTTTACTCAGTTTCTCAGAAATTATTCATAACATGTCCATTGAAAAAATAAATCCATATGTTGTTGGTTATTTGGAGTTTGCGTATTCAACTTATCAAGAGGAATTGCCAGAAGACCGGTTTTTATGGGATGAATATTGGAACGATCAATTCTTATTTGATACATTGGCGAATGCATCTGCCTTTTGCGCGTATATTTCACCGAGTGAATTTTGGAAAGAAGTGGATATTACTCGGGCAATTCATTATATAAATTCATATTATTCTAGTGAATATGGAGAACAACATATATTGCAATGGAGAGACATTACGTTGGAATATCTTCAAATACAGTATGCCACCGTTTATTGTTATCAAAATAATGAAATGTTGAAACAGAGAATCATTGGTCAAAGACAAAGTCAAAGTCAAGGTCAAGGTCAAGGTCAAGGTCAATATGCAGATGAATCAGACGGAGAAAAAACAGATATCGATGATGTTGATTAGATTGTCGTAATAAAGTCATAATAAAGTCATAATAAAGTCATAATAAAGTCATAATAAAGTCATAATAAAGTCATAATAAAGTCATAATAAAGTCGTAATAAAGTCATAATAATTAATAACGAGTTTTTTCTTTTGTAAATGCATAATTATATAAATTTATTAATGTTATGTATTTTTCATATCCACAACCATTTCTTTTTTTATTCTTGGTATCATAATGTGGGTTTGGTACCATTCCGATATGTTGCCAAAACCCGGCACTTGCGTCTGTATCAATATAGAGTAATTTATATCCTGCGTTTTCCATAAAATTACTACATTCTCTCTTGATTTGATTTATTAAAAGTTGCATCATTATTTTAGTTAACCCCAAGTTATTATAAGGTTCCTCAACTAATATAGACATTTCAGGAACAGTTCCTTGAAAATCACAAATATCAACCGGTAAACTCACCGCATAATTTATTTTTATGGTAAAATATCCTGCCAAAACATCGTCTTTTTTAATCTCTATGGTGCGTTCATATGAAGAACCATATAAATGTTCATAACCATTAATTACCAGTGTTTTATATGAAATGTTGAAATTATGACCTTGAATTTGAATTATCTCTGGTTTCTCAGGTTGCTCTGATTGTTGTTGTTGTTGTTGCTGTCGTTGTTGTTGTTTCATAGTAGTTTAGTTTTAGTTTAGTATTCTTGTATATGGCATATAGCATTTCAATTTTATACATTATTATAAACACATCTACTCTTCACACGAATAATATTATATATATTATATATTATGTCTGCATTGGGAACAGAGGCAATTGCTGGAATTGTTATTGGTAGTGCTGTTTTACTTGGATTAGGTTATGGTTTATCTGGTTCACCTGGTTCACCTGGCTCACCTAGTTCATCTAAACAAAATGCACAAGCTGATGCTAATGATGATGGTGCGGATACTGACTCTGAAACAATCGAGAATGAACCATCTAGTCTTAGTGATTTAAATAGATTTAGCGGTGTACCTGAGTTGGACAATATGTTTCGTCCAGAAAATCCTGATGTTGTTGGTCGTAATCGTATGTATACGCCTAGTGGTAAACTCAAAAAAACAGGTAACCAAAATGTTACGATTGATGAGAGTAAAAACGAAGTTTACAAAATTGATTCAACAGGTAACGGCAATCCAGTTATTCGAACATCCACCAGTAAAAAATCATCTTTGGAACGTTCAAAAGAATATGAAAATAATCATTCCAACAAAAGTTCCGAAATAACTGGTGGTAAAAGGAAAAGCAAGAAAAGCAAGAAAAGCAATAAGAGCAAGAAAAGCAGGAAAAGCAAGAAAAGCAATAAGAGCAAGAAAAGCAGGAAAAGCAAGAAAAGCAAGAAGAGCAGGAAAAGCAAGAAAAGCAAGAAAAGAGATTAAAAAGAATCACATAACAAAGAATGCGTGATGCGGTAGATTCTCCAATATTTAAACATAAAGGGTTTAAAAACATACAAATACTTTTTTCAATGGAATCATTACGTGAAAATTGTGAAAAAACAATTCAAGAAGTATGTGAAAAATACAAGGAAAACCCATATATGTTGCAACGCATTCGCAATCATATCATTAATTATTTGCCAAACACATTAGAATATGAATTGAAAAATCACGAAAAAAGAGTTCTTCGTACAAACTATTTATCAAATGAACAACAAACATTTATTGAAATCTTTCTCAGTAAACATCAATATTATTATTTGCCGAGTAGCAATTATTTTTATGAATATAATGGTACGAATTATCTTATTATAAAAGAAGACACTATTATATATAATTTGCTTTCTAGCATTTCAAAAGACCGAGTGTTAATGCAATGGAAACATCGCACTAAATCGCACGTAATAAAACAAATACGTGACCGCAATTTATTTAACTGTATTCCTGAATCGGATACAATACAACGCGTTTTAAATTTATTGTATCCATCTATTTTTCCAAATAAAAATCACGCGAAATATTTTTTGACAGTGATTGGAGACAATATTTTAAAGAAAAATTCGCATCTGATTTTTTTAATCAATCAAAAGACAAAAAGACTATTAAATGAAATACATCATATCGCGTGTTCAATCATTTCAAACATTAATGTCACACACAATTTTATGTGCAAATATCATGAAAATCATTCTTATGAAAATTGTCGTTTGTTAAAAATCAACGACAGTTTTTCATTTGAATTATGGGAAGAACATATTCATAAAATAGGATTGAATTTATTATGTGTCGCTGCACATTATTCAAATCGTTATGAAAATTCAGATACTTATATTGATAGTAATATGGATGATGATGAATTCAAATCATATGTATTGTATTTGAAAAAGAATACACAAAAGGTAATTATTAATAAATTCTGTAAATACTGTATTCAATCCGCGGAACCTGCAAATGTCATGAAAATCCAATGGAAGAACTTACATTTTATTTGGAAACAATATTTGTCAGGATTTTCATTTCCAAATATGATTTATTCCAATACATTAAAACACGCACTAAGAGAGAAATATGAATATGACGAGGAGTCTGATACATTTTTAAACATTACTAGCAAATTTTTGCCGGTTGTATGCGATTTCATCTCTTTTTGGGAGAATAATATGATTTGTAATACTATAAATACTTCCGAAGAATTAGAATTGGATGAAATTTCGATGCTGTTTACTTATTGGATAAAACAGAATAATTCTTTTGTCAAAAATATGAATATAAGTGAAGATTACATTCAAAAAATAATTATCCATTTTTTCCCACAAATTGAAATTTTAGAAGACAAATTTATTTTAAATATTAGTTGTTCTATTTGGAATAAAATGGATGATATTCACGATTCCTTTGATTTTATTAAACAAACGTTTCAGAATAAAAACACGACATTGTTGTCAATGGATGATGCATATAATTATTATTGCCGATTTATGGATGACAAATCTAGTAAATTTATTGTTAGTAAACGGTATTTTGAAAAATATTTGTATGTTAAAATTCCTGAATTTATCGTGTATGATACATTTATTAACAATCAATGGTTTTTATCATAATTAACAATTTAGTAAGATTAGAGAGAGAGAGAAACGTTGAAAAATATAAGAAATAAACAACAAATATATTATTATTTTTGTTGTTTATATACGCCATTAAGGTACGAAATTAATTAACGGTAACGGCAAGGATTTAATGTTGAGTAGCAACAATTTGCATATTAACACCAGAAGTAGGATACTTGCTATCTGCCGAAAAATCGTGAGGACTTAATTGACTAGTAATTCCACTTCCTCCGTGCATACTTCGTCCGCGCCCGCGTGTTTTCCGGCTGTGTCTACTGTGTCTACT
>Ga0315278_10002779_pt1 | contig 15627 bp, 9 predicted proteins | sample YL17G06_0_MG_FD_203880 | JGI IMG/M metagenome (GOLD analysis project Ga0315278, IMG submission 203880) | Sediment microbial communities from Yellowstone Lake, YNP, Wyoming, USA - YL17G06_0 | ecosystem: Environmental > Aquatic > Freshwater > Lake > Sediment | place: USA: Wyoming | collected... | reverse complement strand
GGCACGGGAAACGCCGCCCTCAGGCGGAGGTCGCCAAAGCCGGCGTCCGCCATCATGGCGGCGGGCCCCCGCCCGCGCGCGGCCCGCTGGACGACGGCCACACACCGGATCGTCTTCGACGCGGCCACCAGGCGCCCAAACGCCGCCCGCGCGGCGGGCGGGATGCCCTCCCAGAAGGCGTAGGCGTGGGAGGCCGGGTCCAGGGAGGGCATGGCCTCGATGGGCGCGCACTGGATGTCCGGCAGGGCGGCGAGGGCGAGGGCGAGGGGAGAAGTGGTGGTGGTGGTGGACGGAGACGCGGGCGCGCCGCCCAACCACCGCCCCGCCTCCCCGCCCCGCCCCGCCAGGGCCCGGGCTGCCTGCTCCGCAAAGGCGACGGCCTTCTCCACTTTGACGCCGTCTACCTCCACGCCCGACGCGGCGCCGACGCCCAGGGCCAGGGCGTGCAGGAGCGGGCGGCCCAGGCCCGCCCCGACGTCCAGGAGGTGGTCGCCGGGGCCCAGGCCCCCGCAGTGCTCCGCCATCGCGGCCAGCACCCGGCCCATGCCCGCCCGGGTGAGGGAGCCGTACAAGCCTTCGACACCTTCCCCGCCGCCGAGGCGTTTCTAGATGAGTGGGAGAGAGAGAGAGAGAAGAGAGGAGGGAGAGAGACAGTGAGGAGGCGGGGCGGGAAAAAAGAGCGGTTTGGCGGCGAGGTCGAGACACCGACGAAAGGCAAAAGCCGAAGAAACAAACGGTCATTTTTGTTTTGATGCGACACTCTCGCGCCCCTGTAACCCGCACCTCGATGGACTGCATGACATAGTACAGCGTCTTCACCCGGTCTTCCATCGCTTCCGCGGAGGGTGGAGGGGCGGGCACGGGTGGATGGGCCGTGGGGAGGGGCGCTGCGTCGACGAGAGCTGAAGCGACGGGTTTCATCATAGCACTCGCTTTGGCGGTTGCCTCCTCGCCCTTGGTAGGCCGCCCGCCGGCCGATGGGGTGGCCGGCGCGCTTCCGACGGCGGCTTGCCGTGCTCTGGAGGGGGTGGCCATGTGCGACGGTGTTCTTTTTTTATGCGCGGCCAGACGTTATCAAAGTGAAGTGTGGAAAGGCAATAACTACTTCATTCCGCTTTGCCCAATTGGGCACGTCAGAGAGCACGCGCACACGACACAAGGATGCCGCGCGCGGAAGCGGACGATGCAGAGGCCGGACCTCCCACCACCCGCCCCTCCACCGGCGCCCGCCTCGCCCGCCGTATAAGGCGGTCGCGCTCTTTCCGCCGTTTTGGGGCCGACGGCGAGTGGGCCAGTCGGGGCGTGTTTGCAATGAGCATCGCTTCAGGGCTGGCCCTCTCGCTCATCGTGCCGCCCGACATACCAGGTGGGCTTGCGGGGCCCAGTGAGCGGTCTTGACGGAGGCCAGGGGCGCGAGTAGAGCAAGCACGCAGGCGGTATTGAGGAGACATTGAGGAGGTGGAGACCTTGCTAGCCAGCGCACCTCTCACCTGCAACCGACCGACCCCTCTCACCTGCAACCGACCGACCCCTCTCACCTGCAACCCCGACCGACCCCGCATCCCCCTTCTTCTTCTTCAGGTCGCGCCGGCCGCCTGTCCGCGGCACTGGGCTGGGCGTCGACCGGGTGCTGGTGGCTGGGCTGGTATCCTCAACTGGCGAGCAATTTTGTGCGGCGGTCGGTGTCGGGCGTGTCCCTCACCTTTCTGGCCTGGAATGTGACGGGCTTCCTGAGCTACGCGATTTTCAACACGACACTCTACTTCTCGCCGGCCGTGCGTGCCGAGTACAGGGCGGCACACGGGGGCGCCGACTCGGACGTGCGGTCCAACGACGTCTTTTTCAGCGTCCACGCCCTGGCCATGACGCTCATCGCGGCGGGCCAGGCCGCCGTGTACGGGGCCGGTGGCCAGGCGGTGTCCGCCGTGGCCGCCGCGGGCGTGGGCGGCGCGGTCGCGAGCGTGGCTGTGTACGCGCGCCTCTGGGCGGCGGGCGCGTGCGGGTGCGTGAGCGCGCTGGCGCTGCTCAACGTGCTGGCGACGGTCAAGGTCTGCACGACGGCCGTCAAGTACGTGCCCCAAATCCTGATGCACGCGCGCACGCGGTCGACGGCCGGCTTCTCCAGCGCCAACGCGCGCACCGACTTCTGCGGCGGCGCGCTCTCCCTGGCGCAACAGTGCCTGGACGCCTGGCTGTTCCGGGACGCCTCCCTCATCACAGGCGACCTGCCCAAGCTGGGCCTGTCCCTGCTGTCGATGGTGTACTCGACCATCCTGATCGGCCAGCACATCGCGTACGGGAGGGAGGCGGCGGCAGGGGAGGGAGCGGAGGGCGATGGTGATGATGCGCCGCTGCTCGGGTGATGTTAAGTTTTTCGTTTCTTACCAGGCGCGTGCGGGCGCGCTCTATTCCTCTCTCTCCCTCTCTCAACGCAACTCTCTTGCCAATCTGCCAGTCCCTCTCTCTCTCTCTCCCTGCCGTGCCGCTGCATCACAGATCGTGATGCAGCGGCTTGAGTGATCGGGGAAGAGAACATCCTATTCCTCCGCCTCTTCTCCATCCTCCTCCTCCTCCCCACCACCCCCTTTCCGCATTTTCGAGACGAGCTGCCACCGCCGCCGCCCGCCCCGGCTTTTCAGAGGGTGGGAAGTGAGGGATGGTTCTGCAAACGCAGCGTACGCGGGGGGGGGGTGAGGGCAGCAGCTCGGCGGAATCCATAAAGCCAGCGGGCGTTGAGGGCGGAGACCGCAGCGACGGCGCCTGGTCATCACCACCGCCCCCGCTCTCTTCCTTCCAGTGCGTCGGCGGGGGTGGACTTCCTGCTGCCGCCGCCGCCGCCGCCGCCGCGGCAGCCCGCGTGTGCAGCCAGGAGGAGAGGCTGCCCAGGGCGACGCCCAAGGCGAGGGCGAGGGTGAGGCCGGGCAGCATTGCGCCTTTTGAGTGATTTTGGGCGATAGAACTTTGATTATGGAGTTTGAGAGCCCCCCCCTTTTTTTTTTTTGTCAGACCCCTCCTCTCTCTCCGCCCCCTCGCCCTCGCCCTAGAGGCCTCCCGCGCCAGGCAGTTCGCCCAGGTTGTCATACGCGTTGTACGCCTCCCAATCCCCAGCAATCGGGGCCGCGATCAGGTGGGGCGGGATGCCAAAGCCGGCGATGATGGCCGGGGCGGACGGCGCGAGCTGGGCAACGAGCGCCCGCACCGCGCCCGGCGCGGCCCGCCCTACCGCCAGGGGCAGGCCGCCCTCCGTCATCCACCACCCGGCCTCCACCTCCACGCGGCGGGCCGCCCAGCAGCGGGCCAGGACATCGATGAGGGCCGCGCACGCCGGCGTGGCGACCGCCGCGGCCGCGCAGGCGTCCAGGACCGACCGCTCCCCGAACGCGCGGGCGAGGGCCTGGACGGCGTCCGACTCGGCCAGCATCCACGCGTCAAACACGCCCGCGGGCCCCGCCCCCGCCCGGGCGGCCGCCATGCGGGAGGCGAGGGTGACGGCCAGGCGCCCCTCCCGCTCCGCGAAGACGGCCTGGAGGGACGGCAGGCTGGCAAAGAGGGCGCCCGCCCGGGCGCCGGCCGTCGCGCGCCCGGCCGTGCCCGCCGCCGCGCGCGCGCGCAGCGCGCCCGCGTCCGCCCCCGCCGCGCCCGGCTCCAGGCAGGCCAGGTATTCTTTGGCCACCTTCTGCATGAGCACCGAGTTATCGCCCTCGGCCGTCATGCCCGCGTGCGCGAACCCGATGTGGGAGCCGAACCGGTTGACGGACAGGTAGCCCTGGCCGCCGCACCGCTCGCGGCAGGTGGTCGCCGTCTCGTTCCCGTTCCACGCGCACAGGGGCTTAATGGCGCAGCATAGCATGACGACGCGGCGGGCCTCGTGCGGCGGGATGGGGGCCGGGCCGAACCCGGAGGACGCGGCCCAGGCGTCCTTGACCGCGTTCAGGCCGAGGTTGAGGCAGACCGTCTGGGCGAGGAGGGGCACGAGCGCGCGCTGCTGCAACTGGTACGCCAGGATGGGCGTGTCGGACGGCCCGGCCGGCCCGACCGCCAGCCGGGACGCCGCGTACGCGAACGCGATGGCCAGGGCCTGCTTCGAGGCGGACTGCATCATGGAGGCGATGCACACCCGCCCGGACAGCAGCTGGTCCGCGACCGCGAGGAAGCGGTCGCGCGGGCGGGCGCCCAGGCTGGTCGTGAAGGTGCCGTCCGGCCGGACGTCGGACGCCGCGTTCAGCAGAGCGGTCCGGGGGGCGGTGACGTGGTGGAAGGATAGCTTGGCGTTGTCCACCCCGTTCAGGCCCATCTTGTGGCCTGCATGTGGAATGAGAGGAGGGGCCGGTGAGGGAGGTTTTAAGGTTTGTGAGAGGGAAGACTCGCTGGCCACCCGCGCGCGCGCGCTTCCATGCAGTGCCGCTCTCCCCTCTCGCCTGCCCCCCACCCACCCACCCACCTCGCCGCCTCTCTCCCTCCCTTACCCATGTCGTGGATCGTCACCCCCGCGCACGCGCTCCCGTCCGGGTGGCGGATGCGGACCAGCAGGCCGTGTACGCCCTCGTCCCGCCCCCGGATGAGCAGGCGGGCAAAGACGACCGCCCACTGCGCATGGACGGCGCCGTTGGTGATCCAGTACTTGGACGCCAGCACGCACGGCGTGTGCACGTCCCACGTCTGGGAGGCCGGGTCGTACGTGGCGGTCGTCCCCATTTCCACCGCGTTGTTGCCCCACCCCAGCTCGGTCAGGGCGAAGCAGCCGGTCACGTTGAGCGCGTCGATGTCTTTGGCCAGCACGCCCCAATGCCGCTCGGTGCCCAGTTTCAGCACCGTCCCCGCAAACAGGTTGAAGTGGACGGTCGCCTTGGTGGCCATCGCACCGTCGGCGAAGCCGCACACGTCGTGGACGGCAAAGATGTTGAGCGGGTTGGTGCGGAAGTCCATCCTATGAGTGGCAACACACACAAAAAAAGGAGAAGAGGAGGTTGAGAGGGGGGTGAGGTGGCGCTGATGTGCTCGCTCGCTCGCTCCGCTCTCTCCTTTCCCACAACAAAAACACTCACATGGACACCACCCCGCTCTGGCACACCGCTTTCAGGCGGCGGTATGCCAGCTCGCGCTCGGCGGTGAGGGGCAGGTTGTAACGGCTACGGAATGGGAGAGGTGAGGGTGAGAGAGACAGCGCAGAAAAAAAAAAAAAAAAAAAAAAAAAAAAAAAAAAAAAAAAAAAAAAAAACGTGCGCCCGCTCTTGCTCCACAAGAACTACTCACGGCACAAACAGTGGGCTCTTCATCAGCTCCTTCAGCGCGTCCCGTGTGGCGTAGTTGTCATGGTCCAACAGGAGGTTCAGAGACCGGACGTCGACGGCCGGCGACGGCCCGGCGGGCGGCGTCCCAGCAGCGGACGCCGCGGCCGTGGTCGTGGCGGCAGCATGGGCGGCCGCGGCCCGCTCCTCCCGCGCCTGCGGCGGTGCTAGCTGGGCGCGCAGGGTGGCAATCCGGCTGTGGGCGGACTCTGACATGGCTCAGCCGCGCGCACGCGGGCGCGAAAAATGGAGGGGAGAGGGCTGTTGTAGGGAGAGACTGGGAATGAATGGAAATGTAAGTGTGCACTCTCCCGACCTCGAACGACCTCGACCTCGACCCGACTCACTTGCATAATCTCACGCCGCCGCCTTCTTCGCCGTCTTCCCCGCCAGCTCCGCCGCCCGGGCCCTCACCCGCTCCTCGTACGCCGCCACCAGGCCAGCCTCCACATTCTCCTCCGGCTCCCACGTCTCTAGGGGCTGCTGCTGCTGCTGCCCGCCCTCTGCCTCCCCACCTGCCACCTCCCCGCCCCCGCCCCCGTCCGCCCACCGCACGAGGTATTCAACCCCGTCGCTCCCCTTCCGCCGGTCCGCCCGGATGGAAGCCGCGGCCGCGTACTCCAGGCCCGCATCATAGTCCGCCACCACGTCGGCCGCCACGTCCCGGGCGGGGACCCAGGCGTCCGGGCGGCCATCGGGCCAGGCGACGAGGAACTCCCGGCCGCCCACGCCGGGGGCCGCCGGCCGGTCGCCCAGGACGGCCCGGGGTTCCACCTCCTCGAACAGCGCGTCCGACAGCAGGGACGCCGCCTGCTCCAGCGCGAACCGCCGCCCCATCAGCTCCGGCGCCAGGGGCGTGGACGCCCGCAGGGAGGCGACCAGGGCGACGACGTCCCGGCCCTGCCTGTCCCGGACGCCCGGGTCCGCGCCCGCCTCCAGCAGGGCCGCCACGACGGGCGAGTGCGAGTAGCCGACCGCCATGTGGAGGGGGGTGAAGCCTGAGGGAGGGGGAGGGGGAGGGGGGAGGGGGTAAAGGGCGGGGGTGGTGATGAAAAAAGTGCGGGTTGACATATACGTACAGACTTGCCTGGTAAGAGGGCAGCTCGTCCAAAAAACGCGGCGACGCGCGCCATCTTTTGAAGGGCCCCCGCCCCGTCGCAGAGGCCGGGCGGGGAGTGCGGACCCGGGTTTTCCTCAGCCGCGCCCACGCCCCCCCTCCCCCCACGCGTGCGGCACCGCGCGCGCGCCGACGGCCCGCCAACACCACACCCGGGGCACGCCCGCGCCCGGGGGTTAGGGCCCTCCCTCCCATCCCTTTCCTCCCTTCCCCCCCCCCGCGCCTCACCTTCCTTGTCCGTCAGGTCCAGGGCCGCCCCCGCCCGGCACAGCAGTTCCACCACCTCCGCACTGCCCTTCCCAGCCGCGTAGTGCAGGGCGGAGCGGCGGGCCTCGTCGACGACGTTGGCGAGGACGCGGGGCCCGCCCGCCAGCATGGCGCGGATGGCGCCCGCGTCGCCCTCGCGGGCCGCCCGCCACCACCGGTCCTCATAATCGCGCAGCAGGTTGTCGGCCAGGTTGGAGGGGGGCTCCCAGGTTGGGGAGAGGGCCTCGTCCTAAGGGAAGGGGAGGGGCGGCGGACAAAGAGGGGGGGACAAGAGGGATAAGGTTGAGAGATAGAGAAAAGAGGCGATGGGGCGGGTCGGGTTGTGCGTCGCCCCTCCGCCCGCCCGCTCGCCCCAATTCTCTCCCCTCGCCCGCCTCTCACCTTCCACTTGACCAGGTACTCCGGTTTCGGCCTCCCCGTCACCTCATCGCCACCCGGCTCGCCCGGCACGACGCGGACGCCGATAATGGAGTCGGCGTCCAGGACGGAGCCGTCGCCGCCCGGGCCGCCCTCGGACGGGGACAGGACTTCGGCGGGCGAGGGGGCTGGGGAAATGGAGGTCGGGCCTGGTGTGGATGCGCCACCAGTCGCAGGCTCAGCCGATGCAGTCGTGACCACGGTCTGGGTGGTGGAGGTGGCGGGCGTGGGGCGGGGGCGCGGGCGGGTGTGGGGCGAGGACAGGCGGGCTCGGCGGGGCGCCGCCGACGCCGGCTGGGCTTGCAACGGCAGGGCCGGCATTTTTCCTCGCCCTCTTCTATGTTTGCTTGTGCGGGTGTGATGCGTGTGTGCGCGTGTGGCAGTTACGCACACTGGCGCTATCTGGGCGTGCTCGCGTGCGTGTGCTGCTGCGTGCGTGGTGCAGATGCCAAAGTGACAGAGAGGGCGGCTAGGAATTTTTATTTCCCTTCTTCTTGCCACTTTTCTTTTGCCATGCGCCCGACAATGACGCAGCTCACCCTCCTCCCCTCCTCCCGCCCGTTCGCGACTTGTGCGGCCGCAGGCGGCCGCACACGCCGCACAGCTCGTCCTCCACCCCGGGCGGGCGGCGGGTGCGGGTGCGGCGGAACGTCGCCGCCCAGCGGCGGTTGCGCAGAGACGGGAGCCGCAGTTGGCGGCTCGACCCTACCTGGTGCCGCCTCCCAGCCCGCCGCGGCCGAGCCGACCACCGCCGCCGCCCTGACCGCCTTCGCCTCCGCCCTTGGATCCGACGGCACCGTCGCCCGGGCCGCCATGGACGCCATCGCGGCCCCCCTGCGGCGGGAGGCGGGCGGCCAGGCGGGCAGCGACCAGGCCGCCCAGGGCGAGCGCGTCGTCACGGTCGCGGAGCTGCTCGCTTTCGACCCGAACGATCCGGACAACGACCTCGACGCGTACATTGTTTGAAATAAAGAAAAGGAAGGGCGAGAGCGGGAGCGAGAGCGGGAGGTGGGCGGCGGCGGCGGCGGGCGGAGAAGCAAGGCACTCGCAGGGGGAGGTTGCGCGCGGGTGCCTCTGGTGAAAAATGTGATAGCCCCTCACAGTTCTTTTTTTTTCCTGTTCGTCGTCGCCGCCCGCCCGTCGCCGCCGCCGTCCTCTCTCAACACCCCTCCAACCTTCACCCTCACGACCATGTTCTCCTGCCTCGTGCCCCGCCCCGGCTCGCCGGACGCGACGCCCTCCAAGCTGGGCGCCCTGAGCCCGGGGTCAATCAGCGTCCGCGCGGTCGTGCCGACCAACATGAACCGGGCCCTGGAACCCCGCCAGCCGCCCGGCCCGCACGCCGCCCAGCACGCGCGCGCCTTTGCGCGGGCCCTGGTCGAGAACGCGGAGTACCGGTGAGTTACTTCGTGCGGGGGGGGGGCGGGGAGAGCGGAAGAGAATATGGATGGTGGAGTGAGAATTGAAAGCGTTTCGAGCGCGGGAGAGAGAGCGGGCTGTCGCGGCAACATTACGCCCTGCCCCTGAGGCCTGCCAGCCTACCAGCTCCAGCCGCCCTCCTCGGCACGGAGTTCACCCACCTGATCAGGCTCTGGTGGGGCGTGCGCGGTCGGAGGCGGGCCCGCCCCCCCCCCTTTGCACACGCATGCAAAATGAACGAGAGGCCGCAAACAACAGCTCTGTCGCTCACCCCCCCCCTCTCCTCCCCTCCTTTTACCCTCTTTCACACGCAGCCAACGCCTGGCCCAGCTGCTGAAGGAGCACTGCCTGGCGGACGGGGGTGACCTGCAGGTGTGTGGATAAGTGGGCGGGGGTGGGGCGTCGGAGGCGCGGCGGGACGAAGGAAGAGGGGTAGCCAGGCCCGCGCGCGCAATCGCGCGCGGGGTCGCCCTGCGGCGCGCCTCGGTTCAAAAAAACGCGCTCCTCACCCCTCTTCCCCTCCCTCTCCCTCGCCCCCCCACCCCACCCCACCCCACCCGTCTATCCCACCCTCCAGGTCGCCAACTGGATGCGCGATGAAGGCTTCGACTGCCCGCCCACCTCCGTCGTGGAAGCCCTGGACGCCGCCCGCCTGGGCGACGCCCTGTTCTGGGCGGGGCGGTACGCCCTCTTTGTCCAGTGGTCGCCCGACGGGTCGCACCCCTGGGACGCGGCCCCGGGCGCGGGCGCGGCCGTGGAGCTGGAGGTCGGCGTCGCGCCCGGGTCGGCCGAGCCCGTCGTCCTCCTGGGCGGCGAGCCCCTGCGCGGCGTCACCTTCACCGGCGGCGTCCTGCGCGCGACCCAGCCCGTCGTGTGGGCGGCGCCCGACGGGTCCGAGGTGCCCGTCACCTTTGAGCTGGCGATGAGCGCCTTCTTCGGGTACGGCTCGCCCGACGCGGCCGCGCCCGCCGCCCCGCCCGCGTACGTGGGCCTGCAGTGCCACGGCGTGCTTTGGCCGGCCGACCCGGCGTCCGCGCCCGCCGCCTGGCCGGTCACCCCCCCCGCCGTGTCGGGCAAGGTCAACGCGGCCACGCGCGCGGCCGCCGTCCGCCCGGGCGCCTGCGACGCCCTCGCCGCCTTTGCGGGGTCCTACGCCGTCCACGCCCTGCCCGACGCGCCCGGCGGCTCCCCCGCCGAGCTGGCGGACGTGGTCGTCGAGGCCGACCCGGCCGCGGCGGGCGGCGCCCGCGTCAGTGTGGGCGGCTCCCCCGTCACGCGCTGGACGTTCGACGCCGGCAACGTCCTGGCCTGGGAGGGCGACGCAGGCTGCTCCGCCTGGCTCCAATTCCTGGCCCTGGCGACGGGCCCCGTCTTCGTGGGCAACCTGTTCGCCGCGGGCGCCCAGCCGCCCGCCGCGGGCTTCAACGCCTTCGGCGAGCCGGCGGGCGGGCCCTCCCGCCTGCCCCCCTCCGGCCGCGTCCCGGGCGAGGAGGCCCGCCACGTCGTCGCCTCCGCCGCCGCGGCGGGCGCCCTCCTGTCGGGGGCCCTGCTCCGCTCCGCTTGCATGGCCTGGGCGGAGCTGCGGGCGGGCGCGTCGGCGGAGGACGTGCTGACCTCGCACGACGCGATGCTGCACGCGATGCGCCGGGACTTTGAGGCGCTCGACCGCGTCCACGACGTGGGCGGCGCGGCGGCCGCCGCCTTTGGCGGCTCCTCCCTGGCGGCCCCGCCCGCCCTGGACCTGGGCGCCGTCGCGGGCGCCCGGGCGGCCGCGGACGAGGCGGCCGACCACGCGGAGGCCGCCCGCGTCGCGGCCGACGCGGCGGAGGGCGCGGCCGCGGCCGCCGCGTCGGCGGAGGCCGCCGGCGCGGCCGCGGAGGCCACCTCCAAGGCCGCCGTCACCGCGTGGCGGTCCTCCCAGGCCGCCGCCGCGGCAGCGGCGGCCGAGGCGGCCGCCGCCCGGGCCTGCGACGCGGCCGCCCGCACCCGGGCGTCCGCCGCCAGCGCGGCGGCCGCCGCGGCCGCCCAGGCGTACAACGCGGCCCGCGCGGCCGCGGGCGGGGCGGCCGCCGGCGGCTCCGAAGCCTGCGCCGCCGCCCTGCGCGCGGTGGAGGCCAACATCGCCACCTTTGCCCGCCAGCGCGAGTACCTGAAGCTCAAGGACGTCGCCGAAGCGTCCGACGTGGCGGGGCGGGCCCTGGAGGCCGCCCGCGCGGCCGAGGCCGGGTGGGCCGCCAACACGGCCGACACCCGGTGCGCGGCCGTCGACGCGGCGCGCGGGGCGGCCGAGGCGGCCGAGTCCTGCCACCGCGTCCTGCGGGCCATCGACAAGAAGGAATGAGCAGGAGAATGGAGGGAAGGTGGGGGGGTGCGTGTTCGTGGGCATGCCACCACACCTTCTCAAATCCCAAAACAAACCAAAAACAATGGGGGATGGGGGGATGGGAGATGGAGAGAGGGGCGTGTTTTTCTTTCTTTCTTTCGTTATTTAAAATGGGGAGAGGCGTGCAAGGGGTTGTGGAGAGTCGCGCCCTCCGCCCCCTTCACGCCGGACCCTAGCGGGCCTTTTGCCCTTCCCCCCCGGCGGAGAGAGAGAGAGTGTGTGTGTGTGAGGTGTTTGTGAGAGGAGGAGGGTTTGAAGGCCGGGTGGGGAGAAGGCCTTTTCGGCACTGACTCTTTCTTCCTTTTTCGAGAGAAAGGGCGTGCGGGTATATGTTTCGGGTGTTCGGAGACAAAGCCAAAGCACGTGTGCGCGCGTGTCCCATGATGTGTGTAACAGGGACGTGCCCCGTCCATGCGTGAAAAAAAAATAGAAGGGTTGATGAACTCTCACTTTCCGTTTTGTCTCTGTCCCGCCCGTTCCCTCCTCTCTCCTCGCGCCACCCGCGCCCTCCACGCCCGACCCACCCCCAAGAGGAACACGCCGCCTCTGCCTGCCGCCGCCGCGGGTGCCTTTCTAGCTCCATGAACACTGGGCCCGCTTCTTGGCTTTTTGGCTTCCGACCTCCGACCTCCGCCCTCGCCCGCGCGCGCGCCTCGTCGCCTCCCCCTTCCTCTCACCATGGATGACGCGCCTCCTCTCCGTCGCAGCGTGCGTGCTCGCAACGCACACATCCGGTCGCGCATATACACGCTCGCCGACCTCGACCTAGACTGCCTGGCGCTGGTTCTGTCCTTGGTCCAGGACGGACACGTGCGGGACCGCCAGGCCGACACGACCCCTTCGTTTTGGTAAAGGACTGCAGGGCCCGGTTTGGCGCCCCGCCCCTGGCCTGCAAAGCCCTGGCGGCCGCAGCTGCGGGGCCGTAAGTTGCATGGCAGAATCTGGCCTTCCGCGATTATGATGGCTACCGCCCGGCTCGCTTCGCGTCATTTTTCTCGGCGTTACAGCGCGTCGCTACCTCTGTGCGGCGCCTGTATCTGGATGCACGGAGAAGTCTGGACTTCTCCGTGGACTCCACTCGCGATTTCATCGCCGCGCTCCTCCCCGCACTCGAGGCGGTTGCTCCGTGTTTGGAGTACCTGGGAATGTGGAACTTGCCCGCAGAGGTTTTCCGGATGCTCTCCGTGGTCCCAGGCCCCATGCGCTCCGCCACCCGGCTGGTAGAGCTGCACCTGGGGGATGGGGTCGTCACAGGCCCGCCCGGCATGCTTGCTGCTGCTTTTCCAGCTATCGCGGCACGCGCCTCTGACGAATCCCTTCGTTGGGACCTCCATGCCGGTCACCCGGTGAACCGGGACATCGTGGCCGCATCGGCCGCCGCGGGCCGCCCGGTCCGGCTGATCAAGTTTGGACCTGCGCACGTGGGAAGGCTGCGGCCAGGGTAAGGCTTTGCTAACGACGTTGTTGTACCAGATGTGGAGGCCCTGGGCGCAGAGGGCTTGACGGCGTTAAGCCTCTCTCTCTATGTGGAGCGGGTGGGCGGCCAGCAAGCCGCCCAGGCAGCAGCAGACGCAGCCATGGCCGGGATGGCCACCCTGGTGGCCCGCTTGCCCGCTTTGCACGATTTGACCGTACATGCCAGGTGTGACACTAGACCATGCCCTTTGGTGTATGACTTCCGCGCCGTCCATGCCGCCCTGAGCCGGCTGGTCTTTACAAACTCAAACACCGACTCGCATGAGCCCGAGGTCCGCCTCTCTCCCACCCTGGCGGCCAGCCTGCAAGTCCTTGCACTCAATGACTCAAACGGTTATCAGGTGCGCCCGCCCGAATGCTTTCGCAACGCGGGCGACGCTCTCACCCGCCTGACCCGCCTGGACTGTGGCTTTTGTCGGTTGCGCGACCCGACAATCGACCTGTCGGCCTGGGGCAATGCCGCCGAGTATATGCTGCCAGCCTTGCGGTTTTTGACTGTGCGGAGTTGGCAGAGCTTCACCGTGGACGGCCAGGGCGGGCGTGTTGGCCCCAGCGCGCAGTATTGGGCGGCGGGAGTGCTCCGCACCCTGCCTTGCCTGGAGCGCCTCACCGTCATGAAGAAGTATGTGTCCAGCGCCCGGCATCTCCGGCCTTTGTTTGTCTGCCGCCTCTGGGACGACGAGGCACTTTGCGAAGCTTGCGAGCACCGCGAGTCCGGGCTCGCGTGTGCCGGGGCGAGGGCTGTTGAGAAGGCCGTCATGAAGGACCTCCCTGCCGCTGGTGCGGCTGCAGGGCGCCGCCTGGCCGTGCGCGTCATGGATGAAAGAGACATTCGCACGGAGGGGGTGATCCCATCCCGAGAATGCACTTTACTAGGGTACAAGCGAGCCTGAAGGTGAGCGTGCCTATGCGGTGTGTGTGTATGTGTATGAGGGGAAGAGAGAGTGCGCTGATGGAAGAATGTGTGTTCCGCCGAAACCTTGTCTCGTGGTCGGCGGCGTGGGCCTCTTCCAGGCGGAGGAGAGAAAACACACGCGTCTCTTTCACTCTGCTCATCTCGGTGCGTGCCCGTCTACCCTTTTCCACCCTCTCCGCACACCCCGCCACCCCACGGTCGCGGTCGACCCCCATTTTACCTAGCCCCTCATGGGCGGTGTGCGTGGTTGGGAGCGGCTGGAGCGCCCACCGCCTAGTGCCGTGATTCGGGGCTGGACGCGAGATGGCGCGCGCTCTCGTCGGCCGCGCTCGCCAGCCCCCCGCGCCCTGCCCTTGCCCGGCTACCACCTCGGCTCGCGGGCCCACAGGGCACAGGTCTCAGTCTATCGCTCAGCCTAGGTGCCGGTTTACTAAAGGCTTGGGAGGGTTCCCAAGCTCCCCGGGCGGGCCCTTTTCGAGCCAAAGACACACCGGGGGCGCGCTGCGCCTTTTGAATGGGACGACAGCTTTCCCCCCGTCGTTCGGCGCGCCCCCACGCCCGGCACCAGCCTCCCGCCCGACCCCCGCGCCGGCGTGGGACGGCAGGACACGCCCCCCCTGAGGCGTGCCCTGGAGTGTGTGGCGTGAGCGGGCACGCGCTGGGAACGCACACTCCCAATTCCTCTCGATGCTCACCAACTCTCTTCCCCTCTCCTCCAGCCTTTTCTCCTCTCTTCCCACCCTCCCTCCCCCTCTCCTCCACCCTCAACCATGCGCGCCCTCATGCGCGGCTCCCGCCGCAACACGGACGCGACGGACGTCATGTCCCTGAAGGCGGGTGCCCTGCCCGCGGGCACCCTCACCCTGACCGCCACCGCCGGCGCCGCCGCGCCCCGCGCCCCCCCCCAGGCCGACAACAACAGCGCCGCGCTCGCCGCTGTCCAGGCCCGCTTCGCCTCCCGCCTCACCTTGTCCGCCCCGCCCCGCCCGGACGCGGCGGCCTTCGCCCGCCGCCTGCGCGAGGCGGGCGACGACCGGGCCGGCCTGGCCGACCTGCTGGGCGCGGCCGGCCGGGGCCTGGCCGCCGAGCTGGAGGTGGAAGACTTTCTGCGCGCGCGCGGGTGCGGGTCGGGCGTGCCGGCCGCGGCCAAGGCCATCGCCTGCTCCCGCCTGGGCGACCCGTCCTTCTGGGCGGGCCGGTACGCGCTCTTCGTCCAGTGGTCCCCCGACGCCTCCCACCCCTGGGACGGCGCGCCCGGGGCGGACGAGCCGGCCGCCACCCTGGAGCTGGCCGTCTTGGACTCTGGCGGCGTCGCCGCCTTCCTCGACGGGGCGGCCGTCGACTTCGTGTTTGACGGCGGCGTCCTGCGCACCACCTCCCCCCTCCCCTGCGCCGCCCCGGACGGTTCCTCCACCTGGGTCCGCCTGGCCCTGTCCTTCACGACCGCACCCGAAGCGGGCGCGGACGAGGGCGCTTTTTTGGGGCCCCAGTGCCACGGCGTGATGTGGGCGGACTCGGGCGTGGACGCCTCCGGCAACCCGGCCCCGCCCCCGCCCGCCGACTGGCCGGTCGCCCCGCCGCGCGTGGCGGGCAAGGCCAACACGGGCGCCCGCCCCGTCGCGGCCTGCCCGCCCGCGGCGCCCCACCTGGCGTCGTTCGAGGGGGAGTACGAGACCCTGCTCCTGCCCCCAGGCGACGCGAGCGGCGCACGCGGCGACGGCCCCGCCCGCTCCGGCCCGCCCCTCCTCGTCGACGCCGACGGCCGCGTCTTCGTGGCGGGCGTCGAAGCCCGGGGCGCGGGCCTGTCCCCCGCCGGCATCCTGACCTGGCCGTCCACCTCCTCCATCGGTGGCGGGTGGATGCACTGTGGCCACCACGCGGCGGGGCCCCTGCTGCTAGGCTGCTTCGGCGTCCCGGGCGGCCCCATCCCGGCGGGCCGGCCCTTTGACGTCCTGGCCGAACGCACGGGCGCACCCTCCGTGTACCTGTCCGCGGACGCGGTGGACACGAGCGCGGCCACCCTGGAGGCGGCCGGCCTAGCGGCCGCGGCGACGGCCCGCCTGGGCACGGCCCTCGCGGCGGCGGCCAAGGCGTGGGCGGCCGCCCTGGGCGGCGACGACGAGCTCGCCCGCGGGTGGGCGACCGACGCGGCGGACGCGGCCGCGGGCGCGGCCGCCTGCGACGCGTCCCGGGCCGAGCTGGAGGCGGCGTTCGGGCCGGCCGGCCTCGGCCTGGTGGTCGCGCCCGAGGAGAGCGTGGGCGCTGCCCGGGCCCAGGAAGCGGCGGCGGAGCACGCCAAGGCTGCCCGCCAGGCGGCCGACGCGGCGGACACCGCCGCCGCGGG
>Ga0315278_10002778_pt1 | contig 15628 bp, 11 predicted proteins | sample YL17G06_0_MG_FD_203880 | JGI IMG/M metagenome (GOLD analysis project Ga0315278, IMG submission 203880) | Sediment microbial communities from Yellowstone Lake, YNP, Wyoming, USA - YL17G06_0 | ecosystem: Environmental > Aquatic > Freshwater > Lake > Sediment | place: USA: Wyoming | collected... | reverse complement strand
ACCTCGGGGCAGTCCTTGCACGCCGTCTTATCCATGAACACATGAGAGTTAACGAGGCACGGCTCGTCCGGCTCAACCCGAATGTTACCTTCAAGACACGGGGCAATGCCGCTATCGCGCTCGATGTAGCAGGAGACCGGGACCAGGCCTTTGCAATCGCTTGCGCGACCGTTGAGGAGCTTGCCGATTTTTCGTGCGAGAATACGAACCCGGGCGTGGTGGTGGTCGATGAGCGCCCGGACCCGGCTTTTTACCGGAAGGCAGTAACAGATTTCTGCCAGATCGATGAGGCAGTTGAACTTCTCGAGGCAGCTGGCGCCCGGTACCGCGGGTATAAAAACAGGCGCGGCCTGATTGGCGCCACTGCTGCCGTCGCAAGTGAGCCTGAGGATCGCACTTCTGAGATCCTTGTGTACCGCCAACCGGAACGATGGGGTTCCCCCCGCGAAGTTGATCGTGCAAGCCTGTTTGCAGCAGAAGAGGCTACATTCCCCCACACGTGGGATACCGTAGATACTGCAAATGATGTTGTCGTCTGCGTACCACACACGCCCGACCCGGTATTGTTTGGCATCCGGGGCGAGAGTCCATCATGGGTAATGATGGCCCGGTCCATGGTAGAATCCGAGAAGCCGGCTATCGAACAGATCTGGGTTACCAACCAGGGAACGGATGCCCATCTTGTTGACGGTAAGATCGGGACATTGCGCGAAGGGCTCTCGTACCGGGCCCGTGGCTTTGTTTCGGAAGCCCCCAAAACCGGCATGGGCGGGCATGTTTCTTTCATGATGAACGATGGTGAAAATTCCCTGCGGTGCATGGCCTACGAGCCTACAAAAAATTTCCGGCAGATCGTTCGCCAGCTGGTTTCGGGCGATGAGGTGATCGCGGTCGGGAGTTTCAAGAAAGGGAGTATCAACTTAGAGAAGATCCGGATCATTTCGCTCGCCCGACCTTCTATCACCCGCCCGCCACTCTGCACAGCGTGTAACAAGCGGATGACGAGCGATGGGAAAGGGAAAGGGTACAAGTGCAGGAAGTGCGGGGCTCGTGCCAACGACCCGGAGATTCTGGAAACTTCCCGCACGCTAAAACCGGGATGGTATGAAGTGCCACCCACGGCACGGAGGCATTTAGCCAAACCGCTATGCCGGGGCGAGCCGGACTTTTGATACATCCATTGGCGACCGGATGGTCACTCTGGTTTGCGAAGGTGGAGGCTTTGACCATCTACATTTCGGAGACTTCGTGTTTCCTGGGTGAGCCCGATTATTGGTACAACCATTGATGACCTAATGGTCGCCCGCTTCGCGAAGGCAGAGCCTTCGGACGACAAAGCGTATCATCTCGTCATGCATTTCTTTTGAGAGGAATCGGGCCGGGTAACAATCCGGAACGTAAAAGGTGTTACAAAGATGCGGGGAGTACGACCGGTCGTTACTATTGATTCAGCGAGAAAATTTGCCGAGAGGCAGGGATACTGCTGGGTAGCTAATCCCGATGCAGATCTGCCGTATGACGCAATTGCATACCGTGACCATGATGCGATTGCTGTCCGGGTGCGGACGTGCCGGAATTCTCCGAGCGAGTTCGACATGTGGGAGGATTTCTTCCGCGAGGATTTTGAGATCCTCATATTACTCCCGATGCCGGAAGGGATTGCCCGCGAGCTCTGGGTTCGTTATGTCTGGAGCCGGGCTTTCCAACGATACCGGGTATACGGAGACAGGCTATCTGAGATTACCATGATTGATCGTGAAAAGCCGGTTTTTAAGAGAGTTGTCAAATCCCGGAGCGATTCTCCAGGCAGTCCGCCAATCCGGAGAGATGAGAGTAAATAAGCCCAATTTAGCCCCCGTTTGCCAAACGGACGGAGGTCATTTCCGGTTCCAGTGGAAGTGCGTCAACACCTGTGGAAAATGTCTCTAAAAATGCTTTATTTTCGAAAATAGCCGATTTAATCAAAATAAAACATGTTAAAATAGCGGGCTTACAGCAGCCCCTTTTTTAGGGGGTGGGTGTAGCACGGTCAAAGAGAAAGGAACCCCGTTTTTGGGATCGCCACGGTATACCGAATGTCAGGTATTCCTTTGAGCCCTTCCAACAAATGTAATCTCCTCTACCGTCAGCCGTTAGAGACCATACACAAGCGAATCGATCAGTCGGTCAGTTGACTCAATCTCCAGCAAAGAGGAACACAAGTTACCACGTTTTGAGCAGGTTCGAGTATCCCGTAAAAAAGAGATGGAAACGGATTTTAAAAAAGAATTCAGATAAGTATGGTTTCCTCAAGTCCTTTGAAGTGCATATCTCCGGTCAGCACGTTCAGGTTATGGATCCGGGCAGTTGCAAGGAGCATGCAGTCTACTGCGCTCATTTTGGTTTTCCACGAATTTTGCTGGAGCTTGATAGTGCCACCAAGAAGAGCAATCTTATCACCAATGGGAATTACTTCTGCCTGATCGGTTATCTGTTTAATAATTAAAACTGCCTCTTCACGATTTTTAATCTGTTCAAGCCGGTACCGGAGTTCATAGAGCGACAAAACTGAGATAGAAATATGTGAGTTTTCACGAATAACCGTACGAGCAAGGTCTCCTTTATACGATCCACTCATCATTTCAAGCCATGCACAGGTATCAACAAGAATGCCGGTGCCGGTCACTCTGCATCCTCCTCCTCAACCTCTAGATCGTGTTCCCGATATATTTTTTCCATGTCGATTTCAGGTAATATCCCAAAGAGTACATCCAGCGGTTTCACCGGGATCAACTCGATATACCCCTCTTTTGCCCGTACTTCAAACCGTTTCGCGTTAAAGTGATCCCGGATTTTTTTGGGAAGTACCATCCTGCCGGTCGCATCTACCACGATGACCGGACCAGCTCCCGCCAGGTATTCTGCCACCGGTTCGTGTACGCCAGTGGACTTTTTTGTTTTTCCTGATCGCAAACTTTTCTGTTTCATATCAAAATCCCTTCCCGTGTATGAGGAAGTGTGGGTTTTTTGGAAAATAAAAGTTTTGGTAAAAAATAAAAAATGGTAAAACAAATAAATGGAAAATTTTGCTTCCGGGAAAGATCGCCTAATGTAATTTTTGCAGGAAATCCGTGAAAACAGCTGCTGTTTTTAATTGTCAGAGAATATTATTTTCCCCACACTCTCTTCCACCACCACAATCTCATCGGCAGTCAGGCTGTAGAGTCCATACACCAGCGAATCAATCTGCCGGTCGGTGGACTCAATCTCCTGCGTGATAAGTCGTTTTTCCCGATCGGTCTTTGCATCGCTCAGGTGCCTGTGCAGTTTAAGCATCTCTGACACGAGAGAGACCATGCGGTCATGCCGGTCTGCATCCGCAGAATTATCAAAGTCCACCGTATAGATCGGAAGTGCAGCAATCCGCTCCCACACCTGCATTCGCTTTTTCTCCGGTACTTCGTGTGCGGTAACACGGAAAATGAACGTACTGAGCCGGCTGTTGAGCACCCCGAGGAGGTAGAGACTGGAAGAATTGATGACCCGGGTATGGCGGTCCGGAATTGCTGCCCCTGCATCAAACGTAAACGCCGGGAATTTTCCGGAACCCGGGAAAACTATCCGGGACTGGCTCCGGTCAAAGACACCCGGCTCACCGGCGCACTCCCACCAGAAATCCCCCTGGTGCTTTCGCTCCTTTGCCCGCTCTGCATGAGACTTCAGGTACCGGGCGATGGCCGGGTATTTTTTCTTTAACCATCGCCAGCCGGTCTTATCCCCTGCATGGGCTGTTGTCCAGCCCTGTGGAATAAAAATAATGGAGCGTGATGGGAGGGGAGAGCCGTACCGGACAATTTCTCCTGCGGGAAGAAACGGGCGGATCAGGGTTTTATTATTCGGGGATGCTTCGATCATCTCTTTTTCCTGCCGGGCATTGATCACGAACGCCTCGTCCAGCCCGGTAATGATCCCGTGATAAATCCGGCCCATCACCACCTCCTCAAGCGGTGTACCGGCAATGCGGACTTTTGCCAGGAGATCCTGCACCCGTGTATCACGGAGTGTCCAGCCACCGGCACCCAGTATCGCTTGATCGAGCGGGAACCTGCCCACACGAACCTGCATATCCACCGATTCAGCACCACCAGAATCCAACCGGGCGGCAAAGAACGAGTGGGAGGGCGGGCTCCGGGTAATCCGGATTACGCAGAGGGAGGGGTGCAGTTTATCCTCCGCTTCCGTGCCGGAATCTGTGATCTCTTCAAACTGGTACTCGAGCAGGTGCTTTCTTACCGGAGCACCGGACTTTGCCCGGAGCCAGCGGTTGCCTGCAATACAACCGAGCATCCCTCCCGGGCAGAGAAGCGAGAGCCCCCGCTCGATAAAATAAGCAGAGCGATCTGCCTGCAGGTGATACACAGAGTAGTGCCGCTGGAAATACCGTTGCACCCACTCGTGCGGCTGGAGCGGGCCTTCCGGCAGGTTGCCGAGCACCGCGTCAAATCCTCCCGCGTTCAGGATTTCAGGGAAGGCTTGTTGCCAGTCGAGCGGGGTGATCCGCCTTCGTTCATGTTCCGGGCAGAATGCGATCGAATCCTCGGAGTCAATATCCGCAGCAACAAGGGAATTCCCGCACAGGATGTTCCGGTCAAGTGCCCTGAACACGGAGCCTGCCAGAACGAGGAACTGTTCCGGAAGTTCCCCTGACGGTTCGTCACCGCAGAATTCGAAGAAGAGGAGCATCTTTGCCGCAGCAACAGCATGCGGATCGAGATCAACACCGTGGATGGAGGCGAAGAGGTGTTCCTGTCGTTTTGCAAGCGAGTGCCTGCCACTGCCGCTATGGTTGAGGATATTCTGGTACGCACAGAGGAGTACACGTCCTGAACCGCACACCATGTCGAGAACCCGGATTGGAAGCAGGTCATCCGGGTCCCGGTTCGCATGCACACCTGCAAGTGACTGGTGAACCATATATTCAATCATTTCAGGTGAGGGTATGGGGGTTCCCTGCGACTGGAGCGTATCGCGGGTCTCAACAACGACAGCCCGGTGAGCGGCAGAGCGGCGGATGGCGCAGGAGAGATGTTGATCGAACACCTCCGCGATTATTCCGGTGGAGATGGATGCAAAATTGTATGGCCGGTCCGGTTGGCACAACCGCAGGAGAATTTTTTTTATTACGCGATCTTCGATTGCAACCGGGTTCGTCGCGGTCGTCTGGTGCCGGCCTGTTACGGGGACCTCTGTCCACGGATCCCCAATCGGCAAAAATAATTCTGAAACAGCGGTAATGGAGTCTGCTGCATCATAGTTCTGCCGGAGGGTTCCGGCTTCCATGAGCCCGCGATCTTCTGCAATACGCAGGAACAGGAGACGCCCGGTGATCCGGTTGGTTGCTGCCGCTATCGTGTCGCTCGATAAACCATGATTATTCCGTGCAATGCTGCGGGCAATCTGTTCACGCCATGACGAGAGATCGTGCAGGAGAGCAGTCCGGGCACGGTTTAGAGGGGGGATGTGCGCATCTTCAGTAAGGGCAGGATCCGTGCTCAGCATCGTTGTAGTACTGTGCTACCGGGAAAATAACAGTGTTTATGGAAAAAAGAAAGATGTGATGGATCTAAAACCCGATCCCTGCTTCCCCGCTGCTCTCTCCTGATGGTTCCTTCTCCCTGACCGCAAGCATCAGGACGATCCCGGCAATTTCAAGAGCCATGCAGAAGAAGAATGCCGCATCAAACGCACCGGCCAGTTCTGTTGATGACATTGCATGCGATGAGACCTCGGCAAGTTTTGGTCCTGCTGCGATCGTGGCGACCAGCATCACAACGGCAACCCCGAGCGATGACCCAAGATTGGTCATCATCTTGACAAGGCCGCTCGTGGACCCGCGGTCTTTTGCCGGGCACTCCCCCATTACGGCACTGTTCAGCGGGGAGAACGCCACGCCGGTTCCCGCACCTAACAAGAACAGGTAGACGCAGATGTGTCCCACGCTCGTCTGTGCAGAGATGGTTGAGAGGAGGAATAAGGCAAGGGCACAGACAACAAAACCGGTGATGATCGGTTTTTTCGTCCCGATCACGTCCGAGATCTTTCCTGCGAGAGGGGCTGTCAGGATCATGCCCACCGGTAACGCGAGCAGGATCGTGCCGGCATTATCTGTCGGGATCTTCTTGACCAGTTCGAGATAGAAGGGCATGACGACCATAACGCCGGCCATCGCCATCTGGATCAGCATCACGTTCACATTCTGGAGGGAGTACGCCCGGTTGGCAAAGAGGCTGGTATTGATCAGCGGTTCGTTTGCCCGGCGTTCCTGCACGATGAAGAGGATCCAGAAGATCACCGATATAACGAGGGAGATCATCCCGAGCATTGCATTGTTACCCTGCACAGAGGTCAGGCCAACGATCATCGAGCCCAGCGCGATAAAGACCAGCAGGACACCGGGGATATCGAGTTTTGCTTTCGGGGCAACGGGTGCCTGCTGCGGGAGGATGTGCATGCCGAGAATGATCGCAATGATTCCCACCGGCAGGTTCACAAAGAAGATGTACTGCCAGCTGAAGGCGCTCGTGAGAAAACCCCCGACAACCGGGCCGAGTGCCGCCCCTAGCATGGTGAACATGGCAACAATGCCGAGTGCCTGTCCCCGCAGGGATGTGGACAGGTAGGAAGTGACCATGACTGCTCCCAGCGCCGATATTACTGCCCCGCCCACGGCCTGGATCATCCTTGATAAGATGAGCGTGTCAATTGTTGAGGATAACCCGCAGAGGGCTGAACCTGCGGTGAAGAGGGCAAAACCTCCTATGAAAATATTCCGGTACCCCTTCATGTCCCCGAGGCGCGATGCCGCGAGCAGGAGACTCACGAGAATGATCAGGTACGCGTTGAGCACCCATGACACCGTCACCGTGGAGACGTTCAGGGATTTTGCAATATCCGGAAGCGCAATATTCACAATCGTGGCATCGAGACCGGCCATAAACGAGCCGAGTGCAATCACGATGACGATCATCAGTTCTTTGGGGGACATTTTCGAGGGAGACGTTGTTTCACTCATGGTTATCAGAACCCGGTATGAGGGGAATGGTTTTTTTCCCATAAGAATGCTTTCCAACTTGATCTTTTGAGGACAAAACCGGAACTTCCGGCATTTTTCGCATGAGGGGAATGAGACTAATCCCGACGGGTAATAACTCCGGTTGGAAGTCTGTAGTGCATTTCCATGGGGAGAATATAACCGGAACGATGAGAAACGGTACTTATAAATGACAGGGTGATGACAATCGTTCATACAGGCCACGTCACGTGAACCGTATATGCCCGCAGGAACCGTTATGCCCGACACGCCAGAAAAAAAAGAACTTCATCCGGGTCCGGAAGGGTTGCGTGAGACCGGCGGAACCAGTAGTACCACCATACGCATCACTCCGTGGCAGGACTGGGAAGAGATCGGCAGAAGGGAGCGGGCCGGCCAACTGCGGCAGCTGGTCAATAATCTCTTCTGCGAACAGGTAATGGGAACTCTTGCCCTCCTGCTTATCCCGATCCTTATCCTTCCGGATTATGCCGGGCTCCCGGCTGCCTTTACGTCCTTTCTCTCCATTCTTGACATCGCGATCTGGCTGTTCTTCATCCTTGAGTATGTATGCCGGCTCATCGTTGCAGAGAACCGGTGGGCGTATGCCATCTCACCTTGGAATATCCTTTACCTCATCATCATCGCAGTACCGGCAGCCACACTGGTCATCGGTTCAGGGTACATTTTCGCCCGCTATTTCCGGGTGCTCCGCGCCATGCAGGCAATGCAGATCCTGTTCATGGGCGGGAGAACGGCCGGCAGGCATTTCGCAAAAAAAACGTCGGGGATAGACGACGGGAAAACAGGGGCAGGGATGCAGGTCCGTTCCCTTACCATACCGGCACCTGCAACCGGAACCACCTCATCACCAGCACCAGCATGGCAACCGGTGACGATACGTGGTAACACCACCGGTATTGACAGGAACGGCCAATGGCTCGATTTTTCCGGGTTGAGCCGTTCTGACTTTGCCCTCCTTTCCCGGCTCACCTCCGTCCCTGCCTACCTTCTTGACGTGAAACTCCGGGAACATGCCTACACCCGGGCAGAGATAAGCGGGAAATTTACAACGGTCTTTATAAAGATCCCACGGATCGTAAGGGAACCCGGTACCTGCAGCTCGTGGCAGTTCTCATGGGACGGAGTACTGGTCGTCTATGACAAGGACGGCGTGATGACCTTCTCCCGCACCACCCTTCCGGTGCTGGACAGAGTTGTAGTGACCGGAATGGCCGAGAATATTTCCCTGACCGGTCCGGGCATTCTCTACCTGATCGTGCGGGATGAACTCAGTACCATTGAAGACCTGATCCTCGCGGCGGAAGAACAACTGGTTTACCTTGAAGTGCAGCCGATGAACCAGCTTCCCTCAAACTTCCTTACCATGATGTATACCGACCAGAAAGCGCTGAGCCGGATCACTTCGGGGCTTCTCCACACAAAGACTGCGTTAGAAGAGATCTGCGAGAATATCCAGGGCATTTCCGGTAAGGACACTCCGGAAGAGGGCAGGCTCCGTTCCCTGATCGACCGGTGCTCCCTGCTCTCGGATAACGCCCAGCATGTCTCAGACTCCTTTGCGTGGATGGTCGACTTCTACTTGAACACGACCTCGTTTTCGATGAACCGGGTGATGAAGATCCTTGCAGTCCTCACGGCACTCACCATGATCCCGGCAATCGTCGGGGGACTGCTGGGCATGAACCTGATTGACAACCCTTGGCCGGCAACCCTGCTGCAGATGGTCACGGTTGTGGGTCTCGTGATGGTTCTGACAGCATGGGTATACTTCAATCTCGGCTGGCTCAAACGCGACTAATGATAAAAGGATGGTGGTAAATGCAGAAGAACGAGCAGAAAAAAACCTGTGTATCCGTACCGTTCCGGACGATAGCCCATTTCTATGACCCTGATGATCCAACGCCGGAGAACAACCGGGAGTTATCGGACCGGGCTGAAGACCGGATCTTCCATGCAGTGCTGGGAGTTCCGAAAGGTGATCATGCCGGGATGTGTAACCAGCTGGAGATCCTGCTTCCGGCATCCGACCTGACCCCCGACCGTCCGGCTGCGATCAGTTCAGCAATCCGGTCCCATTTCCGGCTCCGGTCGGTTGAGGTTCAGCGGGACATGAAACTTATCCAGCGGGTCGGATTCAGGGAGTTCCGGCTGACACTCGCCGTGTGTATTCCCTCGTTTGTCGGCATTGCCATCTGTTCCCAGTTCAAAGGCGATCCCCTGACAGAGGTCATAGAGAACATACTTATCATCTTCTGCTGGGTGACTATCTGGCAGCCGTTCCAGTCGCTGGTCTTTGACCGGTGGACACAGTATGAGACTGCTAAGGTTTACCGGAAGATCGCAGAGATGGAGATCAGCGTGAGGGCGGCCTGATCGCTTTTTATTTACCTGCCCCTCCAAAATCTAAAAAATCTCATTCTCGCAGGAACAGATCGGGAAATGATTAAATCCCATGCACTCGTTTATCGAACCTGATCATCTATGGAACCTGAAATTCTCACTAAAGGCGGTCTTCTGGCCCGCGGTATTTTTGCTTTGATCATCGGGATTCTGTGCTTTACGCTCCCGGTGGGGATGCAGGCAGTGTTTGCCTATATCATCGGGATATTCCTCCTGATCATCTCACTCATCACCGGCGCGATCTCCATCAGCGAGTCCGGCAAGGTGCACTGGGGGGTGCTCATCCTCTCGATCATAGGAGTGATCATTGCACTCCTCATGTTCATCTCGCCGTTTGCGATGTTCGTTGCCTTTACCCTCCTGATCGCCACATGGGCAATCATCACGGGTATTGCGGAACTGGCCATTGCATTCTCCTTAAAGGATCTGCCATTCAAGGTCCTGCTGGGCATCAGCGGGTTCTTCGCGGTATTGTTCGGCATCCTGATCGGTTTTGCCCCGTTACCAAAAGAGGGATCCCTCGTCTTAATCCTGCTCGTGGGCATCTACTGCCTGTTCTTCGGGATCATCAGTATCATCGCCGGTCTGCTCATGAAGAAAGGCGAAGCTGTCATTGCGTTCTGATCCCGGAAATCGCATCCCGTTTTCCGGGATAGGATCCCCTCTTTTTCTTATTGGAGGAGTTCATAGGCTGGGAAACACCCCGGTTCGCGTTCAGATTTTTTGAGGTTTCTCCCCAAAAGACAACCAGGTATTCATCATGTTTGTCTGACCCCATGACTCATGTACGTATCCGGAGAGCTGATTTTTTATTTTCCCGGGTTTTTCCCCTGATCGTGCAGCCGTGGCAGGATGAGTTCCTTATACTCCTCAAATTCCTCTTTTAAAATCAGCCCTCGCTCTTTTAGGGTTCCCATCCGCTCAAGCATCAGAATCCATGCTTCAGAATCGGTGAGTTCGTGAGAGGTCCGCTCTTTCTGCCGCTCTTCCATAAACCCGGCAGCAAGGATTGCAGAGGGAAGGGCGAGGAGAAGAACGCCTCCGATGGTGACCAGCCCGGCAATGGTCTGGCCAAGAGGCGTGACAGGATAGATGTCGCCGTACCCGACTGTTGTTACCGTCATGACCGCCCACCACATGGCTGCCGGGATGCTGGAAAACTTATCCGGCTGTGCCGCGTTCTCAACCAGGTACATGATAGTCGATGAGAACAGGATCTCAAAAACCAGAAAAAATACAAGGATGGATATGATCTCCTGCTTTTTGGAGATGACCCGGTGCAGGAGTGTTATTGCTTCAGACCGGCGGGCGTAGCGCATCAGCTTGAAGATCGAGACGAGACGGAAGATGTGGAGCAGGGCAAAGTCCCGGGAGAATACAAGGGGAAAAATGATGGGAACGACTGACAGGAGATCGATTATCATGTAGATCTGTGTTGCATACCTCAGGCGATTCATCACCATTCCTGTGAGCGTGCGGTTGTGGGTACATGACCAGAGTCGCAGGATGTATTCAACGGTAAAAATCAAAAGACAGATCGTGATGATTGTAAAGAGCAGCGGCCGGACGAAGAGCGGGAGATTTGGGACCGTCGAGATTACCACCGCGATTGTGTTGATCAGGATGATGAGGGCAAGGAATGACTGGATGATCAATGCGGTACGATCGTGAGATGGGGTTTTTTCAAGAATGGTATGGACCCGGGTTTTCACACGATCGTAGCGGGACGGCTCCTGAATTATTTCCTGTGCTGGCTGTGCTGGATTCTCTGTCATCATTGCACCGTTATGGCTGGATTTCTCCTTATGATCACTGGTTAAAACACATGGTTAAAAACCGGTTCCCGGCTCACGTTCAATTGTCATTCCTTCCTCATTATTTCGGATCCCGGCATGAGGTTGCTGCCCAGTACCCTGATGGATTCTTCCCGTATCTTAAATTTTTGATCTTGCCGGTAGTCCCATAATTCCCGAAACGGTCGGGTATCGGAAAGGCAGAACCCGGCACTGCCGAGATAACAATGTAAAAAAATGTCTCTTTTTACTAAAAAATAAATGGGTACTCTATAGTTTTTCACTCACGGGTTTTTAACACTGGTCTTTCCCAAACACTCAACGTACGGCGCAGCGACAACGAGGATTGAACCGGCAAAAAGAACAATCCAGGCATACCCGAAGCTGAAAAAGCCTGCTGCAAACGAAGCAATAACTCCCATATCCTTAATCGCGTTATACCCGGTTACCGCATCGATAAAAAAGACAAGGATCGTAACGAAGACCGCTATGCCGGCACCCTGTGCTTCCTGGATCTTCTTTGCAAGGAAGAGGCCGATAATAACAAGGGCTGTGAGGATTAACGCCCCTCCATAAATGTAAAACCCGGGTGAAAAAAACGTGACCGACAGGGCTTTTCCAAGAACCGTAACGGAAAATAACGGAATGAAACATCCGATGATGAGAAGGACTGCCCCGATCATTCCTATGACCTGAGCTTTTGAAGCTCCACAAATACCACAGTTATCCATGCGGTTCATTTTGTTTTTGATTATTAAAGGGTATGGATTTTCCGGAGATCAGCTGGATTCTTCACGGGGAGAGAGAAGGGATTCAGGCTGGCGGGCCGGGTCCGGGAGGCAGAGACCAGTACATTAAAGGCTGCAGGTAATTCCTGCCGTTCGATCCCGCTGCATACTTTTCCCAAAAAACAGGGGTGCTACGACGAGAGAGAGATAGTATTATCATCACTCCACCCCTTTGCTCAATACCGACCCCTGATCAACCGATCATCGGTCAGATTGGTGATAATATGGTTTTCCTTCCAAACTTGCGGTACATGATGGTTATCTACCGTGGCCACTGGAGACCGATTGCAATCTCGCAGATCTTTGCACTTCTCTATGTCGCGTTTATGATCTTTATCCCTATGCAGGTAATGATCATCATCAACAATTACAAGGATATCGATGCGGCGATACAAAACGCGGTATTAATAGGCCTCTTTGCTGTCCTTACCGGTATATTCTGTATGGCGAACACGGTTTATGCGGTCCGGATAGCAGAAGCAACCGGAAACTACATACGAAACGGAATTTTTGCCCGGATCCAGAGCTTCTCGTTCGGGAACCTCGACCGCTCCGCGACCGGCGAGTTGCTGACCCGGCTTACAAGTGATGTCTACCAGATCAACATCGGGGTCCAGTTGTCACTCCGAAGCCTGTTGATGGCCCCCTTTGCCATCATCGTCTCGCTCGCACTGGTGGGGATCACGAGCCCCGAACTGCTCTGGATCCTCGTTGTCGTTCTCATCCTCTCGACCGGGACATTTGGCGCTGCAATGTACGTGATGCAGAAGCAGTTCCGGGCCCGGCAGGCGAAGTACGATCTGGTCAATAACAATCTCCAGGAGGACATGGCCGGCATCCGGGTGGTCAAGGCTTTTGTCCGGCAGGACTACGAGATTAAAAAATACCGATCGATCAATGACGGGTTCCGGCAGGCAAACGTCAACCCGCTCCACACCAACGCCATTACAATGCCGGCAGCCCTCTTCATCATGGGCCTCGCAACTACCCTTCTCGTTATTTATGGGGCGCCACTCGTGGCCGCAGGGACCATAAAGATCGGTGCGATGCTGGCATTCTTCCAGTACACGTTCATCATCATTGGCCAGATGTGGATGCTCTCCATGCTCATGCCCCAGATCGTTTCTGCCGAGGCATCAGCCGGACGCTTAAAGGAGATCTGGGATACTGTCCCGGATGTTGTGGACAGCAAAACTGCAGGCCACTATGCTCCGGAGAATGTGAAAGGAAAAATTGTCTTTGAGAACGTCAATTTCCGCTATGATCCAAAAGGGGATACCGATACCTTAAAAAATATCAATCTCACCATCGAGCCCGGGCAGACCGTTGCCTTTTTAGGGGCAAACGGGTCCGGGAAATCCACTCTTGTCTCTTTGATCCCACGGTTCTATGATGTTTCAGGTGGGCGTATCCTGATTGACGGGGTGGATGTAAAAGAGATCCCGCAGGACGACTTACGAAATATTGTTTCTGTTGCACTCCAGAAGGCATTCCTTTTCTCAGGAACGATTGTCGAAAACATCCGGTTCGGAAAACCCGACAGCAGCTATGACGATGCAAAAGCCGCTGCACAGGTCGCCGATGCCGACAGCTTTGTCACCACCCAGCAGGACCAGTATGATGCCCGTGTGTCCAGAAAAGGGCAGAACTTTTCCGGGGGTCAGCAGCAACGCATCTCGATGGCCCGGGCATTTACCGTCAAGCCCAGGATCCTGATCCTTGATGATTCGACCTCCGCAGTGGATATTGAAACAGAGGGCAGAATTCTTACTGCACTGCCAAAATTCCTCTCCGGAGTCACGCGTTTAATTGTCGCGTCCCGGGTCTCGACTGCACTTGCGGCTGACAAGATTGTCGTACTTGAAAAAGGCGAGATTGTCGCAATGGGAACCCATAAGGATTTGATCAAATCGAGCCCGCTGTACCAGGATATCTTTGATTCCCAGCTGGGCGGACTTAAAAAGGAGGATATCTCATGACCGACGCAGCACAATCCCCCGTAAAAGCGCTCAAACCAAAGGCCGGAGCCATCGGGCGGCTCATGAAGTATATCTTCCTCCAGAAGGGCAGGTTCTTCGCATCGCTCCTCTTAATGTTCATCGGGACGTTAACCTTCCTGCTGGTACCGGTTTTTCTCGGAGATATGATCAATAATCTTGCCACCCATGGGAAAGGTTCGGTCATTGATACCGCCTTCCAGATGCTGGGATTGAGTGTCATTACGTTCGTCTGCCTGTATACAGCGTTCCGCTGGATGACCGACGTCACCCAGAACGCCCTGTTCCATCTCCGGCAGGATATTTTTGAACACATGCAGAACCTCTCGCTCCGCTTCTTTGACAAGCAGCCAATCGGCGAACTGATGAGCCGGCTGACCAACGACATGGACACGATCAACAACCTTTTCCAGAACCCGTTCAGCCTGACGCTCCAGTCCACGTTCATGCTCATTATCACGATCCTCGCACTCATCCTGATAAGCCCGGTGCTTGCCGGTGTCGCAATTGTGATCATCCCGTTGCTTGCCGTGTTCGTCGCGGTCCTCTCCCATGTCTCAAGCCCGTCGTTTTCAATGCTCCAGATCAAACTCGGGGACCTGACCGGAATTATTGAAGAGACGTTAGAAGGCCAGCGGACGGTGATCGCAGACCGGCACCAGAAGACTTCATCCTCCCTTGAATCAGGGATATCCCTCGATGCCAGTCATGCCGGCGCAAGGGCGCATATCCTGTCCCTTTTTATCAGCCCGCTCTGCCTGATCTCGGCATTCCTCTCGATCGCTGTCGTCGCAGTCTTTGGCGTGAAGCTGCTTAACGATGGCCTGATTACGATAGGCTCGCTCTCGACTGCGATCTCGTTTTGTCTGCTCTTTATCCTCCCGCTTACGTTCATCTTCTTTAACTACAACTTCTGGATCTCTGCAATCGTAGGTGCGGGGCGGATGTTCGAGATTCTCGATACGCAACCGGATGTAAAAGACAAGTCAGGAGCAAAAGATCTGCCCCGTATCAAGGGCGACATCGTCTTTAAGGATGTGAACTTCAGTTACGTGCCGGGCAGAAGGGTGATGAAGGATGCAAACTTTGTCGCAACCCCCGGCATGAAGATCGGTCTCTGCGGCCCCACCGGCGCAGGTAAGAGCACGATCGTCAACATCCTCACCCGGTACTATGACATTGACAGCGGGGAGATCCTTGTAGATGGGATCAACATCGCCGATGTTACGCAGGACAGCCTGCGACGGCAAATCGGAGTCGTGCAGCAGGAGCCGCTGCTCTTTACCGATACCGTGATGAACAACCTTAAATACGCCAGGGACGGGGCGACCGATGCTGAGTGCATCACCGCAGCGAAACAGGCTGACTGCGATGCGTTCGTGCAGCGGCTCCCACAGGGGTATAATACGGTGCTTGTGGATGGGGGAGCCAATCTCTCGCAGGGCCAGCGTCAGCTCCTGACGATTGCACGGGCGATGCTTGCCCAGCCGAGGATGCTGATCCTCGATGAAGCCACATCGAATGTTGATACACGGACAGAGAAGGTGATCCAGGGTG
>Ga0315278_10002777_pt1 | contig 15630 bp, 16 predicted proteins | sample YL17G06_0_MG_FD_203880 | JGI IMG/M metagenome (GOLD analysis project Ga0315278, IMG submission 203880) | Sediment microbial communities from Yellowstone Lake, YNP, Wyoming, USA - YL17G06_0 | ecosystem: Environmental > Aquatic > Freshwater > Lake > Sediment | place: USA: Wyoming | collected... | reverse complement strand
AGACGAACGGCGGGATCGAGGTTCATCAACCCGAAGCAATTCGGTCCGATCAGGCGTATCCCATGCTGACGGACTTTCTCTCGCAGCTGCTGTTCGAGCGAAATCCCCACAGTGCCGGTTTCGGCAAATCCCGCCGTGATGAGGATAGCTGCCGTGACCTGTTTCGCGGCACAGTCGTCGATGACAGCGAGGACGGCGTTGGGAGGCACAGCGATAAGGGCAAGATCAACAGGGCCTGGAATAGATCTCAGCGAGGGGAAGACTGGAAGTCCTGCAATCTCGGTTGCGTATGGATTGACCGGGATGATCGTTCCGGTGAAGCGGCTTCCCTGCAAGGATTCGAGCAGCCGGTAGCCGATGCGTGATGTCTCGCGCGACGCACCGATGACGGCGATGGAACGAGGATGAAAAAACTGTTTCAGCGACTCAAATGTGGAACGGTATGGGGGTTGAGGCATGGCTAGATGGACAGTTCCTCTCCGCGCATGAATCACATAAGCCACTTGGGTTGAAGAAGCAAGATGGCCCCTAACCCGGCCATTACCAGGCCACTCGTCAACTTCAGCCAGCGTCCTGCCCGTTCTTGCAGTTTCCTGCGACTTAGCGTGACCACCGCGATCATGACCATAAGGCTGTCATCGAAGATGTAAGCCAGGTTATAGAGGCTGAGATAGCCATAGTATTTCCATGAGGGTATCTGCTGCAGGGTCAGAATCTGTGTGTAGAGGGCCGGGAACCCGGCGGTACAGAGTAGTTCGACCAGGTTCACGAGTCCTGCCAGGATGACGATGCCTGCCAGGGCTCCGGCGAGGTTGTCGGCTTGGAGTATCTGTCGAATGCGAGCGTACAATCCCGGCTTTGTGGATTCGGGAATGCTCAGCGAAATGCCACGATGCAGCGCGAAGAAGTCCTTCACATTGACCGCTCCCACCAAGAGGGCGATGCCGCCGAGACCGATCTGAACGGGGCGCGAGAGGCCGATCAGGAGAAACATGTTGAGCCAGGCTGCCATGAAGGCGAAATAGACCAGGCCGCTGACGGCGACGAAGGTCCCGGCGATGAGGGCCATCTTCCGCCGATTTTGAAGATTGACGAGCAACGACAACAGAAAGAGCAGCACCCACATCGCGCAGGGGTTGAATCCGTCCAAGAGTCCGATGACGATGGTGAAGAGCGGGAGCCCCAGTTCAACCGCACTGAGACGACCAAACCAGGGAGTCTCAATACTGTCAGAAGGAGGTGGAGGAGGGCGCGCCCTGTCGAGGCACGAGGAATCGGTTTCAAGTCGGCAGCCGTCTTGAGGTAAGCTGCTAGCGGCTTCTGGAAGAGGCTGATCAAGAAGTGCCGTGATTTTCGTGCCGGTCGATTCTGCGTCGGAGTACCCAACGATCAAGTTGCCGCGTAGATGAAACGCCGGCACACCCAGTACCTGGATGCCATACCGAGCAGCCAACTCTTGCAGTTGGCCCAAGGCAGTTGGGTCATCTCCGACATCGCGACGCACGATCCGAAGGCTCGGCCGGTCGCGCTGAAGGTCTTCGAGAAACCGTTTGGCTTCTGTGCAATGAGGGCAGCCTTGGCGGACAAAGACTTCGATGTCCGGCTGTTCACCGGCCGGCTCGACTGCGGCGCTCCCAAGCGGGAAGGCCAGAGTGGTCAGGATGAGTGCCAGGACGAAGATTCTGTGGGCGATCATGACTCCGCCGCCACGCAGGACGTCAACTGAGCGGGTCGAACGGCGCCATCATCCGCACATAGGCGAGCACATCCATCACTTGCTGGTCGGTGAGCTTCCCCCGGAACCCATGCATGGGGGTGAAGGCTGCCCCGTGTGAGATCGTGATCAAGAGTTCCCAATCTGTTTTGGAGCGCGAGGTCATGGACTGGAGGTTTGCAGGGCGTACGATCAGATATTGCCCCTCCGGTCCGTTCCCATCCAACTTGTCGCCGTGACAACGCAGGCAATTCTTTTCATACACCACTTGGCCTGCTTGAGGGTTCCCGCGCACCGTTTGTGCGGCGACCCAGGAGCTGCATCCCATCACCAGTAACAGCACGCTCAATATCACTCGAACGTTCATAGCCCTGAATCCTTTCATGAATGAATCGTTGAGGGCAGTCAGCGCACCACGAGCACGGAGCAGCCGGCCCGATGCACGATCCCGTGCGACACGCTGCCCAGCAAGAAACGATCGAGTCCCTTGCGTCCATGTGAGCCGACCACGATAAGGTCGTGGCTACTTCCCGCTTCGCACACGGTTGTCACGGGATCACCCAGGCGGACATCGGTAGACACCGTGAAGTGCGGGCTTGCCAACGCCTGTGCCGTGTCGTTCACGACCTGTTCAGCATGCCGCTTACTTTGCTCAGACCAGCCTTCGAGTCCCACCGCCAGATGCGGGTCGACCATGTGCAGCGAGGGGACGACCGAGAGGATGGTGACTGCGACGGGGCTCTTGAACGGGTGCGATGTCAGCCACTTCTGCAGACGGATCGCATCCTCGCGGCCTTCCACCGCCATGAGGACGCGGATGACGGGGCGAGCTTTTCCTTTCACGATCAAGGTCGGCAGTGTGGCATGGAGCAGGATGCGGTGCGAAATGCTGCCGGCAAACACTTCCGTTACCCGGCTGTGATCGTGCGTGCCCACGGCGATGAGGTCGGCTTTTACCATGGCGGCACTGTCGAGAATGAAGGCGGCTGGATGCTGGACTTCGCACAACGTCCGGATGGAGGGAGTCTCAGCCGGCAGCAGGGTGCGGCAGCGTTCAACGGCCTGGCGACCGGCTTCCATCAAGGCATGGCGGAATTCGTCGTACCCTTGCAGGTTGGCTGCCTCGGCCACGATGGGATAGTGAAACATCCCCAGATCCACGCCATGTACGAGCACGACTTCGTCCGGCCGGTAGAGCAACCCGATCTGTTCCACGGCGGCAAAGGCTTCGTCAGACCAATCTACGCCTGCCACGATTTTCATTGTCGCTTCTCCATGATTCAGAATAACGGGTGCGGTGCCGTGCCGAACGGCAAGACCCGTGGCGTGTCGCCGGCATTCCCGCGAATGCGCCAGACGCCGCCTTCATGCGTCAGATAATGCACCTCTTCGTACCAACTGTCGATCGGCACCCGGAGGCCGCTGGTCTTCGAGAGCCCCGACAAACTCCCCGTGCAGGTCACTTCGATGATGGCGTTGGATCCCGATCCCAGCTTGACGATCTTCGAAAAGAAATGCACCTCGCTCAGATCCCGGTATTCCTCGAACAGGTCGTGCCAGATCTTCCGGACATCCGCCTGCTTCAACCCATGATAGTTATATTGGGTTGCATAGAGCGCCATGAGGCCGTCGAGATTTCCCGCAGCGACGGCTGTTTCAGCCTTGTGAAACACATCCAAGATCTGGTTGACGGTGGCCTGATCCACCTCCACGACCGCGCCCTGTGGAATGGACGTGGTTGCCTGTCCTGTCGTTCCGGTTACAAGGCTGAGTGCCACCACAGCGACAAGCATCCATCGACCGGGACAGGACCATAGCGGTCGCGCCATGGTCACAGCCAACGTCAGGCCGGTCATCGGCCCACCATCGGCGATAGGGTTGGCGGTCATATTCTTCTCCTTAACGGTTGGAACCAGAACTCAGCGAGTCCATGTGACCCGCACGAATTGTTCATCCTGGTCGTAATGCAACTCCAGCTCTCCGTGGTAGGCATGTTTCAACGAGTCGCCGATTCGCCGGGGCAGATGGGTATCGGTCGTTGAAATAACCAGGCCCTCAGGTCGTGATTCAATCGCCATGATCCGGGAGAGCGGGTGTTCCTTTTTCTCCTTCTCCTCCGTGTTTTTGACGACGCCGATCAACTGTTCGTGCTCGGTATCTTTGAACGGCCCTTTGATCGTGACGAGGCCCTTGGGGTATTTATCGTGGATTCGATGACAAGCAGGACAGAGTGTCTCGTGCGCGCCTGCCGGTTTCGCTTCCCAGGTCCACCGCCCTTTTTGAAAGACTGCCCCGCATGTTGGACAGACAGTGGGCTCCTTGAGTTTCCCCTGCAGTTTATAGGTGTCGTGTTCGTCCTCTTGATATGTTTGGTCTCTGCGAGCGCCCAACCCTGACGGGATCTTGGAATGTGTGGACATGTTAAAACCTACCCTCCTTGGCTAACAAGACGTCTTACAAGGCTGGTGATGGGGGCATACGTTCGAGCATCGCCTCCTCGGCCAGATTGAGATACTGTATCACGTCGCGATCCTCGACTTGTGTGAAGTCGGCAAAGAAATTTCCCACGGCGTTGAACGGATCCGGTGTCATGAGAATCACCAGCTCGTCCACATGTGATCGAACCTCACGGATGGTCGACGGGGGTCCGACCGGAATCACTCCCACCAGACGGCGAGGCTGCAATCCTCGAATGGCGAGTGCCGAGGCCATGAACGTCGAGCCTGTGGCGATGCCGTCGTCAACCAAGAGCACGGTGCGGCCTGTGAGTTGCGGGAGCGGCCGCCCCTGCCGGTACAGGTCCTTGCGCCTGGCGATTTCCTTCTCCTGGATATGGATCAATCGTTCCAGCTCGTGCCTGGATAAGCCAAACGAGCTGATCGCCTCTTGATTCAGATAGTGCGATCCAGTCTCGGCTACCGCCCCAATCGCATACTCGGGATTGCCAGGCGCACCGATCTTACGCGTAATAAACACATCAAGCGGGATGTGGAGGGCAAGACTGAGTTGATAGCCCACTGCCACACCGCCGCGCGGAAGAGCGAGAATTAAGGCCGTCGGATCATTACGGTATGGACTCAGCTTATCGGCCAGTATCCGACCCGCTTCTTCGCGATCGCGAAACATCACGCCTCTTCCCCCCTTTGATCCAGGGCCTTGGTCCTGTTCCTCATAGAATTCCCTGTGTGACTCCCACGCCGATCAGGAATGTGGCCAACAGCGTGAGTGCCGCGATCAGCCACCACAGATGCCGATGAGGTCCCGTGGTCGCGCGATGCCAATGGACGTCCCACGGAATATCAAGATAGTGAGGGTGTCGGAACATCACACACCTCCCCTCGGTCGTACTTAGGAGACCTTCACCTCGATCGATTTCGGCTTCGCCTTCTCCGACTTGGGCAGGTGCACTTTTAGCACCCCGTCTTTGTATTCCGCGTTGACCTTGCTGCCGTCGGCATCTTCCGGCAAGGTGAAGCTCCGCATAAAACTCCCATAGGCCCGCTCGACACGGTGGTACTTCTTGCCTTTTTCCTCTTTCTCATACTTCCGCTCGCCGGAAATGCTCATCACGTCGTCCTGGACCGTCAGTTTGACGTCTTCTTTCTTCACTTCCGGCAGATCCGCCTTGATGAGATATTCCTTGTCGTCCTCTGTAATGTCGACGAGCGGCGACCATTCGGCAACGGTCATGGCTTCCTTCCCGGCCTCGGTCTGAACACCCGACCGACCGAAATAGGTCGAGAGACGCTTCTCCATATCCTCCAGTTCCTTCCACCGATCCAAGCGACCCTTAAATGGCTCCCAACGCGTTAATATCGGCATGAAAAACCTCCTTGTGATTAGGACGGGAGTGCATGTGATCTGGCCGACTTCCCTGCTGGCGCAGGAGAGTCAAGGTATAACTACCCCTCTTCGCGGGCACGAGCCTGACTTGGCCCGTTCGGGTCAAATGGTCAACCGCGAGAAAGACTTGGTTCCAGGTGGGTTGGGACAACGACGCATCACATCTTCGAGGTCGCACGTATGTGCCTGAAGCATCATGTCGATCACTTGATCTCCCGGGGTGACCTGTCGAGCCATGTGACACCTCTTGAAGAATGGAGTGAGTTGCTGAGAAGCTAATACTGCATTGTCGGTGCCACAGGATGGTCTCGCGTGAAAGCAGAGGAGAAGTGCGGTAGCACAGGGGGTTAGAGGCTTGAGGAAGAAGGAGAAGACCGTATCATCCGGCAGGTTGAGGAGTTTCGGGTCAGTGACAAGTCAGGAGACTGTTGCCAAATACCTCAGTGAAGGTAGAGATACTGTTCCTCGCGAGGTAGTGATATTGATGAGAGGAGGGACTACGTTCCCTTGGCTTCGTGTTGGAGGTGGGGATCGGGAACGACGCCCCCACATTCAACACACCGCACCTTGCCGGCCTTGTGTTCCTCTTCCGAGACGCAATCGGAGATCAGACGACTGTGTGTACAGGTGCAGGGCGGGCTCATTGGGGTCGGTATTAGGACTCGTCCTGATTCTTCGAGGTTCACGGTTCACCCCCGGGACGGCAAGTAGGTATTGCTAGCGGATTGGCCCTATCGTAATTCTCTTGTAGCCGCAATGCAAGACACAAAATATGGGAATATGGGCGGTCCAGCTGCTGATATCGAGTATGGGGAGCAAGGTGAGCAATTATGAGAGGTTATGACGTACGAGGCAGTGTAGCGGTCACTGGTGAAAGACGATCACGGAAGGGAGGAAACCCATTGAGTCAGGCGCTCTCAGTGGCTTTCTTCGAAAGAGGACCCTCACCTACACCATGCTGCGGAGAGCGAGATGCGCGGTGTTATGTATTGCGAAGGAACCGGGGCTTGTCCCTGACGGACACCATCTTGACCAGGTCCCGCACAGACAAAATGCCCACCACCTTGTTGTCCTCCGTCACCGCGAGGTGACGAATCCGTTGCTCGGCCATGAGTCTGCTGGCGTCGCGAACGGTACGGTTGATGTCAATTTGAATCAGGGGATAATTCATCACGGCCCCGACGTGGGTGCTGTTTGCAGGGAGACGGGTGGCCATCCCTTTCCTGACCACATCGGTTTCGGTCACAATACCGACCATTTCGCCGGCTTCAATCACGAGGAGCGAGCCGATCCGCTTCTCTGCCAGCGTTTGGGCCGCCTCCAGCACCGTCCGTTCACTCGCAATGGTTTCCATCGTCGTGTGCATGAGCACGCTGAGGGGCCGGTATACATTATCGAGGTCATGGATGGGGCCCCCTTCTGAATCGACAAAATAGCGCGCGAGATCTCGCATCGAAATGATCCCGACGATTTCATCTTTGTCCGAGACGCAGAGGTAGCGGACACGGTTCGACTCCATCAGATGGCTTGCATCCAGCATGGGGCGATCCGCAGTGATTGTCAGCAGCGGACTGGTCATGATCTGATCCACAGTGGTAAGGGAAGGATCAATTCCTTTGGCCAGCACCTTTCGAATCAGATCCGTCTCAGTCACGATCCCTGACCTGCGGGACATACGACCCTCTGCATCGGTCGACTCTACCAACAGGGAACCAAGGCTTTTCCCCCGCATACGCTCGGCGACTTCCACGATCGTGGTCGAAGGGGGGACGACTTCCAAGTATCGGTGCATGAAATGTCCGACCGTGGATCCTGACTGCACACTCATAGACGTTCCTTTCATTCCCGAGACTTCATGCTGCCTTGCTGCTCCACTTTGATCACCTGTTGTGAGTCTAGATCATTCATGAACAATTCGAACTTATCATTAATTGACTGCATATGGCGAGCCTGGATGGCGCCGCTGGAGAGCAGCGAATTCTCCGTATATCACTGAAGGAATCAAGAGAATGTATCAGCCTATATGGCTGGTGCGCATGAAGAAAAGCTAGAAGGGGCAACGCGCCACATCTCCGAGGATACAGGTTGCGGTAAATGGCTACAGTGAGAGGGGATGGGGGCTGATGATCTTCTGTGCTCGCGCAACGCGCGCCCTGAGAAGGGCCTTGTTGGACGCGCGCAGTGGAAGATCAATCAGCCACCATCCCTGAAGAGGGCACGAGCGAGCTCGGAAGGATCATATAGGCGGAGGGTGCTCGCTCAACGCGTGCAGTGGGGGATCCAGTAGGGCACTTTCCCGTGAAGGAGGCATCACTGTTGCTTTGTTATCGGGGGGGGAGTTCCGGACCGACGAGGACCTTGGTTGATGGAGAATACTGCGATGCATGTCACCACTGTGCTGATCATGGGGGCGGCCGGCCGCGATTTTCATAATTTCAACGTGGTGTTTCGCGATCAACCCGAGTATCGGGTTGTTGCGTTCACCGCGGCGCAGATTCCCAACATTGCAGGGCGTCGCTATCCTCCGGAGCTAGCCGGCTCTTTGTATCCGCAGGGCATCCCTATTCATCCCGAGGATGCACTCGAATCTCTGATCGAGACATATAAGGTCGACCAGGTTATTTTCGCCTACAGCGATATATCCCACGAAGACGTCATGCATCAGGCCTCGCGGGTATTGGCTGCAGGGGCGGACTTCAGCTTTTTGGGAGGGCACCGCACCATGGTTCCGGCGAAGAAGCCCGTCGTGTCGGTCTGCGCTGTTAGGACAGGAGCAGGCAAGAGTCCGGCGACTCGCAAAATCGCGTCGCTGCTGCGTGAGGAAGGGTTCCGCGTTGCGGTCATCCGACATCCTATGCCGTACGGGGATTTGGCCAAACAAGCGGCGCAGCGCTTTGCCTGTCTCGACGATCTTCGCGCGGCCGACTGCACGATCGAGGAGATGGAGGAGTACGAGCCGCATATTCGTGAGGGGCACGTGGTCTTTGCGGGCGTGGATTATGAACGAATCCTGCGGGAGGCAGAACGGGAAGCAGACGTCATTGTGTGGGACGGCGGCAATAACGACATTCCATTTTTCGTGTCCGACCTGGAGATCGTCCTCGTCGATCCACACAGGGCCGGTCATGAGCGGACCTATTTCCCGGGCGAGGTCAACCTCCTCCGTGCCGATGTCCTTGTCCTCACCAAGATGGACACGGCGAGCCAGGAACAGGTCCAAGTAGTGCGAGCGAACATCCGGCAGTTCAATCCGAAGGCATCGGTCCTTGAGACGGCGATGCCGGTCACTGTCGATCATCCCCATTTGATCAAGGGGAAGCGGGTGCTCGTCATCGAGGATGGTCCGACGCTCACCCACGGAGGCATGAGCTTCGGCGCGGGTGTGCTTGCCGCCAAACAACAGGGGGCAGGGGAGTTCGTCGATCCCAGACCATATGCAGTCGGGACGATCCAACAGACCTTCATCCAGTACCCGCATATTGGCAACCTGCTTCCAGCCATGGGCTACGGTGCGGCGCAGATCCGGGAGTTGGAAGACACCATCAACCGGGTTCCGTGCGATGTCGTTCTGATCGCGACCCCAGTTGACTTAGGTCGAATCATATCTATCAAACATCCAACCTGTCGGGTGATGTATAGCCTTGAAGAACAGGGCATCCCCGGCCTGAGGGACGTCTTGCAGGGCATTATTCTCAAAGCAAAAAAGGGATGAATCCTTTTCATGCAGCATGTCCCTAATTAACAAAGAAAGGAGAAATGTATGAAAGGAGGAGCGACGATTAAAACGAAACAAGCCAAGAAGCAGGCGCTCGATTGCTGCCATCGATGCGGTGGGTTAATGGCTTCGGAGTTTTCTGCTGATACCGGGATGGTGGAGTGGCACTGTGTGATGTGCGGTGATCGGGTTGATCAGGTGATTCTGGCTCACCGTTTCCGTCACGAACTGCGACAAGAAGCGAAGCCGTTGTTCGCCAGGTTAGGCCACTCTCGCTTGAATTAGCGGGGGGTAAAACGTCCGCCAGCGCTCAACCTTGACTTTATCCTCAGCCTACGCCAGAAGGGACCTCTCGGCCCCTGGGTTGAGGCTTCTTTTGAGCCATCTTACATCTTTGTTGTCAGTAGCAGGGCTTCCCTCCTCGTTTCAAGACATGATCCACTGTGACAAGCCAGAGGGTCTTGTTGCCGTCGCTCTGTAATCCAACGACCAACCCCAATTCCCGCCATCGCAAAGACCTTAGAAGTGAAAGACCCAGCCGACTGTTACCTTCTTCTCCATTCTTTCTCGTCATAGAACCGATAGAGGCGTTCCGCAACAAGGCGGGGGCTTCAACTGGGGAAGTAGGCGACAGGAGAATAGGCTGGGAGGAGGCGTACGTCCAGCTGTTCCCTGATAGAAGAAGACCGCACCCCGTCTCATTCGCGAGGCCTATTCATTGCTTACTAAGTCTGAAAAGGATGGGTGTGACCGCAGCCTGGCCGTTCAGCAACTGAGAAAATCAGAGTGATTATGCCGGTGCATAACGCAGATATTGCAGCAGTCTTCGATGAAATTGCGGACCTGCTGGAGATTGAAAGCGCCAATCCGTTCCGTGTTCGCGCCTATCGCAATGCCGCCAGGACATTGCGTGATCTCAATCAGGACGTTGCCGCCATGATTGCGCAGGGGGAGGATGTCACGGAACTGCCCGGTATCGGCGAAGACTTGGCGTCGAAGATCAAAGAGATTGTCGAGACCGGCACGGCTGCCATGCTAGAAGAGCATCGCAAGAAGGTGCCGGCAACGCTCACGAACTTGCTGAAAATCCCAGGCCTTGGGCCCAAACGAGTGCAGGCGTTGTATCACAAGCTCGGCATCCGCACCTTGGACGATTTGCGGAACGCAGCGCAGGATGGGCGCGTCAGGACCCTGGAAGGGTTTGGGGCCAAGACCGAGCAGCACATCCTTGAGCAGTTGAAAGCCAGCACGAGCGAAGCGAAGCGGTTCAAACTGGCGATTTCGACCCAATATGCGGAGGCTTTCATCGCATATCTGAAGGCCTCACCAGGAGTGAAACAGATTGTCGCGGCGGGGAGTTATCGACGAGCCAGGGAGACGATCGGAGACCTCGACCTCTTGGTCACGGCTCGTTCAGGCAGTCAGGTGATCGATCGCTTTGTGTCCTATCCGGAAGTGAAAGAAATCCTAGCTCATGGCACCACCAAGGCGAGCGTCCGTCTGGTCTGCCGGCTTCAAGTCGATCTGCGGGTGGTCCCTGAAGCGAGTTATGGGGCCGCCCTCCAATATTTCACGGGGAGCAAGGCGCATAACGTCGTCCTTCGCCAATTGGCGCAACAGCAGGGGTTTAAGCTGAATGAGTATGGTCTGTATAAAGGTGACCAGGCTGTGGCAGGAGCCACGGAGGAATCCGTCTATGCGGCCTTGGGGCTGCCCTGGATTCCTCCGGAACTGCGGGAGGATCGCGGCGAGTTCGAAGCGGCGCGGGCAGGTCGCCTGCCGAAGCTCGTCGAGCTCGCCGATCTGAAAGGTGACCTCCATGCCCACACGAAAGCGACGGATGGCCGGAATAGTCTCAAGGAGATGGTGTTGGCGGCGCGCAAGCGCGGGTTCGAATACCTGGCGATCACCGACCACTCCCGACGTCTGGCGATGGCCCATGGGCTTGACCCGAAGCGGCTGCTCGAACAACTCGACGAGATCGATCGTCTTAACGCAGCCTCGCCCGGCTTGACGATATTGAAGGGGATCGAGGTGGACATTCTGGAAGACGGCAGCCTGGATCTTCCCGATGAAGATCTCGGTAGGCTAGATCTTGTTGTGGGAGCTGTCCATAGTCACTTCAGACTGTCGAGGGAGAAACAGACAGAGCGGATCTTGCGCGCCATGGATCGCCCGGATTTCACCATCCTGGCCCACCCCAGCGGCCGGCTCATTGATGAACGAGAACCCTATGAGGTGGATATGCCGCGCCTGATCCGCCATGCTCGTGAACGTGGCTGTGTATTGGAAGTGAACTCCCATCCGGTGCGCCTCGATCTGACTGATACGGACTGCCAAATGGCGAAAGACGAGGGAGTCCTGGTGAGTATCAACTCCGATGCCCACAGCGTCCTTGACTTCGAGAGTATTCGCTATGGTGTCGGCCAGGCTCGGCGGGGGTGGCTGGAAAAGAGCGACGTCTTGAACACCAGATCCCTGCAATCGTTGCGTCCGTTTTTGAAGCGCACGATGAGGTGAAAGCGTGACGGAGCAATGGGAGAGTTGAACAGGTTCCCCTTACACCATCCTCCTCACGCCGCTAGGTCATTGCATGATTGAAATCGATGGATCGCAATACTCCGGCAGTGGCACGATCGTGCGCCAGGCGGTCTCCTTCTCCGCCCTCACCGGGCAGCCAGTCCATATCGTCAATGCCAGGACTCGTCGGCCCAAGCCAGGCCTGAGGCACCAACATATTCGCGTAGTGCAGGCCATTGGGGAACTCGTACACGGAACAGCCGAAGGGTTGTCTCCCGGGTCACAAGAGATCACCTTTTGGCCAGGAACGCTCAGGACCGGCAGACGCTATCTGTGGGACATCGGCACGGCCGGATCGACAACGATGCTGGGGCTCGGTATTCTTCCGGTGCTGGCCTTTGCCTCGTCGGCCGTGAACGTGGAATTACGAGGCGGGCTGTTTCAGGATTGCGCCCCTTCGGTTTTTCATCTCCAGCACGTCATGCTGCCCCTTCTGCATCGCATGGGGCTGGAGGTCGAGTTGGTGATGGAGCGGCCAGGATATGTTCCGAGAGGCGAAGGCATCGTGCGTTTGGCGGTGCAACCGGTTCGGAAGCAACTTCGCCATCTCAGAATGGAAGAACCAGGAATGGTGACACGTCTGTGGGGTATCGCGCTCTCGTCTCATTTGGAGAAACGGCATGTGAGCGAACGGATGGCCGATGCAGCCCAGGAGGTCTTGGGGAGAGCGGGGCATCAGGCCGACATCGACGTGCAATACGACCAAGAGTCTCTGCAGGCCGGCGCAGTCTTGGCGTTGTTCGCCGATCTCGGCGAGGGAGTCCGTTTGGGGGCGGATCAAGCCGGCGCCTTGAGGAGGACTGCTGAATTCATTGGGAAGCATGTGGCCAAGCAGCTTCTCGAGGACATGAAAACCGGGGCCACCCTAGACCGGTTCGCGGCGGACCAGATCATCCCCTTTGCCGCGCTTGCGGAAGGAGAAAGCCGATTCCGTGTTGCGGCCGTGACCGATCATCTTTTGACGAACCTGTGGCTGGCAGAGAAGTTTCTCGGGGTAAGGGGGACACTCAACGACCAGACCCTGTCGATGACCGGCATCGGGTTTCAGAGACAGGGTCTGGATGCCTAACGGTTTATGTCTAAGGCAAGGGGCTCTCACATGAAGATGACCTTGTACCACCTCACCGGCAGTGCGCGAGGGCGCACCCAGTTCATCGATGCCGACTCCGTGAGCTTTGGGACAAGGTACGAATGCGGAATTACCTTTGACCGAGCCATCGATGCTGCAGTCTACCCTCTCCATGCGGAACTCACAGTCGAGAACGGGCACCCGATCATTCGGGACCGAAGCGGGAAACGCGCGCTCCTCGTCAACGGCCTGAGGCAGACGGAGGCCCTGTTGCGGGATGGCGACCTGTTGCAGTTTGGAGAAGAGGGTCCTCAGATGCGGTTTCGTTTGTCACCAGACAAGGCATCCGACAGGAAGTCCTGGCGGACAATCGTTGAGGACTCCCAGGATATCGTGGTTCGTACGCCGCATACCAGTTATCTCTCGCCGCTCTACCTGGCGCGGCACATTTTCAGGGATATCATCCTTCACGCGTCACCGGCGGTGAAAGTGGCAGCAGCGATCGTGCTAATCGCACCTCTCCTCCTCATCTCTTGGCTGGGTATCGTCGTGTACCTGGAGCATCAGGTCGCTACCCTATCCGAACGCAAGCTGGCCGAGTTGAGTAGCCAGCTTCAGACCGGGCGACTCACGCAAGCCGAATTCGAACAGCGTATCGAGCGAGAACGGGAGGGAGTTGAGGCGCTTCGGCGGCAACAGGAGGGAGAGATCGCAGTTTTGATGGAAAAGTTGAAGGTTATGGAGGCGGCACGGGAGTTCACACAAGATGTCCGTGTGATCCAACAGCAGGTTAGCGCCATTCGCCAGTCGCAGAATTTTGCGGAAGACATCATCCGTCGCTTCGGAGGGAGCGTCGGGCTCTTACAGGGGGGCTATGGGTTCAAGGAGAAGACGACCGGCCGTCCACTCCGTTACCAAGGCCTTGACCAGCTAGGCAATCCCTACGTGGACAAGGACGGGAACGCGCTGGTCACGTTGGAGGGAATCGCCCCTCGTGTGCTGATTTACTTTGCGGGGACGGCGTTTCTGGTCGATCAAACAGGAACCGTCGTCACGAATCGGCATATCGTGCGCATGTGGGAATCATTTGAGCCGGCCAAACAGGCGATTGCAGCCGGCTTCGAACCGGAGATAGTTCTATTGAGGCTATTTTTCCCAGGAGAGGAGACTCCGTACCACTTAACCGAGATGAGGGTCTCCAACCAAGTCGATGTCGCGGTTCTGCGAATGGATCGCGTTCCAGCAGCCCGCACCCCGTTGGTCTTGGCTACCGATGTGTCTCTTCACGTGGGGGAACCAGTTGTGATGGTGAGCTATCCCGGCAGCGTGGACACCCTGCTTGCACGGACAGCGCAGTCGACAAGCCAGGCTATTCTTGCCAAGGCCGGCGGTGATCCCGTTCGGTTGGTCAACGAGGTGGCGGAGAAGAAGTTGATCCGTCCGTTGGCCACACAAGGACACCTCTCGGACGTATCGTCGGAGCTGATCACCTACGAAGCGGCATCGGGCAGTGGCAGCAGCGGCGCGCCGATTTTCAGTCGAGCCGGCACCGTGATCGGCATCAATCATGCGACGTTGCAACGAGTCGAGGGCGTCCACATGGCGCTGCCGATTCGATTCGTGGCTGATCTGCTCAATCAGACCCAACAGCATAACCCGCAACCTCAGTGAGGAAACCCCATGCGAGTGGTATTGGCCGTTGATGCCTCGCCGGATTCAAAGAATGCTGCGCAAGTGATCCGGCACATGAGTCAACCTCCGGTCCTCGACGTGCTCAACGTCGTGGACGAAGACGCGCTCAAACATGCCTACATCTCGCCCACGATGCCTGCCGACTATCTGGAGACCTATCGGCGGGAAGTGGCGGAGGTTGCTGAGGAGGTCCTGCATGAGATGAAGGCTGAGCTGGAGCCCTATTGCCGACATATCCGGCTGATCGCCGACAGCGGCGACGCGGCGGAAAGCATCATCTTGACGGCGGAGGAGTCGCACGCTGATCTCGTGATCGTCGGCCAGCGAGGCATGACGGCAACGCCGTCGTTCCTGCTGGGAGGCGTGTCGCAGAAAGTGGCGACCTACGCACCCTGCTCGGTGTTGGTCGTGAAGGAACCGATGGCGAAACTGGACCAGATCCTCGTGGCGATCGATGGATCGGAGGCCGCTCACAAGGCGGTGGAATTTCTCGCGCGTTGCCCCTTCAAAGGCCCGGCGCAGGTGGTGGTCGTGACTGTATGGCCCTCTCCGAGATCAGAGACCTGGGGAATCCAGGGCGGGACACCTGGTCGGGTTGAACTGAAACAGATGGTGGAGGACAAGGGGCACGAGCTCCTCCGGAAGATCACCGGCGAATGTGCCAACGAGTCCTACCGGCTCACCACCGAACTGCTCCATGGCGATCCTGCCTTTGCGATTCTCGATTCCGCGGTCCGGCATCAGGTGCAGCTTGTCGTGATCGGCTCGCGCGGAATGAAAGCGATCAAGCGATTTTTGCTCGGCAGCGTGTCCGAGAAAGTCCTGGTTCATGCCTCCTGCTCCGTGCTTATCGTCCGCTAGGAAAGGGGTCACCCATGCCGACACGAGAAGAATTGCTTGCGAAAGCCCAGAAACCGGCCGAAGAGGCGCTTCGGCTTCACGCCTACTTCAAAGGCAAGATACAAACGGCGCTCAAGTGTCCGATTCGAGGGATCGAGGATTTCTCGATCTGGTACA
>Ga0315278_10002775_pt1 | contig 15635 bp, 12 predicted proteins | sample YL17G06_0_MG_FD_203880 | JGI IMG/M metagenome (GOLD analysis project Ga0315278, IMG submission 203880) | Sediment microbial communities from Yellowstone Lake, YNP, Wyoming, USA - YL17G06_0 | ecosystem: Environmental > Aquatic > Freshwater > Lake > Sediment | place: USA: Wyoming | collected... | reverse complement strand
GCTCTTCGACGCGGTGGTGGGCCGCGCGCGCCGACGCGTGGTGCTGATGTGCGCCGACGCCCACCCCGACGCGGACGAGCTCACGCTGCGCTCGCGGTTCGTGCGTGAACGCGGGATCGCATGGACGCCCGCGCCGGCCGGTCCGTTCGAGGAGCCCGTGTCCGTACGCGAGGCCGCCGTCACGTGGCGCCGCCAGCTGGCCGAACCGGACCTGCCGTCGTGGCGCCGACTCGCCGCCTTGGAGGGGCTCGTGGGGCTGGGCGTGGACCCGTCCCGCTGGTGGTTCCAGCGCGACTGGACCGACCCGGAACGTCCGCTGCACCAGGACATCCGTGTCTCGTACTCGCGCCTGTCCAACCTGGAGGCGTGCGAGCTCATGCATGTCCTGGGCGACGAACTCGGCCTGGGCCGCCCCGGCGGCTACCACGCGTGGGTGGGCAAGACCGTCCACAAGCTGATCGAAGATGTCGAACGGGGCGAGGTCGAGAAGGAGCCGCGCGCCATGGTGGAGGCGCTCGAACGGCGCTGGCGCCCGCAGGAGTTCCCGTCGCTCGCCGTCTCCGAGGCGTTCCGGAACCTCGCGCGCGACCACATGCTGCGGAACTGGTTCGAGACCTACGGCGACACGCCCGCACTGGGCATCGAGCAGTTCTTCGAGTTCGCGTTCGAGGGCGTGACGGTGATCGGCTACATCGACCGGATCGGCCCGTCGGTGAAGGACGGCACCACCATCACCGACTTCAAGACCGGCAAGAGCGACAACGCTGGGCCGCCCAAGGACAGCCTGCAGCTGGGCATCTACTACCTCGCCGTGCAGGAGTCCGAGGCGCTGGCGCAGTTCAAACCGGTGCGTACGGTGGAGCTGGCGTTCCTGCGAGGCAACTGGAAGCGCCAGGACATCGACTTCCGCAAGATGCCGATCAACCCGCGCGAGGAGGAGCAGTACCAGGCGGACATGCGCGAACGGCTCGCCGGCCTGATCCAACGCAAGAAGGACCTGAACGAGTCCGAGGTCTACCGGCCCAATCCGTACGCGAACTGCCGCTTCTGCGACTTCAAGTCGCTCTGCCCCCTCTACCCCGAGGGGCAGCCGGTGTTCCCGATCGAGTCGCTGCGCCGCACGCCGGCAGGGGCCGCCTCATGACCGACGTCGCGCCCGAGATCGTGGCGGCGATGGGCGGAGCGCCGCCCACGCCCGAGCAGTGGGCCGCCATCTCGATGCCTATGGAGCCGTACGTGCTGGTGGCGGGCGCCGGCTCCGGCAAGACCTCGGTGATGGCGGCGCGCGTGGTTTACCTCGCGCTGGCGGCGCTCGGCCGCATCCCCACCGACCATCACGGCGCACTCCCGGGCAACGTGCTCGCGCTCACCTTCACCGTGAAGGCCACCGAGAACCTGCGCGAACGTGTCCGCCGAGCGCTCGGCTCGGTCGACCTCGCCGAGGGCGAGGAACCCGAGATCCTCAACTACCACGCGCTCGCCGCACAGGTGATCGACCGCCACGGCATGCTCGCCGGCATCGAGCCCGGGCAGCGCGTGCTCACCCAGGCCCAGCGCGTGGATCTGGCCGGACGGGTGCTGGACCAGATCGCGTTCCCGCACCTGAAGACGGAGTGGCAGCCCTCCGTGGTGGACAAGATCCTCGCGCTCGACGAACAGGCACAGAACCATCTGGTGGATCCCGACGCGATCGTCGCGTTCGTCACCGAGCGCCTGGACGCCCTCAAGAACATCCCGCGCACGGATCGCGCGTACCTGGCCGCGTTGGACCGCATCGACCTCGCCGAAGCGGTCAAGGTCTTCCGCCGGCTCAAGCGCGATCTCGGTGTGATCGACTTCGGCGATCAGATCGCGCTGGCGGTGAAGGTGGTGACCGAGCATCCCGAGGTGGGTCGCGCGTACCGCGATCGCTTCGCCGCCGTGCTGCTCGACGAGTACCAGGACACCAACGTGGCCCAGGCCCGGCTGTTGGAGGCGCTCTTCGGCGACGCCCACCCCGTGACCGCGGTGGGCGACCCCGATCAGAACATCTACGCCTGGCGCGGCGCCTCGCTCTTCAACCTCCTGGACTTCCCGAAGCGGTTCCGTCGCGCGGACGGGACCGAGGCCCGGCGCCTGCCGCTGTTCACGAACTTCCGCTCGGGGGCACGCATCCTGCACGCGGCGGACACGATCATCACGCCGCTGCCGGCCGCGCAGCGGCCCGACCCGGACAAGCGGCTCGTGCCCTGGCCGGACAACGGGGAGGGCGCCGTCACCCTCGCCACCCACCTCGACGAGCTCACCGAGGCGCGATGGATCGCCGAGCACGTCACGACCCTGCACGGCGACGGCGCCCCGTGGTCCCAGATCGCCATCCTGTGCCGCACCTCGCGTCTGTTCGCGGTCCTGCAACGCACGTTCGAGGAGCACGCCATCCCCGCCGAGATCGTCGGCCTTGCAGGTCTGCTGAGGCTTCCCGAGGTGGTTGACGTCCTGGCCTACGCACGCGCCACGAACGACCCGATGGCCTCGGTCGCCCTCGCGCGCGTCCTGCTGGGGCCGCGCTACCGCGTGGGCTTCAAGGACCTCGCGGTGGTGGCGGGATGGGCGAAGTCCAAGAATTATGCCTGGCGCGAGGAGGGGGGCGACGACGAGGACACCCCGTTCCTGTTCGCGGAGGCGCTGGAGCACCTGGATGGGATCGAGGGCCTCAGCGACGAGGGACGAGAGCGCCTCGAGGCCTTCCGCGACGAGCTGCGCGAACTCCGGCTGCAGGCCCGCCGCCCCGTCAGCGACTTCTTCGGTGAAGTGATCCGTCGAACGGGCATCGTGGACGAGCTGGAGGCAAGCGGGGACCGGGCGGTCGCGGCGCAGCGCACGCGCAACCTCGGCGCGTTCCTCGATCAGGTGCACGCCTTCGAGCCGCTCGAGGGTGAGCTCACCTTGCGCGCGTTCCTTGGGTACGTGGACGACATGCAGGCCCTCGACAAGGAGCAGTGGGAGCCCGTGCAGCCCACGGACGAGGACGCCGTCAAGGTGATGACGATCCACCAGGCCAAGGGACTGGAGTTCGATCACGTGTTCGTCCCCGGCGTCGCGAACGGGCTGATGCCGTCCAAGCGGATCCAACAGAACCCGGCCGAACGCGGCTACTCGCTGGACTTCGAGCTGCGCGGGGACGCCGAGATCCTGCCCGCGTTCGACGGCGTGCTCTCGCACTTCAAGCGCGACCTGCAGGCCCAGGAGATCATCGAGGAACGCCGCACGATGTACGTGGCCCTCACGCGCGCGCGCCGGACGCTGTGGATCAGTGCCTCGCAGTGGTACGGGGAGCTCGTGAACGCGAAGGGCCCCAGCACGTTCTTCGGGGAGCTGGCGGCGTGGGGCCGGACCGCGGGCGAGGCGACACTGGAGCTGGCGGAAGACCTGGAGTCCGGGGAGAACCCGATGCTCGGTCACCGCCTGGACCTGGTCAGGCCCTGGCCGGGGCCGGCGCGGCCCGACGACGCGGACGCGCTCTTCCCGCAGGGCTGGCGCGGGGCGGCCGTGGAGGCGGTCGCGGGCGGCGCCGTCCAGGCCTCCCTGCTCGATGCCCTCGCCACGGACGACCGCGCATCGTTCGAGCGCCTCAGTACCGAACAGCGCCAGCTCTCGGCGCACCTACGGGAGCGCGAGGCGCTCGAACGACGGCCCGGGGTCGAGGGGGCGCCGCAGACCCTCTCGGTGAGCTCGGTCATGACGTTCGCCCAATGTCCCAAGCGGTTCTACTGGAGCTCTGTGCGTCCGCTCCCGCGCTTCAGCGGGCCGGCGGCGCGCATCGGTACCGAGATCCACGGATGGATCGAGCGGCGCGCGCGCGGTCAGGGCCAGCTGCTGGAGGTCGACGACGCGCCCGATCTCACCGATGAGGAGCTCGCCGGCGATCCTGGGCGTGTCGACCGCCTGCGGCAGGCGTTCCTGTCGAGTCGCTTCGTCGACGTCACGCCCCTGTTCGCCGAGCGCGCCTTCCTGCTGCGAGTGGACGACTACGCCGTGGGCGGTCGGATCGACGCGATCTACGGGGACCTCGACGGTCCATGGGAAGTCGTCGACTGGAAGACGGGCCGCAGGCCCGACGACGACGACCCGCTTTCGGGCCTGCAGCTCGACCTTTACGGCCTGGCGTGCGTGGAGATCTGGGGCAAGCGGCCGCAGGACCTCACGCTCACGTACGTGTACCTGAAGAGTGGCGACGAGGTAACCCGAACCTTCGACGATCCCGCCGGGGTGCGGGAGCGAGTGAGCGCCGCCATGCAGGCGATCGACCGGGGAGCGTTCGAGCCCACCCCGGGGCCCGCTTGCCGCTACTGCGACTTCCGCGCGTTCTGCGAGACCGGCCGGAACTGGGTCGACGCGCAGCCCTGAGCGTCAATCCCGCGGCGCCGACAACCGCTCGATCGTGGCTTCGAAACTCCGGTACCCCGCGGCGGGGTCGAACCCGCCCTCGCTCACGCCGGGGATCAACCGGGCCACCAAGCCAGTGGCTGCGGAGCCACGGACCTGGGACGCGGCCCGGAACCACTCCAGGTCTCCGGGCTGGATCGTGACCTCGCCGCTCGTACCGAGACGCCGGTATGCACCGTCGTCCACCACCACAGGCGTGGGCCGGTACGCCGCCTCGAGCTGGCCGCGAACAGCATCGTCTGCGGTCTCGATCCGAACGGCCCCGTCCCAGCGCGCCGTGGCCACCACGTTCTCGGGGTCATCGGCGCGCACGTAGTCGACCTGCATCTTCCGAGGGTACCGGTGTCAGCGCGCGAGCGACCGGTCCACGCGGCGGATCATCCGCGCCAGGCTCTCCATCAGCGCGATGGTGAGCTCGGGGTCATCGTGGAGCGCCTTCTGGAAGCCCTTGCGCGTGATCATCAGCACGCTCACGGGGGTTTCGGACACGACGCTCGCGGAACGCGGACCGCCATCCAGGAGAGAGATCTCCCCGAAGTGGTCACCGGGGAGGGTGCGGTTGACGGTCCGGCCGTTCGCCACGACCTTCGCCTGCCCCGACAGCACCACGAAGAAGCTGTCTCCGTCCTCGCCCTGGCGCACGATCGAATGACCGGCCAGGTAGTCCACGACCTCGGCCGCGGCGGCCACGCGTTTCAGATGGCGCCTCGAAAGGTTCTCGAACAGCGGGACGTTCGCCAGGGCGACTTCGAGTTTGGGTTTCGCCATGGGTGAGGCTCCTCGCGGGATCAGCGGCAGCGGGGCGGTGAACCCAGCCTAGCGGTTCCCCCGCTCGGGCGGTCGAGCGGGCCGGGTGTCGGCGGCAGACGCTATCGTCGTCGCGATCGAGCTCGGTCCCATCCGTGCTCGGCAGGAGTGGTGCCCATGGCGGCGCGGATGCCCCGTCCTCAGCCACTCCCCCTCATCGCGGTGCGCGGCGGCCAGCAGGTCGTGCGCCAGGGCGAACCCGGCCTCGGACCATGGGTGGTCGCCTCCGGCGCGCTGCTCGCAACCGCGGTTTCCCCCGATGGTCGCGTCCTGGCGCTCGACGTGCTCGGGCCGGGCGACCTCGTGGGTGAGCCCGACGGTTGCGCGGCGGAGTCGGGCGTGCGTGCGCTACGCGCGAGTCAGCTGGCGCCCGTCGATGCGCGCTCGATCGCGCCGCTCGTGGCCGCCCGCGCTCGCCGCGCCGCCGCGCTCGCGCGGGACCTGGCCTGGCTCGACGTGCAGGACCGAGTGGAGACCCGCCTGCGGGATCTCGCGGATCGCTTCGGCCGGCCGGTACCGCGCGGGGTCGAGCTCACCCTGGCCCTCACCCAGGACGACCTGGCGGCGTTGGCGGGGACCTCGCGGGAATCCGCCAACCGGGCGTTGCGCGCGCTCGAACGCGCCGGGCGGGTTTCGGTCATGGGGCGGGGGCGCTACCTCCTGCACCCCGCGCTCCACACGGCAGGAAGGTGAGGGACTACTCCGGCTTGTCCGATGCGGCGGCCGTACCCTCCTGAAGGATGATGAGGCTGCACGTGTTGCAGTAGCGGGCCCGGCCGCGCACCGGCTTGCCGCATCGTTCGCATGCTCGAGGCGCCACGACGAACCACTCGGCGTCGAGGCCTTTGCCGCGTTTGTCCGCCCGGCCCTCCGCCTGAAGCTTCAACAGGTGGGCGAGGACGGATCGCGACGCGAGCGCGTGGACCTCCGGCGGATAGTCCGTGTAGATGGCTCCCACCATCGCCATGATCGTGGTTGGCCCGTCCTCGAGCGCGGCGAGCACCTGACGCTCCCGGTCCGCCCGATGGTCGAGGTACTCCTGCAGCTTCTCGGGGCCGCGGAGGATCACGGGGCCGTGGCCCGGGTACAGGGTCCTCGCGCCCAGTTCCTGCAGGCGCGCGAGCGACCGCAGGTACAGGGCGAGGTCCCCATCGGGAGGATCGATGAAGCTCGTGCCACGGCCCAGGACCGTGTCGCCCGTGAAGAGCGCGCGATCGGTCGGTAGGAGGAACGCGAGGTGATCCGAGGTGTGCCCCGGGGTGTGGTACGTCCGCAGCGCGACGTCGCCCACCTCCACCACCTCCCCATCCCGAAGATGCTCGGCGCCCTCCAGCCGGTAGGCCCGCAGGGGGGCGCCCACCTGGAGCGCGAACGTTAAGGCCCCCGGCGCATGATCGGGGTGGTCGTGGGTCACCAACACTGCACCCACGCGGCCCGCCACGCGCGCGACCTCCTCCAGGTGAGCGGGCAGCAGCGGGCCCGGGTCGATCACCACGGCGGGATCGCTGCCCACCACCCATGTGTTCGTGCCCTCCAACGTGTACACGTCGGGGTTGGGAGCCAGGACGCGGATGATGCGCAGCACGATCAGTCCTGCCAGAAGACGGACCGCGGGAGCCGGTCCACCTCGTCGTCGGAGGGTTCGCGGGTCTCGAAGGTGAACGCCAGGAGTTCGCGCCCCGTAACGCACCTGGCGAGCGCCTGCATCGTCAGGAGGGTCGGCCAGTACAGCTTGCGATCGCCCGACTCCCACTCCGCCAGCAGCCGGGCCGGCGTCACCCACCAGGCGTGAGCAGCCTCGGTTCCATCGGGCACCGGGTCCAGCCCGTTCGGCGCGAACACGGTGAAGTATCGAGCGTCGAAGCGCACGGGCACGTCCTCGGGGGCGATCCAGTGCGCCGATTCGTGCAGCTGATCGGCGCCAGGAGGCGATGCGACCGCTTGCGCAAGCGGGTCGCCGTCGCCCACCGGCCGCAGCCCCGCACGGGTGAGGACGAGCCCGACCTCCTCGGCGAGTTCCCGCACCGCCGCCGTGCGTGCGGCCTCGACGGGATCGCCGAACCAGGTGCGCGCGAGGTCCGCGTCGTCGGCATCCACCGCGCCCCCGGGGAACACGACGTAACCCGGCAGGAACCGGTTCCGGGCGGAACGCTCGACCACCAGCACCTGCGGGCCTCCCGGATCTTCGCGCACCGCGATCACGGACGCCGCCTTGCGAAGTTCCTCGATCACGCACGGGATTCTCGCAGGATGGCCGCCCCGGCGTGTCCTCGGCATACTTCCTCCCATGACCCCGGCGACCGACCCTTCCGTGCGGCGCGCGGTGGCCGAGGCGATCCGCGATCACGGACCGATCACGTTCGCCCGATACATGGAGATCGCCCTCTACGGCCCCGGCGGCTTCTACGAGCGTCCCCCGGTGGGACCGGGTGGAGCCTTCGTGACCGCCCCGCACATCCATCCGGTGTTCGCCGAGCTGCTGGCGCGTGGTCTCCGCCGGATGTGGGAGGACCTCGGACGGCCCGACCCGATGCATCTCTGCGAGGTGGGGGCAGGAGACGGAACCCTCGCCATCCAACTGCTCCGCCACCTGGGCGACCTCCCGTTGAACTACACCGCGGTGGAGCGAAGCCCGGGCGCCCTCGTCGAGCTGGCGGAGATCCCCGGCGTGCGGGCCTCGACGGAACTGCCGGCGGATCCGCACCTGATCCTGGCGAACGAGTTGCTGGACAACCTGCCCTTCCGCCGGGTGCGGATGGGCCCCGACGGCCCTCAGGAGATCCGCGTGGGGCTGGAAGGCGATCGCCTGGTGGAGGTCCTGTCCCCGCCCGACGATCCGACACGCGAGGCGGCGGAGGGTTTGCTCGAGGGCGACGACGGGGTGATCGCGGAAGGGGCCCTAGCCTTCGCGGACACGCTCGGGACGTCGCTGTCCCACGGGTACGCGTTGCTGATCGACTACGGGAGCGAGGGCGGAGGGGGGGGTGGCACGCACGGGTACCGGGACCATCGCATGATCGAGGACCTCCTGGAGGATCCGGGTGCGGCGGACCTCACCGCGGGTGTCGACTTCGCGGCGGTGGCTCGGCGCGCGCGAGCCGGGGGGCTCCAGGCGTTCGGATCCGTCGCCCAGCGCCGCGCCCTGGCCGCCCTCGGCTTCGATGGGTGGGCGCGCCGGGAACTCGAGCGCCAGCACGAGCTCCTTGACGCACGCGACGGACTCGAGGCCGTTCGTGCGTGGAGCGCCAGAAGCAAGGCGACCCTCCTCGTTGACCCCGCCGCGCTCGGACGGTTCCGATGGCTACTCTTGGGGTCGCCGGGCCTGCCCATGCCCGCATGGTTGGCGACGGCGTCGGAGGAAGAACCGCCGGCGCACCCCGAACCTTGACCCCGTGGGCCGTGATCCTTACGGTTCGCGGCACCGGCACCCCCGACGAAAGGCCGACGACATGCGCCGCTGGATCTTGATAGCGATCGCCGCCCTGCTCGCAGCCTCCGTGATCGCAGCAGCGGCGGTGCTAGCGGCTCGGCCCTCCGCTCCCCGGTCCGAGCGGGTCTCCTCCCCCAGCGCGGCCGCGCCCCCCTCCACGAAGGGCCCTGTGGAGGGGGGCGAGAGCGGAGACCCCGACGGGGGCGAGGGCACGGTCGAACGCCTCGACGCCCTGGAGGAAGCCAAGCGGGACGGGACCTTCGGCGTCGCGGCCGTCATCCCGCGGGCACCTGCGTCGGGCTGGGCAGGCGAACGCGTCATGGCCCGCCACTTCGACGATTGGGAACCGGCGATCGCCGCCGACCCCGATGCCCCGTTCGTGTATCGCCTCGCCACGCGGTACGGGGGTCCGACGGCCTGCCCCAAGAACTGCCCCGACCCCGCGATCGTCTTGCAGATCTCCAAGGATGGCGGTCGTTCGTGGGGCCCGTTCCGCTTCGTGTGCACCTGCAAGGGATCCTCTGGGATGTTCGATCCGGAGATCGAGGTCGCCGACGGCACGGGCGTCGTGCAGGCGACGTTCATGCGTGGGTTCTCCGTGTGGTTCACGAGCTCCGCCGATCACGGCAAGACGTGGCGGAAGCCCGTCCCCGTGTATGGGAACGTGGCCTGGCAGGACAAACCGTTACTGGCCTCGAGCGCCGACGGCCGAGATGTGTACGTGGCGTTCAACGGGCCGAGCCAAGGGGACGCGTTCGTGGCCTTCTCCCACGATGGGGGCCGCACCTGGAAGCGGCGCAAGGTCACCGACAGCTCGCGCTACCTCTACGCGTTCGGTGGCCAGGTCCTGTCCGACGGCACGGTGGTGTTCTCGGAATCCAGCCTCAGGTACGCGGGCGGGCGCCGCCTCCGGGGAGCGAGCTTGCAGGTCGCCCTGCGTTCCACGAACGGTGGACGCTCGTGGACCAAGGTCACCGTCGACTCCCTACGGCTGGGCAAGGCCTGCGGGACGCCCGGGTGCCCGCACGACTACTACGACGGTCACGTCGCCCTGGGTGCGGATGCGTCCGATCGACTCGTCATGGTGGGCGACGGCGCCTTGAAGGACCGAGGCATCCGCGGCGTCTGGGCCTGGACGTCGATCGACGGAGGCGCCACCTGGGGACCGCGGGTTCGCCTGCGAACCGGCGCCGCGAACGCGGGGTTCCCGGCTGCCGTGGGAACCGGTGGGGAGTTCCGCGTGTGGTACATGAGCCGGCAGACCGGACGCTGGAACGCGTTCTATCGAACCTCCAGCGACGGGATCACCTGGTCGCCGGCGGTGCAGATCTCCGACGCGACGGGTGGTGCCGTGTACATCTCTTCGAAGGGGTTCCGCGAGGTCTACGGCGACTATGGAGAGATCGATGTCACGAACACCGGGAAGACCGTGGCGGTTTGGGGCGAGGGTCCCAGCTACCCGGGCCCGGGCGGGGTCTGGTTCAACCGCCAGACCTGAGCCCTAGACCGGAACCGGATCGCCCCGACGAACGGCCCAGACCAGCCGGTTGAGTTCGTCCACGATCGACTCGTCGCCTTCCTCGCCGTAGGGATCCATCTCTTCCGCGTCGAACGACCCGGGCGCCGGCACACGGCGGCCCCCTTCGGTCATGAGCACCGCCCGGCCGTCGTGCCCGGTTCGCTCCCCCACGAAGCCCGCAACGTCGTCCCAGGGCACCCGAACGGTGTGGCGAACCTCAACGATCTCCACACCGGTCTCGCTCAGGCGGAGCCCCAGCCGCCCGAGCCGGAGCGTGATCCAGGTACAGCCGGCCAGCACCCCCACGCCCAGGACCCTCAGGACCACCGGGACGGGGGCGATCACGAACGCCGCCGCCAGCGCCACCGGAACGAGCACGAGCGCTCGCGTTTCCAGGCGCCAGCCTCGCGCCCACACTTCGATGGCACCGTCCTTGGCACGACGCAGCCGTAGCCGCCCGAACGTGATCAATGGATCCCCCTCGCTCTCGCATGAGACATCGGCATACGAGGGGGTGAACCTGGAATCGATCGGGCGAAAGGAGGTTCGGATCGTTCCTAACGGTCCACGTCGCCGACGACGAAGAAGATGGACCCCATGATGGAGATGAGGTCCGGCAGGACCGTGCCCGGCAACATGGCGGGGATCACGCTCACGTTGGAGAACGACGCGGTACGCATCTTCACGCGGTACGGCTGCTTCTTCCCGTTGCCCACCACGTAGTAGCCCATCAGGCCCAGGGGATTCTCGGTGCGGACGTACACCTCGCCCTCATCGAACGTGAGCTTCTTCGGCAGCTTGTCGGCGCGGAACTTGCCGGCCGGGAGCTTCTCCATGCACTGCTCGATGATGTTGAGCGACTGCTTCACGCGCTCCACGAGCACCCACAGGCGGTCGTAGGAGTCGCCGGTCTTGCCAACCGGGACCTCGAACTCAACCTCGCCGTACTTCTCGTAAGGCTCGTCCTTGCGGGGGTCCATCGCGACGCCGCTGGCTTGCAGCGTAGGGCCGGACGTTCCGTAGGCGATCGCGGTCTCAGCCGGCAGCACGCCCACGTTGCGGCAGCGCTTGAAGATGATCTCGTTGCCCATGATCAGGTTCTCGAACGTCTTGACCCACTTGCGCACGGCCACCACAGCCTCTGCAGACTCCTTCAGGAACCCGGCGGGCAGGTCGTCCTTGAGCCCGCCCACGCGGCAATAGGAGTGATGCATGCGCGCTCCCGTGGCGGACTCCAGCAGGTCCTGCACCAACTCGCGTTCGATGAAGGAGTAGAAGATCGGCGTCATGGCACCGAGTTCCAGGGGGAACGAGCCGGCGAACATGAGGTGGTTCAAGATGCGGTTCCACTCCGCGAACATCGTGCGGATCCACTGCGCGCGGTCGGGCACCTCGATGCCGGCCAAACGCTCCACCGCGATCGTCCAACCGAGCTCGTTGTTGAACGCGCTGATCCAATCGTGGCGATTCATCAGCACCAGGACCTGCCTTGCGTCGCGGTACTCGGCGAGCTTCTCCGCGGCCCGGTGCATGTACCCGATCACGGGCTCCGCGCGCGTGATGACCTCTCCGTCGAGCTCGAGCACCACCCGGAGCACGCCGTGCGTCGAGGGGTGCTGCGGCCCGATGTTGAGGATCATCTCCTCGGTGGTTAGATCGCCGGCGCCGGCGATCTCGACGTCGAGGCCGCCGCCGCGAACCATCGACGACATCTCGTGCTGGAACGCCGGGCGTTCGGAGGTATCGACCATCGCGGCCTATCCTACGCGCGCGTCCCGGTCCCGCCCAACCGGCGCGGCGGTAGGCTGCGTCCATGTCGGACGCTCGCCGCAAGGTCCCATCCGTGGATGCCCTCCTGCGTTCGGAACCCGGCCGCCGCGCGGCCAGCACCTTCGGACGTGCACTCCTGAAGCAGACCCTGAGTCAGGCCCTGGATGAGGTGCGTACCGGCGCCAGCGCCGGTACCCCCCCGCCGCCCGACGACGAGGTACTCGCTCGCGCGATCGCCCGAGCCTCAGCCGTGGCTAAGGGGCTCACGCCGGTCATCAACGCGACCGGGGTGGTCTTGCACACGGGCCTCGGGCGGGCGCCCCTGCCCGCGGCCGCGGCGCGGGCCGCGGCGCGCGCGGGCGCCTCCTACAGCGACCTCGAGGTCGATCGCGCCACCGGCGCCCGAGGCCGAAGGTCCGGACGCGCCGAGGCGCTCCTCACGGCGCTCACGGGCGCCGAGGCCGCCATCGTCGTCAACAACTGCGCGGCGGGACTCCTCCTTGCGCTCGCCGCGCTCGCACGCCGCAAGGAAGTCCCGGTCTCGCGCGGGGAGCTGATCGAGATCGGCGGCGAATTCCGGATCCCGGACATCCTGGGCGCATCGGGCGCGAAGCTGGTGGAGGTCGGCACCACGAACCGGACGCGGATCGCCGATTACCGGGCCGCGATCAGCCCGCGGACCGGGGCCCTCCTGAAGGTGCATCCTTCGAACTACCGCGTCGTGGGCTTCACCGCGGCCACGCCGGCCAGGGATCTCGCCTCCCTCGCCCGCAAGCACGACATCCCGTTCCTCTACGACGTCGGCTCGGGCCTGCTCTCGCACGGCCACGGCATGCCCCCGGATGAGCCCGCAGCCTCCGACGCATGGAACGACGGCGCGGACCTGGTGATGTTCAGCGGCGACAAGCTGCTGGGCGGACCCCAGGCGGGCATCGTCGTGGGCCGCGCCACGCTGGTGGAGCGACTGCGGCGTCACCCGATCGCGCGCGCGGTGCGGGTGGACAAGATGCAGATCGCCGCGCTCGAGTCGGTGCTGTCGATGTACGCATGCGGCACGGCCGAAGCCGAGCTCCCGGTGCACTCGATGCTGCGCGAGCCGGCCGAGTCGGTGCACCGACGCGCTCAGCTCCTGTCCGAAACCGTGGGCGGCGATCTGGAGGGGGCGCACGTCTATCGGTGCGAATCCGTGGTGGGCGGCGGCTCGACGCCGGAGACGGTGCTCGCGTCGTGGGGGGTGCGGGTAGCGGTTCCCGATGCCCCGGCGTTCGCCGCTCGTCTGCGCACCGGCCGCCCATGCGTGTTCTGCCGGGTCGAGGGCGATCACGTGCTCTTCGACGCGCGCACCGTCACGAACGACGAGGTTCCCCACCTCGCCCGCGCGATCCTGTACGCGATCGAGGGCGACGACTTCATCGAGGACTGAGGTGACCGCGGAACCACGCGTCATCGCCACTGCGGGCCACGTCGATCACGGCAAGTCGTCGCTGATCGTTCGACTTACGGGTATCGACCCGGATCGGTTCGCCGAGGAGAAGCGACGCGGCCTCACGATCGACCTGGGCTACGCCTGGACGACCCTCCCGTCCGGCCGCGAGGTCGGCTTCGTCGACGTCCCGGGCCACGAGCGCTTCATCGCCAACATGCTTGCGGGAGTGGGACCGGTGCGGTTGGTCCTGTTCGTGGTGGCTGCCGACGAAGGGTGGCGACCCCAGTCCGAGGAGCACCTGGAGATCCTCGACGTCCTCGGCACGACGGGGGGCGTGGTGGCGCTGACCAAACGCGACCTCGTGGACGAGGAGACGCTCGCGATCGCCGAGGAAGAGATCCGCGAACGACTGGAGGGGACGGCCCTGGCGGGAGCCACGATCATTCCCGTCTCCTCCCGTTCGGGCGAAGGGATCGACGACCTCCGCGCCGCGCTCGATGCGATGCTCGCCCAGGCGCCCGTGCCCGAGCTTGCTCGCCCCCGTCTGTTCGTCGACCGGGTCTTCGCGGTCAAGGGCGCCGGCACGGTCGTGACGGGAACGCTCGCGGGCGACTGTCTGGCGGCCGGCGAAGACGTGACGATCTACCCGGACGGCGAACGCGTTCGTATCCGCACGCTGCAGACGCACAAGCACGAGGAGACGCGCGCCTGCCCGGTCGCGCGGGTCGCAGCGAACCTGGTCGGCGCCGAGCGCTCATCGCTCGGACGAGGGTCGGTACTGGGACGGCCGGGTGCCTGGCGGCCCACAGACACCTTCGAGGCCGTGTTGGAGCCGGTGCGTGGCCTCGCCCACCCGGTCACCGCGCGGGGCGCGTTCAAGCTCTACGCCGGCGCCGCGGAAGCCGACGCCAAGCTCCGCTTCTTCGGTGGCGGCCGACTCGAACCCGGCGGCCGTGCGTTCGCGCGGATCCGGCTCTCTCGGCCCCTCCTCCTGGACGTGTTCGATCGGTTCGTGGTGCGCGAGGCGGGACGCCGGGAGACGGTGGCGGGTGGGATGGTCCTGGACGTCGCACCGCCGCGGCGGCCGGGCCCGGACGTGGGCGAACGGCTGGAACGGCGAGCCGCGGCCGGGCGAACGCAACTTCCGGAGATCCTCGCCCAGGAGCGCGGCGCCGTGCTCGTGGAGGAGGTGAGGCAGCTGACCGGCGCCGAACCGGGGGAGCCGCGCCTGGGCGACTGGCTGGTCCGTCCCGATCTGGCGGCCGAGATGTTGCTCCACCTGGGCAACCTCCTCCGCGACCACCACACGCAGTATCCGCTGGACGAAGGTGCGCCGCTCGCCGCCGTTCGCCGCAACGTGGCGGCGGCCTTGCGAAGCTCCGGAACCCCCGCGGACCCCGGCCTGGTGGAGGCGGTGATCGGCGCCGCCGCGGACAAGGGCGAGGTCGTGCGAACCAGCACGGTGGTGCGCCTGCCTACCCATCGCGTCAGGCTCGAGGGCCTCGAGGACGAGGTCGACCGCCTGGTGAACGCGATCGGCGGAGCACGAGAGCCGACGCCGCCGACGATCAAGGAGCTCGAGGCCGATGGGTTCGACCGGGCGGTGATCGAGGCGGCTGCCCGCGTGGGGGTGGTGATCCGCGTGAGCCCGGAGTTGATCCTCAGCCAGGGCTTCGTGGAGCGCGCGCGGACCGCGATCCGGGCCGCGGGCACCGGGGGCACCACCATCAGTTCGTTCAGGGAAGCGCTCGGGACCACGCGCAAGTACGCGGTCCCGTTGATGGAGTGGTTCGACTCGAGCGGTTTCACGCGCCGCGAAGGCGACCTCCGCTTCGAGCGGGATCGGTAGGCGGAGCCCACTGGCGGCGCCCTAAGCGGGGTCGACCTCCGCGGTCACCTGGACCTCCACGCAAGCGCCCAGCGGCAGCGACGACATCCCCACGGCGGCCCGGGCGTGTTGGCCCGGCTCCCCCAACGCCGCTGCGAGGAGCTCGCTGGCCCCGTTCGCGACCTGAGGGTGATCGACGAAATCCGACGTGGCCGCGATGTAGACGGTGACCTGCGAGATCCCGCGGAGGCGGCCGAAGCCCCCCAGGGCGCCCCGCAGTGCGGAGAGTGCCTGCAGGGCGGCCAGGGCGGCGGCTTCCCGTCCCTGCTCCGAGGTCACGTCCGCTCCGATGATCCCGGCGTGCATGGGCACCCCGTCCGCCAGTGCGATCTGACCTGCCACGTGGGCGATGGAACCGGCGATCTTGACG
>Ga0315278_10002774_pt1 | contig 15636 bp, 17 predicted proteins | sample YL17G06_0_MG_FD_203880 | JGI IMG/M metagenome (GOLD analysis project Ga0315278, IMG submission 203880) | Sediment microbial communities from Yellowstone Lake, YNP, Wyoming, USA - YL17G06_0 | ecosystem: Environmental > Aquatic > Freshwater > Lake > Sediment | place: USA: Wyoming | collected... | reverse complement strand
ATCACTTACGCGCAGGTCGCGCGCGCCATCGCCATGAGCGAGGCGAGCGTCAAGCGCATGTTCTCCCAGGAGAGCTTCACCCTGAAGCGCTTCGATGAGATCTGTCAGTTCGCGAAAGTGGAAATCAGCGACCTGGCGCGCGCTGCGGAGACGAGGGAGCACGAGATCTCGCAGCTCACGCTCGAGCAGGAGCGCGAGATCGTCGGCAACCGCAAGCTTTTCCTCGCGGCCGTCTGCGCGCTCAACCATTTCACCTTCGAGCAGATTCTCGAGACCTACGCTCTGACCCCGGCCGAACTCGTGCGCCTGCTCACGCACCTCGACAAGCTGAAGTTCATCGAGCTCGCGCCGCGCAACCGCATTCGGCTCCTTGTCGCGCGCACGTTCGCGTGGCTGCCGGACGGCCCGATCCAGCAGTTCTTCAAGAGCCAGGCGCAGAACGAGTTTTTCCGCTCCCGCTTCGATCGCGAGGGCGAGCTGATGCTGTTCGTGAACTCGATGCTCTCGAGAGGGTCCGCCGCCACGATGATCGAACGGTTGAAGCAGGTCGCCAACGAGTGCTCGGCGTTGCACAACGACGATGTCCGGCTACCGCTCGACAAGCGCTTCGGTCACAGCCTGCTCGTCGCCATCCGGCCCTGGAACATGCAGGGGTTCCGCGAGCTCGAGCGGGCGCCTGCAGCCGGTGTTCAGGTGCGGCGGAACGTGCTTAAGAAGTGACCGCGTCCGCCCCGCCCGACGCGCCGCGGGCCAGTCTGCTCAGATCGAAGCTTTTCTGGGTCGCCTTCCTCTATTTCTCCGAAGGTTTCCCGCTCGGCGTCTTCTACGAACTGTTCCCGGTCTATTTCCGCCAGCAGGGCGTCGATCTCCGCTCGATCGGCATGCTCAGCCTGCTCGGACTCGCCTGGACGCTGAAGTTTCTTTGGGCGCCGGCAGTCGACCACTACCGTCGCCACCGCATCTGGATGGCCGCCGTCGACCTCGCGATGGGCGGCGTGCTGCTCTTCTTCGCCGCGCTGGCCGGCTTCGGGCCGTGGGTGTGGGCGGCGATCGGGGTCTTCACCGTCCTTTCGGCGACCAACGACATCGCGATCGACGGCTACACCATCGAGCTGCTGGAGCGCGACGAGCTCGGGCTTGCGAACGGCGTGCGCATCGCGTTCTACCGCGTCGGAATGCTCGCTTCCGGATTCGTGCTGATCCTGTCCGACTGGATCACCTGGCCGGGCGCATTCGCTTGCGCCGCCGCAATCCTTGCGGCCTGCGCGATCGCCGTGCTGTTCGCGCCGCGCGAGCGGACGGTCGACCGGCCGCCCAACACGACCCTCGCGCTCGAGTTGCGCCGCGTCCTCGCCGACCCGCGGCACCTGACGATCGTGCTCGGCTTCGCGCTCGGCGTGCTGTGGCTCATCGACGGCACGACGAAATGGTCGAACGCCTACCCACCGTTCTGGGGCATCGCCCTCGGTACGGCGGTGGCCGCGCTCGCGGTCGGCTGGATCGGCGGCCGCGGCGTGCGCGCGCAGGCCGCAGTCGAGGCAGACGCAAACTCGAGGAGCGCCGATGCAGCGTCGCAGGGCCCGATGTTCGGCGCGTTGATGGAGCTCCTCGGCCGACCCTACATCTGGCCGGTGCTCGCCTTCATCCTGATCTTCAAGCTCGGCGACGCGTCGATGGGGTTCATGGTGAAGCCGTTCTGGGTCGACGCGGGCTTCACCGCGACCGAGATCGGCCTCGTGTCGGTGAACATCGGCCTCGGACTCTCGATCGCCGGTGGCATCGCGGGCGGGTGGTACACCGACCGCGCCGGCATCTTCAAGGCGCTGTGGGTGCTCGGGCTCTTCCAGGCACTGTCGAACATCGGCTATGCGATCGCCGCGTCGCTGCTGCCGTACGGTCCCGACGCATCTCCCGAGCTGTGGCACCGCGCCGTGCTCTACTCGGCGAGCGCGGCCGAGTCGTTCACCGGCGGACTCGGGACCGCGGCGTTCCTCGCGTTCCTGATGGCGATCGTCGACAAGCGCCACTCGGCCACCGAGTACGCGCTGCTCTCGTCGGTGTTCGCGCTGTCGCGGTCGGTCGCGGGCTGGGCGAGCGGCTTTGGCGCGGAAGCGATGGGCTACGCGCCGTACTTCCTGCTTACCTTTTTCCTGTCTTTCCCCGCTTACGCGCTGCTGCCCTGGGTGAAGCGGATGCTCGCGCGCGCCGACGCACAGGCCGCTTCGCCGGGCGCTTCGCCGCCTTCCTAGCCGGCCGCCTCGCGCCGAGCGGCGCAGCGCTCACCAGAATAGCGGCAATGATGCAGGGCTCGTTGGAGCGCACGCTCCAGGAGTGGTTGGTCCCGCGCTGGACGAGGATGTCGCCCGCCTTGAGCAGCGTCTCGCCCTTGTCCATGATCGCGTAGATCTCGCCTTTCAAGACGATGATGTAATCGACGGTCGCCGTCTTGTGCATCATCGGATCTGCGGAATGCTTGTCGGGCGCGTGCCCCGCCCCGATCGAGTCGAATGCGGCGCGCGCGTCGGCGCGGTTGCGCCACTGCGAGTCGGGCGGGAACTCCACGATGCGCAGAATGGCGCCGTTTTTGGGCGGCTCTAGGCGCACCGGCCGGGCTGCGTTGTCCGCGCTGCCGTCGTTGCGGGCCGGCGCACCCTTCGTCTCCCAGAGATCGGTCAGCGCGAGCCCCGGCATCGAGGCCATCTCCTTCATGTTGGGCGCCAGGCCATCGCTCAGGAAAATCGACTTGCCCTCGGCATCGTGGCCGGTGACCACCCTTCGTACTCTCCAGATCATGTACTCCTCCTCGGTTCGTTCGCGGTCGCGGCGGGGCCGTAGAATACCGCTCGAAGGGAGGCAGATGAAGCTCGTCACGTTCCGCGTCGCCGGACGCGGCGCCCCGCGTGCCGGGGCGCTCGTCGACGACGGCCTGCGCGTGCTCGACCTGCAGGCCGCGCATCGCGCGCGTTACGGCCGGAGCGCGCGCGGCCTCGCCAGTGTGCTCGCGATCATCGAAGGCGGAACCGACGCGCTCGCGCTCGCGCGCTCGCTCGTGGAAGCGAAGCGCCGCCCGAAATCCGCGCTGCTACCGCGCGAGGTGGTCAAGCTCGATGCGCCGGTCCCGCGGCCGCCGCAGATGCGCGACTTCCTGTGCTTCGAGAAGCACCTCGTCCAGGCCTTCCAGGCCGCACGCAAGCTGCGTGCGCGAAGCAGCCCCGATCCCGCGGCCGCGCTCGCCGAGATGGAGGCCAAGGGCATCTTGGGCGTGCCGCAGACCTGGTACGAACGCCCGATCTTCTATCATCCGAACCGGTTCAGCGTCTGCGGGCACGAGGACGACGTGCCGTGGCCGGCCTACTGCCAGGCGCTCGACTTCGAGCTCGAGTTCGGCTGCTACATCGGCAAGCCGGGCAAGGACATCCCACGCGAACGGGCGCGCGACCACATCTTCGGCTATACGATCTTCGACGACTTCTCCGCGCGCGACGAGCAGACCAAGGAAATGCCCGGACAGCTCGGTCCCGGCAAGGGCAAGGACTTCGACAACGCGAATGCGATGGGGCCTTGCCTGGTGACTGCCGACGAGATCCCCGACCCGTACAGCCTCGAGATGAAGGTGCGCGTGAACGGCGAGGAATGGGGCCGCGGCAACTCGCGCAGCATGCGCTGGAAGTTCGAGGACTGCATCGCGCACGTCGCGCGCGCGGAGACGCTGCACCCGGGCGAGTTCTTCGGCTCCGGCACCGTCGGCGACGGCTGCGGGCTCGAGCACCTTCGCTTCCTCCAGCCGGGTGACGTAGTGGAGCTCGAAGTCGAGCGCATCGGTGTGTTGCGCAACCGGGTGGTCCGGCCGTGAGCACGCGCATCATCGAGGCGGCGCAGATCCTCGCACACGCGCGGCTCGACGGCATGCGCTTGCCCGGGCTGCCCGTGGAGGTGCGACCCGCGGACGAGGCTGCAGGGTACCGCGTGCAGGACGCGCTCCACGGCATGCTCACTGCGGGCGGGTTCGGCGGCCTCGCGGGACACAAAATCGGCTGCACCACCGCCGTGATGCAACGGTTCATGGGCATCGACCATCCGTGCGCGGGGGGCGTGTTCACGACCCGGGTGTTCCGCGACGCCGTCGTGCTGCCGTTCGACGCGTTCCTGCACGTCGGCGTGGAGACCGAGATCGTGGTCGTCCTCGGCCGCGACCTGCCGCCGCGCGGCACCCCTTACACCCGTGACGAAGTGCGCGCCGCGGTGTCGGCAGTCGCCGCGGCGATCGAGATCGTCGACGACCGCTGGGACGCCTACAAACAAGTCGACACGCCCACTCTGATCGCCGACGATTTCTTCAACGACGCCTCGGTGCTCGGGCCGCTGCGACCGTTCGACCCGGCGCTCGACCTCGGCGCCCTGCGCGGGACGACCCGGGTCAACGGAACCGAAGTGGGGCGCGGCACCGGCGCCGACGTGCTCGGCCATCCGCTCGATGCGCTCGCCTGGCTCGCGAACCTGCTCGCCGCCCGCGGTCCGGGCCTGCGCGCCGGCGAGTTCGTGTCCACCGGCAGCGTCGTCGAGACGAAATGGATGGCGCGCGGCGACGACACCGTGGTCGAGGTCGAGGGGCTGGGAACGGTGCGAGCGAAGTTCGGATAGCCGCCATGACAGTGAAGATCGAATGCGTCCTCGAATGCGGAAACCATCTCGGCGAAGGCCCGGTTTGGGACGTCGAGGAAGGCCGGCTCTACTGGGTCGACGGGACGGGGCGCCGCGTCGGCAAGCCATCCCTGTGGCGCATGGATCCACGCTCGCACAAGGTCGAGAACTGGTCGCTCGACCGCGACGTCGGCGCGATGGCGCTGCGTCAGGACGGCGGTGCGGCGCTCGCGCTCGACGACGGGTTCTACTTCTTCGACTTCGTGACCGGCCGGCTCGAGCTCATCAGCCTGGTCGACGCCGAGCAGCCGCGCACACGGCTCAACGACGGCAAGTGCGACCGGCGCGGCCGCTTCTTCGCCGGCGGCATGGATGACAAGGAGGAGCTCGCGATCTGCGGGCTCTTCCGTCTCGACCCCGACTTGCGCATCACGAAAGTCGACGGCGGGATCATCTGCTCGAACGGCCCCTGCTGGAGCCCCGACGACCACACGTTCTACTTCGCCGACACCTTCCAGGGCGAGTACTGGGCGTACGACTACGACATCGTGACCGGCACCCCGTCAAACCGGCGACTGTTCGCGTCGTTCAAGAACGACGGCGGCGTCGCCGACGGCTCGACCATTGACGCGGAGGGCTGCGTGTGGAACGCGCAGCTCATCTCCGGCGACCTCGTCCGGTACGCGCCCGACGGCACCGTCGAGCGCCGGGTCGGCATGCCGGTGCGCAACATCACCAGCGTGATGTTCGGCGGCGACCGGCTCGACGAGCTGTACGTGACCTCGATGGCGCGGGTGAAGCACCCCGCCCTGCACGATCATTTCCGCAAGGAAGCGAAGCCCCAGTACCTCTCCGGGAGCCTGTTCCGCGTGACCGGGCTCGGCGTGCACGGGCTGCCCGAGCCGCGCTTCGCGGGCTGACTCCGGCCTTTTCCGCCGGACGAAGATCCGCGGCGCCTCCGCGGGCTGGACGCGCGCGGTGGCGATCTTCGACGACGATCTGCTCGCAGCCCCGCAGCGGGCCGCTGCGGGTTGATTTGCCCCGCGAAACTCGGTAGCCTCGAATGCCCCACCGGCGCCCGGCCGGAATCCGTTCCACATTCATTCCCGAGGACAGACATGCCGGAATACACCGACGTATCCAAGGACAAGCTCGTTGCCGACATGAAGGTCGTCATCGCCGACGCCGAAGAACTGCTCAAGGCCACCGCGAGCGCGGCCGGCGACAGGGTCTCCGCCGCCCGCACGCGCATGGAGGACAGCCTGCGCATCGCGCGGGTGAAGCTCGCCGAAGCCCAGGAGGTCGTCGTCGACAAGGCCAAGGCGGCCGCGCGCGCGACCGACGACTACGTGCACGCGAACCCCTGGCGTTCAGTCGGCATCGCCGCGGGCGCGGGCCTGGTCATCGGCATGCTCATCTCGCGCCGCTAGGCCGGGCCGCCGCTCGCCATGGCTGCCGAGGCCGGCGCTCCCCGCCCTCCGGGGCTCGCCGGATCGATCGCCCGGCTCGCGCGCACCGCGCTCGCGGTTCTGCGCACGCGCCTCGAGATCCTCGCCACAGAGATCGAGGAGGAGCGCATCCGGTTCGCCGGGCTCGCGCTCGTCGTGGCCACGATCGCGTTCTGCCTGCAGATGGCGGTGCTGCTGGGGGTGATCCTGATGGTGGTGCTGCTTTGGGAATCGCACCGCGTGCTCACGCTCGGCGTCCTCGCCGGGGCGTTCCTCGTCGTCGGCGTCGCGCTGTTCCTGTGGCTGCGCCACAAACTCCGCACCCGCCCGCGCATGTTCGCGAGCACCCTGGGCGAGTTCGCGAAGGACGATGATCGGATCGGCCGCGGGAGCGGCGTCCAGTGAACCGTCGCCGCCTCGACCAGATCGCCGCGCGGCGCGAGCGTCTGCTAGCCAAGGCCACGGCGCAGCGTGAAGAGGTGGCGCAACTGCTCACGCCGTGGCAGGCGCCGCTCGCCGTCGCCGACAAGGGCCTGACGCTCGCCGCCTACCTGCGCGAGCACCCGTCGATCGTTGTCGTGGCGGTCGCGGCGCTCGTCGTGCTGTCGCCGAAGCGTGCGTATCGCTGGGCGCGGCGCTCGTTCGCGGTGTGGCGCGGTTACCGCTGGGCGGTCAACGCGCTCGACCGGGCCTTCCCCAATAGCGTCCGCCCGGCCCGCTCCGCTCAGAGCGTCCAGTCGTAGTCGATGGTGAGCGGGGCGTGATCCGAGAAGCGCTTCGTCTTGTAGATCGACGCGCGTAGCGCCTTCCCTGCAATCCCGGGCGTGGCGATCTGGTAGTCGATGCGCCAGCCGACGTTCTTCGCCCAGGCCTGACCGCGGTTCGACCACCACGTGTACTGCTCGGGGCGCGGGTCCAGGCGCCGAAACACGTCGACCCAGCCGGCCTTCTCGAACACCTCGCTGAGCCAGGCGCGTTCCTCGGGCAGAAAACCGGAGTTCTTCCAGTTCGAGCGCCAGTTCTTCAGGTCGATCTCCTTGTGGGCGATGTTCCAGTCGCCGCACAGGATGACCTCGCGCCCACTCTGCGCCAGCTTCCGGAGCACCGGCATGAACTCGTCCATGAAGCGGAACTTCGCCTGCTGGCGCTCCGCAGAGCTCGAGCCCGACGGTACGTACACCGAGATCACGGAGAGGTTCCCGAAGTCGGACCGCAGGAAGCGTCCCTCAGAATCGAACTCACGGCTGCCGAACCCGGTCCAGAGCGAGTCGGGCTCGCAGGCACAATACATGCCGACACCGCTGTAGCCCTTCTTGTGCGCGAAGTCGAAATAGCCCTTGAGCTTGCCTGGCATGAGGATTGCGTTTGGCAAGTCGGTTTGATGCGCCTTGATCTCCTGCATGCACACGCAATCGGACTTTTGTCGCGCCAGCCAGGCGAGGTATCCCTTCGCGGCCGCCGAGCGGAGGCCGTTGAGATTCAGCGAAATGACGCGTAACATGTTGAATTGTGTTGAAAAATCTGACAGTCTTCGGACCGCGTCGGTGAACGACTACCGCGCCGACTTCATCGCGTTCTGCATCGCGAACGGAGTGCTGCGTTTCGGCACCTTTGTGACGAAATCCGGCAGAACGACCCCCTACTTTTTCAATGCAGGCCGGTTCAACACCGGGGGGCGCCTCGACCGGCTTGCGGAATTCTACGCACTCGCCATCCTGCGTTCGGGACTCGCCTTCGACATGCTCTTCGGTCCCGCGTACAAGGGGATCGTGCTGGTGGCCGCGAGCGCCATGGCGCTCGCGCGTGCGGGGCGCGACGTGCCCTACGCCTACAACCGCAAGGAGGCCAAGGATCACGGCGAGGGCGGCACGGTCGTCGGGGCGCCGCTCGCGGGCCGGGTGCTCGTTGTCGACGACGTGATGACCGCGGGCACCGCGGTGCGCGAGTCGGTCGCGCTGATCCGTGCGGCGGGCGCGCAGCCGGCAGGGGTCGCGGTCTGTCTCGACCGCATGGAGCGCGGGAGGGGGAATCTCTCCGCAGTGCAGGAGGTCGAGCGCGAGTATGGAATGCCGGTCGTCACGATCGCGAATCTCGACGACCTTCTCGGATACCTAGAAGGCGAGCCGCAGTACGAGGAGAATCTGCGCGCGATCGCCGCATACCGCCAACAATATGGGGTCTCGGCTCATGGATAGCAGGCTGAACATCGCGCTACTGGCGTGCGCGCTCCTCGCGGCGCTGCCAGCGGACGCGCAGCGGCTCTACAAGTACACCGACCCGGTTACCGGGAAGATCGTCTACACCGACAAGCTGCCTGCGGAGGCGGCCGGCAAGGCGAACGACCAGCTCAATCGCCAGGGCACGGTCGTCAAGCGGGAGTCCTCCGCGCCGACGGCAGATGAGCTGGCCGCGCGGGAGGCCGACCGCAAGCGCAAGCTCGATGAAGAGGTGGCCACGAAGGAGGAAAAGCGCAAGAACCAGGCGCTGCTCAGCACCTACGCGACCGAGAAGGACATCGACGAGGCGCGCAGGCGCGCGCTGCAGGTCAACGACGAGGCGATCAAGGAAGCGGAGCGCAAGCTCGCCGACGCCCAGAAGCGCCAGAAGCAATTTGCCGCGGAGGCCGAGTTCTTCCAGAAGAAGCCGATGCCCGCCCAGCTCAAACTCGACATCCAGAGCAACCAGGTCGAGTTGAAGGCGCATGACGATCTGCTCGACGCGAAGCGGAAGGAAACCGCCAGCATCAACGCGAAGTACGACGAGGACAAGCGCCGCTACGTCGAGCTGATCAAGGCGGGCACGGTGGCGACCGCAACCCCTGCGCCAACGCCTGCGAAGAAGTAAGAGCGCCTGACAGAATGACCGTCAGGCGCCTGTGTTAGGGGAGCATGAGGGGAGGTATCCCTTCATATTGTCAGACACCATAGAACATGAACCCGTGGCGCCGGTGTGCGCCGCGCCGGAGCGGGCCGGGCGATCTACCCGGCCAGTTTCTTCTTGAGCAGGTCGTTCACCTGCTGCGGATTGGCCTTCCCCTGCGTGGCCTTCATGACCTGGCCCACGAGCGCGTTGAAGGCCCTCTCCTTCCCCGCATGGAACTCCGCGACCGACCTCGCGTTGGCGGCGAGTACCGCGGCGACGATCACCTCCAGCGCGTCCACGTCCGAGATCTGCCTTAGCCCACGCCGTTCGATGATGGCGTCCGGCTCGCCCTCGCCCGCCCACATGGCGTCGAAGACCTCCTTCGCGATCTTGCCGGAGATCATGCCGTCCTGGATGCGGGCGAGAAGCGCTGCCATCTGCACCGGGCTGACGTTGCTCTCGGACGCGTCCTTGTCGGCCTCGTTCAGCTTCGCACTGAGACTTCCCGTAATCCAGTTCGCAACGTCCTTCGCCGCGACCATGACACCGGCGTTCCGGATCGTCTGGTCGAAGTACTCCGACATGCTGCGGGACGAGGTGAGCGTTGCAGTGTCCTGAGCAGGCAGCCCATACGTCTGAAAGCGGATGCGCTTCGCCTGCGGCAGCTCCGGCATCGTCGACCGAATCTCTTCGATCCATTCCTCGCTCACCAGGAGCGGCAGCAAGTCGGGATCCGGGAAGTAGCGGTAGTCGTGCGCCTCCTCCTTCGAGCGCATCGAGCGCGTCTCGTCGCGCTCCGCGTCATAGAGGCGCGTCTCCTGGTCGATCCGTCCCCCGGACTCGAGGACTTCGATCTGGCGGCGCGCCTCGTACTCGATCGAGCGCTCGAGGAAGCGGAACGAGTTCAGGTTCTTGATCTCGCAGCGTGTGCCGAGCGGCGCCCCGGGCCGTCGCACCGACACGTTCGCGTCGCAGCGAAAGGAGCCTTCCTGCATGTTGCCGTCGCAGATCTCGATCCAGCGCACGAGCGCGTGGAGCGCCCGAGCGTAGGCGACCGCCTCCTCGGCGGAGCGCATGTCCGGCTCCGAAACGATCTCGAGCAGCGGCGTGCCCGCCCGGTTCAGGTCGATGCCGCTGGCGCCGTGAAAGTCCTCGTGGAGCGACTTGCCGGCGTCCTCCTCGAGGTGCGCGCGCGTGAGCCGCACGGTCTTCTCGCCGGCGCTGGTGAGAATCGTGATCGAGCCGCCCACCACGATCGGCAGCTCGAACTGGCTGATCTGGTAGCCCTTCGGAAGGTCGGGATAGAAGTAGTTCTTGCGCGCGAATACCGAGGTCCGGTTCACGGTCGCGCCGACCGCCAGGCCGAAACGGATGGCGCGATCGACGGCGCCGCGGTTCAGCACCGGAAGTACGCCGGGCAGCGCGATGTCGACGGCGCAGGCCTGCGTGTTCGGCGCCGCGCCGAACGCTGTTGAAGCCCCGGAGAAGATCTTCGCGCGCGTCGAGAGCTGCGCGTGGGTCTCCAGGCCGATGACGATTTCCCAGCTCAACCCCGTCCCCTCAGCGATTTCCCGCGAACGCTGCGGGCGTCCGCTTGTGCCAATTCGTCGTCAGCTGGAACTGGTACGCTAGGTTGAGCATCCGCGCTTCGGCGAAGTAGCCACCGACGAGCTGCAAGCCGACGGGAAGCCCGCCGGCGCCCGTGCCGCACGGAATCGACATCGCCGGCAGACCAGCGAGGTTCGGGCCGACGGTGTAGATGTCGTTGAGGTACATCTTCACGGGGTCGGAGACCTGTTCGCCCACCCGGAACGCGACCGTCGGCGAAGTCGGGCCAGCGATAACGTCGCAGCGCTTGAACGCAGCGACGAAATCCTGTGCGATCAGGCGCCGCACGCGTTGCGCCTGCAGGTAATAGGCATCGTAGTAGCCGTGCGAGAGCACGTACGTCCCGACCAGGATACGGCGCTTCACCTCGGTGCCGAAGCCCTGCGCGCGCGTCTTGCAGTACATGTCGGCGAGGTCGTGGTAATCCGGCGCACGGTAGCCGTAGCGCACCCCGTCGAAGCGCGCAAGGTTCGACGAAGCCTCGGCAGGCGCGATGACGTAGTACGCCGGGACGGAGAGCGCGCTGTTCGGGAGCGCAACTTCGACCGTCGTCGCGCCGAGCCTGCGGAACGCGGCAATCGCCGCCTCGACCGCCGCGCGGACGTCGGCGTCCATGCCTTCGCCGTAGTACTCCTTGGGCAACCCGATCCGGACGCCGGCCAGCGGCCGCGCGAGATCGCGCGCGTAGTCCTCTTTTGGACGCTCGAGGCTCGTCGAGTCGCGCGCGTCGAAACCCGTCATGGCGTGCAACATGACCGCCAGGTCCGCGGCGTCGTGCGCGAACACGCCACCCTGATCCAGGCTCGATGCGTAGGCAATTATGCCGTACCGCGACACCAGGCCGTAAGTGGGCTTGATGCCGGAGATCCCGCAGAACCCGGCCGGCAGCCGGATCGACCCGCCCGTGTCGGTGCCGGTCGCGCACGGCGCGAGCCGCGCCGCGACCGCAGCCGCCGAGCCTCCGGAGGAGCCGCCCGGGACACGCGCGGTGTCCCACGGGTTCTTCACCGGTCCGTAGTGGGAGTTCTCAGTGGAGGAGCCCATCGCGAACTCGTCCATGTTCGTCTTGCCGAGGATCACGGCGCCCGCGCCGGCGAACTGCTCGATTACGTGCGCGTCGTAAGGCGCCACGAAGTTCGAGAGGATCTTCGACGCGCAGGTCGTGAGCCAGCCGCGCGCGCAGAAGATGTCCTTGTGTGCGACCGGGATCCCCGTGAGCGGCGCCCGCTCACCGCGCGCGATTCGGGCGTCGGCGGCGCGCGCCTGGGCGAGGCTCTTCTCGGGGTCGACCGTGATGAACGCGTTGAGCTGCGGCTGGTGCCGGGCGATCCGGTCCAGAAAGAGTCCGGTGAGCTCGACGCTCGAGATCGTCTTTGCGCCCAGGGCGGCGGCAAGCTCGGTGAGGGAGGCTTCGATCATCGGGAGCGGGAAACGGGACGGGGAGACGGGCGACGCCGGTGTGCGGAGGTGCTACGGTCCGCGCTGCGCGTTTCCCCTTTCCCGCTACTCGATCACTCGGGGGACGAGGTACAGATCCGCCTCGACCCGGGGCGCGATCGACTGGAACAGCCCGTGCTGGTCGCCCTCGGTAACGACGTCCTCGCGCAGGCGCAGCATCACGTCCTGTGCGTGGGCCATGGGCTCGATGCCCGCGGTGTCGGCCGCCTTGAGCTGCTCCACGAGTCCGAGGATGCCGTTGAGCTCGTGTTGCACCGCCGCGATCTCGGCCTCCGTCACCGAGAGCCGGGCGAGCTGCGCGATACAGCGGATGTCTGTGACGCTTAACGGCATTCGTGATTTCCGACTTAGAACAAGCGCTTAGATTCGGGTATTATAGCTAGATTGCGTATCGCCTCGACCGGCGGGGCACGATTCGGGAGAACCGTTTCTATATGCTTGGATTCTTGCGCGCCTATTTCTCCGATGACCTCGCGATCGATCTTGGCACCGCAAACACGCTGATCTACGTGCGCGGCAAAGGCATCGTCCTCGACGAACCGTCGGTGGTCGCCATCCGCCAGGAAGGCGGGCCGAACGCGAAGCGCACCATTCAGGCGGTCGGCAAGGAAGCGAAACAGATGCTCGGCAAGGCGCCGGGCAACATCACCGTGATCCGCCCGATGAAGGACGGCGTCATCGCCGACTTCACGGTGACGGAGCAGATGCTCAAGCAATTCATCAAAAAGGTACACGTCTCGAGGCTGCTCTCGCCGTCGCCGCGCATCATCATCTGCGTCCCGTGCGGGTCGACGCAGGTCGAGCGCCGTGCGATTCGCGAGAGCGCGATCGGCGCAGGCGCGTCCCAGGTCTATCTGATCGAGGAGCCGATGGCCGCCGCGATCGGCGCCGACATGCCGGTGGCGGAGGCGACCGGCTCGATGGTGGTCGACGTCGGCGGCGGCACGACCGAGGTCGGCGTGATCTCCCTCGGCGGCATGGTCTATTCGGGCAGCGTGCGCGTCGGCGGCGACAAGTTCGACGAAGCGATCATCAACTACATCCGCCGCAACTACGGGATGCTGATCGGCGAGGCGACTGCGGAGATGATCAAGAAGGAAATCGGCTCGGCGTTCCCCGGCTCCGAGGTGCGCGAAATCGAGGTGAAGGGTCGCAACCTCGCCGAAGGGATCCCGCGCAGCTTCACGATCTCCTCGAACGAGGTGCTGGAGGCGCTCACCGAGCCGCTCAACCAGATCGTCTCAGCAGTGAAGTCCGCGCTCGAGCAGACCCCGCCCGAGCTCGGCGCCGACATCGCCTCCAAGGGCATGGTGATCACCGGGGGCGGCGCGCTCCTGCGCGACCTCGACCGGCTGCTCATGGAGGAGACCGGGCTGCCGGTCATCGTCGCCGAAGATCCGCTCACGTGCGTCGTCCGCGGCTCGGGCAAGGCCCTCGAGAAGATGGACAAGCTCAGGGGCATCTTCACCAACGAATAGGGCAACGGGAAGCGGGAAAAAGGGCAAGCGTGATGTCCGCGACGCTGCCTTGACATTCCCCGTTTCGCGTTTCCCGCTTCCCATCCATGGAGCACACGCCGCCCCAGTTCTTCCACCGCGGCCCGGCTCCGATCGCGCGACTGACGTTCTTTGCGCTGCTCTCGGTGTTCCTGATGGTGCTCGATGCGCGGTTCCGCTACGCGGAGCCGCTCCGCCAAGTCCTTGCCATCGTGGCCTATCCGCTCCAGCAGATCGCGACCGCGCCGTTTACCGCGATCGCGCGCTCGCGCGAGTTCTTTTCCACCCAGTCGGCGCTGCGCGAGCAGAACACCGCGCTGCGGGCGCAGAAGCTGCGCGACGCCGAGGACCTGCTCAAGCTGCAGGCGTTGCGCACTGAGAACGACAGCCTGCGGCGGCTGCTCGCCGCGAAGGAGCAGGTGCCCGGCGAAGCCATTTTCGCGGAGATCGTCTACGCAGGGCGCGATCCGTTCAGCCGCAAGGTGATCATCGACCGGGGCGCGCAGCACGGCGTACAGACGGGGCAGCCGGTCGTCGACGCCAGCGGCGTGCTCGGGCAGGTGACGCGCGTTCAGCCGCTGCTCGCCGAGGTGACGTTGATCATCGACAAGGACCACGCGATCCCGGTGCAGGTGGTGCGTAACGGCTTGCGCGGCGTCGCTTACGGCTCGGGCGACGGCTCGACGCTCGAACTGCGCCACATGGCGTCGAACGCGGAGGTGGAGGCGGGCGATCTCCTCGTCACCTCGGGGCTCGATGGGCTGTACCCGCGTGGCCTACCGGTCGCCAAGATCGCGAAGATCGAGCGCGACTCGGCGTACGCGTTCGCCAAGATCCTCGGACAGCCCGTCGCCGGCACGACCCAGCATCAGCAGGTCCTGGTGCTCGCCGCCGAGGCCAGCGCTCCGACCTGGTCGGCCGAGCCCGATCGGGCGAAGAAGGGCGCGCGCACCAAGCGCAGCGCACGCAAAGGCGAGTGATGGCCGCGAATCCGCATCACATCCTGCAGCCGGTCAAGGTCGGTTTCATGACCGCGAGCGTCGTCGCGGCACTCGCGTTCAACCTGCTACCGTGGCAGGACGTACGCGGCGTGCCGGACCTGCTCGCTCTGGTGCTCACCTTCTGGTGCGTGCACCAGCCGCGCAAGATGGGCATCGGCATCGCGTGGCTGCTCGGGCTGGTGATGGACACGGCGAACGGCGCGCTGTTCGGCCAGCATGCGCTCGCCTATGCAGCGCTCGCCTACACCGCGCAGGGGCTGCACCGGCGCATCCTGAGCTTCCCGCCCTGGCCGCAGGCGCTGCACGTGCTCGTCCTGCTGCTGGGAAGCCAGCTCCTCATGCTCGCGGTGCGCATGCTGGCCGGCGGGACTTTCCCCGGCGTGTCGTTCTTCGTCGGCGGCGTGATCGCAGCGGCGCTGTGGCCGCTCGCGACCTTCGTCCTGCTCGCGCCACAGCGGCGGCCCCACGAGGTGGACGAGACAAGGCCCATCTGATCATGAGCTACACCGAGTTCCGTGATCTTGACAGCGACCTGAGACGGTTTCAGGTCAGGCTCGGCGTCGCCGGCGCGCTCGTGCTCGGCGCGTTCCTGTTGCTGCTCGGCCGCTTCGCGTACCTGCAGCTCCTGCAACACGACTACTACAAGACCAAAGCTGAGGACAACCGCATCTCGATCGTCCCGATCGTGCCCAACCGCGGGCTGATCCTGGACCGCAACGGGATCGTGCTGGCGCGCAACGAGTCCCAGTACACGCTCGAGATCAATCCGCGGCAGGTGACGAACCTCGAGCAGATGATCAACGAGCTCGCCGCCGTGGTCGAGATCCTGCCGCGTGACCGCAACCGCTTCCGGAAGCTCCGCCAGGAGATCAAGGGCGCGGACAGCCTCCCGATCAGGACGCGCCTGAGCGACGAGGAGGTGGCACGCTTCGCCGCGAACGCGTATCGATTTCCCGGCGTGGAGATCAAGGCGCGCCTGTTCCGGGCCTACCCCTTCGGCGAGACCGCGTCGCACGCGCTCGGTTACATCGGCCGCATCAGCGACCGCGACCTGGAGCGCCTCGAGGCGGACGACCTGACAGCGAACTACAAAGGTTCCGATTTCATCGGCAAGAACGGGGT
>Ga0315278_10002772_pt1 | contig 15640 bp, 13 predicted proteins | sample YL17G06_0_MG_FD_203880 | JGI IMG/M metagenome (GOLD analysis project Ga0315278, IMG submission 203880) | Sediment microbial communities from Yellowstone Lake, YNP, Wyoming, USA - YL17G06_0 | ecosystem: Environmental > Aquatic > Freshwater > Lake > Sediment | place: USA: Wyoming | collected... | reverse complement strand
GGCTTATTCGACGCCGACTGCCTGACTTTCCCATTATTCGCAAGGCCGAGGAAAGACGGCGACTTCTTCCACCCCTCAGGGTTCGGCGGCAGGAAGAAACTGCAGGACTTCTTTGTTGATCTGAAAGTCCCAAGGGACGAGCGCAACAGAATTCCCATTATCACCTCGGGAGAGGATATAATATGGGTTGCCGGACACAGAGGTGATGAGAGATTCAAAGTGCATGAAGGCACGACAAAAGTTTTAAAAATAGATATAAAGAAGTTAAAAGATTAACTCGTCAGATGCATAAGTTGAAAGTTAGATATGATAGAAAATCTTTTAGGCGACTCATTAATGCACTATTAACACTGTTCGATACACATTTATCTGAAATGCACATAAGGTTAAAAGTGCCGTCAGGTAATATGGACTAATTTTAGTCGCTTTTAAAAGATTTTTTATCATGTCTGATTTTCAACTTGAGATTTTTATTTTGTAAAATTTAGATGAGATTACGGAGGGTTAATTTGACGGAAAAGATTAGAGTGCGTTTTGCCCCAAGCCCGACCGGGCATCTTCATATAGGAGGCGCGAGGACCGCCCTTTTTAATTGGCTTTTTGCAAAACATAATAACGGCGTCTTCATCCTCAGGATCGAGGACACCGACAGGACCCGTTCAACCGATGAATATATTGAATCTATCATGGAAGGCATGAAATGGCTCGACCTCGACTGGGATGAGGGTCCCTACAGACAGACGGACCGGTTCGATGTCTACAGAAGATATGCGGAAAACCTTGTTGCAGAGGGTAAGGCATATTATTGTTACTGTTCTCCTGAAGAACTTGAGGAGCACAGGAAAGAGGCGATGGCGAAGGGGGAATCCCCGAAATACGACGGCCGCTGCAGGCATTTGCATGAGCCCCCGTCAGACAAAAAACCCGCGGTCCGTTTCAAAATGCCGCGAGAGGGAAATATCGTCGTTCATGATCTGATCAAGGGCGAAGTGGTTTTCGATAACGCCCAACTGGACGACCTTATTATAATACGGTCGGACGGGACGCCTACTTATAACTTCACGGTTGTCGTCGATGACGTTGATATGAAAATTACCCATGTTATCAGAGGCGACGACCACCTGAACAATACGCCTAAACAGATACATATCTATAATGCCTTTGGCTATCAGGTCCCCCTGTTTGCCCATTTATCCATGATATTGGGTCCCGACAAGGCAAGACTTAGCAAAAGGCATGGCGCCACCTCTGTCATTGCCTATAAAGACATGGGATACCTTCCCGATGCCCTTGTGAATTATCTGGTCAGGCTTGGCTGGTCATACGGAGATCAGGAAGTGTTTACAAGTGATGAGTTGATACAACACTTTTCTTTCGGGAACGTCGGGACGTCCTCTGCCGTGTTCAACCCGGAGAAACTGCTGTGGCTTAACAGTCAGTATATAATCCATTCAGACCCTGCAAAACTTGCCGATCTTGTCTTGCCGTTCCTTATCAATGCAGGTATTATCAAAGAAGGTCAAACTCTTCATAAGACCTGGCTTGCAAAGGCGATCACCACACTACAGGAACGGGCCAAAACCCTCATAGAACTGGCGGAGTCGCTCGGTTATTATATTGCAGAGGATGTTGAATATGTTCAAAAGGCAAAAGAAAAATTCTTAAATGAAAAAAGCCGGCCTTATCTGCTCGAACTGAAAGAAGCCCTTGAGAGTCTCGATGACTTTTCTCCAACTGCAATCGAACCGATTTTTAAATCTATCGCCGAAAAAAATAATATCAAACTCGGCAACATCGCCCAACCTGTCCGGGTTGCCATGACAGGGAAAACGGAAAGCCCGGGGATATTCGAAGTGCTTGAGATTCTGGGCAAAGAAAAAACCTTAAAAAGACTGGACAAAGCGATTAAAACAATAGAGAATAAACCATGAAAGAACCGAAAGACATCCCGGCAATAAACGATCCGGAAGCTTCCCAGCCTACTGATTTCATCCGTACTATTGTCTCGGAGGACGTTAAGGCCGGGGCATATGAAGCGAAAGTTCATACCCGCTTTCCTCCCGAGCCAAACGGGTATCTCCATATCGGCCATGCAAAATCCATATGCCTGAATTTCGGCATTGCCGGGGAGTTCGGCGGACTCTGCAACCTCCGTTTCGATGACACTAATCCTACAAAGGAAGAGGTTGAATATGTGGAGTCCATCAAAGAAGATGTAAAATGGCTCGGATTCGACTGGGACGATAGGGAGTATTATGCGTCTGATTATTTTGAGCAGTTGTATCAATATGCCGTCGGGCTGATTAAAAAGGGCAAGGCATATGTGTGTGATCTGAGCCCGCAGGAAACAAGAGAACACAGAGGCACCCTGACTGGACCTGGGAAAGAAAGTCCGTACCGAAATCGTTCCACAGAAGAGAATCTCGATCTTTTTGAACGGATGAGTAAAGGCGAATTCCCTGACGGCTCTCGCACCCTCCGTGCAAAGATAGATATGGCGTCAGGCAACATAAATATGCGCGATCCGGTTATATACCGAATCCTGCATGCCGAACATCACAGGACGGGAGACAAGTGGCGCATCTACCCGATGTATGATTTTGCGCACGGACTTTCCGACTCCCTTGAGAAGATAACCCATTCCATCTGTACTCTTGAGTTTGAAGACCACCGTCCTTTATACGACTGGTTTCTTGACGAATTAGGCGTCCATCATCCCAAGCAGATAGAATTCGCCCGCCTCAACCTCGGCCACACGATATTGAGCAAACGGAAACTTATTCAATTAGTTGTGGAAGGTCATGTCAGCGGATGGGATGACCCTCGTATGCCTACTATATCGGGGTTGAGAAGACGGGGATATACGCCTGAAGCCATACGCAATTTCTGCGACAGGATAGGGGTTGCGAAAAGGGCCGGCACAGTCGATATGGCTCTGCTTGAATACTGCATACGTGAAGATTTAAATAAACGCGCCGCGCGCTTTATGGCAGTATTAAATCCTCTCAAGGTAGTGATCGAGAACTATACCGAAGGGCTTGCGGAAGAACTGGAAGCAGTAAACAATCCTGAAGATCCCGGCATGGGGACACGGAACGTTCCTTTTTCCCGTGTCCTGTATATAGAGCAGGACGACTTCCACGAAGACCCGCCGAAACAGTTCTACCGCCTTGCGCCGGGGCGTGAGGTGCGCCTGCGCTATGCTTATTTCATAAAATGTACAGGCGTTGTAAAAGACGACAAAACCGGACAGGTCACTGAATTGCGCTGCACCTATGACCCACAGACACGCGGCGGAGATGCGCCTGACGGGCGAAAGGTGAAGGCAACTCTGCACTGGGTTTCCGCAGCCCATGCGCTTGAAGCTGAAGTGCGCTTATATGGTTCTTTTTTTACCAAAGAGAATCCCGACGAAACAGAAGAAGGAAAGACCTTTAAGGATTATATAAATCCGGAGTCGCTCGTAATTCTGAAATCGTGCAGGGTTGAGCCGGGTCTTCTTGGGGCGACGGCAGGGACCGTCTGTCAATTCGAGAGGCAGGGTTATTTCTGCGCGGACCCTGATTCGTCATCGGGCAACCTTGTTTTCAACCGGACGGTCACACTGAAGGATACCTGGGCAAAAATATCAAAAAAACTGAAATAGAGGTTAAATGATGAGTTATATTACCGTTATAGGAGCCGGAAGCTGGGGAACAACATTGGCGTGTCTTTTATCCGACAAGGGCTATGATGTTACCCTCTGGGCCTTTGAAAAAGACCTCGTTCATGAGATCAACCAAACCCGGATTAACAGCATCTATTTACCCGATGTTACTATCCCGGACAATCTGAAGGTCACAAACAATATCGAAGAAGCGCTTAAAAAAGCGCGTTATGTCGTAAACGCCGTTCCAGCACAATACACAAGGCTTGTTTTTAAAGAAGCCGCAGCCTGTCTCAATAATGAAGCGGTCATCATCAGCGTATCGAAAGGGATAGAAAGGGGGACCCTTCTGACGGTTTCTTCCATCCTGAAGGAAATGACTAACCATCCCGTTACGGTACTGTCAGGTCCCAGCTTTGCCAAGGAAGTTATAAAAAAATTGCCCACGGCAGTTACCCTTGCGACCGGGGACAATAATACGGGCATCGCTCTGCAGGAGATATTCAATACTCAGTATTTCAGGGTCTATACACATGACGACATAATAGGAGCGGAGATGGGAGGGGCGCTGAAAAACGTTATGGCAATTGCAGCCGGGATTGCGGAAAGCCTCGGCCTCGGCAATAACGCAAGGGCGTCTCTCATAACGCGAGGCCTCATAGAAATGACAAGGCTTGCCGTTGCAATAGGTGCAAGGGAGCGGACTTTTTCGGGGCTGAGCGGGATAGGCGATCTTGTGCTTACCTGTACGAGTCCTTTATCAAGGAATTATACCGTAGGGATGAAACTCGGACAGGGACTAAAACTTAAAGAAATACTGGGCCTTACAAAAAGCGTTGCCGAAGGCGTGGCGACTGCCGAATCCGCTTATGCGCTGTCACAAAAATATTCAATTGAGATGCCTATTATCGAACAGGTTTATAAAATACTCTATGAAGACAAAGACCCGTCGCTTGCAGTAAAGGACTTGATGGAACGGTCATTGAAGTCCGAATTTTACGGATAATGGACGGCAAAAAAATAGAGAGCATTCTGGAATCCGTTCATTCCGGAAAGTTAAGTATTTCCAAAGCCCTGAATGAATTAAAACATCTTCCCTATGAAGACCTTTCTTTTGTTAAGGTTGACCACCACCGGCATTTGCGGCAGGGGATACCTGAAGTCATTCTTGCACAAGGCAAACAAATAAAGGACGTCTTTGCCATAGCCCATTCTCTATACAAAAAAACCAAAAGCTTCCTTATTACAAAGGCTTCGCAGGAGATATTCGACGGACTCGGCATCAAGTCTGCGGTTTTTTATGCCAAATCACGGACTATATCCGTAAATGGCGGGAAGAAGAAAAAAGGCCGAATTCTTATCCTTTCCGCCGGCACATCGGACATCCCCGTTGCAGAGGAAGCAGAGGTAACTGCGTCCTTTCTCGGCAGCAGGGTTGAGACTGTCTATGACGTCGGCGTAGCAGGCATACACAGGCTTATAGATGCAAAGCAATCCATTTATTCGGCAAAAGTAATTATAGTTGTTGCCGGGATGGAAGGCGCCCTCCCCTCCGTTGTCGGCGGTTTAACGGATAAACCGATTATTGCGGTCCCGACATCCATCGGCTACGGGACAAACCTCGGCGGTTTGACCCCTTTGTTCGCAATGCTTAATTCATGTGTGCCGGGCATAGCCGTAATGAACATCGACAACGGCTTCGGCGCCGGCTGCCTTGCGCACAAGATAAACACCCTCTGTTCAAAATAAGCTTTTCGTTCCTGCCATTTATGCAACGTTTAGGATAAAGAGTTGGGTATGTGACATTTTTTGTTAGTTTCATTGACATGAAAAGATAGGTTTCAGGGAAATTTAAAGTTTCATGTTCCATATGTAGATATAACCTTTTGATTTTAAGTCTTTTTATAAAACAGTACTCACTGGCATGGAGCTTGCTTCTCTATTAATGGCTTCTCATATTGCCGTAACATGGAAACAGAAAAATTTCAAATTTCACAACGGTCTTATAGGAAAAGACAGAAGGCCCTTTGGGCATTCTTAATATTTGGTTTTTCCGTTTTTTTATATAATAATTATAGTAATGCGATGGCACTTAATAATAATATCGAAGAGCATAAGACAATCACTCTGGATAGAGATAGTAACGGCAAAGAGATAGAGGCTGCACGCGGTGATTTTATTCAGATAGAACTTGAAGCAAAAGGCGCTACAGGTTATCAATGGCATCTGGAAAAAAGTAACCCCGAATATGCGGAACTCGTATCAGAAGGCATTAAATCCGTTTTGGGCCGGAAAGTAGGCTCACAGGTTACAGGCTATTGGAAGTTTAAGGCCGTGAAAGAAGGGCGAACGGAAATTCTGTTCCTCTATTTCCGGTCATGGGAAGGCCCGTCAATGGCGCTGGAAAATTACATTATTAAATTGAAGATTCGATAAAAGGAGAAAGAAGATGTTTAACAGGAAGTTTTTCTTGGCGGGATTAGCCATATTGTGTATGTCCTTCTTCATCAGCTCTTTCGCATTCGCCGGTGAGCTGACTGACCTCCAGATGAGGATCAAGTCAGCGCATGCAAAGTGGACGGCAGGAGAAACGAATATTTCAAAGCTGCCGGCTAAAGAGAGAAAGAAACGTCTTGGTCTGATTTCACCGACCGTGTCCCCACTGGTCAAAACCCTCTCTGATAACGAGTCTTTCGTAAAAATACAGGCAGAAGCGCTTCCATCCTCGCTCGACTGGAGGGACAACGGAGGCAATTTTGTAACCCCTGTCAGAGACCAGAAAAATTGCGGCAGTTGCTGGGCATTTGCTACAACAGGAGCACTTGAAGCTGCTACGCTCATAGCAAATAATACTCCAAATGTGGACCTGAATCTTGCCGAACAGATCCTTGTTTCGTGCGGGGGCGCAGGCGATTGCGGCGGAGGGTATATTGATAGCGCATCAGACTTCATTACGGACCCGGGGCTTCCCTTTGAGAGTTCTTATCCTTATATTGCACAGAACGGGTTCTGCAGCAATGCCTATCCGGGCTGGCAGAATTCTGCTTACTATATCGATGGATGGCAGTGGGTAACAACGACAAATACCACTGTATCAGCTCTGAAGGCGGCACTTAATACCTTTGGTCCATTAGTGACCACTTTACAGGTATATACCGACTTTTACAGCTATAGTTCCGGGATATATTCCTATACTTCGGGGTCTTATGAAGGAGGACATGCGGTACTGCTGGTTGGATATAACGATGCCGGACAATATTTCATAGTCAAAAACAGCTGGAATACATACTGGGGCGATTCCGGTTATTTCAAAATCGCGTATTCAGAGATTTCCAGTGTAGTTGATTTTGGGGACTGGACTATAGCTTATACGGCTTCGGGCTTACAACCCTCTGAAGTTGTCCTAAGTTCACCAAATGGCGGTGAGACATTAACTGCAGGCGCAACAAAGACCATCACATGGACCTATTCAGGAAATCCGGGATATTTCAAGATAGAACTCCTTAAAAACGGCTCTGCCGTGACCACTATCACGTCCGGCACATCAAAGGGAAGCAACGGTGTCGGCTCATACAACTGGACCATACCTTCAACCCAGGCGTCGGGGTTGGACTACAAGATAAGGATTACCAGCACTTTAAACGGTTCCGTTACAGATACCAGTGACAACGTCTTCACTATCCTCGGCCCTTCCGTGACCGTGACTTCACCAAACGGCGGCGATACATTAACTGCAGGCACGACAAAGACCATTACATGGACCTATTCCGGAGACCCGGGATATCTAAAGATAGAACTCCTTAAAGCCGGTTCTGTTGTTGCTACACTGAATTCCTATGCGTCAAAGGGAAGCAACGGTGTCGGCTCATACAACTGGACCATACCTTCAACCCAGGCGTCGGGGTCGGACTACAAGATAAGGATTACCAGCACTTTAAACGGTTCCGTTACAGATATCAGCGATAATTTCTTTGCCATCAATAGTCCCCCCACGCCCAATCCTTCCATTACCGTCACTTCACCGAATGGCAATGAAACATGGTCTCGTCGGACTGCCAAAACTATAACATGGAAATATACCGGTGATCCGGGTAATCTCAAAATTGAGATTCTCAAGGGTAGTACGGTTTCAAAAACTATTTCTTCTGTCAGCAAGGGAAGCAACGGGACCGGCTCCTATTCATGGTATATTTCTTCAACACAGTCAACGGGGTATGACTATAAAGTAAGAATTACCAGCATGTCTAAAAGTTCCGTAACAGATACGAGTGATGCTTCTTTTAGAATAAAATAGGGTTGGCTTTTGGTTGACAACACCCCAGGGTCTAATCTATACTGAAATTGACCCTGGGGGAGGCTGAAAAGCCTGAGAGTCTACCGCTTTCAATTGCGGGAGTAGACCCCACGAACCTGATACGGGTAATGCCGGCGTAGGGAATGGGATTGTTGACCGTATCCTTCAGGGATACGGTTTTTTGTTTTTTATGAAACTTATCGTTAACGGCGAATTATTTGAAACATCAAAGTCAGAGACCATCCTGGATCTTCTTAATGCACTCGGGATAGAGCCCGGCCGGGTGGCTGTTGAAGTGAATCTGACCATTGTTAAGAAAGCTGATTATGCAACGTTCCGTCTGCATGAGGGAGACGGGATTGAGGTTGTGAATTTCGTCGGAGGTGGGTAACCATAAAGATCATCTCAAAATTCAAAATTCTATAAATGAGGTAAATTAATGAATGATATATTGATAATCAAAGGGATTGAATTCAAGTCGCGGCTCTGGGTAGGCACCGGGAAATACAAGGATTTCGACGAGACGAAAAAGGCGATTGAAGCTTCAGGTGCGGACGTCGTGACCGTTGCCGTAAGAAGGGTCAACATAATCGACAGGAAATCAGAGAACCTGCTCGATTACATCGATCCGAAAAAATATAAAATCCTTCCGAATACCGCGGGCTGCTACAATGTCGAAGATGCGCTGCGCTATTCCCGTCTTGCCAGGGAAGCCGGTATTTCCGATCTGATAAAACTTGAAGTGATCGGAGATGAAAAAACCCTTTTCCCCGATACTATAGGGCTTTTGAAGGCCACGGAAATTCTGGCAAAGGAGGGGTTCATCGTCCTGCCTTATTCAAACGACGATCCGATCATGGCAAAGAGGCTTGAAGATGCAGGGGCTGCCGCAGTTATGCCTTTGGGCGCTCCAATCGGTTCGGGCCTCGGGATCAGGAACCCTTACAATATAAAGATCATTCTTGAGACGGTCAAGCTTCCTGTTATCGTTGATGCAGGAGTAGGCACTGCATCTGATGCAACGATTGCGATGGAACTGGGATGCGACGCGGTTTTGATAAACACCGGCATCGCAGGCGCCAAAGACCCGATTGCAATGGCTGAAGCCATGAAACATGCGGTAATTGCAGGCAGGCTTGCCTGTAAGGCCGGAAGGATCCCGCGTAAGCTATATGCAACCGCAAGCAGTCCTTTTGACGGAATGCTGTAGTAAATGTTTCCTGATTTCAAGTTATATCTGATAACCGACAGGAAATTATTCAAGGCCCACTGTTCGATGTATCTTGAAATAGAGACCGTTCTTGAGTCCGGAGTTAAGGCGCTTCAATTGCGGGAAAAAGATATGCCCACAAGGGAATTGCTTGATATGGCCTACTGGATGAGAGGACTGACAAATGAATACGGCGCCAAATTTTTTATCAACGACAGGGTTGATATAGCGCTGGCAGTGAAGGCTGACGGGGTCCATCTTGGCCGGAAGAGCATCCCGGCGCATGCAGTAAGGGAGATCTCAGGCGACAAACTCCTCATAGGGATTTCAACACATTCCGTAGAAGAGGCTGTGCAGGCGGAAAAGGAAGGAGCGGACTTTATAACACTTGGTCCTATATATAAAACTCCGTCAAAACTGAGGTACGGGACCCCGATCGGCGTCGATACTCTTAAGAAAGTTAAATCCCTGTCGTCCTTACCGGTTTTCGCGGTCGGCGGCATAAAGATAGAGAAGGTGAAAGAAGTTATGGATGCAGGCGCCGACGGTATCGCTCTGATATCCGCAATCCTGTCGGCAGAAGATAAGGGAAAAACTACAGAAGAATTTTTGAGGTTACTGAAATGACAAGAATAGAACTTTCTAAAAAAGGGGTCATCACCGATGAAATGAAAGAGGTGGCCTTTTCCGAAGGCATGTCCCCCGAGCGTCTTGCGTCGGATATTGCGGCCGGAGTCACGGTCATCACAAGAAATGTCCTGCATGACATAAAGCCCCTCGGCATCGGTAAAGGGTTGAGCACAAAAATCAACGCCAATATCGGCACATCGAAAGACAAGGTTTCGTTTGACGGAGAGATAGAGAAGCTCGACGTCCTTGTTAAATACGGCGCCGACGCCGTTATGGACCTTTCAACGGGCGGCCCGATAAGGGACATGAGGAGGATTCTTACCGCAAAGTCTCCAATAGCTGTAGGCACGGTGCCTATTTACGAAGCCGCGGTCAGGGCCGTGGAATCTCATGGAAGAATGTCAAAGATGACCCCTGACGATATTTTCAAGGTTATCGAAAACCATGCGGAAGAGGGGGTTGATTTTGTCACCGTCCACTGCGGCGTTAACAGAAGAGCGATTGAAAGACTAAAAGACGAAGGCAGGATACTTGATATAGTAAGCCGTGGTGGTTCATTCCTGCTTGAATGGATGATTTACAATGACAGAGAGAACCCTTTATTTGAATATTTCGACAGGCTGCTTGAAATAGTTAAGAAAAATGATGTGACCCTGAGTCTTGGGGACGGTCTGCGCCCCGGCTGCATCGAAGACGCCACGGACAGAAGCCAGATAGAGGAATTGCTCACAATCGGAGAATTAAGAGACCGGGCGCTGGAGGCGGGAGTTCAGGCGATCATTGAAGGACCGGGGCATGTCCCTCTCAACCAGATTGAGCTGAACATTAAACTGGAGAAGGAAATCTGTAAGGGAGCGCCCTTTTATGTCCTTGGTCCTTTGGTGACGGACATTGCCATGGGTTACGACCACATCGCCGCAGCCATAGGGGGAGCTATTGCAGGCGCTGCAGGAGCGGATTTCCTCTGTTATGTGACGCCTGCGGAGCATATCAGACTGCCTGATATTGAAGACGTAAAGGAAGGCGTCATTGCTTCAAAGATAGCGGCGCATGCCGCCGATATAGCAAAAGGAGTTCCGGGCGCTATAGAGCGTGACAGGAAGATGGCTTTATGCAGGAAAAATCTTGACTGGAAAGGACAGATCGAGCTGAGCTTCAATCCTGATAAAGTCAGGAAGTGGCGCTCGGAAGCGCCGCCTTCGGAGCAGGACGTCTGCAGCATGTGCGGCGAGTTCTGCGCGATACGGACTGTTGAAAGAGCCTTAAGAAAAAATAAATGAAAACAGCTTTGACCATAGCGGGTTCTGATCCCACAGGCGGGGCCGGGTTGCAGGCGGATTTAAAGGTCTTCAAATCCTTCGGCGTACACGGGGTTTCTGCTGTTTCATCAATTACGGCGCAAAACACTCGGGGAATTGATTCTATCTTCCCTGTTGAACGGGACGCCTTTCAAAAACAATTGCGCGTTCTTTTATCGGATATAAGACCCGATGCCCTGAAAACAGGGATGCTTTTCAGCAAATGGTCGGTTGAGATTACAGCTGAGATAATACGTGAATTTTCCCTGAAAAACCTTGTGATCGATCCGGTATCCGTATCGTCATCCGGAATGGGCCTTATGGAAGACGGGTCTCTGGATATGATCAGGGAGAAATTATTCCCTTTGTCAAAAGTCATTACCCCTAATATCTATGAGGCATCCGTACTGACCGGTATCATGATTGAAAACAAAGGTCAGATGGAAGAAGCTGCCGTGGCCTTGAAAGGAATGGGACCTGATGTGATAGTCATAACCGGAGGCCACCTCGACAACATAGCCCTTGACCTTTATTATGACGGAGAGTTTCACACCGTTGAATCCGAAAAGATCAGGGGTGAATACCACGGCACCGGCTGCGCCTTTTCCGCCGCCGTTACGGCTCTTCTTGCCCTCGACCATTCACCGCTTGAAGCAGTCAGAAGAGCAAAGGAATTTATCAACAATTCCATTAAAAAAGCTTACCATCCCGGCAGCGGTATGGGATTGCTGAATCTTTAACCCTAATTATTCATCATTTGTTTTTAATCAACAGTTTATCTAATCTTTTTTTGGCCTCCTGATTTTCAGGAGCAAGGCTTAACGCTTTTATGTATTCCTCCTCTGCCTTGTCATTTTTACCGAGTTTTTCATATATCTCTGCGGTGCGGACCCTGACTCCCGCATCCCCGGGCAGCATTTCAATCGCCTTTCTCATGATCTGCAACGCCTCTTCGTTCCCGCCTTTTTTCAGATAATAGTTGCGAACCCGATAAAAATGCGCCGGCGAGACATGGCCCTCATTTCCCAGATACTTCAGAGAGTTGAGATACGATTCTTCCGCCATCCTTTCATTCCCTGTCCGGTAAAGATAGTCTGCAAAAAGCTGATGCGGCTCTACTCTGTCGGGAAGCGCGCCTGATATCTCTCCATCGCCGAGATTATTGAGTATCATAAGAGTTATATATTCTCTTGTTTTTTCCGGCTCTAAAGATATCGCCTTTCTGATAATTCGTATGCCGTCATCCTTTCTCCCCATGGAAAACAGCCATAAAGCATATCTCTTGTACCTTGCAGTATTACGGACTTCATAGATAATGCCTGCCCGCAGCAATTCTTCGGCGGCTTCATCAGGTTTAAGTTCGGACAGGATAAGTCCGAGTCTCTGCAGGTATTCTCCGCCAGTCGGATTCAGTTCAACAGCCCTGGTGTAATGATGCAGGGCGGCCTGATCATTCGATAGAAGCCGCTCTATATTTGCGACTGCATAATGATATTTCGCCTCAAGGGGATCACACAGGGCCGCCATATATGCGGCATGTTTCATATTGTTCAGGTCCTGTCTGGTTGTATCGTCCCGCAGTTTTACATCCCTGATCTTCATAAAGAAAAAACCGCCTGCAAGGACTCCGGCGTTAAAAATAAAAACAGCAGCCAGCAGAATACCGATAAATGCAGGCAGGACCTTTGCCGGCATCCTTTTATGTTGCAGGTAGGTATCGTTCAGTCCCTCCCTCATCCGCGTGTTTGCCGCTGAAACGGACAGTCCCAGGAGGAAGAAGAGATAAAGGCCGTTTGCGCCTATATGCAGATTGAAGTCGGTAAGACTGTGCATGGCAAGAGCGAGTATGCCGGTAACGGAAGCTATAAACAGATAAATCGAATAGACTTCCCGTCTTTTGCGAAAGGCTGAGAATATCTTGTAGGCAAAGGCAAGTATGAACCATAGAACGATAAGACAGGCTGCGACGCCTCCGTCTGAAAGAAATTCGATATAGTCATTATGGGCATGGCTTGCAATCGCATCACCGGGTATGGTCCTGTATTTCGGATAGATGTTTACGAAAGTGCCGAAACCCGTCCCTGTCAGCGGAAAGTCGCCTATAATATTCAGGCCGTCCTTCCATATCTGAAGTCTCATTTCGGAAATATCGCCCTGGGCATTTTTCAATGTCCCGAACCGTTCAAAGATAGGGTCCCATCCGAACCATCCGACGGAGAGTACAATTAGAATACCGATAACAATAATGATGACCGCCCTCTTTTTATCGTCCCCTTTAGAGAGGAACATCAGTCCAAAAAAAACCATCGACAAACAGAGGCTGACTATACCGCTGCGCGAGAGGGTCAGGAAGACGGATGTAGCGGTCAGCACTGCGGAAAAACCAAGCAGCATATAAATATTTGTCGCCTGCCTGTTGAAGAGAGCGGAAACTTTTTCACGGAATGATCTGCGGAAAACCTGCGGTTTATAGAAAAGAAAAAGTCCGAGGACCAAAGGGAAGAGCATCTCCATAAGACCGGCATAATGGTTCCGGTTTACATAAGGCCCGAACATGGAACCTCCCTTTGTCAATTCCCGGGCCCAGTAGATTTTATTATTCGGGATAAAATGCTGCAGTATTGCAAAGAAAGACAGCACAGAGGCAAAAATAATGACAACGGCAACCGTTTTTTTCAGCGCCTCCTTTTTTGTGAAGAGCTGAACGGTAAGAACATAGAATATAATATAGGATGCGATCCTGAAAAATTCCATCAGGGTCGCTTTTTTGTTTATGGAAAGGGACATCCACGCTTCCGGTTGAACGACAAGGACAGTCTCTTTATAGAGTCGATAGGTCTCAGGCGACACTTTTCTTACAATCTCCTGCGGCAGGGGAACAAGCTGCAGAAGGATGTAGATCAGAAAAAACAGGAGCGGCAGGACCCCCGGTGTTTCATAAAGAAAACCTTGTTTTTGCCTTGCAGCGCCGATCAGAAACAGCAGGAATGCAAAGACTGTGCAAGTCTCCATTACGGTAAACGACCAACTCTCAACGGTCCCGAAAGCAAGCGGAGAAAACAATAGGATAAATACGAAGAGACCGAAAACGGTTTTCGTCATTTCCGGAAACTTTTTAAGATCAGGGGTTCATACAACATTTCTGCATTTATAAAATCCCTCCCAACCTCCCTTTACTAAAGGTAGGATTTATACCCCTCTTTGGCAAAGAGGGGTAAGGGGAGATTTTCTGATTTATGTAAATTTAATCTCACTCTTCAATATTAGGGTCAAACATGCTTATGATTTTTTCGGGACTTCCTTTTCAGCGGGATAATAATTGTAATATTTGTAATAATACTGATCGGCATTCTTCACATCAAAGGCATTGATTACCAGTCCGAGGATATGAGTATTGCTATCGGACTCCCGTCTGCCATCTAATAATTTCAGTCCCCTGTTGACGATTTCATAAGTCGTCTTTCCGGACCTTGCCACGATTATCGTCCCGTCGACGATCTTGCTTAGAATAAGGCCGTCGGTAACTGACATGAGGGGAGGCGAGTCCCATATGACAAGATCAAATCGCTCATTCAGGATACCCAGCAATCCGTTCATCTTGTTAGATCCGAGGAGTTCGGAGGGATTCGGCGGTAAGGGTCCCGAGGGTATTACTGTGAGGTTTATGATAGGATTTTTAAAAACCGTATCGATGTCGGGAGTGGCGCCGGCGAGGTATGTGCTTAACCCGCTCAGATTATTCAGGCGGAAGATTGAATGAATACGCGGTTTCCTTAAGTCACTGTCTATAAGAAGCACGGAATATCCGGACCGGGCAATGGTTATTGCAAGGTTAACGGAGGTTGCAGTCTTGCCCTCCCCGGGTCCCATGCTGGTCACAAGGATGTTCCGCGGGGGCTTTGAAGCGGACGAGAGTAAAATAGCCGTCCGTATGGTCTTGTAGCTTTCCGCAATGATGGACTGCGGCTCTTTCAGGATGATATCTTCAATGTTTTCATCTTTGGATTCCACCAAAGGCACTGTGCCCAGAACCGGGACGCCAAGCCGCATTTCGACGTCTTCCTGGGCTTTAATAGTATTGTCGAGATACTCAAAGAAAAAGGCCAAACCGATGCCGCCGAATAGTCCCACAATAATACCGAGCAAAATGTTCAGCCCTTTCCGCGGTTTTATGGGAGCGGATTCTTTTGCAGCTTTCTCGACAACCCATACATTGACGGTCTGGACCTGCTCCGTCACACTCTGCTCTTTCATCTTCTTGATAAGGGCGTCATAAAGCTGCCTGTTTGTCTCAACTTCTCTCGATAACGCCCCGTATCGCACGAACTTCTCGTTGAGGTTGAGCGCCTCGGTCTTGGTGCTTGAAAGAGTTTGCCTGAGTGAATTCTCCTGAGATTTTGCAAGTTCATATTCATTTCTGATAGACGCTATGACTCTTCTGATTTCCTGTTCCTTCTTCCGCTCAAGAGACTTAAGGTCTTCTTCAGCCTTTATCATCGCCGGGTGCTTTCTGCCGAACTTTTTGGAAAGCTCCTGAATATCCTGTTCCGCCTTAAGTATCT
>Ga0315278_10002771_pt1 | contig 15643 bp, 15 predicted proteins | sample YL17G06_0_MG_FD_203880 | JGI IMG/M metagenome (GOLD analysis project Ga0315278, IMG submission 203880) | Sediment microbial communities from Yellowstone Lake, YNP, Wyoming, USA - YL17G06_0 | ecosystem: Environmental > Aquatic > Freshwater > Lake > Sediment | place: USA: Wyoming | collected... | reverse complement strand
GGTGTGCCGCCCCTGGATCGCGGCGGGTTTGACTTCCGGCTTATCCGGGGAATTAAGTCCGGACAGGCTGACCTTGGCGATTAATAGGACCAGCAAGAAAACCTGCAGGCCCAGCAGGTAATAAAAAAAGTTAGTCCCTTTTCTGGTTCCCATAGGTTAGATTCCTTTCCTGGAACCGGGGCGACGCTGCACCACCAGGTCATCCGTTGCTTTTCGTTCCTTTTTTTCCTGCTCGGCCAGAAATCTCTTAAACTGCCGCTCCTTGAGCTTTTCCAATATTTTTCTTTCCCGGGTTAAGTCCAGCAGCTTTCGCCGTTCTGTTTCGATAACCTTCAAGTTTTTCTTTCGTTCCTGTTCCAGGACTTCCAGTTTTTGAAAGCTGTCATCGAAATAGTCCAAGTAGAGGAGCAGGTCGCTGACCACTGCGCCCTGGCTGGCCTTTTGCCGGCATTCCCCGTCATAGGCCTTCCGGGTCTCCCGGAGTTTCTCCCTTCGTTCCTCCTGGCTGGCCAGGGCTTTGAGGTACCCGGCCAACCGGAGCTGGGACAACTCTTCTAAATTTTTTCGCCAATGGTAGAGGGCCTGTAGTCGAAAGGTAAAGGCCATAGATTAACGACTCGCCAGCGATTTCAGTTGCGCCAGGCTAGAGGCAAAATCGACTTTCTCCTCGACCCCTTGTCGAAGGAAGGCATTGATCTCCGGCATCTTTTTAATAGCCTGGTCAATCTGGGGATTGCTCCCGTTCACATAGGCTCCGAGGTTTATCAGGTCTTCCGCTTTTTTGTAAACGGCCATAGTGGCAATCAGTTGATTGCGGGCCGTCATCTGGTCCCGATCCACCACATCGGGCATAACCCGGCTGATGCTGCCCAGGATATCAATGGCCGGGTAATGATTTTGGTTGGCTAAATCCCGGGAAAGCACGATATGTCCATCGGCCACGGAGCGAACCGCATCGGCGATGGGGTCATTGATATCGTCGGCTTCCGTCAGAACCGTATAGATCCCGGTGATGCTCCCCAGACCGGGGGTCGTCCCGACCCGCTCCAGCAGACCGGGCAGTTGGGCATAGACGCTGGGGGTGTAGCCCTTGGTGGTCGGTGGCTCTCCCACCGCCAGGCCCACTTCCCGGGAAGCCATGGCAAAGCGGGTGATGGAATCCATCATGAAGAGCACGTTTTTTTTCCGGTTCCGGAAAAATTCGGCAATCACCGTTGCCAGATACGCTCCCCGGATGCGGATCAAAGGCGGCTGATCGGAGGTGGCCACCACCACTACCGATCGTTTCAACCCCTCCGCCCCCAGATCTTTCTCGATAAATTCCCGTACTTCCCTCCCCCGTTCCCCGATCAGGGCGATTACGGAAACCTCAGCCGAGGTATGGCGGGCCATCATCCCCAGCAAGGTGCTTTTGCCCACTCCGGATCCGGCCAGAATGGCCATCCGTTGACCCCGGCCTAAGGTCAACAACCCATTGACGGCTTTGAGCCCCACATCGATGGGCTCCGAAATTCTTTTTCTTAATACCGGATTAACGGCTTTGACCTGGAAAGGGAAGGTTTCTTCCAGGAAAAGCGGCCCCTGCTGGTCCATCGGCTCCCCTAAGCCGTCGATCACCCGCCCGAGCAGCCTTTCCCCCACCCGGGCCAGGGCCGGGAAACCGGCTGGGATAATCCGGCATCCGGGTTCAATCCCCTGACTCGCCCCGAAGGGCATGAGTAAAATCTTTTGGTCCCGAAACCCGACCACTTCGGCCGGGATCCTTCGGCCCTTATCTTTGCCCTCGATGTGGCAGATATCGCCCACCGCCGCCCGGGGCCCCTGGCCTTCAATAACCAATCCAATCACCTGGGTGGTGCGCCCGTAATTGCAGATGGTCTCTGTTCCCTCGGCCAGGGTTTGAAAGGCCGTCCAGGAAGTGGGGGTTAAGTTCATTTTTCTTCCTGAGGCAATCGGCATTGGATCTGTTCCACGATTTGGTCAAACTGGCCTTCCAGGGTGGCGTCGATGACCCCCCATTCCGTTTCCAGGAGCCCGCCCCCGGGGGTGATGGCCTCGTCCTCCAGAATTTTTACTCGTTCCCGGTCATTCAGCACCCAGGGGATCTGATCCGGATGGGCCAGAAGATATTTATAATCCACCGGGTTGACGTGGAGGATGACCTGGCGGTTTTCCTCGGTCTTTTTAAGGGCCGCCGACAAGGTGTCTTTGATGACCCCGGCCGTCAATCGCGATTCCCGCTGGAGGATCTTTTTGATCACGCAAAAGGCAAATTCGACCAGGTCCTGTTCGAATCGCTGGAAAAGCGTTCTTTTCTGGTTTTCAATTTGAGACAGGAGGGCGTTGATCTGTTTGATGACCACTTCCAGTCGCCTTTGCCCGCTCTCCTGGCCATCTTTTTCCCCCTGAGCAAAGCCCTTTTCGTAGGCCTCGTGTTCGATTTGCGCGGCCTTCTTCTTTAGCTCCTGATAGACCTGTTCCTGCATTTCCTCCATATAGCGGGTCACCTGGGGATGGAACTGAAATTGACTTTTGGGCGACTGGGGTTGGATGGCGCCCGGTCGAAAATCCGGAGTTTGGTCGTTTCGGATAAAGGGGTTGATGGAAAAACTTTTTTGGGAGGTCCCGGCCGGCATCTGCACGACTCCTTAAACGAAAGCTTCTTCGCTGCCTTTGCCGGCCAGAACGATTTTGCCTTCGGCTTCCAGTTTTTTAGCGATCTTGATGATCGACTGCTGAGCCACTTCCACGTCTTTGAGCCGCACCGGCCCCATTACCTCCAGGTCCTCCTTCATCATCTGTGCCGCCCGTTCGGACATGTTCTTGAAAATCTTCTCCTTCATTTCATCCGACGCCGTTTTCATGGCCAGGATTAATTCCTCGTTATTGATTTCCTTCAAGATGGCCATAATGCCCCGATCGTCCACATTGATCAGGTCTTCAAAGATGAACATCAATTGGCGGATTTCATCGGCCAGGCCTTGTCGGAATTCTTCGATCCCCTTTAATATAGTGCCCTCCAGTGAGCTGTCCATCTGGTTCAGCATTTCAGCCACCGAGCGCACACCCCCGATCTGCTGCCCCTCAAAGCTTTTGACCGCCGCCACTTCTTCCATTAAAGCCTGATCGATTTCTTCCACGATTTCCGGGGACACATTTTCCAATTCGGCTACCCGATACACCACTTCGGTTTGAAGGTTGATGGGCAGTTCGGTTAAAATGGCGGCCGCCTGCCCCGACTCCAGGTGGGAAAGAATAATGGCAATGGTCTGGGGATGTTCATTGCGAACAAAATTGGCCAGGGTTTTGGGATCATATTTCTTTATTTTTTGAAAAAATTTCCACTTGCCCTGCTCCTCGATCTCTTCGATGATCCCCTGGCCCTTTTCCCCCGGAATGGCCCGGGTCACCACGTTCTTGATGAACTGATTTCCCCCCTGGGGGCTCAGAAGAAAGGGCTGATCCGCCGCGTACAGGCTGCTGAACTCGGAGAAAATGGTTTCCTGGGTTTTGGGTCCGATGTAGTTGACCTGAGCAATAAGGCCGCCCAATTTTTTGATCTCTTCTTCGTCCATCTGCTTGATAATATTGGAAGTCAATTCTTCGCCCAAGCTGAGCAAGAACATGGCGGCTTTCTGCGGACCGGTTAATTTATCGTTGGCCATGACCTTCGCTTACCCTTTTTCGTGCAACCAGGATTTGACAATTTCGGCCGCCTTGGCGGGGTCTTCCTCCACGGATTGGAAAATCTTTTTCCGGTCCATTCCTTTTGGAAGGCCGGCCTCCTCGTTGTGGGCAAGCTGCGGGACCTCCCCACCTTCCGTCCCCGGGGGCAGCGCCGGCCGCGGCCGAAGCTGTTCCAATAAAACCGGTTCTTCCGTCCGGAAACCGCTGAAGAGATTTTTATTCATCATCGGTTTGATCACCAAAAAGAAGAACAGCAGGGCCAAAACCAGGCTGATCAGAGGCTTATAAAGCATTTGGAAATAGTCCTTCCAGGCCGACCCGGTCTCGGCCCGAGGCCCATCCTCCAGGGTCGACCAGGCAAAGGGCATGGAAGTGACTTCCACCTGGTCCCCTCGGTTTTCGTCAAAGCCGATAGCTTTTTTCACCATGTTCTCAAAGTTTTTCATCTCTTCAGGCGGCCGGGGGACGAACTGCCGGACCTTGGCCCCTTTGGCGTCCACACTTTCCTTGTAAGTCCCGTCAATAATCACCGCCGTCGAAATTTTCTTGATTATTCCGGCCGGGCCGCGGATCTGTTTATTGATCTTGGTGATTTCATAATTCTTGGTTTCGTTTTGCCTTTCCGAAATACTCTGGCTTCCGCCAGTCGGGGTCCCGGAAAGGGTTTTGCCGGCGGTGGCCGGGTTGGTTCGGGAAGGATTTTTGGAATCGGCGGGCAACTTGAGTGAAACAAAGCCCTCTTTGTCTTCACCGGTTTTGCCGCCGGTGGTGCTGGACGATTTCTCCAGCGTTTTCTGTTCACTGCGAATTACCGTCGATGGATCAAACCGCTCCTCGGTGATGTTGACTTGCTGGAAATCCATGTCCGCCGAAACTCTGGCAATGGCTTTATCGGGACCGACCACCCCTTCCAGCATTCCCTGAATTTTCTTCTTCAGGCCCTCCTCAATGTTGCGCTGATAATCCAACTGGCCGGTGGTCAACTGGCCTGCGGGAGAGGCATCGTTTTTCTTGGACAGCATTTTACCGGTTTGATCCACCACCGTCACATTGTTGGGTTCCAAGCCTTCCACGGCGCTGGCCACCAAATGGATAATGCCCTCCACCTGAGGGGGCCCCAAGGTCATCCCCGAACGGGTTTTCACCAGGACCGAAGCCGTCGGTTTTCTCTGTTCTTCCACAAAGAGGGAATCCTTGGGAGTGACAATATGGACCCGGGCCTGGTCAATTTCTTTAAATTGCTTGATCGTCCGGGCCAATTCCCCCGACAACGCCCGTTGATAGTTTAGTTTCTGGACAAAGTCGGTGGTTCCCAAATTGGTTCGATCAAATACTTCAAATCCAACGCCCCCGCCTTTGGGCAGTCCCTCCGAAGCCAGCGCCAGGCGGGTGTCGTACACCTGTTCCCGCGGGACCAGAACCGCCGTCCCACTCTGCGTCAGCTGATAGGGAACTTTCTTCTCCTTGAGTTTGTTGGCAATCTCGCCGGCATCTTCCGGGGAGAGGTTACTGAACAGGACCTGATACTCCGGGCGGGTGTTCCAAAAGATGAGGGATCCGAACCCTATCCCGGCCACCAGGAGGATGGCGATCAGGGAAAACAGACGCCCCTTGGATATGGAGTTGACTAACTGAGTGGATTGTTCGACCAATTTGGAGGCCATCAACCGTTGCCCTCAGCGCCCTAAACTTGCAGGCGCATGATTTCTTCGTAAGCGGTCATAATCTTGTTGCGGACCTGCACCATTAAGCGTAGGGAGATCCCCGCCTTCTCCATGGCAATCATCACTTCATGGACGTCTTTCGGTTCCCCGGCGGCCATGGTTTCAATGGCCTGATTGGCCTCTTTTTGCAGACCGTCTATTTCGCGGACCGTTTGGGCAAGGGATTCTTTAAACCCGGCCGCCTCTTCTCGGCGGCCGACTTGCTCCAGGGGCGACAGGTGGTACCCCGTTGGATTCAGACCATAAATGGCGTTCATAAATCGGTTTCCTCCTTTTCAAGTTAGCGCCCGATTTCCAGGGCCTTAAGAATCATATTCTTAGCGGAATTGAAGGCCGTAACGCTGGCCTCGTAATTTCGAGCGGCGCTCATCAACTGCACCATCTCCTCTAAAATATTGACATTCGGCAAAGTGACATAACCCCGTTCATCCGCATCCGGATGCTGGGGATCATACTGGGCCACCAGGTCGCTCAGGTCGGCCACTATTTCCTTGACCTGCACACCCTCTTGCCCCATTTCTACGCGACCGGCGAAAATTCGGGAAAAATCGGAGGGCACCTCCGCCGGTCCCAGGACGGCGATCTTTCTCCGGTAGGGTCCGCCCTCTTCCGTCCGGGTGGTCTGCGCGTTGGCGACGTTCGTGGAAATAATATTCATCACCGTGCGTTGGGTATTGAGGCTCGTGCCGCTTATTTTCAGGGCTTTAAAAAGGTCCATTCGATTTACCCTCCCCCACCGGAAATGACGTATTTGATGGTTTCCAATTTCTTGGTCAGGGCCTGGACGGCCGATTGGTATTGGAGGTTGTTTTCCGCCAGCTTGGTCATTTCCTGGTCGATATTGACCCCCGAGGAACCAGTTTCCGCCGACCAGGGCAGACTGGACTCCTTTCCCGAGGCCGACCCCGGCTCGGGAAAATGTTGGGGATGTGTTTTTTGCACGGGGACTGTGGCAGGGTCTCCAAATTTTTGGCGCATGATTTGCTGAAAGGGAAGGTCCTTGGCCGAATAATCGGGGGTCTCGGCATTGGCGATATTACTGGTCAGTATCCCCTGCCGCGCGCCCCGAAGATTTAAAGATTGCTCCAGAAAATGGATGGTTCCTCCAAACAGTCTGCCGGATAAAAAATGGTTCATAGGCACCTCAACTTTCTTATCCCTTTCCTTATCTGCAAATCCTATACCATGGTCGGGGGGTGAATCGGGACCAATCCCTCCTCCGCCCAGGCCCCCGCCCCCTGCTTATATTCCTGCAGCTTGTTCCGGAGGGTCCGCACGCTGATGCCCAAAATATTTGCCGCCTGGGTCCGGTTTCCCTCCGTCTTATCCAAGGCCTTGAAGATCAGGTCTTTTTCTACCTCCCGCAGGGAGAAAGTCGACGAGCCATCGATCCGCACCTCCGTTGCCGGGGGCTCGGAGTCCTCCAGGCAAAAATCTTTCATTTCAATCGTCGGACCGGAGGAGATCAGCACCGTACGCTCCAAAAGGTTTTCCAATTCACGGACATTCCCCCGCCACTCCCGGTGCTTGATCCAGTTCAAGGCCTGGTCCGCCACCCGGACCACTTCCCGATTATAGAGTTTAGCTAATTTCCGCACAAAATAAGCCACCAGCAGTTCAATATCCTCCGGGCGTTCCCGCAAAGGCGGAATGCGCAAAGGGATGACGTTCAAACGGTAATACAGGTCGGCGCGAAAATTCCCCTTTTCAACGCCCTGCTCCAAATTTCGATTGGTCGTGGCGATCACCCGGATATCCAGAGGAACCGGATGTCGCCCGCCGATCCGATCCAACTCGTTTTCCTGCAGCACCCGGAGCAGCTTGGCCTGTAATTGGGTATTCATTTCACTGATTTCATCCAATAAAAGGGTCCCCCGCTGCGCCAACTCAAATTTCCCCAATTTTTTTTGGATGGCCCCGGTAAAGGCCCCCTTTTCATGGCCGAACAATTCGCTTTCCAATAGCCCGTCCGGAAGAGAGGCGCAATTGACGGCGACAAAAGCCTCCTTATTTCGGGGACTGCGCTCGTGGAGATAGCGGGCAAACAGTTCTTTTCCCGTACCGCTTTCCCCCTGAACCAGCACGGTAGCTTTACTGGCGGCTACCTTGCGGCATAATTCCAAGAGATCCAGCATCTTCCGGTTCTGGGTGACGATCGGGCGGGACACCGGGCCTTTCCCTAAGGGGCTCTCGGGTTCGCCAAACGACCCTGTCCGCTGATGATCGACCTGCCCTATTCGTTCTTCCAGCCAGACCCCGGAAAGGGGCTTGACGACATAATCCAAGGCCCCTTGCTTGATGGCCTCGATGGCTTGAGGGATGCTTCCCCGGGCGGTCATGACAATGACCGGGGTCTCCGGAAAACGCTGTTTGACCTGACCCAAAAGCTGTAAGCCGCTGAAATCCTCCAATTCCTCTTCGGTGATCACCATATCGAAAGGTCTTTGGTCCAACCAGCGGAGGGCTTCTTCGCCCCGATTGACCCATTGGATCCAAAACCCGTTCTTGGGGTTGTTTTCTACAAAAACCTCCCGGGCCTCTGGGTCGTTTTCCGCAATTAATAATGCCTTTTCGCCCATGGGTCAGTTTAGCCTTAGGTCGCTGATCTTTTTATCCAGTGTCTGCTGGCCCGCCCTCGATTCATAAACCTTCGTCCAAAAGGGATCCGTTTCGATGGATGGATTCGCCGCGTTCGATCCCGGGCCTTTAGGTTCCAAAAGCAGCCGGCACTGGATTATTTTTTGAGTCAGAAAGGGGGAAGCCGGCCGGCGATTCAATTGCTGGGCCTGTTGGAAAACCTCCCGGGCTTCGGACACCTTTCCCTCCCTGAAATAAAGGTCGCCGATCCTCTCATAAGCCAAGGCGGTCTTGGACGGATCCTGGCTCCGGCCGATAAACAGTCTCAAGGCGGCAAAGGCCTTTAGGTTGAATCCGGGGTTTTCGGAATACAGGGACCCCAGAAGAACCCAGCGTTCAGGATAGGCGTCCAGAGAGGGGTACCGGGCGATGGACTCCTCCAGGATCTTCAGGGCCTCGGTATAGTTTCGTTGGCCGTACCACCCTTGGGCTAAAAGCAGGTAAGCCCGTTGTTTTGTAGTTTCCGGAATGGAGGGGTGATCAATCAGTTTTCGTAGAAGAGGGGCGGCAGAGGCCTGATCGCCTTTTTCAATAAGTACTTCCGCCCAATCCACCAGCATTTCCTGGGGTTCCTGGTTCCCCCGCTGCCAGGCCGCCTGGAAATATCGACCGGCCTGATCAGGCAGTCCCAGGGCCTTAAAACTTTTTCCCAAAAGGACAAATAACCGGGGTTCCGGACAATCCCGAAGATCCTCGTGGTCCTGATAGAACAAGCGAAGCACTTCCTTATAATTGGCCCGGTTGAACAGCCCTTCCAACTCCGGAAGCAAGGCCGACCGGAACCGAGACTGGAGGAGTTCCTTGTTTTTTTCCTGGGAAAAGGATTTTAATTGATTGATCAACGGCAGAGCCAGGGAACTTTGTCTTGATTCAATATAAAAATCAATCAGTTGGATTAAAGCCGACCGGGCCGCGGGGCCGTGGGCCTGGGAGAAGGCCTGGATGATCTGCCGGCGGGCCTTCTCGCCCTGAAGGGCCTTCCCCTCCAGCAGGTAACTCCGGTAGATCTCCTCCACGACCCGCAAATCCAGTTCCTCTGGGGCGACCACATTCAGATAACGGAAAAAAGCTTCCCTCCCCTGGACATATTGCTTTTGCACCAGAAGGGCCCGCCCGGCTTCCAGCAGCGGTTCCGGAGGGCTGCCCTTGGGGGTGGAATCCGCAGTCACTGAAGCGACCGCTCCTTTAACCTCGGACGGCGGTCGGGAGATCTTTTTGACCGTCCCCCCGGTTTCCCGGGCCTTTACCTCCTTGGATCGGGCAAGTGGAACGGTTTTTTTTGAGATTTGGGCCGGTGCCGGGGTCTCGGTTTTTTTCGGGTTATCTTGCAGATCGATCCAAAGTTGAAAAAAATCACCCTCTGGGGTGGATACTGAAAAAGGGGTTTTTTGGTTCAGATCCAGAACCAGGCGTACCGTCTTTTCGTTGAATTGGGAACAGCGCAGTTGTTGAATAGGTCCGGTTTTCAATTCCGGAATAGGACTGAGTTTTAGAAGGCAAGGGGTCAAATTAATAACGACCCGGTCCGGATTGGTCAGGATGAAAACGGTATGCTTAACCGGGTGACTGACTTTCAAGACCACCCGGGTCTTCCCCTCCAGGGATTCCGACGTGATTTGGAAGAATTCTCCTAAGGGCGCCTCCTGGTCCTGGGCCCGCAAAAGCGTCCCCGGGAACGCCCCCGCCAATACGACAAAGATCAACCCGATGCGCAATAAACAGCTTGGCCTGGCTCGAAACAAAATCCGCAGAATCCTTTCCCCGGACCCTAAGGCCAATCCTTTCGGCTGGGTCCCATGAGTGCTTTGAGCAAGGAGTATGCCAATAGCTCCGGGACCAGCATGGTGATTGAAATCAAATTGTTAGGAAGAAGGGACTTAAAGGGATGGCCGAAAAGGGTATAAATATCGACGTTGCTCGTTCAAGGCGTCAAATTTTTGACTTGCTTGCCCAGACATCTGGAAGTGGGGTTGGCGTTACGCCGGGGGGGCTTGGAGGTTTTGGCGTTTGATTTTTTCGATTAAGGTCGTTCGGTTGAGGTTCAACAATTGGGCCGCCTTGTTCTTAACCCACCCGGTCTTGATCAAGGCCTGGAGAATTAATTTTCGTTCGAATTCATTTACGGCGGTATCCAGGAATATCCCCTCTTCCGGAATGTCAAGGGGCAAAGCCTGATCTTGAGGCGGGATCTTTTGAATCCTTTCCGGTAGATCCGAAAGGGTAATCACCTCGTTATTGGTCAGGATCGCGATCCGTTCAATTATGTTTTCCAACTCGCGAATATTCCCGGGCCATTCGTAATCCTTGAGCTTTCTTAGGGCCTCCTCTTCAAGGCCCTGAATATTCCGTTTTTTGCTTTTGTTGAACTGGTCAATAAAATGATGGACTAAAAGAGGGATATCGGATTTATGCTCCCGCAGTGGTGGGATCTCAATGGGAATTACGTTGAGACGATAATACAAGTCTTCTCGAAAATGGCCGTTCTCCACCGCCTTTATTAGATTACGGTGCGTTGCCGTGATCACGCGGATATCGACGTGAATGGTTCGGGTGCCCCCAATGCGTTCAAAGGCCCGGTCCTGCAACACCCTTAATAATTTGCTCTGCAGCACCGGATCCATGTCACCTATTTCGTCCAGAAAAATAGTGCCCCCGTGGGCCAATTCAAAGCGACCGATCCGGGTCCGGATGGCATTGGTAAAAGCCCCCTTTTCATGACCGAAAAGTTCGCTCTCCAATAACTCGGAGGGAATAGCCGCGCAATTGACCGGCACTAGGGGGCCCTTGGCCCGGCTACTGTTATAATGGAGCGCCCGGGCCACTAGTTCCTTTCCGGTTCCACTTTCTCCCAGAATCATAATGGTGCTGTCGGTGTCGGCCACTTTTTCAATGGTTTGAAACACCTTTAACATGGGCCCACTGTCACCGATGATATTATCAAATCTATATTTTTTCCTTAACTGGTTCCGAAGCAGAACGTTTTCCTTTTTCAGGTTGCGGAATTCGATCGCCCGCTGAATCGCAATCAGAATTTCTTCCAGATCAACCGGTTTGGTCAGGTAGTCGTAGGCTCCGGCTTTAACCGCGTTAACCGCGTTTTTAATGGAACCATGTCCGGTCAAAATGATGCAGAGGGTCTCCGGGCAGTGACTGATGACATAGTTCAAAACGTCCATTCCGCCCAATCCCGGCATTTTTAAGTCCGTTAAAACCAGAGCATAGGAATCATTTTCCAACCCGGCAATCCCGGTTGCGCCGTCCTGGGCGATATTTATCTCGTACCCCTTCGCCCCTAAAAACTCGGATAGCAATTCGAGGATATAGGCCGTATCGTCAATGATCAGGATTTTTTCTGAATTCAATGGGACCCCTTGGCAATTGGATTGGACCGCCTATTCGGAGGCTTATTTTTGCCTAAACCGGCCTTTTAGTCAATGAATTTATTTCGTTAGGGAATAGGGGGGATAATTGGACAGAGGGGAGGGGAAACAACCAGGGAAAACAGATAAAAGGTTAAAAAAACCTCTTACCGCTTGAGGATAATCGCACTATTCAGTAGCTCCAGCGATTTTTCTTGTTTATGGATTTCCGCTTGCTGCCGGGCCTGCTTCTCTTCCGGCGGGGTAACGGAATAATAGATGACATCGCGTCCCCCATCAGGGCGAGGGACCTCTTGTACCCCTACCGAAGGAGGCCTGGCCGGCGCCGGTTGCTCGCGCGAGACCAGACCGCGCGAGTCTGCGGGTTGGTCGATTCCACCGGAAAAGACTTCGAAAGCCATGGCCGGCAGGCCGATCAGTGATAAAAAAACGATGAAAAATTTTCGGATGGAAATCATAAAATCTCCATCTTTAATTTTCCCACGCCCTGGGTAACCAGATCCAGTTTCCGAGCCAGCCCGTAAGAAAGATCCACATCCCTTCCGGAAATGAAAGGGCCTCGGTCATTGATTTTGGCCACGACCCGTACGCCATTCTTGGGATTGGTTAACCGAACCTCGGTTCCCAGGGGTAAGGTCTTATGGGCCAGCGTGTCCTTATACATGTCAAATCGTTCTCCGCTGGCCGTGGGCTTAAGATGGTAATCCGCACCGTACCAACTGGCGGTTACCTCCTGAGAACCGGGATTTTTGTCTTTCCGGATGATCAATTTTTGTCCGGGATAAATTCGGTCAGGATTTTTGATGCCGTTATCCCGGGCAATTTGATAGGGGTCGGCCTGGAATTTTTTGAGGCCCAGTTTCCATAAGGTGTCCCCGGGCTGGACTACATATTCGATGACCGTCTGTCCCGACCCTTCCCCTGACGGCCCGGGCGCAGACATTTTGGTCTCCAAAATTTGAGGAAAGGAGGAATTTCGGGGAGTGTTTGGGGGAATCCCTCTTGTAGCCACTGCCGGGAGTTCTTCCAGTGTCGGCCAGGTCGAGCCGATAGAAATGGTCATTTACGCCCTCTTTTATATGCTTACAGAATTTTTAACCAAAAATTAAAATATTTTTGGTTAGATATAATCTCCGCGATTAAATTTCGCGATCTCGGCCGCCGATACCACCCCGACTTCCCGGATAATTTTATGCAAAGGATCCCCATCGGCGAATTGTTGGGTCAATTCTTGCAGATGTTCCACTTTTTGTGACAGGGATTCAACCAGGGGGTTGATCTGCTTGAGCGATTGAGCCGGATCAGCCAGGGCCTGCTGGTATTGTCCCAGTAAATCCAGGGTCTTTTCGGCTGCCGAAACCCCTTGGGCGCGCAGTTGTTCCGCAGGTTGAACTTCCATAACACCCTTAACGGGGCCGATTTCAAACCCCGGGGCCAGGGGTTGAATGGGGGGGGTGTTTATTAGACCCGGATTGGTTTTTGAAGCGCCGACGGATTGATTGGCCTCCTGGAGGATCCGTTGAAAATCCGATGTTTTTTTGGTCTCCTGGTTCTGCCCGACAGAGGGCAGGGAAGGAGAAATCCCGATTTTTTTGATATCCATAGGCAATTGCTCCTTAGATTTTTTGACTCATAATATGCAATTTAGATGCCGTTCATCGCCCTGAGGAACTAAGGGGCTCCATTTTTTTAGAGAATCGGCTAAAAGCCCAGTTTTTTTAAAAAAACGTCTTTCCCATCAAATAAAAAAGCTATTCCCCCCCAACAAAACCTTTGAAATTGCGGCTTACTGGGATTCCTTTCCGGCATCACCTGAGGGAAAAAATTGCCGATTCCTCTTTAATATGGAAGAAGAGCGTGCTAATCTGCTACTAAGTGGTTATTAACTATCTTGACCCCTTCTTGGGACCCCTATGGAGATTCAGAAACGACCCGCCCTTTGCCCCGCTTGCGGGACCAGATACCGCGTTCCGGAAACCGCCCTTCATAAAATTGCCCCCTGTCTAAAATGCGGCCAGAAATTCAAGATTGTTTTCGAGGATGGGCCGCTTAGCGGACCCCCGCCCGTGGCGGCGGAGAAACAGGCAACCGCTGACGCTTCGAAAGAGGCCGAACCCCAGGAAACGAACATCCCGGAACTCGAATCGTTGGGGTTTAAAATAGTGATCCCTGATGACCGATTAAGCGCCAGAATATTTCCCCCGGAGTCGGTGCCGGATTCCATCACTCTGGAGGCCTTGAAAGAGTATATTTCCGAAAAAGGGATCGTCTACGGATTGATCAAGCATGACGACCTCACCAGCTTGATGAATTTCCCGGGACCGAAGGAAGAGGGCTGGTTGATTGCCGAAGGAACTCCCCCCCAGTCGGGAGAAGACGCGAAAATAATCCATCACTTTGACCCTGAAGCCCATAAGGTCGGGACCGTTCGAGAGAGTGGTATTATTGACTTCAAGGATAAAGGGGAAATCCAGCAAGTCAAGGAAGGAGACTTATTGGCCGAAAAAGTCCCCTTGGTCAAAGAAGTCTCCGGGAAAGATGTCTTTGGGCAAATGATCCCGGTGGACAAGGCACAGGATGTGCTGTTGCTGGCCGGGGAAAACACCAGGGCTTCAGAAGATGGACTGAAGATCTTCGCCAAGACCGGGGGGCGGCCGGCCCTGGCCAAAGATGGCCGGATCTCAATCTATCCGGAACTGAGAATCGAGGGGGACGTGGGATTGGAGACCGGCCACCTTCAGTTTAACGGCCACATCAATGTCCGCGGGATCATCCAGGAGGGGTTTCGGGTCAAGGGCGGGCGTTTGACGGCCATGGAAATCAACAAGGCCGAGGTGGACATGGAGGGGGATATCGATATTCAGGGAGGTATCCTTGGATCCAAGGTCAAGACCAACGGAAATATTAAAGCCCGCTATATTGAAACGTCTACTATTCGGGCCTTGGGGGATATCAGTGTCCGGGAGGAGGTGCTGCATGGGGATATTGAGGTCAACGGCCTCTTCTCGATGAATTCCCCGGCTGGAAAAATCATCTCCTCCACCATTTCGGCCCGGAAAGGAATAGAAGCGGTGATTATCGGTTCCGACGCTTCCCGGCCATGTACCTTAATAATCGGGGTCGATTCTCAGGCTAAGGAATTGAGCGAACATCTCGGCCTGGAAATTGAAAACCGGAAAAAAGAACAAGAGGCCTGTAGAAAAGAAATTGAAAAGTTGAAAGGGGAAGCAAAAAACCATGACGGCCAGATTGCCCACCTGGCCCAGGTTCAGGATCGCGGGATCTTGGAACAGAAATCCCTCAAAGTCCAGATTAAAGAATTGGAGCAAAAAAACGAGTTGACCCGCCTGTCCCAGGTGGAGTGGGAATACAAAAACCTGGAATTAAAAATCAAGTCTGCGGAAGAATCGTTAAATCAATTGATGGAACAACAGGATCAGGTTACCGAAACCATCCTGGCCCGCCAACGGTCTATTAAAGAACAGGAACAGGCCATCCAGGGGCTTAACGATCAGATCGAAAAAATCAAGCAAGAGGCCAACCAGGAAAACATTAAGCCCTTCGTCAAAATCCAACAGATTATTCATGCCGGAACGATGATTAAGGGGAAACAGGCCTCTCTGCTCATCAATGCGGATTTGAAGCGGGTCCAGTTCCAGGAAAGACAGGCCACCGTTACGGACGAATCCGGCCAGCCGGTAACGCTCTGGGAAATCGCCCTGGCCGATTTGTAATTTCATCTTTTCATCGTTTTTCCTTTTGCTTGCTTTCATCGGGTTTCTTTGTTAAATTACGCTCATCTGGCTAAGGATTTAAAAACAATGAAAATCGCGGTGGTGGACGGACAGGGCGGCGGGATCGGGAGCGCCGTGATCAAAAGGCTTCGCGAGGAATTCGGCGAATCCGTCCAGATCATCGCCTTAGGCACCAATTCCATTGCCACGGCCCAGATGATCAAGGCCCGGGCCAACAAAGGGGCTACCGGAGAGAACGCCATCATTCAAACGGCAGCTAAAATGGACGTTATTGTGGGCCCCATCGGGATCGTCCTGGCTCAAGCCATGATGGGGGAAGTATCGCCGGCCATCGCCCAGGCCGTAGCCGAATGCCCGGCCCTGAAACTGCTCATTCCCCTTTCCCAGGAAAATGTGGAAATCATGGGGTTTGTATCGGAACCGCTCCCTCATTTAGTGGATAAAATAATTCGTCGTTTAA
>Ga0315278_10002765_pt1 | contig 15656 bp, 18 predicted proteins | sample YL17G06_0_MG_FD_203880 | JGI IMG/M metagenome (GOLD analysis project Ga0315278, IMG submission 203880) | Sediment microbial communities from Yellowstone Lake, YNP, Wyoming, USA - YL17G06_0 | ecosystem: Environmental > Aquatic > Freshwater > Lake > Sediment | place: USA: Wyoming | collected... | reverse complement strand
CCATCGCCCGGGCTGCTATGGAAGTGTACCGACAACTCTTCCAGCGGAACTCTCATCCGCCGGGCACCTGCGCCCTCGTGGCGCACTCTCGGATCGAGGTTAGACGACACCCGCCCTCAACAGATCGTGCAGATGGATGATCCCCTGCGGCCTGCGCTTGGCGTCGATGATGAAGAGCGCGGTGATCGAGTGCCGTTCCATGACGGCGAGCGCTTCGGCGCCGAGCGCCTGCGCGCCGATCGTCAAGACGCCCCGGTCGGCGCCGAGCTCGTGCTCCCGGATCGTCTTCGGATCGCGATGCAGGAGCTCGCGCACCGACACCTCGAGCACCACCCCGCGGCTCTCGAGCGCGCGGCGGAGATCCCCGTCGGAGAGCGCACCGACGAGCTGGCCGACCGCGCTCACCACGCCGGTGTGACCGAGCCGCTTGGCGGTCATCTCGTGAATCGCCTCCCGGAGAGTCGCCGTCTCGGCGACGATCGGCATGTCCTCGCCGCGATGCATGAGGTCCTCGACGCGCATGAGCTTGCGGCCGAGGCTCCCCGCCGGGTGGAGAAAGGCGAAGTCCTCTTCGCGGAAGCCGCGGCGCTCCATGAGCACGAGGGCGAGCGCATCGCCCATCGCCAGCGTCGCGGTCGTGCTCGCCGTAGGCGCCAAAGCGAGCGGGCACGCTTCTTCGCGAACGCTCACGTCGATCACCACCTCGGCGCTCCTGGCGAGCGTCGAATCGAGAACGCCGCTCAGCGCGACCACGGGCGATCCGAGGCGCTTGAAGAGCGGCAGCATGGCGAGAATCTCGCGCGTCTCGCCGCTGTAGGAAACCGCGATCACCGAATCCCCCTTCACCACCATGCCGAGATCGCCGTGCACGCCTTCTCCCGCGTGAACGAAGAAGGCGGGCGTTCCCGTGCTCGCCAGCGTGGCGGCGATCTTCCGCGCGATGATGCCGGACTTGCCGAGGCCTGTGACGACGACTTTGCCGGGCGTCTGTGCGAGCACCTCGACGGCCCGCTCGAGCTCCGAACCGACGCGGTCGATGAGCGCACGCACGGCCTCGGCCTCGATCTCGAGAACTCGCCGTGCGCGCTCCACGGGCGAAGAGCCCTTCGCTTTTCCCGCAACCCGTAGCCCATCGCCCGTAGTCTTTTTCATTTCCCCTTCACCACCTCGTCGATCGCCTTGAGCTCGCGGAGCAAGCCTTCGAGCCGGTCGAGCGGCAAGTTGTTCGGTCCGTCGCTCAGCGCGTGGTCGGGGTCTTCGTGCACCTCCATGAAGAGGGCGTCGATGCCGACCGCCACGGCGGCGCGGGCGAGCGGAGAAATGAACTGGCGCTCCCCGCCGGAGGCGCTTCCCTGCCCGCCCGGCAGCTGAACGCTGTGGGTGGCGTCGAAGACCACCGGCACTCCAGTCTCGCGCAGGATCACCAGCGAGCGCATGTCGGAAACGAGATTGCGGTAGCCGAAGCTGAAACCGCGCTCGCACACCATCACGCTCCGGTTTCCGCTCACCTGCGCCTTCTCGACGACCTGCGCCATCTCCCAGGGCGAAAGAAATTGACCCTTCTTGAGATTGACCGGCTTCCCAGCCCCGCACACTTCGAGGATGAAATCGGTCTGGCGGCAGAGAAACGCGGGCGTCTGCAGAACGTCGGCAACCGCTGCCACGGGCTTCGCCTGCGCCGCCTCGTGCACGTCGGTCAGCACCGGCACGCCCAGCTCGCGTCGCGCTTCGGCGAGAATCTCGAGGCCACGCTCCATGCCGACGCCGCGATACGACTTCAACGAAGTGCGGTTCGCCTTGTCGAAGGAACACTTGAAGACGAGGGGCACGCCGACGCGCCCTGCGACGTCGCGAATCCGTTCGGCATGCCGCAGCACCGACTCGCGGCTCTCGATCACGCACGGGCCGGCGATCAGCGCAAAGGGCGCTCCGGCGCCGATCGTCAAATCGCCGACGCGAACTCCTGCGCTATTTGACGACACGGAGCTCCTTCAGGAGCGGCGCTTCTTTCGATTCCGCCTTGTGGACGAGGGCGGCCCGCACGAAGCCGCGGAAGATCGGGTGGCAATCGAGCGGACGCGACTTGAACTCCGGGTGAAACTGGCTGGCGAGGAACCAAGGATGGTCGGCGAGCTCGATGATCTCGACGAGGCTTCCGTCCGGCGACAGACCCGAGAGCACCAGACCCTTTGCCTCGAGGAGTTGGCGGAACTCGTTGTTGAACTCGTAGCGATGCCGATGGCGTTCGGAGATCTTCCTCTTGCCGTAGAGCTTCTGCGCCAGCGAGCCGTCCGAGAGCATGCACGGATAGGCGCCGAGTCGCATCGTGGCGCCCTTCTGCGTGAGCCCCTTCTGGCTCGTCATGAGATCGATGACCGGGTACGGGCTCTCGGGATTGACCTCCGACGAATTTGCGCCGGCGAGCCCGCAGACATTGCGGGCAAACTCGACGACGGCCATCTGCATGCCGAAGCAGATGCCGAGGAACGGAACGCGATTCTCACGGGCATGTTGAACGGCGAGGATCTTTCCCTCCGTCCCCCGCGGCCCGAAGCCCATCGGCACGAGGATGCCGTCGGCGCTCTGAATGTCGTCGGTGATGCCTTCCTGCTCGATCTTCTCCGAATCGACGTGCACGATCTCGACGCGGCTATCGTTGGCCGCCGCACCATGGGCCAACGCCTCGTTCAGGCTCTTGTAGGAGTCGGTGAGCCCGACGTACTTGCCGACCATCGCGATCTTGACGCGTTCCTTCGGGTGCTTGAACGTCTCGACGTACTTCTGCCACTTCTCGAGATGCGGCGCACCGGTCCACATGTTGAGCTTGGCGACGATGCGCTCGTCGAGTCCCTCCTCGTGGAAGAGCAGCGGCACCTCGTAGATGCATTCGACGTCCTTTGCGGTGATGACCGAATCCTCCTCGACGTTGCAGAAATGGGCGATCTTCTGTTTGATCTTCTTGTCGAGAAAGCGGTCGGTGCGGCAGAGCAGCACGTCGGGCTGGATGCCGAGACCGGTCAGCTCCTTCACGCTGTGCTGCGTCGGCTTGGTCTTGACTTCCCCCGCCGCCGAGATGAACGGCACGAGCGTCAGGTGGATGTAGAGCACATCTTCCTTGCCGCGATCCCAGCGAAACTCGCGGATGGCCTCGAGGAACGGAAGGCTCTCGATGTCGCCGACCGTACCGCCGATCTCGCCGAGCACGATGTCGTAACCCTCGGCCGCCTCGAGGATCCGTCGCTTGATCTCATCGGTGATGTGCGGGATCACCTGCACGGTGCCGCCGAGGTAGTCGCCGCGCCGCTCCTTGCTGATCACTTCGAAGTAGACCCGGCCCGTGGTGATGTTGTTCTTCTGGCTCATCCGCGTCGAGCAGTAGCGCTCGTAGTGGCCGAGATCGAGGTCGGTCTCTGCGCCGTCGTCCGTCACGAAGACCTCGCCATGCTGGTAGGGGTTCATCGTCCCGGGATCGACGTTGATGTACGGGTCCATCTTGACCATCGTCACGCTTAGGCCTCGGCTTTCGAGCAGCGCAGCGATCGAAGCCGACGCGAGACCCTTGCCGAGCGACGAAACCACGCCCCCGGTCACGAAGATGAACTTGGTGCGGCTCCTCTCGTTCATGGTTCCCCACCCTCCCCGATCCAGGCGGCATGGCCAGCGGCGATCTGATTCGCGCGTGCGAGGTCTTCCGCCGTGTCGACCTCGACGACCTCCTCCGAAACCGCCGCGACGAAGATCTTCGCGCCCCGTTCGAGCGCCCGTAGCTGCTCGAGCCGCTCGACCCCCTCGAGGCGGCCCGGCGGCCACGACGTGAACTGCAGCAGAAAGTTCCGCCGATAGCCGTAGATGCCCACATGCTGAAGAGCGAACGCGGAGCTTCCCCCCTCGTCATCCTGTGGATCTCGCCGCGCCGGAATCGGCGCGCGGGAGAAGTATAGCGCAAATCCCCGTTCGTCCGTGACCACTTTGACGACGTTCGGGTTCCGCCACCGTTCTCGATCGCGCAGCGGCACGGCGATCGTCGCCATCGGGATCGAGGGCTCGGAGCACATCGTGCCGACCAGGGGAGAGACCAGCGCGCGGGTGACGAACGGCAGATCCCCCTGAATGTTGACCACGACTTCAGCGTCCGACTTCTCCGTCACCTCGGCAACTCGATCGGTGCCGCTCGCATGATCGGTGCGCGTCATCACCGCTCGTCCGCCGGCGTCCTCGACCGCCTTGCGGATGCGCTCGTCATCCGTAGCCACGACGACGTCGTCGAAGAGCTCGGTCGCAACCACGCTCTCGTAGACAACGCGCACCATCGGCCTTCCCTGGATCAGAGCGAGGGGCTTCCCCGCGAGCCTCGTCGAGCCAAATCGCGCGGGAATCACCGCCAAGACTTTGACCATAAAAAACCGTAGCCGCCGCTCGCAGAATCGCGAGAAGGCGTAGCTACGGGATTCCTTATATAGGAGCGCCGTCCGCGAGTGTCAAATCTTCTGGGGACGTTTCACAGTTTTCGCAGTTTTCAAACTTTTCGTCGTTGCAGCGCACAGATCCGGAACACGACCGCGAAAAAGCAAACTGCGAAAACTGTGAAACGTCCCCGCCTTCAGACCCCGCCGTCAGACCCGTGCCGAAGTCGAGAACGTCGGGAGCTTCAGACCGCGACCCAGCCGCCGTCGACCGCGATCGTCTGCCCCGTTACGTAACTGCTCGCGTCGCTCGCCAGGAACAGCAGCACGCCGTCGAGCTCGTGCTCTTCCCCGGTTCGTCCCATCGGCGTGTTCAAGAAGCCCTAATTTGTTAGCTGGCAAACAACGCCCGCTGCTTAACAGCCTTGGGTAGGTCGATCGGGATGAAGAACTCAGCGGGGTAGAGATAATCGTCGCCGGATTCATCGATGACCCGAGTTAGGCCGTGCTGCGCACCGTCAGGATCGGGAAGCGCGCGATAGACTTTTCGCAGCTCGAGAGATGCGGGGTACCCCTGGTTCTTTACGCACAGCACAAAAGGCGAAGCAGTCTTACGGGTCTTCATGGTCGTTCTTGAAGCAGGCGCTTCAGCTTGAGTTCCTTGCGTCCGATTCCGTGTGTCTCGTACCAATGTAGCTCAGCTCGAGACACCGTGCCATCGGGAAGGCGCACCGTGGCCGTGCCTTTGCGCTTCCTCCACGGTCCACCACCATACTTGCGCCGCAGTCGTCTGCGGTCACCGACGGAGCGGCCAGTCGCAATCGTCTCGACATCGCCGATTTCACCGACAACCTCGAACCACACACGCTTCGTTGTATCGCTTCGTCACCGGTCTTCGCCAATTGACAGGAACAGCCATATCAACGACCGAGCGTTGAGCGGCCGGCGGACGGAATGCCGCGCCAGAGCTTCAAACGCCACACTCCGCCGGTCCGCTCCAACGCGAAGAGTTAGACGACTCGCAGGTTACACCCGTCGCTGCCATTCGAATGGATCCCGCGCGGCGTGAAGTACGGCGAGAACGACGACGTCCTCGCCATCAACGGCGAAGTAGACGGCGTACGGAAAGCGACGGAGAAGAGCACGACGGACCTCGTTCGCAACGCGCTGGTACTTCGCTGGGCCCGCCGCTATTCGGTCGTACGTGACTTGAAGTTCGTTCAGGAATTGCTGCCCGAGACCCGCGAGCTCCCCTTCGTACCAATCGAACGTCGCCTCGACGTCGGCGTCAGCGTCCGGTCGGCTTACAAGCCGCGGCACAGCTATCGCTTACGATCGCGAAGGCGATCGATGACATCGTATACGGGCTTTGCTGTTTCCGGCGCCTGCCGATGGGCCGCGAGGCGCGCCTCCGCCAGAGCAATATGGCTCGTGGGCACCGGAACTTCCTCGGGCCGTGCGGAGATCCGATCCCACAGCTCCTGGAGGTAGCGGATCTGTTCGGATTTCGAGAGGTGCTCGAAGCCCGGTGGGTCGGGAATCGCGGCAGACGTCGTCGGGTTCGCCACGAGCTAGAGTCTAATCCGGAGGGCTTCTTTGCGCCAGAGGTTCAAGGGTCGAGTCGTCTACTATTACTTCACCTGCGAGCGGGAGCTCCACGAATCTGGATTAGCCGGACCTGATAATTGGGCCACCCCCAGCAGTCCACGCCGGCAGCTCTGCGAAATCTCTCGGGTAAGTTCATTGGTGGGCCGAAGTTCTTAGCGTGTTATCCGGCGAGAGTCGTCGGATAACGCCGAAAACTACTTCCGCGGGCTCCGCCTGATAATTGTAGTGGGGTCCATTGGCGGGCGGCTCACAGTCCATCGGCGGGTGAGGTTCGTCGTCATGAGGATCCTTCGGCCGACACCGGCGGGGCAACCGCGCGAGGCGCCGGCGACCGTCGGTGGACCTCCTCGCGCATCCGCTCCATCGCCTTGTAGAGCGCGCGCGTCGCATCGGAGACCGCCGTGCCCGGAGCGAAGCGGATCGGCTCGCCGATCCGTACCAGCACGGGCCCCACCTTGATCTCCTGCGCGCCCTTCGGCCGGAGCTCGCGCAGTCCATCCATGTAGATCGGAACGACGGGCACGCCCTTGTCGAGCGCAAGGATGGATACGCCGTGACGGAAGGCGGCGAGCTTGCCGGTGGTCGAGCGCGTACCTTCGGGGAAGATGACGAGCGACCAGTGCCGGTCGAGGAGCCACTCCGCGTAGCCGAGGGCGGCCTTCCCTCCGCCTCTCTGGACCGGGAAAGTGTTCATCGTCAACGACATGTACCAGGGCTGCTTTTGAATTCCCTTCCGCCCCTTCAGGAACCAGCGGTCTGCCGCGCTACCGAAAGCAACCCGGCGCCGGAAGCGCTCCGGAAGCGCCGTGAACAGCACGAGCGAGTCCATGTGGCTCGAATGGTTGCCGATGAAGATCGCGGGATTTCGCAGACCGTCGAGGCGCTCCCTGCCTTCGACCGCGAACGGCTTGCAGTGCTTCCGGACGTAGCGGGTGGTCGTGTGGTAGCGCATGATGCGACGCACGAGCTGGGCCCAGCCACTAATTTGCCAAGGATACGGGCCGACGGTCTCCGTGGTCTGTCCCAGCAGGCGCACGAAGACGTCGAGGTCGATCGCGGGCAGGATGTCCACGTGAACGCGGCCCGTCGCTTCCCGCTCGGTGACGGCCCGAACGGCGGCGAGATTGTTCGGCGCCTCGACGACGGTCAGAAAGTCGTAGGGTCCGATGAGTGCGTACTGCTGGACGATCTTCGCGTCGAGCGCTTCCATCACGCGGCGCGCCTCGGCGAGGAGCTCCGGTTGCGAGCGGATCGCTTCGAAGCCTTGCGCGTTCAGCCGGGTCAGCAAGACGTATCGTGGCATCGGTCCGACCCGCGTTCACTCGCTTACTTCGTGCCGCCCTCCCGGAGCATCTGCGTGAAGGCGTCGATGCCGATCGCCGGCAGGGTCGTCAGCTGCACCGTGCCGCGAGCGCCAAGCTCCACCGAGATGCGGGCGATCACCTCGTTGCTCGGCGCCTCGATGATGTTGATGAAGTCGTAGACGCCGAGCACGGCGTACTGCGTAATCACGCGAGCGCCCATGCGCTCGATCTCCTGGTTCACTTCCTTCAGGCGCTCGGGGCGCTCCTTCAGCGTCTTGCGGCCCTCGTCGGTCAGGCTGCTGAGCATGATGTACGTTGCCATGGCTCTGGCCTCCCCTCTCGCGCGCATATACCGCCAGAGGTCTTTGTGTGTAAACTCGCGGCACGGAGGTCGCCGATGAAGGCCGCAGTCTGGAACGACCAAGGAGGCCTCGACGTCGTCGATCGGCCGGTACCGGATCCGAAGCCCGGATGGGTGAGGCTGACCGTCGCGTCCATCGGGATCTGCGGGACCGACCTGCACTTCTATCGCGGCGCATTCCCTTCCCCGGCGGGTCTGCAGCCGGGTCACGAGATCGGCGGAACCATCGACGCCATCGGTACCGGGGTATCACTTCCGACCGGTGTGGCCGTGGCCGTCGATCCGCTGGTCGTCTGCGGCGAGTGCGGGCAATGCCGTACGGGCAATCCCAACCGATGCGCGAAGCGGGTCCTCCTCGGCGTCAACGGCAGAGGCGGCTGCGCGGAACTCGCGGTCGTGCCGGCCTACGCGGTCTACCCGCTCCCCGGCACCGTGACCGCCGCGGCGGGCGCCCTCGCCGAGCCGCTTGCCGTCTGCGTGCGCGGCACGCGCCAGGGGCGCGTCACGAGCGGCGATCGCGTGGCGATCCTCGGCGGCGGCACAATCGGACTCATGACGATCCTCACGGCGCGCGCCGCCGGCGCGAGCCAGGTGATGATCACGGCGCGGCATCTCCACCAGCGGGAGGCCGCCCGCGCGCTCGGCGCCGACGGAATCTTCGAAGACGCCGCCGCGATGATTCGTGAGGCCGGCGATTCCCTGTTCGATTGCGTGATCGAAACAGTCGGGGGGCACGCCCCGACCCTCTCAGACGCGGTGCGGCTTGCGCGCCCGGGAGGGATGATCTCGATGCTCGGGGTCTTCGAAGGCCCGACCGCGATTCCCGCCCTCGACTTCTCTCTCAGGGAGCTGACGCTGGTCGGCTCGAACTGCTATGGCCGCGTCGGACCGCGCACCGACTTCGCGATCGCGATCGAGCTGTTGCGGAAGCATCACGACGCGCTGACCGCCCTCGTAACCCACCGCTTTCGCCTCGAGGAGATCAACGCGGCGTTCGCCGCGGCCGGCGACAAGCGCAGCGGCTCGATCAAGGTGCACGTGCTTCCGGGCTGATCAGATCGAACCGGTCTCGAGCAGGCGCTCCACCGCGACGGCGACCCCGTCCTCGTCGTTCGTAGCCGTGACGGCGGTCGCCATCGACTTCACGTGGTTGCTCGACTGGCCCATCGCCACGGACGCGCCTGCGACGCGGAACATCTCGATGTCCGCCTCGGCATCGCCGAACGCGACGACCTCGCTCGTCGACAGGCCCATGTCCGCGCACGCGACGGAGAGTGCGGCGCCCTTATCCGCGCCGGCCGCGGTCAGCGTCAACATGCTCTTGCGACGGCTCGAGAAGGATTCCACGAAGCGGACTCGCTCCTTCCACCGCTTGCCGAGCCGCTCGACGACGTGCGCGGTCGTCTCGCTGCCCTGAACGAGCACGATGCGGGGCCCGACGTCCGATGCGCCCGAGAGCTTGCGCGTGTACACGATCTCCCGCGGCAGGTCGGACCGAATCGGCTCGCCGTCCATCTTGAACAGCACCGTGTCGTCGAGGGCGATCCAGGCCATGCAGCGGCGCGAATCGAGGATCGCGTAGAGCTCTTCTGCGAACGCCTCGGGCATCCTCAGATCGAGCAGATCGTGTTCGTCGGCGAGCCGGCGCACCTGCGCGCCGGCGCAGGCGATGACTGGCTCCTTCGCATCGATGTCTCGGGCGACCCGCTTGGCGAGCTGATACCACCGCGCCGTCGCGATGATGATCCTCAGGCCGGCGTCCTCCGCCGCACGCAGCGCGTGGAGGCTGCGCTCGGTCACGCGGTCATCGGAGTGCAGCAGCGTCCCGTCGAGGTCGACGGCGAGCGCCCGGTAGCGCATCTCAGCGCGATTTGACGGCGTCCTCGATGCCGAGCGTTGCCATCGCGGAGGAACGGTCATCGACGGAGTGGGCGAGGAGGATCAGGTCGCGGAGCTCTCCGGAGCGATCGCGCACGTAGTCGCGAAGCAGCGCCTCGGCACCGAAGCCGAGCGCCTGAAACATGGCGATGGCCGGAGTCTGATCGGCGACGACCTCGACGACGATCTGGCGCAGTCCCAGGCCAAGGGCGTCGAGCAATCCGCGACGCGCGAGCTGCCGGCCGAGCCCTTGTCGGCGCCGGCTCGGATCCACGACGAGGCGCAGCTCGCCGACGTGGCTCGACCAACCGACTCCCGGGATGACGACGACGCAGCCGACGATCCGGTCGCCCTCGACCGCTACCGCGCGCCGCGCGCGTCTGTCTTGCAACCATGAAGGGACGATCTGTGGATCGAGGACGTCTTCCTTGAAAAACGTGCGGTCGCCCTCGGGGATACGGTCGAAAAAGGAGCGAAGCGCTTCCGCGTCGCGCGACTCGATCGGACGGATCTCCATCTGGCCTCCCGTGGTTAGAGCTCGTCGCTGTGCCGGCACATCCAATCGATGACCTTCGGTAGCGTGACCTTCCGCGACGAGCGGCCGATGAAAAGCCCGACGTGGCCTGCGTCGATGCGCAGCTCTTCGACGTCTTTCGATCCTACGGCCGAGGTGAGCGGCGACGCCGCCTCGATCGGGGCGAGGTGATCCCTCTCGGCAATGACGTTCAGGAACGGGCACGTGATGTCCTTCAGACTGATCGGGCGGCCGCCGAGCCGCATGGTGTCTTTGGCGAGCCGGTTCTCGCGGCTGAGCATCCGCGTCGTCTGCGCGAAGCACGCTCCAGCGAAAGGAATCTGATCGCGGGCCCATTGATCCACCGCCTGGTAGGCCTCGAAGAATTCGTCGCTCCAGAGGTTCTCCCAGAGATTCGCGTATGAGGCGATCTGAGCGGTCGGCCGGGCGAGCCGAAAGCCGTTGGCGATGACGTCGGGGGGCACGTTGCCCGTCTCGTCGAAGAGCTCCTCCGGCTCGAGACGACCCGGGTTGAGGACTCCCGGGAAGGAGCTCGCCTTCGAGCTGTCGAAGGGAGTGGCTGCCGAGATGAGGTTCCGCACCTGCGGTCCGGGATGGCCCGCGGCGTAGAGGAGCGAGAGAATGCCGCCGAAGCAGTAGCCGAGGATGGTGACGCCGTCGGTTGCCGCCTCGGCGCTCGCCGCGGCGACCGCACGCGGCAAGTACTCGTCGCAGTATGTCTCCAGCGTATTACCGGCCTCGACCTCGTCCGGGATTCCCCAGTCGAGGAGGAACACGTCGAAGCCTGCTTCGAGGAAGTCCTCGACCATGCTGCTGCCCGGCCGGAGGTCGAGGATGTACGAGCGGCTCACCAAGCTCATGACGAGGAGGAGCGGCGGCCGGTATCGCCGCTTCTCGCTGTGGAAGCGCCACAGCTGCACCTTGTCGCGAGTCCAGACCGTGTCCTTCGGCGAGCGCCCTAGATCGGGGCGACCGATGCCGGCCACGTACTTGATGCCATTCTTCGCTCGGAGTACCGAGCGCTCGACGTCACGCCGTACGCGAGCGGCGAGGTCGCTGGGACTGAGGGCGCTGGCCATGAATTTCCTCCGCGAGTTCGTCGAAGCGCTTGGCGAGATCGCGCAGTCTACGCTCGACCGATGCGACCTGATCGGACAGACGCTTCATGTCGCTGCCGGCCGGCAGGTTCCAGAAATGAAGCGCCCGTCGCATCGCTCGCTCCGCGCCGCGGGCGACGTCGGTACGGACGCGCATCGCGACGGTGGCGACGTCTGCGAACTCGTCGCTCTTCACCGCGGATTCGAGCCCGGGCCCGATCGCCTGTTCCACAGAGTCGAAGGCCTTTCTCCACAATGGCCGCTGATCTGCCATGACGCGAACCTCCGTTGCCAACCCCGTTCGTACGTACAGTCGCTGCGCGAAGTCAATCCCCGTTTGCTTGCTGTGTAGGGTCAGGGAAAATGACCGGGGTTAAGGGGACAGGGGAAATGTCCTGCTCGACTCACGAACAGCGCTGCGTTTTCTGGTCGGCCCGGTCCTTGTCGGGTCGACTGGAAAACGCAGCCCGGTGCGAAGCACCGAAGCGAATTTCCTGCAAAGCGGGTTATCGCCTTCCGCGCTCCGCGCGGCAGGGTGTCTTTTCTGGGCGATCCGAAACAGACCGGATCGCCCAGAAAAGACACCCGCTTATCCCCAGATATGAAGCAGGACTACCAAGACTGTGGCCAACCGCGAGAGGGACATTTTCGCCGGCCGCCCACATCCCCGTTTGCTTACCTACCCCGGCCCCGAACGGAGCGTGCCCGCCGCGACGTTTACTCGCCGCCGCCGCGCAGGAACCCGCGATAGACCTCGAGCAGGGCTCCTTTCTGCCGTGCGTTGAGCCGCGGATCAGTGCGGATCGCGGTCTCGACGTCGGCCTCGCCGTTCTCGGCGTTCTCGTCGCCGAGCCAGCCCGCAGCCGCGTAGAGCTTTTCCGGGGGGATCCCAAGCGCCGCGGCGATCGATTTGAGGATCGCCGCCGAGGGCTCGTGCAATCCCCGCTCGATCTGGCTCAGGTACGGGTTGGAGATGCGCGCCAGATTGGCGAGCTGTCGCAGCGAGAGCCGCGTGATGTCGCGCTGATTGCGAATGAATTCGCCGAGAGGGCTGCGAGGCGGGCGTGGTGGCATCGTCACTCCTATACAGCCACAGGCCGTCTCGCCAAGCACACCGAATTGCCGTGGTCTGTTTGCATGCGAGTTATCTTTATATTATCGCTTGACATATCTAGCAAGCGTATTATTGTCTCCAGCAACGTTGACCCATGACACAGGAGGTTTCGATGGAGACACTGAAGAGAATCGACGACGCGGGTGAAAATCTGACCGCGGCGGTCCGCACCGTGCAGGGCTGGGTCGCCTCGGTCGCCGAGACGATCGGAGCGCCGATCGTACGGCGGATTCCCGACCTGCCGCTACCGGAGGCGCTGCGCCCCCCCCGCGCGCGGGACGTCGTCGCGTCGACGTTCGGGTTCTGGGAAGGCCTCGCGCGGGCGCAGAACGAATTCACGCTGCGCATTCTCGATGCCTTCGATCCGGCGGCGTACCGGGCGAAGGCCGCGCGCCATCCCAAGGCGGCTTGAGCACTCGTGATCGGCCGGGAGGGCACCCTCCCGGCCGATCACTTTCAACGGAGTCCGGGTCCGGATCTTGCCAGACTCCGGCCGCGGGGCGCGGTATAAGGCGGATCATGGAGCTCGACGACTCGGTCTGCTACCGCGCGATCGCCGCGCGCGACGCGCGCTTCGACGGCCGCTTCTTCGTCGCCGTGCGCACGACCGGGATCTACTGCCGGCCAATTTGCCCCGCTCGGACGCCGAAGCGCGAGAACGTCACGTTTTTCTCGTGCGCCGCCGCCGCCGAGGCCGCGGGATTCCGGCCCTGTCTCCGCTGCCGCCCCGAGACGTCACCCGGCACACCGGCTTGGAACGGCACCTCGGCGGTCGTGTCGCGGGCGCTCCGCCTGATCGAAGACGGCGCGGCCGACGACGGCGGGAGCGAGACGCTCCCCGCCCAGGTCGGACTCGGCGAGCGTCAGCTTCGCCGCCTCTTCCAGAGGCATCTCGGTGCATCGCCTGACGAGATCGCCCGGGCGCGGCGCCTTCATTTCGCCAAGACGCTGATCGACGAAACCGCGCTCGGAATGACGGACGTGGCGATTTCCACGGGCTTCCGGAACATTCGCGAGCTCAATCATTCGATTCGCAAGACGTTCGGACGCTCGCCGCGCGAGCTTCGCCGGCAGCGAGCGGACGGGCGCGGGATCGCGGCGCCGAGTGCTCGAGGAGCGCTCACGCTGCGGCTCTCCTACCGCCCGCCGCTCGAATGGCGCGCGCTTCTCGAATTCTTCCGCGAGCGCGCTACCCCCGGCGTAGAGGCCGTCGGCGAGGAGAGCTATCGGCGGACGATCGTCTGGGGCGGCGTGCCGGGATGGATCGAGGTCTCGCCGGCCGAGCGCGGGGCGCAGCTCCTTCTCCGCGCGGAGCTGCCGACCGTTCGGGGTCTCATCCAGCTCGCCGAGCGCGTGCGGCGGATGTTCGACCTCAATGCCGATCCGCTGCGCGTCGCCGCGGGGCTTTCCCGAGAGCCGTACCTCCGGAAGCTCGTCCGCGCACGACCCGGGTTGCGAGTACCCGGAGCGTGGGAGGGATTCGAGCTCGCCGTGCGCGCGATTCTCGGCCAGCAGATTACAGTGCGGGCTGCGACGACGCTCGCCGGCCGCCTGGTCCAGCGCTTCGGCCAGTCCGTCGAGAGCTCCGTGCCGAGCCTCACCCACCTCTTCCCCGATCCGCAGACACTCGCGAACGCCGACCTCACCGGACTCGGGCTCACGAGATCTCGCGCCGAGACGATCCGCGGCCTCGCCCGCGCCGTCGCCGCCGGCACACTGACGCTCGACGCTTCGCGCGGTCTCGAGGACGGAGTCGCGCGCCTCGCCGCGCTTCCCGGCATCGGCGAATGGACGGCCCAGTACGTCGCGCTGCGCGCCTTCGGCGAGCCCGATGCGTTTCCCGTCGGTGATCTCGGCCTCCGGCGCGCCCTGGCAACCGGCAACGGCATGCCGTCGACGCACGCGGTCGCCCGGATCGCCGAAGCGTGGCGGCCGTGGCGAGCGTACGCCGCCATTCACCTCTGGACGAGCGCGCCTGCGAAAGAGAAGCGATCGTGATCATCGAGACCGCCGAGCTCGCGTCGCCGATCGGAACCGTCGTGCTCGCCGTCCATGAGGGGTGTCTGTGCACTCTCGGCTTCCACGACCACTGGCCGAGACTCGAGCGGGCGCTGCGGCGGCGATTCCCTGGAGCCCAGCTCCGGCGGTCGGGCGATCCCGCGGGAACCGTCGGCCGATTGCGGGCGTACTTTCAGGGCCACTTTGCCGCGCTCGATTCCATCCCGCTCGATCTCGGCGGCACGCCGTTCCAGCAAAAGCTGTGGACACAACTCTGCGCGATCCCGTGCGGCCAGACCGTCTCATATCGAGGCCTCGCCGCGGCGATCGGCGCGCCCACCGCCGTGCGCGCCGTCGGCGCTGCCAACGGTGCGAACCCGGTGTCGATCGTCGTCCCGTGCCACCGTGTTATCGGCGTCAACGGAAGTCTCACCGGCTATGGAGGCGGCATCGAACGCAAGCGGTGGCTGCTCGAACACGAGGGAGCGCTGGAGAAGACCGGGCGACGGGCTACAGGAAAGGCGTCGTGGAATCCCCTCCCGTAGCCCGGGACTCGCGCGACGGAAGTTCCGGGTTCCATCCGACGCGGCGACTGTCGGCGTAAGGCTCGTGACCTCGCTCGAAACGGTCGTCTCCTCTCCAAGCCGATCAGGCCCGCAACAGAGTCGGGTTGTGGCGGAAGGAGATCACATTTCGAGGAATCGCCCTATGGCTTTTCGCCACACCTTCACTTCCGGTGTTGACGCGGGGCCTCGTCCATCGCCGGCTGAGACGCGGTCCGCCGCGCGTAAATGCCTCGACTGATCATCGTCATCACCTTCTCGCCCTTCTGGTTGAAGACCTCGTAGCTCGCGCGCATGTGCCCGCGATCGGGCTTGGAGCGTGACGGAACGACATCGAGGATCACGGCGCGGGCGCTCAGCGTGTCGCCCGGACGGACCGGCTTCAACCAACGAATCTCGTCCGTGCCGGGGGAGCCCATGCTGGCGGCACCCGCGGCCATTCCATCCACGAGTAGGCGCATCAGCATCGCGGTCGTGTGCCAGCCGCTGGCGATGAGGCCGCCGTAGATCGATTGCCGCGCGGCCTCTTCGTCGACGTGGAACGGCTGCGGGTCGTAGCGGCGGGCGAACTCCAGGATTTCCTCCCGGCTGACGTGACAGCTGCCGAGCTCGAAGGTTTCACCGACCTCGAAGTCCTCGAGATACCTCTTCTCCATTGGTCTCTTCTGGCGGACGCCGCGAAGCGAGGAAAGCCCCCACGAGTCGATCAATCAGTTGATGAGACTCTCGGGCGGTCGCAGCGCTCGCCGAGATCGCCGGGTGGCTGCGCTGGAGCGCGTCCTTCGACCCGCGACG
>Ga0315278_10002763_pt1 | contig 15657 bp, 14 predicted proteins | sample YL17G06_0_MG_FD_203880 | JGI IMG/M metagenome (GOLD analysis project Ga0315278, IMG submission 203880) | Sediment microbial communities from Yellowstone Lake, YNP, Wyoming, USA - YL17G06_0 | ecosystem: Environmental > Aquatic > Freshwater > Lake > Sediment | place: USA: Wyoming | collected... | reverse complement strand
GGTCGGATCGCCGAGCTGCCGGCGATCGTCGCCGCGTTCGGCCGAAGCGCCCTCCTCGTCACCGGGGCTCGCTCCTTTCGGGAGAGCGCCGCCTGGGCAGCGCTCGTTGCGCGCCTCGAAGCGGCCGGCGTGGCCTGGGACCATGTCGCGGTCGGCGGGGAGCCGTCGCCGGAGCTCGTGGACCGGGCGGTGGCCGCCCGGCGCGGCGATCCGCCGGACGTGGTGGTCGGGATCGGCGGCGGGAGCGCCCTGGACGTCGCCAAGGCGATCGCGGGCCTTCTCCGGAGCGGGACGGCCGCGCTCGACCACCTGGAGGGCGTCGGCCGCGCCATTCCCTACCCCGGACCGGCGACCCCGTTCGTGGCAGTTCCGACGACAGCCGGAACCGGCAGCGAGGTGACGAAGAACGCGGTGCTCACGGGACGCCTCCCGGGGGCCGCGCCGGGCACGCCACCGTTCAAGAAGTCGTTCCGGGACGAGCGCCTCGTGGCCCAGGTGGTGGTGCTCGACGCGGACCTTCTGGCTGCGTGCCCGCCGGCGGTGATCGCCGGGGACGGGATGGATGCGGTGACCCAGCTGCTCGAGGCATTCACGTCCACCGGCGCGTCGCCGTTCACCGATGCCATCGCCCGGACGGGACTGGAGGCTGCCGCCGGGGCCTTGCCGGCCTGGCATGCGGCGACGGTGGCGGGGGCGCCGCCGGAGTCGAGCGCGGCGGCCCGGGCTGCCATGTCCTGGGCGGCATGCTGCTCGGGGATCGCCCTCGCGAGTGCCGGCCTGGGGGCGGTTCACGGGATCGTGGCGGCCCTCGGCGCGGCGTTCCCCGTGCCGCACGGGATCGGGTGCGGGATGCTCCTCGCGGCCACGACCCGGGCGAACGTCGGGGCACTCGAGGCACGGGCTCCCGGCTCGCCGGCGCTGGCCCGCTACGCCGACGCGGGTCGGATCCTGGCCGGCGATCGCGCGTTGACCGACGCGCAGGCGCGTGACGCCCTGCTGGCAACGCTGGACAGTTGGACGAAGATCCTGCAGATGCCGACGCTGGCGGACTTCGGTGTGCGGCCCCGAAGCCTGCCAGGGCTCGTGGCTGAGAGCCGCGGGAGCAGCATGCGCACGAACCCGATCCTCCTGTCCGACGAGGAGATCGCCGGCATCGTCGCCGCGGCGCTCTGATCGAGCTGCGGCTCGGGTCGCCGTCTCGCGTCGCATCCGCCGGGCACCCGCATGGGGATTCGCCCATGCCCGCCACACGACGCCCACATCGCGGCGGTGGAACCTGTGCCACGGTCCTCCACCTCGGAGGACACCGCACCAGCGCTCCGCCACGCGAGGAACCTGACCATGGCCTTCGTCATCGCAGCCCCCTGCATCGACCACCAGGACCAGGCCTGCATCGACAGCTGCCCCGTCGACTGCATCACCTTCGAGCCCCGAGTCGACCGCAAGGCCTACATCGACCCCGACGGCTGCATCGAATGCGGCGCCTGCGTGAACGAATGCCCGCAGGGCGCGATCTACCACGAGAAGGATCTGCCGGCGCCCTGGGCGGTCTTCGCCGCCATCGACCGGGCCTGGTACCGCGATCCAGGGGCCGCACGATCGGCGGTCATCGCCAGCGCCGAGGCAGCCTGATGGACGGCTCCAATGCCACCCTCATCGCGCGCCGCGACGTGACCTCCAACGTTGCCTCACTCTTCGTCCGCCCCGACGAGGCGACGGCCGCACCATTCGCGCCCGGCCAGTACGCGACGCTCGGCCTGGCGGACGGCGACCGGATGATCCAGCGGCCGTACTCGATGGCGGCGCCGCATGCGGCCAACCGCGCGTGGGAGTTCCACGTCCGGCGCGTGCGCGGTGGAACCCTCACCGAGCGCCTGTGGGAGGTCCCTGACGGGGGACGACTCCGCCTGGGGATGCCCCGCGGGCGCTTCACGGCGGACCCCGCCGACCCGCGACCGCGCCTCTTCGTCGCGACCGGCACCGGGATCGCCCCGTTCGTCGCGATGATCCGCGACGACCGTGCGGACGGTCGGAGCCGCCAGACCGTCGTCGTGCACGGCGTCGCCCACGCGGACGAGCTCGGGTTCTCGGACTTCCTGGCCGCCCTGGACGCGGACCGTAGATCGCGGATCCGCTACCTGCCGACGATCTCGCGCCCGACCGAACCGCGTAACGCAGCCTGGTCCGGGGCCACCGGGCGCGCAGAGACGACGTTGGCCGATCGCTGGGACAGCCTCGGCCTCGATCGAAGCCACATCGTCGCCTACCTGTGCGGCAATCCCGGCATGGTCGCGGCGGCGCAGGCGACGCTCGCGGCCCGGGGCGTGGCGCCGGGCGACATCCGCACCGAGTCGTACTGGCTCGATCGCGCCGCGGCACCGGCCGCCTGACCGTCCCGGCGCCTGACCGTCGCGTGCCTGACCGTCCCGGCGCCTGACCCGTCCCGGTGCCCGACTGTCGGGTGCCGCTTCGAGCCCTTCCGGAACGCCCCGGCCCGAGGACTCCGCCGTATGCTGGCGGGACCAGGAGGAAGGCGTGGAACCACGACCCGCGTCGGGCCGGACGGAGCGCGTACGGATGCGTGCTGCTCTCGTAGGCCTGCGGACGCGGCCCGGGCCCCTGGATCTCGCCGTTCGACTGATCGTGCGCGCCGGGTTCGGGCTGGTCGGGTGGCGGATCCGGGCCGAAGGCTGGGACCGCCTTCCGCGCGACGCCGCGGGACGCGTGGTCCCGTGCGTCGTCGCCGTCGCCCCCCACCGCGGCTGGACCGACCCCTTGGTCCTCCTGTTGACATGGCCTCGCGATGCTCCCCGCCTCGTATGGTTCGGGGACTCCCGGACGATGGCGCGCTCCGGGTGGCGGCGGGCCCTCCTGCCCCGGCTGGGCATGATCCCGATCCCGGCCCAGGCCACGCCGGTCGCGGTTCGCGAGCACCTGGCGGACGCCCGCCTGGTCCTGGGCCGGGGGTGCTGCCTCGTGATCTTCCCGGAGAAGGGCCCGCCCAGCGCACGAGGCAGGACCCGCACCATCGCCCCGGGCGCCGCCTGGCTCGCCGCGGCAGGCGGGGTGCCGCTCGTGCCGGTCGCGATCGGCGGGTTCCTGGAGATCGGCCTGGGGACGCGATTCCGTCTCCGCACCCTTGCGCCCCTCCCCGTGGCGGCGCTGCCGCCGAATTCGGCCGCCGGCCGACGGGCCGCGCGCGACGCAACCGACCTGCTCGGCGCGACTCTCGCGCCCCCGGTCGCCGAGCTGGAGGCCTGGAGCGCCCGGGCCAACGGCTCGCGTCCGCTGCCGGCGCTGCGCCGCCTCTTCCGGTGACCGCCAGCGTTCGGGAAGCGCGCGGCCGCATCACTGCCCCGGAGGGCGCAACCGAGCATCGTGGGCCGTCGGGCCGGCTGTATCCTTCGAAGGCCCGGTAGGGCGAGCGAGCAAGGGAGACGCCATGAACGACGACGCGGAGGCGACGCAGGACGCGTCGACCCAGGCCGAACCCGAGGTGGCGCAGATTGCGCCTGCCGAGACGGCAGCCGCGCCCAGCGTGGCGGAGGCCGCGCCCGCCAGCGTCGAAACCCAGCCGGCGCCCGCGGACGCCGCGCCAACCCAACCGGCGCCCGCACCTCTTCCCGCGGCAGGGCCGGGAGCCCCCGCGCCCGCCAAGCCGGCATCCGCGCGTTACGGCCGGACGCGAAGCGTCGCGGTCGGTCTCGTCTTCTTCCTCACCTGCCTCAGCCTCGTCCTGGCGACCACGACGTGGTGGCTCCATGACACCCTGCTGGACACGGACCACTTCGTGGCCCTGACGGCGCCCCTGGCGAGCGACCCCGCGGTCCAGGAAGCTCTCGTCGAGGCCACCACCAAGCAGATCGACGAGGCCCTGGGCCTGGGGCCGATCGGGTCCTACGTCGTCACCGGGATCGCCCGCGAGGCCTACTCCAGCGACGCGTTCGCCCAGCTGTGGGAGCGCGCCATGGCCTTCGTCCACGAGCAGGCGGTCAAGCTCCTTCGGAACGAGGGCAGCGCCGTCCAGACGTCCGACGGCCAGGTGGTCCTGAACCTCTTCCCGTTGCTCGACCGGGTCTTCGACAGGATCAACGAGCTCGGCATCAACGAGCTCGGCATCGAGATCGCCGGGAACGCGATCACGGCGCCCACGCTCACGGATCCGAGCGACGCGGATGCCAGCCGAGCGGAGCTATCGGCGGCGATCGGGCGGGAGCTGAAGCCGACCTTCGGCGTCATCGTGGTCGCGGATGCGCCGAAGCTCGAGGCCGCGCAGCGCTACGTGACGCTTTTCGACGCCCTCCTCGTGATCCTGTTCATCGTCACGGGGCTGCTGGCGCTCCTGACCCTCGTCCTCGCCAGGCGACGCATCCGGATGGTGGCGCTCCTTGGGCTCGGCGTCCTCGCGGCGCTGCTCGTGGCGCGCCTCGTCATCGCCTCCGCCGCGGACGGGCTCGCCACGGCCGTCGTGGGCGCGGGGCCCGGGGCGATCATCGGCGGCCAGGTGGTGCAGGAGATTGCCGATTCCTACCGCGAGTTCGCCCGGATCGTCCTGCTGATCGGGCTCGTGGCAGCCGTGGGCGCCACGGCTGCGGCGTGGCGCCTGGCGCGTCGGGCGAGCGCCGAGTCGAGCTCAGGCGGTCTGGCCAGCCTCGCCGACGGGTGGTTCCTGGCCCTGGCGGGACTCACGGTCGCCCTGGCCAGCCTGCTCGTGATCGGGCTCACGATGCTGACGCTGGTGATCGTCGTGGGCGCCTACATCGTCTGGCTGGCCGTCGTGGCCTGGTCGCGGCGGCGCGAAGCAGCGGCGGCCACGGCGTAGGGCACGCCGCCACGCAACAGGCGCCGACGGCGGCGCGCGGCCTCGCCCCCCGGCCGGGGACGTCCCGGGCGGTCCGTCCGTCCGTCCGTCGGTCCGCCCGATCAGCCCGCCAGCGTCGGGCGGGTCATCTCCTCGGGCTTCACCCAGGCGTCGAACTCCGCGGCCGTCAGGTAGCCAGAGGCCGCTGCCGCCGCCCGCAGGGTCGAGCCCTCGTGGTGGGCCGTCTTCGCGATCTTCGCCGCCTTGTCGTAGCCGATGTGCGGCGCGAGCGCCGTGACGAGCATGAGCGAGCTCGCCACGTGGTGGGCGATCCGTTCCTCATCGGCCTCGAGGCCCTCGATGCAGTGCTCGCGGAACGAGCGGCAGCCGTCGGTCAGCAGCTCGATCCCGTGGAGCAGGTCGTGGGCGATGATCGGCTTGAAGACGTTGAGCTCGAAGTTGCCCTGGCTGCCGGCGATCCCGATCGCCACGTCGTAGGCCATGACCTGCACGGCGACCATCGTGAGCATCTCGCTCTGGGTCGGGTTCACCTTGCCGGGCATGATCGAGGAGCCCGGCTCGTTCTCCGGCAGGCGCAGCTCGCCGAGGCCCGCGCGCGGCCCGGATCCCAGCCAGCGCACGTCGTTGGCGATCTTCATCAGGCTCGTCGCGAGCGTCTTGAGGGCGCCCGAGGCGAAGACCGTCGCCTCCTGGCCGGCGAGCCCGGCGAACTTGTTCGGGGCGGTGATGAAGGCGAGGCCGGTCAGCTCGGCGATCCTGGCGGCCGAGCGCTCGGCGAACGCGGGGTGGGCGTTGAGCCCGGTGCCGACGGCGGTCCCGCCGAGGGCGATCTCGTGGAGCCCGGGAAGGACCGCCCGCAGCCGGGCCAGGTCGCCCTCGAGCATCGCGACGTAGCCCGAGAACTCCTGGCCGAGGGTGAGGGGAACGGCGTCCTGGAGGTGGGTCCGGCCGATCTTGACGATCCCCATCCAGGCCCGGGCCTTGGCGTCGAGGGCGTCGCGGAGGGCAGTGACCGAGGGGATCAGCCGCCCCTCGATTTCCGCCGCGACGGCCATGTGGAGCGCCGTGGGGAACGTGTCGTTCGACGACTGGCTCATGTTGACGTGGTCGTTCGGGTGGATCGGTGTCTTGCCGCCGCGGCTCCCCGTCGCGAGCTCGTTGGCCCGGCCGGCGATCACCTCGTTGACGTTCATGTTCGACTGGGTGCCCGATCCGGTCTGCCAGACGCGCAGCGGGAACTCGGCCGCGAGCGTGCCGTCGACCACCTCGCCGGCCGCCCGCACGATCAGGTCCCGCTTGTCGGGCGGCAGCAGCGCCAGGTCGGCGTTCACCTCGGCGGCGGCCCGCTTGAGGATGGCGAAGGCCCGGATGATCGGGACGGGCATGGTATCCCGGCTGATCGCGAAGTGGTAAAGCGAGCGCTGGGTCTGGGCGCCCCAGTAGTGGTCCGCCGGCACCTCGATCGGGCCCATCGAGTCCGACTCGGTCCGGGTCGTGGCGGCGGGAGCATGCGGTTGGGCGGCGGTCATGAACGTCCCTCGCTGGTTGGTGCTCGCGGCCAGCGTACGCCCGCCGGGGTGGGCGCGGCAGGGTGGAGTCGCCCGAAGCGGCAAGCCGTCCGGGATCAGGCGCGCAGGCGCTCGGCGAAGGCCGCCGCTTCGGCGGACAGGCGGGCGAGCTCGTCGTCGGCCAGGGCGAGGTCGGCTGCGGCGGCGTTCTCCTCGAGCTGGGCGATCGTCCGGGCGCCGGGGATCGCGATCGTGTTCGGGTGCCGGATGACCCAGGCGAGCGCGACCTGGGCGGGCGTCGCCCCGTGCCGCGCCGCGACCTCGGAGATCGCCGCGACGAGGGGCGCGGCGGCGGCCCGGGCGCCGTTCCGGAGCAGGGGACTGGCCGCCCGCAGCCCGCGCGGACCCTGGGCCGGCTCCGCCCCGTTCCCGTGCCGAGCCGCGAGCAGGCCCTGGCCAAGCGGTGAATAGGCGACGACGAGCCGTCCCTGCCCGGCGGCGTACGGCACCAGGTCGCGAGCCGGGTCGGGACTGACGAGGCTGAACCGCACCTGGTTCGCCATGACCGGGGCCCGAAGCGCGCGCTCGGCGGCACGCCACTGCTCGAGGCCGTAGTTGCTGACCCCGACCCCGCGCACCACCCCGGTCGCGACGAGCGGCCGCAGCGCCTGCATCGTGCGGCGCACCGAGACGAGGGGATTCGGCCAGTGGGCGTAGTAGAGGTCGATCGCGTCGACCCTGAGGCGGCGCCGGCTCCCGGCTGCCTGGCGGGCGAGGATCGGCTCGGCAGGGGCGATCGGCATGAACTTCGTCGCGACCGTGAGGTCGGCCCGATCCACCGGCGGGATCGCGGCGAGGGCGCCGGCGACGATGCGCTCGGAGCGTCCCAGCCCGTACGCCTCGGCCGTGTCGATCATCGTGATCCCGAGCTCGATGGCCCGCCGCACCAGCGCCGGGGCGATCTCCGCCGCGTAGGCCTCGCCGTACCCCCACTCGCGCGACCCGAATTGCCAGGCCCCCAACCCGATCGCCGACGTTCGCAGGCCGTCAACCTCCACGTATCGCATCGGCGCAGGGTACCGCACGCCCGGTCAGCCGGGGTGCGGGGCGTCTGCCGGGCGCGCCGCCGGGCCGGGGACGGGGTGCCGGGCGCGCCGCCGGGCCGGGGACGGGGTGCCGGGCCAGGGACGGGTCCCGGGTCGGCGCCGCGCAGGACCAGTTCGGCCCCGGTTGCCGGGCCGCCGGCCGCGCCGGAACGCCGCAGCCTCAGGCCGGTTCGATCTCCTCGACGGCGCGTCCGAGGTACGTCCCGTAGTCGGGTTGGGTCCGCTGGTAGCTGCCCTCCAGGAGCGGCGACGAGACCATGAAGTCGGCCGAGGCGCGGTTGCAGGCGATCGGGATGTTCCATACGACCGCCAGGCGGAGGAGGGCCTTGACGTCGGGGTCGTGCGGCTGCGGCTCGAGCGGGTCCGAGAAGAAGACCAGGAAGTCGATCTTCCCCTCGGCGATCAAAGCACCCAGCTGCTGGTCGCCCCCGAGTGGGCCGCTCTGGAGCTTCTGGACCGGCAGGGCGAGCTCCCGCTCCAGCAGCGACCCGGTGGTCCCCGTGGCCAACAGCTGGTGGCGGGCGAGGAACGCGATGTTGTAGCGGGCCCATTCGACGAGGTCGAGCTTCTTGTGGTCGTGAGCGACGAGCCCGATCCGGAGCGGCTGCGGCACGTCGGGCGACATGGCGTCACCTCCTGCGGAGGGACCGGCCGGCGGGCGCCGGGGTCCCCTGCCAGCGTAGCGCGCCGCCGCGCCGTCCGGGCCCGCGCCAGGAATTCGGGCCGGCGGCGGCCGATTGCGGCCAAGAGGAGTACACTTGGACCTTCCCGAGGACGGGCGTGTCCGCCGAACGCCATCCACGTGATTCGCCGACGCTTCAGCACCGGAGGCCACCGCCCATGGTTTCTCCCATTCCCCGCCGGCCCGTGGTCGATCCGGGCCCCCGCCACGTGATCGCCGAGTACCGCCACCGCCTCCAGATGGTCACGTGCGAGTGCGGCTGGCAGGGAAGCAGCGCCTCACCCGACACGCGGCCCTCCGAGTGGAGCTCGCACGTTGCCGCACACCGCACCGGGTCGCGCTAGGCAACGCCGCGGGGCCGCCACCGTCCCCCAGCCCTGCGAGCGCCGGATCCGACAGGACCGGCGCTCATTCGATTCCGGGGACCGGTAGGCTGTCCCCAACGTCCCTTCTCGCGCTGGCCCGCCAGCGGACAGGAGCGATCCCGTGAGCTTCACCTACGCAGTCGTCGGCGCCGGACGGCAGGGAACGGCTGCCGCGTACGACATGGCCCGCTTCGGCGACGCCGCCCGCGTCAAGATCGCCGACGTCGACCTCACCGCGGCAGGGCGGGCCGCCGCCCGCGTCAACACCCTCGTGGGCCGCGAGATCGCGCAGCCCTGCGCCGTCGACGCGACCGATCCGGGGGCGCTCCGAACGTTCCTCGACAACGTCGACTCGTTCCTGTCGGCCGTGCCGTACTGGCTGAACCCGGCCATCGCCCGGATCGCGATCGAGGCGCGGGCCAGCATGACCGACCTGGGCGGCAACACGGACCTGGTGCGCCAACAGCTCGCTCTCTCACCCGAAGCCGAGGCGGCGGGCATCGCGATGATCCCCGACTGCGGCCAGGTCCCGGGGATGGGCACGAGCCTCAGCGTCTACGCGATGTCCCTCCTCGACGAGACGGACGAGGTCACGTTCTGGGACGGCGGCAACCCGCTGCACCCGAAGCCGCCCTTCAACTACATCCTCACCTTCAACATCGCCGGGCTCACGAACGAGTATCACGGGGTCGCCCACTTCCTCCGCGACGGGAAGCGGGTCGATGTGCCCACGTTCCTCGAGGAGGACTACGAGATCGTGGACTTCCCGGCGCCGATCGGGCGCATGGAGGCATTCGTCGCGGGCGGCGGCACCTCGACGATGCCGTGGACGTTCGAGGGGAAGCTGCGGACGCTCTGGAACAAGACCCTCCGCTGGCCGGGCCATTTCGCCGCCTGGAAGGCGTACATCGACGCCGGGCTCCTCGAGACCGAGCCGATCGAGGTCGGCGGCGTCCGGGTCGTCCCGCGCGACGTCCTCCACGCGGTGCTGGATCCGAAGCTGCGGGCGAAGCCGGGCGAGCCGGACCTCGTCATCGTGCGCGTGCTGGCGAAAGGCCGGAAGGATGGGCGCGCCGCCGAGGTCGTCGTGGAGCTGATCGACCGCTTCGACGAGGCGACCGGCTTCACCGCGATGGAGCGGACGACCGGCTGGGACGGCTCGATCAAGGCGATCCTCAATGCCCGGGGCGTGACGCCGCGCGGGGCGCACCCGGCCGAGGTCGCGGTGCCGGGTCCGCTCTACGCGGAGGAGCTGCGCCGCCGCGGTTTCAGCCTGACGGAGACCTGGAGCGCGAACGCGGGCTGAGCACCCTCGCCGGCCGCCAGCTGCGCAGGCGGGCCGGCGCGTGCACGACGGCGTAGTAGGCGACGTACGCGTAGGCCACTCCGGCGACCGCGTCGATCACCCAGTGATCGCCCGTGTACACGACCGAGATGGCGACGAGGGCCGTGCAGGCCAACGCCAGCCACCCGACGCGACCGAACGCGCGCCGGAGCACGAGGAACGCCAGGAACGGGTAGGCCACGTGGAGCGAGGGGAAGGCGGCCACGGCGTTCGGATTGACGCTGCCGAAGGCGAGTGAGTAGAGGTACCGGCCGTCGAAGCCGAGGGCGCTCGCGAGCGTCTCGAAGGCGCCGGGCTTCAGGTAGGCGACCAGCGGCCGGCCGTCCGGGCCGTCGAGCAGGCCGTGACTGGCGACGTACCAGGGAGGTGCCGCCGGCAGGAGGAGGTAGGTGACGAACCCGGCCAGGCTCAGGATGATCAGGGCTGCCACGAAGTCGTAGTACATCGGCCGGCGCCAGAGCCAGAGCACGAAGCCGGTCGCCAGCGGCAGCGCGAAGTGGAGCATGTAGACGACGGTCGCGGCGATCGCGAGCCTGTCGAGCCCGGCCGCGGGGCGCAGGGCGTCCTGCAGGACCTGGGTCGGGAGGACGCCGAAGGCGATGAGCCGGTCGGCCGTGGCCAGGTCCGCGGCGTGCAGGGGGAACCCCGCGTCGTCCGCCACGCCGCGCATCAGCTCGTAGGCGAGCAGGAGCACGACGAACGGGATCCAGTCGCGCAGGAAGAGCCGGCCGCGCCCCAGGAGCACCGCCGCCAGCCCGAAGGCGACGGCCAGGACGTCGGGGGTGAGGGCGACGCCGCCGACAACCATGAGCACGACGACGAACGCAGCGTAGGCGACGACGCCGGCCACGAGCAGGTGCTCGTTGCGTCGGACCAGCGCGGCGTGGGCTTGGTCGAATGACGACGTGACCGGGTTCTCCGAGCGTCCCGTCCCTTTTTCCGCACCGAGTCTACCGCGACGCCCGACCGCGGGTGCGTCGGCGCTCGTCCCGTCGGCACGCTCACCAGTCGGCACGCCCGCGAGTCGGCACGCCCACGAGATGGACGGGTGTGACGTGACGTGCGGGCGGACAATGCAGCCCTGAGCACGTTCGGGGGTTTGAAAGCCACATGCGTGGACAGGCCGGCGTGACCGGGGGCGCGGACGAGTCGCTTGTGCAGCGGCAGATCGCCGGCGTCATGCGTGGCCTGATTCGGGCGACGCTGTTGCCGGCGTTCCGCGCAGGGCGCCCCATCGGGGAGCAGCGACGCCTGCTCGGGCGGCTGAGTCGGCTGATGATGGCCCCGCGCGGGGTCGAGTACCGGACAACCGTGTGCGGCGGCGTTCCCGGCGTGTCCGTCACGGTGCGCGGTGCTCCGCCGGCCCGCCGCGCGATTCTGTACCTGCACGGCGGCGGGTATTGCCTCGGCTCGCCCGCGACGCACCGGATCATCGCCGGGCATCTCGCCCAGACGTGCGCCGCGCGTGTGTTCGCGGCCGACTATCGGCTCGCGCCCGAGAACCCGTTCCCGGCCGCGGTCGAGGACGCGGTCGCCGCGTACCGTGGGCTGCTCGCCGAGGGCTTCGCGCCGGGCGCAATGGTGACCGCGGGCGATTCCGCCGGCGGCGGGCTGGCGGTCGCGACGGCCGTCCGCCTGCGCCAGCTCGGCCTGTCTCAGCCGGCGGCACTGGTGCTCTTCTCGCCCTGGGTGGACCTCACCCTCGACGAGCTCGGACCGCCACCCCGCGGGGAGATCCTGATCACGAAGTCGTGGCTCGAAGGGTGCGCGCGCTTCTACCTTGCAGGGCACCCGGCGGCGGACCCGCTGGCCTCGCCGATCAGGGCGGACCTGCACCGCATGCCGCCCACGCTCATCCAGGTGGGCACCGACGAGCTGCTGCTCACCGATTCGCGCCGGCTGCACGCTGCGCTCACGGCCGCGGGCGTCGAGGCGATGCTCCAGGAATTCCCGCGCCGCTGGCACGTCTTCCAGCAGAACGCGGGGCTGCTTGCGGACGCGAACCGCGCGCTAGCCGCCGCGGGCGAGTTCGTCCGTGCGCAAGCGGCCGTCGAGAACCTGCGCCGCCTGGGCGATCCGCCCGCTGGGCGGGTTGCCTGCCGGGCGCCCGAGAGCGATTCATGAGCACCCTGCTCGTCCGCGACGCCGACGTCCTGGTCACCCATGACGCGGCGCGCCGGGAGATCGCCGGCGGCGGTTTCCATGCGCGGGACGGGATCATCACGCAGGTCGGTCCGACCGCGGAGCTGCCCGTCGAAGCGGACGAGGTCCTCGACCTGCGGGGGCACGTCGTCCTGCCCGGCCTGGTCAACACCCACCATCACCTGTACCAGACCCTGACCCGCGCGGTCCCGGCTGCCCAGAACGCGGACCTCTTCCATTGGCTCACGTCGCTGTACCCGGTGTGGGCGCGCCTGACCCCAGAAGCCGTTCGCGTGTCGACGATCGTCGGTCTCGCCGAGCTCGCCCTGTCGGGCTGCACCACCAGCTCGGACCACCTCTACCTCTACCCGAACGGCTGCCGCCTCGATGACGCGATCGAGGCCGCCGCGGAGATGGGGCTGCGCTTCCATCCCACGCGCGGAAGCATGTCGCTCGGCGAGTCGCGCGGCGGCCTGCCCCCCGATCGGTGCGTCGAGGACGAAGCGTTCATCCTTCGCGACTCGCAACGATTGGTCGAGCGCTACCACGACCCATCGCGCGGGGCAATGCTGCGGATCGCCCTGGCGCCCTGCTCGCCCTTCTCGGTGACCCGCGACCTCATGCGCGAGACGGCGACACTCGCGCGTTCGCTTGGCGTCCTGCTCCATACGCACCTTGCCGAGACGCTGGACGAGGAGCGCTTCTGCCTCGAGACCGTCGGATACAAGCCGGTCGCCTACATGGAGACGCTCGGCTGGCTGGGCCCCGACACGTGGTTCGCGCACTCGGTCCACGTCGACGACGCCGAGATCGAGGCGTACGCTCGCTCCGGTTCGGGCGTCGCGCACTGCCCGACCAGCAACATGCGCCTCGCGTCGGGGATCGCGCCACTCCAGCGGATGATCGCAGCCGGCGTCCGCGTCGGGCTCGGCGTCGACGGCTCGGCCAGCAATGACGGCTCGAACATGCTTGCCGAGACGCGCCAGGCGCTCCTGCTCGCGCGCCTCGGCCTGGCCGAACGGCAGCGCCGTGACCCGGCCGTGCTCGAGGGCGGGGCGGTCCAATTGCGGGCGCGCGAGGCGCTCGAGATCGCCACGCTCGGTGGGGCTGCGGTTCTCGGGCGCGATGACATCGGAGCGCTGGCGCAGGGCATGTGCGCGGACTTCTTCGCCGTGGACGTGCGGCAGCCCGCCTTTGCGGGCGCCCTGCACGACCCGGTCGCGGCGGTGGTGCTGTGCGCCCCCGCCCCGGCGGCCTTCACGTACGTGCACGGGCGCCCGATCGTCCGCGAGGGCCGGCTCGTCACGCTGGACCTGCCGCGGGTCGCCGAGGACCACAACCGCCTCGCCCGCGCGCTCATCGAGCCGGACTGAACCGGGCCGGGCGGCGACCGCCCGGTCCGGTTCCCCGACCGGCGGCGCCCCGAGCCCCCTCCCACAGAAAGGTCGGGCCGAGCCCGAGCTCGATCGCGTGGCCGGCCCGCGCGCCTCGCCGCGGCCCAGCCGGGAGAGGAGGAGAGTTCCCGCGTGTGCGCAGAGGCCGATGCCAGGAATAGCCATGGAGCCTCGCCGTGACCATCCACCTGGAATCGCGGAGACGGAGACGCCCTAGCGACGCACCCGCCGTGGTGACCGGCACCTCGGGCCTGCCGGTCGCCGAATCAGAGCATCGCCCCAAGTGAAACTCGAGGCAATGCTCTTCCAGGATGCGAAGGGGCCGAACGGCCCGAGCTCGCTGACGCGGTCGGGGCGACGGGACACAGCGACCCTAGCGGCCATCGCGTCGATCCGGGCGCCGTCGTTCGCCGCCAGGCGGCCAGGCAGCCGACCGTCCCACGATCCGGCGCGGACGTTGTGCTACCATGTCGCACATGGAGCGTGTTGGGGTCCGTGAGCTGCGACGTCAGGCGAGTGCAATCCTGCGACGGGTGGCTGCGGGCGAGACCGTGGAGGTCACCGACCGGGGGCGTCCCGTCGCCGTTCTGCTGAGGACGATGCCGAGCGGCCTGGCCCGGTTGGAACGTGAGGGACTGTTGCGTCGGGCGGAGGCCGAGCTCCTGGACCTCGTGCCCGTCCGACTCCCACCAGGCGCCGCAGCGCCGTCGCGGCTCGTGTCGGAGAGACGGTCCGATTGAGCGCCTTCTACCTCGATAGTTCGGCGTTCGTCAAACTCCTCGTCGAGGAGACGGAAACCGCAGCCGTGCGCACGTTCCTGGCCAACCGCGCTGCGCGTCGCGTGTCGTCGGCCCTGCTGCGCACCGAATCCCTGCGCGCGGTCCGCCACCTGGGGCCGGATGCCCTGGCAACGGTCCGGGAGGGCCTGCGGCGCGTCGACCTCATCGGGATCGACGATCGAATCCTGGACGCGGCCGGCATCCTGGAACCGCAGGTGCTCCGCACGCTCGACGCCATCCACCTCGCGACGGCGATGGCCATCGGCGACGATCTCGAGGCGATCGTGACCTACGACGAGCGGATGGCCGATGCGGCGAGGCTCATGGGGCTGTCGACCGCCACGCCGCGCTGATCCGACCAGCTCTCACGAACGTTCCGAGCTGCGTTCACCGAGCGTCGGAGATCGCGTAGATTCGCCTGTGCTCAGTAGATTCGCCCGTGCTCACCTGATCCCAGGCCAGCACGGTTGTCCACGTCAGTCCCCGACCGACGACGTGGCGAGGCGAGGCGACGGCAACGCATAGTTGGTATGCCGCTCAGCTGCCCCCCGGCGTGATCGCGCCGATCGCCAGGAACCCGAAGATGAGCAGGTCCTGCACGAAGTGGATGAACCACGCCCAGGTGAGGCCGCGTGTCTCCAGCATGGACCTCGCCAGGATCCAGCCCAGGAACCAGGCCAGCATCACCCCGATGACGCCGTAGGGGATGCCGTAGAAATGGGCGATCCCGAAGTAGGCCGCCGCCATACGCAGCGCCTGTCGCGAGCCCACGGGCTCCACCAGCACCGACAGGATCGAGGCCTTGTACGTCACCTCCTCGTTGAAGGCATTCAGGGCCGCCGCCAGCAGGATGGCGGGCAGGAACGGCAGGGCCCGGATGATGATGTCGACCGAGGGTTGCCCGGAGATGACCAGGAACGCCAGCGTGCCCAGGCTGATGAAGACCGTGAGATCGCGTCCGAGCGTGTTCCACCTGTCGCCCGGCTTCACGCGCAGCCAGCGAATGGGCTCGGCCGGGGCGGACAGATCGCCCTTCGCGAGGTAGAAGGCCCGACGATCCCGCTTCACGACGAACAGCAGGCCGATGACCGCCAGCGTCACGAGCAGGTTCAGCAGCACCTCGGCCGGCATGTAGACCCCGAACGACGGATCGTTCAGCCAGGTCCGGAAGATGGGCAGGCGGCCCACCTGCGTGAACACGAACCATTGCGCCCCCAGCAGGACGAGGAAGAGCAGCAGGAGGGGACGCAGTGCCCGCAACGACGTCCAGATCAGGGTCAACCCCAGGCCCGCCACGATCACGATGACCGAGCTTCCGGCCCGCAGGTCGGCGGAGACGGTTTGGCCCATGACCTCCTGCGCGATGACGGTGGGCACCAGGGACAACGCCAGGACAATCGTCCAGGCCGCCAGGACGATGCTCATCCGGGGTTGAGCCGTGCTCATCGTCGGATCCTTTCCGTCTGCCACGTGGGCTGCGGTCGCCCGAGGCCGGAGTCCGTGCGCGAGCCGGC
>Ga0315278_10002760_pt1 | contig 15667 bp, 10 predicted proteins | sample YL17G06_0_MG_FD_203880 | JGI IMG/M metagenome (GOLD analysis project Ga0315278, IMG submission 203880) | Sediment microbial communities from Yellowstone Lake, YNP, Wyoming, USA - YL17G06_0 | ecosystem: Environmental > Aquatic > Freshwater > Lake > Sediment | place: USA: Wyoming | collected... | reverse complement strand
GGCGAGGCGCGCGAGCGCTTCGCGGGGGGTGAGGCCGTCCACGTCGATCGCCTTCAGGGCGGCGGCGAGCGGCCCCTCGGTGGCGGGGAAGAGCGCCAGTTGGTCGCGGCGCGCGGGGGCCGCCACACGATGGCCGGCCTCCAGCGTCCCGAGGACCTCGCGGGCGCGGCCGACGACCGCATCCGGCAGGCCGGCGAGCCGCGCCACGTGGATGCCGTAGGACCGGTCGGCGCCGCCGGGTCGCAGGCGGTGCAGGAAGACCACCTCGTCGCCCGATTCGTGGACCGCCACGTTCATGTTGACCACGCGCGGGAAGCGCTCCTCGAGCTGCGTCAGTTCGTGATAGTGCGTCGCGAAGATCGTCTTGCAGCCCACCTGCTCGTGCAGGTACTCCGCCACGGCCCAGGCGATCGCGACACCGTCGTACGTCGAGGTGCCGCGGCCGATCTCGTCGAGCAGGACGAGCGAGCATCGGGTGGCGCTGTGCAGGATCGCCGCCGTCTCGCTCATCTCGACCATGAAGGTGCTTTGCCCTCGGGCGAGGTCGTCGCTCGCGCCGACACGGGTGAAGAGCCGATCGACGATCCCGATCGCGGCGGCGTCCGCGGCGACGAAGCTCCCGGCCTGGGCCATCAGCACCGCGAGCCCCACCTGGCGCAGGACCGTACTCTTCCCGGCCATGTTGGGGCCGGTGACGATCATGATCTGCCGCGTCGCGTCGAGGCGCACGTCGTTGGGGATGAACGCCTCGCGCGGCATCATCCGCTCGACCACGGGATGGCGGCACGCGGCGAGATCGAGCGTGAAGTCGACGGCGAGGAACGGCCGGACGTAGCGCTCCTTTGCAGCGGCGTCGGCGAACGACGCGAGGACGTCCGCGGCCGCGACGCGGGCCGCGGACTCCTGGATGCGCGTGATGCGCGTGCCCGCCTCGTCGCGCAGCGACGCGAAGAGCTGCTCCTCGCGCCGCGCGATCTCCTCTTCGGCGCCGAGCACCTTCGCTTCGTAACCCTTGAGCTCGGGGGTGACGTAGCGCTCGGCCCCGGTCAGCGTCTGGCGGCGCTCGTAGTCGGCGGGGACCGCGGCGGCGTTCGCTTTGGTGATCTCGATGTAGTACCCGAAGACCCGGTTGTAGCCCACCTTGAGCGAGGCGATACCCGTGCGCGCACGCTCCCGCGCCTGGAGGTTCGCGATGAACTCGCGGCCGCCGTCGCGCAGGACCCGCAAGCCGTCCAGTTCGGCGTCGAACCCGGAGCGCACGGTGTCGCTGTCGCCCAGCGCCGCCGGCGGGCGGTCCGCGAGGCCCGCGGTCAGGACCGCACCAAGGTCGCCCAGCGCGTCGAACCCCTCGTCGAGGCCGTAGAGGCCGCGGAGGGCGTCGCGCACCGCCGGCAGGCGGGCGATCGAATCGCGCAGGGCGCCGAGGTCGCGCGGGTTCGCGCGCCGTGCCGCCGCCCGTGCGCCGAGACGCTCGAGGTCGCGCACGCCGTCGAGCGCCGAGGTCAGCCGCCGCCGCCGCCCTTCGTCGCCGGCCAAGAGGGCCACGGCGTCGTGGCGCCGACCGATCGCCGCGAGATCGGCCAGTGGATGCAGGAGCCACTGTCGCAGGAGCCGCGCGCCCATCGGTGTCACGGTGCGGTCGAGCACACCGAGGAGCGTGGCGCTCTCCCCCTCGGGGCGCAGCGGGTCCACGACCTCGAGGTTCCGCCGCGTCATCGCGTCGAGATAGAGGATCCCCTCACCGCGCCGGGCGACCGGGCGGCGCAAGTGCGGAAGGCCACCCGGTTGCAGCTCGGCGAGGTAGCGCAGGAGTGCGCCGGCCGCGCCGACCGCCAGCGCGTCCTCCGCTTCGAGGCCGAGTCCTTCCAGCGACGCGACCTTGAAGTGTCGCGTCAGCTCGTCCGCGGCCAGGGCCGGATCGAACTCCCAGGCTTCGCGCCGCGTGAGCAGGGCAGGGCTAGCGGACGGCGCCGCCCCCTCGGCCACCACGATCTCGCTCGGGCGGTAGCGCGCCAGCGCGGCGTCCACCTCCTCGGTACGCAGACGCTCGACCACGAATTCGCCGGTGGAGAGATCCGCCGCCGCGAGCCCCGCGCGGCCGGCGCCGAGCGCGACGGCGACGAGGAAGGTGTTGCGCCCTTCCTGGAGGAGGTCGTCCGCCATCACGGCGCCGGGGGTGACGACCTCGACGACGGCCCGCTTCACCACCCCCTTCGCCGTCTTCGGGTCTTCGACTTGCTCGCAGATCGCGACGCGGAACCCCTTCTCGACCAGCTTCCTGACGTACTGCGCGGCGGCCTTCACCGGCACACCGGCCAACGGTGTCTCCGCGGCCGCCCCGTTGTTTCGGCTGGTGAGCGTCAGTCCGAGGGCGCGGGCCCCCACCTCGGCGTCCTGTTCGAACATCTCGTAGAAGTCGCCCATCCTGAAGAGCAGGATGGCGTTGCGGTGCCGCGCCTTGATCTCGCGGTACTGCTGCATGAGCGGGGTCGACAGGTCGATCCCGGGGAGCGTCACCGTTCCCTCACGACGAACGGCTCGCCGCCCACGGCGCGCCGCGCGCGCGCGGCCGTGTCCCGCGCCACCGATTCCGAAGCGAAGGGACCGAGCCGCACGCGATGATAGCCGTCGGTGCTGCGGAACACGCGCGCCCGCAGGTCCGCCCCCGCGAGCCGGCGCACGACGCCGTCGGCTTCCTCCGCCTGACGGGCGGCATAGACCTGGACGTACCAGCCGGAGGTCTCGCCGGCGGTCTCCGCCGGCGCAGGAGTGGGCGTCGGCCCGCTCACGCTCGGCGGCATCGGAGTCGGACGTGTGGTGGAGGGCGAGTCGCCCGGCTGGCGAGTCGGCGTGGCGAGCAGCGCTGTGCAGCGGCCGCGGTAGTAGGCGACCTGGTTTCCGAACTCGATGTCCGCCGCCGCTTCCGCGCGCGCCGAGTCGAGCAGCAGACACGCCGTGCTCGGCTCGCCGGCCTGGAAGGCTGCACGCGCAGCCCACAGGGCGGCGCGAGGGCGCAGGTCGCTGCCGGGGTAGTCGCTGCGCAGCCGCTCGGCCAACTCGAAGGCCGAGGACGGGTTCCCGGCCGCGAGCGCGATCTGGGAGAGTTCGAGCAGGGCGTCGTCGGCCCAGGGCGAGCCGGGGTATTCGAGGGCCACGCGTCGGAGGTCGCGCTCGGCGCTGTCTCCCGAGCCGGAGAGCCGGGCACGCCAGTAGAGCGCCTCGACCCACGGGCCGTCGCCGGGGCGGGCGCGGCGCAGCTCGCGCTCGACGAGCGTACGGGCGGAATCACCGCGCCCCTCTGCGGCGAGCGTGACGGCGGCGCGGACGGCCGGATTCTCCTGGGCGGGCAGCTGTCCCGCCGCGAGCAGCGCCAGCGCCGTCACGGCCGCCGCCGTGTGGCCGGGTGTTCGCATCAGCGCGTCCGCCTCACGTCGCCGGGGTCGGCGCTCCGGCGATGGCCAGCAGTGCGTCGCTCACGATCTCGACATCGCCGCCGAGCGAGGTCCCCTTGAGGCGACGGTCGGCCTTGAGGAGGAGCGCCAGCGCCGCGTCGAGGTCCGCGAGGGTCCAGCGCGCCGCGTCCGCTACCCAGCGATCGGCCTCCTCACGCCAGTTGCGCAGGTTTGCTGGCCGGGCGGCCTGCATCGCGGCGAAGAGCTCGCGGCCCGCCACGACGAGGCCGCTGCCACGATCGAGCAGCGCCCGGGCGAGGGCGACGCCCTCCAGCGCCGTGGCAAGACTCGAGACCAGGCGCACGCCGGAGTTGCCCGGGCCCTCGAGGAGGCGGCGGACCATCCCCACCGCCGCATCGAAGCGGCGCGCCGTGACAGCGTCCACGAAGTCAGGCACGGTCTCGCCGTGACGCACGCCGACGAGGTCCTCGATATCACTTGCCGTGGCGTCGCGTTCGCCCACAGCGCCGCGCAGCTTGGCCAGCTCGGCCGCGATCTGGGCGAGATCGTCGCCGACCGCCTCATGCAGCAGCCGGGCCCCCTCGTCGTCCAGCGTCACGCCTTCGCCCTCGGCCCGGTGGCGGATCCACTTCTCCAGCCGCTCGGGACGCAGCGGGGCGAACTCCACCGCGGTTGCCGCCCGCACCAGCTCCGGGTCGGCCTTCTCGTCGCCGCCCTGGACCAGCACCAGCAGCGTCTCGGGGCTCGGGTGCGTCAGATAGCCGAGGATGGCCGCGCGCAGCGCCTGGGAGCGCGGCCGGCGCTGCTGGAGGGCCTCGGCATCGGTGAGGATCACGACACGACGCGCCGCCATCATCGGCGGTGTCAGGGCCAGGGTGTGGAACTCGTCGGCGGTCACCTCGGCCGTCCGGCGGCGGTCGAGATTGAAGTCCCGCGTCCCCGCGTCCACCGCCAGCGCGAGGAGGTCCCGGACGGCGTCGTCCTTGAGGAGTTCCTCGGTGCCGTGGAAGTAGTACGCGGGCGCGATCGAGCCCTTCTTCATGGCCCGGCGGAACGCGTCGAAATCCTGGGGGGGCATCGGGCGCAACTTAGCCCTGAAGCGCGGGCGGCAACAGCCTGACGGGCGGGTCCTACGGCTCCATCCAGTCTACCGTGACTTCGAACTGCGCAGGGGTACTCGCCGGTCGGCTGGTACGGGAGACGGGGATGATCGGGAAGGGCCCGGGGTAGTCCAGCGAGGTGTCGCCGGCGAAGCGGACAACGAAGGGGTTCACGCCGCGGCTGCCGGCCGTCGGACCGGCGACGCCGATGGGCGCCGCCGGCCAGGAATCCACCAGCGTCCATCCCGTAGCCGCGATCACCACGACGACCATCACCGCACCCGCGAGCGCCACCCACTGGCGCGCATTTTCGGCCGCCAGGACCGGCTCCGCGCCTGCCAGCCGGGCGCCGAGCCGGGCGGCGAAGTCCGCCGACGGGGTCAGTCGTGGCTGTCGGCGGAGCAAGGCGCAACCGGCGCGGTAGGCGGCATGATGCCGCCGGCAGGGCTCACACTCGGCGAGGTGTCGATGACAATCGATCTCGGTCAGCTCGTCGAGCTGTCCGTCCGCGAAGTCGGAGTAGAGGGTTCGGAACTGGCCGCAGTCCATACGGTGTCGTGTCAGACTACCTATGTACCGCGGAGAGGGGAAGGGGTTCCGGCGGCCGCTCGGAGGCGCGCCGCCGGAACCAGAGGAAGGTCAGTCGAGGTGCGGGGCGATCACCGCGGCAAAACTATTCCGGGCGCGGTTCAGCCGGCTCTTCACCGTTCCCAGGTTGCAGCTGGTGATCTCCGCGATCTCCTCATAGCTCTTGCCTTCGAGCTCGCGCAGGACGAAGACCGCGCGATGGTGCTCCGGCAGCTGGGCCACCGCCCACTCCACGAGTTCGCGCAGGTGCCGCTTCCGAAAGAGGTCGTCGGGACGGGCGCTGGTGTCCTCGAACTGGAGCGGCCGGGCATCCGGCTCCCAGCCCTTCCGGATGGACTGGAAGAGCACGAGCGGGTTCCGGCTGCGGTTGCGCAGTTCGTTCTTCGCCAAGTTCGAGGCGATCGTGTAGGCCCAGGTCGAGAACTTCCGGTGCTGATCGAAACGGTGCAGATGGCGGTGGATGCGGACGAACGCCTCCTGCACGAGGTCCTCCGCCCGCTCCCGGTCGCCAATAGTGCGATAGATGAAGTTCAGCAGCCGGGTCTGGTACCGCAGGACCAGCTCGGTAAAGGCCCGAGGCTCCCCGCCCAGGAACGACTGGACCACACTCGCGTCATCCAGCTCCGCGAAGGGGTTCTGCACGGGCGCCACGGGGGCGCGCTGACGTTCCCTGACCAACGGGCTCATGAGACTCCCAACGGGTGTGGGTGTTGCCCGGTTCCAAGAGCAGGAGACGTACCACGCCCACGTGCCACATCGGCGTGCATGGCAAGTCATTGTGTGGCAATCTCTTATGGTGTTGCGCGGAGGTGGGGCGATTCCCGGAGTGAAGTGGCAGCGTCCTCGGTGGGCTACACTCGGGACCGGAAGGCGGCGAAAAAGAGGACAGCAACGATCGACTTGCCGTCCACCATCTCGCCGTCGCGGATCATCCCCAGGACCCGGCTGAGCGGCAGTGGTACGGCTTCCATGAACTCGTCCGGTTCCCGGCGGTGCGGGGTCGGTGTCAAACCGTGCGCAGCGAAGAGGTGGATGCGTTCGTCGATGAACCCGGGGGTGGTGAAGATCGTGGTGAGTCGTTCGAGCCGCTCCGCTTTTGCGCCCGCCTCCTCCTCCAGCTCGCGATGGGCGCAGGTCTCGGGGGACTCACCCGGGTCGAGCCGGCCGGCGGGAACCTCCCAGACGGGTCCGCCGGCCGCATAGCGGTACTGCCGGATCAGCAGGATCTGCGGGTCCGCGGTGTCGGATCCGGCCAACACGGGGACCACCGCCGCCGCTCCCGGATGGCGGATCATCTCCATCTCGCCGATGGAGCCATCCGGGAAGCGGACGGTGTCGATATCCAACTGCACGATGCGCCCCGAGTAGACGCGCCGCGAGGCGACCTGCCCGGGGTGATCGGTCATCGGATCTCCTGTCCCCACAGGTCGCGCAGCGAGATCGGTCCCTCATCGAGGGCGCGGATACCGGCTTCGATCGCGCTGCGGTCGCCGACCACGACGATGGCGAACTCATCGGGGCGGATGTGGCGCCGCGCAACGCGTTGGACATCGGCGGCAGTGACGGCGTTGATGCGCTGCGCGTAGGTGGTGTACCACGAGAGCGGCAGATCATTCTGCCACAGCTCGCCCAGGCGTTCTGCGGTGCCCTGCGTGGTCTCGAAGTCACCGGGGAGGCCGAGGGTGAGGTAGGCCTTCGCCTTGGCGAGTTCCTCGCCCGGGACGATCGAATCCCGGATGCGTCGCAACTCGCGGAAGAACTCGATCAGCGAGCTGTCGGTCTTGGCCGTGACGACCGATGCCTGGGCGGTGAACGGCCCGGGCAACCGGCGCGCGGCGAACGCGGAGCTGGCGCCGTAGGTGAAGCCGTGCGTCTCGCGCAGGTTTTGATTGAGCCGCGACGTGAAGCTCCCGCCCAGGATCGTGTTCAGCACCTGGATGGTGTAGTAGTCGGGGTTGTCGCGGGTGATGCCGACGTGGCCGATGCGGATCACTGACTGCGCCGCGCCGGGCTTGTCGACCACGTAGAAGGCGCGCGGCGCGGCGGCCGGAGCGGCGGCGGCCGGCGCGGCAGGTACCTCACCGCGGGCCCAGGCGCCGAAGCGCTCGGTCACGAGGGTGCGCGCCTCGGCCAGTGTGATGTCGCCGACGAAGAGGATGCGCGCGTTGTTCGGCCGGAAGTGGGTGCCATAGAACTGCCGGACCGCTTCGCGCGTGAGGGCGCCGGTCGAAGCCTCGGTGCCGTTCTGCGGCCACGCATACGGGTGGTCGGCGCCGAAGACGATGGCGTTCCAGGCGAGCGACGCCTGGGCGTTGGGGTTGTCCCGCAGCCGCAGGATGGCGGTACGGCGCAGATCGCGCTGGCGCGTCACCTCGGAGTCCGCGAAGGTCGGACGCAGCACGACGTCGGCCATCAGGTCGAGTCCCTGCGCGAGGCGTTGCTTCGGGATGTGGAGGTTGATGCTGGCCCACTCATACCCGGCGCCGGTGCCGAACTGGGCGCCCAGGAAGGCCGCCTCTTCGGCGATCTCGAGGGCGGAGCGGCTGCCGGCACCCTCGTCGAGCATGCCGGCGGTGAAGGTGGCGAGCCCCGGCATGTCGCGCGGGTCGCGCACCGAACCGGCGCGCACGAAGAAGGAAGCGTCGACGACCGGCACCTCGTGCATCTCCACGACGGCGATCTCTAGGCCGTTGGGGAGCCGCGCGGTCCGGGTTCGCGGCACAACAAGGGCCGGCGGAGGTGGCAGCACGGGAGGGCGGGTGCGATCGGGCTGCTGGGCCGCCAGGGCGGCTGGCAGGATGGCGAGCGTCGCCGCGACGAGCGAGCGGCGCAGGGTGTTCGCGGTCATGGCTGCGCCCCCGGCGTGACGGCGAGTGTCGGTTGCCCCTGCGGTACGACGCTCAGGACGACCCGATGGGCATCGACCAGGTACTGCCGCGCCACGCGCTGCACATCCGCGGGCGTCACGCGGCGATAACGGGCCAGGTCGCGCTCGAATCCGTCCGGCTCCCCGAACGCGTCCTGGTATTGGGCAAGGCGCGCCGCCTTGCCTCCGACGCGCTCCATGTTGCCGAGGAATCCGGCCTCGAACCCGTTGATGGCGCGCTGAACCTCGCGCTCCGTCGGGCCCTGCTCGGCAACGCGGCGGATCTCCTCATCCAGGATCCTCTGCAGTTCGTTGAGGTCATGCCCGGGACGCGCGGTCGCGAAGACCATGAACTTCCCGTCCCAGCGCCCGGACTCCTGGTACGCCGTGACCTCGGCGGTGTTCTGCAGCTCGTACACCATGCGCCGGTCGAACCTGGAGTAGCGGCCGCCCGACAGCACGTCGGCGAGGACGGCGAGCGCCGCGTCGTCATCGGCGTAGGCGCGGACCGTATGCCAGGCGTTGTAGACCCGCGGCAGCTGGACACGGTCTTCGAGGGTCTGGTACGCGTCACGCTCGAGCCGCACCGCCGGGACCTGCGGGCCGGCGGGATCGGGCCCTCTCGGGACATCGCCGAACCAGCGCTCGACGAGGGTCCGCGCCTGCGCCGTCCCGACGGCGCCTGCGACGACGAGGATCGCGTTGTTCGGCGTGTAGTACATGCGGAAGAAGTCGCGCACGTCGTCCACGCTGGCCGCCTGCAGGTCGGCCAGAGAACCAATGACGGGCCAGTTGTAGGGGTGTGCGGCAGGATAGAGGTGGCTGAGAATGTTCTCGTCGGCGAGGCCGTAGGGCTGGTTGTCCACGCGCTGGCGGCGCTCGTTCTGCACCACGCCCCGCTGGATGTCCACTTTCTCGGCTGTCATCTCGGGCAGCAGGAAGCCCAGACGGTCGGCATCGAGATAGAGCATGAGTTCGAGAGCGCTGACTGGCCCGTTCTCGAAGTAGTTGGTGTAGTCCTCGCTCGTCCAGGCGTTGTTGTCTGCGCCCGCGGCCTCGAGGAAGCGATCGAAATCGCCGTTTGCCACGTGCTGCGAGCCCATGAACATGATGTGCTCGAAGAGATGGGCGAAGCCGGTGCGTCCCGGTCGCTCGTTGGCCGAGCCGACGCGATAGAGCGTGTTCACCGTCACGACGGGTACCGAGCGGTCCTCGTGCACGATCACCGTCAGGCCATTCGCCAGCGTGAAGCGCTCGTGTGGGACGCGCAGCTGGGCCGCGGCGGGGGAAGGTGCCGCGGCCAACGCGGCGGCGGCCACGAGCGCGAGCAGGGCTTCGCGCCCGCCGGCACGTCTGCTAAGGAGATGCGTCATGGAGACCTCGTGAGGATGAACGCGACCGGCCATTTCACCGATTCGGCAAGGAGGTAGCCCAGTTCGCGCCGCCGATTCGCGCGGATGGGGCTGCCGGGCGCCGGCGAGCCGAGGGGCACGAGGCCCAGGCGCCGGGCGATGACCGACAGACGCAGCATGTGGAACCCGTCGCTGACCAGGATGACCCGCGGGTGCGACCCCGGCACATGGGCGACGGCTGCGCGAAGCGACGGCTCAGACGCGCGCCCCGTGGCTTCGGCGACGAGCGCGCTGTCGGGGAGTCCCGCCTCGCGCAGGTAGCGCCGGCCGACCGCCGCCTCACTGGTGGTGTCCCCCGCGCCCACGCCGCCGGTCAGGATGACGAGCGGTGCGAGGCCGCGGCGCCAGAGGACGGCCGCGTGGTCGAGCCGCGCTCGCAGGACCGGCGACGGTCTCCCGTCGTACTGGGCGGCACCAAGGACGATGATCGCCCGCGCGGGGGCGGCATCATCGCGGCGGGCGGCGCGGAGGACCAGCACCAGCGAGGAGGCCCAGGCCACCGCGGCCGCTGACACGATCGCGGCGAGGACGCGGCGCATCCTGCAAGCTACGGCGGCGTCAGAGGTTGAGCCAGTAGTTGAACTTCACCGCGAAGGCGTTGGTCGAACGGCCCGTGCACAGCCGGCCGATGTCCTGGAACGGCTGGAACTGGGGCCGATTCTCGAAGAATCCGCAGTTGGTCGACCAGACCAGAAAGAGCGTGGAGCCGGGGTGGTACTCCCAGCGCAGTACGGCATTGCCACGCAGGGAACGCACGGTGTAGTCGGGGTTGCCGAAGGTGACGACGGGCCGCGGACCGGCGCCGTCCGGGTCGGCGTCGTAGTAGGCGGGCGTCGGGGCGCCGGGGGTCCCGCACGTCACCGACGCCCCGGTATCGTCGAAGCAGAACGGGGTCAGGCTCGACCCGGGTTCCGTCCCGTAGACCAGGTACTCATAGACGCCGGGCCGTCGCAGCTCCTTGAAGTTCTGGTAGCTCCCCGTCGACACGAACGGTTGGACGAAGATCTGCAGCGACAGCGCAGGCGAGAAGGTGACGTCCAGTCGCGTGGTGAGGTCGAGATCGCGTTGCGCGATCTCGCCGAAGACGTACCGCCGGTCGTAGGTGGCGGGCGCGGTCGAGTCGTCCGTGGCCCGGACGTACTGCTGCATGGTGCGGCCGGTGCTGATGGACGGGCCGAATTGGAGGCGGATCGCCGGCGTGGGCCGGATCGACAGCGTGGCGAAGAGGCCCACGTAGTTGGCGCCGATCGCATTGCCGAAGTAATTCGCGCCGAGGAAGATGTCCCAGGGCTTGCGGGAATCGGTGTTGATGCCGAGGAAGCCGCTGGCACCAGGCGCGCTGTAGCCAAGAGGCCCGCCGCGGGTCAGGTTGTCGGACCGGGCAGGGGGGTTGGCCCCGATCTCCGCGTTCACGCTCCAGTAGTTCAGGAATTGCCCCCAGGTCCACATGCCGACGAAGGTGTTGGTCCGGACGCCGCCGAAGTTCCAGGCACCCGACAGGTCCCAGCCAAGGTTCGCCTGGCGGAATGTTTTTCCGGGCCGTGTCCAGCGGCGGACGAGGCTCGCACCCGCGTTGGCATAGTCGGCGCGGCCCTGGAAGCCCAGGTCGTTGATCTCGAAGCCCGGGGTCGAGAACGACCCCCGCGTGGTCCAGGTCCAGTCGCCGCGGATGCGGCCGAAGCCGAGGGTGCCCGCGGCGCCGCCGAGGCTGGTGCGCGCCGGGTCGTACTCGACGTGTGTGGCGTCGGGGCGCTGGTAGTAGCGCGCCGAAGCGCGCTGGGCACGCTGGATGGCGAGGGTGTCGCCCGCGATCCAGGCGTAGGCGAGCGATCCCGAGAGTGACCAGGTGTTGCGGCCGAAACGATGCGTGAAGTCCGCGCCCGTGGCGTACGCGGTGCTCCGCAGGAAGCGCAGGTCCGTATCCCGCAGGTCGCGGTTGATCGCGGTCGCGATCAGCCCCACCTGGCTGGCGCCGCCCCGCATGTCGCGCCGGGCGCGCATCACCAGGGAGTTCGTCGCGGGCTCCACTTCGTCCCTGACGGTCGTGCCGGTGGCGGAATCGTAGACGCTCGCGTACTCCCTGGCCGTCACGGCCTCGAGGATCCCGAGGGTCCACGGCCCCGACCGGCCGGTGAGCTTCCCGGCGCCGATGATCGTGGAGTTCTCTGGGATGTCATAGAAGTCCCCGGACGAAGTGGGGAACCCCTGCGGCGCGCGCCCGATCCGTCGCGAGTAGAACAGCTGGGCCCCGCCGAAACGGAAGAGATCGGCGCCCTCCACGAAGAAGGGGCGGCGCTCCTGCAGGAACTGCTCGAAGGCCGACAGGTTCACGAACGCCGGGTCTTGCTCCACCTGACCGAAGTCGGGGTTGATGGTCGCGTCGAGGGTGAGGCTGGAGGTGACGCCGTACTTGAGGTCGAGCCCGGCGGTGCCGGTGTGCCGGGTTCCGTCGTTGAACGGGTCGCCCGCGCGGGCCGGGGTCGCCTCGTAGCGCCCGGTCGCGTAGGGCAGGGCCTCGAGCCGTCGGGGCTGCGGGAGGCCGGAGAGCCCGAGGAGGTGCCCGAAGTAGCTCGTGTAGCCGCGTTCGGTCCGCGCTTTCCATCCCAGCTCGGCGGTCTCTGCCTTCCGCTGGATCCAGCGGATCACGTTGACACCCCAGACCTGCTCGTCGCCGGTCGAGTAGCGGAGCTGCGAGAAGGGGATGCGCATCTCGGCCGTCCACCCGAGGGAGTCGCGCGTGGCGTGGGCGTCCCAGACCGGATCCCAGGTCTCGTCGCCGAAGTCGTTGTCGCCTTCCGTCAGGACGTCCGATCGCACGCCTGAGGGGTTGACCGAGAAGGCGAAGGCCGACCGGTGGTCGTGGTAGGCGTCGAAGGCGACCTGGATCCGGTCGGAATTCGAGCTGTTATCGCGCCGCGAGAGCTCCGCGCGGACGAGGTTCGGCTCGCGGTCGAACATCCGTGCGCCGACGTAGATCGCGTCGTCATCGTAGACGATGCGGACCTCGGTGCGCTCACTGGCGGGCTGTCCTTCCGCCGGCTCGTTCTGCACCAGGTCGGTGATCGGCTCCACGCCCTGCCATGCGGCGTCGTCGAGGCGGCCATCCATGCGGGGCGGATCCGCCACACGCCGCGCGCGGGCGAGCGGAGGCACGCGTCCGGAGGTGTGGCGGAGGGTACCCGTATCGGATGCGATCGCCGCCGCCGACGGCAGCGGCGCGACGACCCGCGGCGCGGCGGAATCCTGGACCTGGAAGACAGCGGCAGCGAGTAGGGCGATCACGAGCAGTCCGACCCAAGGTTCCTGCCGTCCCCGCAGGGCTGCATCGGCGCTACAGGCTGAACCAGTAGTTGAGCTTCACCACGAACACGTTCTCGGGCATGGTCCGGGCCATCGTGCGCATCGCGTCGCCGGGTTGGAACTGCCCGTTGCTGCCGCCGCTGTCCCGGGTCTGCTGCCACACCAGGAACAGCGTGGACCCGCGGCGGTACTCCCACCGCAGTACGACGTTGGAGCGGAAGGAAAGGAAGTTGAAGTCCGGGTTTGCGATCGTCCAATCCGTCTGCCCGTTGCCGTCGAGGTCGAGCAGGAAGCTACCACTCGAGTCCCGGTTCGAGCCAAGGCTCGCGAGTTCCTCCTGGAAGGTCCGCCCGCGCGGGTCGATGACGTGCTTCACATCGGTGTATGCGCCGGCCGAGTAGTAGGGCTGGGCGAACACCTGGAGCGACAGCGTTGACGTGAAGGTCGCGTTCGCCCGGAGCCCCATCGCGACGGTGGTCTGCTGAAGGCCGCCGAAGAAGTACTCGGTGTTGCCGAGCACCGGGGACGTCTCGAGGTACTGCCAAGTGTCGTGGTTCCAGTCCACCGACGGCTCGAGGGAAAGGTCGAGCTGGCTCGACGGGCGCCACGTCACCGAGGTCGAGACGCCGCCGCCGTGCGCCCCCGACTCGTCCTGGCTGAAGAACCAGCCGTTGGCGAAGAGCTGGAGCGGCTTGCGCTCGTCGCTGAAGAACCCCGCCCACCCGTTGGTGTTCGACGGGATGCGGATCAGCGGGCCGCCGCGCAGCTCATTCGCGAGTCCGCCGAGGTTGCGCTGCACCCCGGCGTACCCGCCCCAGTAGTTGGTGAGGGTGAAGTTGGCGTTCACGTTGCCGCCCAGGCCGCGGCGGTCCCAGCCGTAGTTCCAGACGGAGTGCTGGTTGAAGTTGATCCCCGCACGGCGGAAGATCCGACCCGGGCGCAGCCAGCGGCGATTCAGCCAGGCGTACTGGATGGTACGGTCGGCGTCGCGCATGAAGCCGATGTCATTCACCTCGAAGCCCGGCGAGCGCGTGTCCAAGCCGGTGGACCAGCGCCAATCGCCGTTCTCCTTGCCGACGGTCATCTGCGCTGCGACGCCGGAGAGGGCTGTGCGCGTGGTGTCGTACGTCACGTAGTCCAGGTCGGGCCGCTGGAAGTAGCGCGCCGAGGACTGTTGCGTGAGGGTGATCGCCTCCGCCGAGCCCCGGACGTTGCTGCCCACGGCCCACCCGCGGAACCGATACCGGTCCTGTGAGAAACGGTGATTCCAGTCCACGCCGAGGGAGGCGGCGTCGCGGCGCAGCCAGTCGAGGTTCGACGGCAGGTCGCGGTGCAGGTAGGTGCCGAAGATGCCGAGGACCGTGCGCCCGTTGCGGAGGTCGCGCGCCAGCCGGCCGATGAAGTGCGAGGTCCGCGGCGCGATCGCCTCGCTGCCGACGATGGCGCCGGTCGAATCCGCGACGCGGCCGTGCTCCTCTGCAGTCAGCGCACCGAGGAGGCCGATCGTCCAGCCCGAGGTCGTCTTGCCGCTGAGCTTCGCCGCGCCGAGGATCGACGAGTTCTGCAGGGTCTCGCTGTAGCCGCCGGGGGGCGGCTCGGCATCGCCCGGCGGCCGGCGCCCGACGCGGCGCGAGTAGAACAACTGCTCGTCGGCGCCGTCGCCGTCGCCCAAGGCGATGGGGAACCGGAAGATGTTGACGCCCTCGAGGAAGAAGGGGCGCCGCTCCGGGAAGAAGGTCTCGAAGGCGGACAGGTTCACGACGGCCGGGTCGGCCTCGACCTGGCCGAAGTCCGGGTTGATCGTGGCGTCGAGGGTGAGGTTCGAGCCGATGCCCATCTTCACGTCGGCACCGGCGGTCGCGGCCGCGTCGCGGCCGTCGCGGAACGGGTTGCCCGCTTCGACCAGCGTCCGCTCGGTCCGGCCCACGGAGTACGGCAGGATCTCGAGGCGGCGCGGCGGGCGGATGCCGGCCAGGCCTTCGAGGTCGCCGTAGTGGGACACGTCGCCGGGCTGGTTCTTGGGCAAGAGACGCCACATGGACGTCTCGTTGATACGGTTCACTATCCGGCCGACGTTGAAGCCGAACCGGTCGGTGCCCGCGGTGAAGCGCAGCTGGCTGAACGGGATCCGGTACTCCGCCGTCCAGCCGCCCGGGTCGCGGGACACTGCGACGTCCCAGACAGCGTCCCACGAATCGTCCTCGTCCCCGTCGTTGAAGACGTAGATGTCGCGCTTGACCCCGGCGGGATTCACCCAGAACTGGAAGGCCGTGCGCCGGTCGTGGTAGGAATCCACGGCCACCACGATCCAGTCGGAAGGCGATTCGGCGTCGCGCCGGGTCAGCTGCCCGCGCACGAGGTCCGGGCGGGAGTCGTAGGCGCGCACCGCCACGTACAGCGCGTCGTCGGTGAAGAGTACCCGCACCTCGGTCCGCTCCGTGGCCGGCTGGCCCTCGTTCGGGTCACGCTGGATGAAGTCGCCGAAGGACGGGGCTAGGGCCCACGCGGCCTCATCCAGCCGGCCATCCAGGTGCGGGGCCTCAGGCTGCGCCCGCATCGCCATGGCGGCGGAACGCCCTGTCGCAGGCACGAGCGAATCGCCGCGCACCGCGGCCGCCGCCGAGGCCAACTGGGTAGCGGCGGCCGGAACGGGGCGCCAGGATGCCAGCAGGGTGGCCGCCGTCAACACGGCAACGATGGGTCCGGCCATGGAAAGGCTCCTCGGGTCCAAGCGCTTCTGGAAACGGTCTCCACACCCTACGCCCGCGACGGGGGTCCGGGTTTCAGAGGGTAGACAGCGGGAGCCTGCCGGAAGGTTGGACTAGAGGTCGAAGGCCTGGTGCAGCGCCGGGACGTTCACTTCTGGAACACCGGATGCCTTGAGGAGATCAGCCATCGGTGCGAGCCCGGCCTCACCGTGCACGACCCAGGCCCGCTTGGGGGTCGGTCCCAGGCCGCGGACCCAGGCGGCGAGGTCGTTCTTGTCGC
>Ga0315278_10002759_pt1 | contig 15672 bp, 14 predicted proteins | sample YL17G06_0_MG_FD_203880 | JGI IMG/M metagenome (GOLD analysis project Ga0315278, IMG submission 203880) | Sediment microbial communities from Yellowstone Lake, YNP, Wyoming, USA - YL17G06_0 | ecosystem: Environmental > Aquatic > Freshwater > Lake > Sediment | place: USA: Wyoming | collected... | reverse complement strand
TCGACCGGTGGCGACCATCGCACATCGGTGCCTCCGCGCACCACCATCGAGACGGGTCCTTTCGACATGGCCGCGGGGAGCAGGCAGCATTGGAGGACCAATGAGACGCTCCCCGCCGTGCCGACAGCGAATTCGAACTCCCCTCCGAGGAGCTTCCCGGGTCTGAACACGACCTCCTTCGATCCCTTGTGGGCTCCGTCCGCGGTGCCGTCCGATATCTCGCGTACGGCGTCGATGCAGGTCACGTGCTGCGGGGCCAGCCCCGGGCTCTGCCTCCCGGCCCTGATGTTGAAGATCCTGACATCCTCTCCGAGGACCGCCGACAGCGAGAGCGCCGTCCTGAGCATCTGACCCCCGCCTTCTCCAATGGAGCCGTCGATCTCGATCAATCTGTCCCTGCCTTCCTCATGAGCCTTTTCTTCACGAGCGACCCGACGAAGAACACGACCATCATGACGGCTGCGAGCCCTATGAGCGCCGCGGCCAGGTACAGCAGCCAGGTGGGGGCGCTCTCGTCTCCGCTCAGGACGATTATCACGAGGCCCAGCCCCTCGGCGATGAACGCGCCGAACCCCAGGGCGAACGAGTAGAGGCCCATGGTCGCCCCGTAGCTCTCCTCGCTCGACGAATCCGCCATCATGGCCAGGGCCGCCGGGACGAACGCGCCGGCGCCGAGGCCCATTATGGCCAGGGGCACCATGCCGAGCAGATGGAACTTGATCCCCTCGCTCGTGCTCTCGAACGCGGAGTCGGGGAAGCCGAGGAGGATTATCACGATCCCGAGGATGCTGAAGACGCCATACGCCATCACGGGGACCCTTCCGACGATGTCCGAGACCTTCCCCCAGAACGGCTGGAGCAGGCCGAGGGCCACCCCGGCCGCGGCGAACATCAGCCCTATCGTGGTCCCGGACATATCCTCGCTGAGCATTATCCTCGGGAGGTAGGTTATCGCGAGGCCGAGCACCGTCGCTATGATGAGCCAGATCGGGAACATCAGCCTGATCTCCCTGATCCTGAACACGAGCTTGAGCTCCTGGAAACCCGCTGGCCTGTGCGCCCTGGCCGTCGGCCGCTCCTTCTTGACAAGGAACTGTAGCATCGCGGCTGAGGCCCCGAGCAGGGCAGCGATCATCAGGAACCCCGCCGCCGCACCGATCAGGTCGATCATGAACCCGCCGACGACGGCTCCGAGTATGTACCCGAGGAACGTGGAGTAGTCGAACCACCCCATCTGCCTCCCGCGGTCGTGCGTCTCCGAGTGGTCCGCGATCATCGCAATGGCTGGGGCGACCGTGGCCGCGGCTCCGATCCCGTGTATCCCGTGCATGGCGGCCAGATACCATACGTTGTTGGAGAGCGTGTAGAGCGTCACTATCCCTGCGGCCAGTGCCGTCCCGGCGACGATGATCGTCTTGCGCCCGATCCTGTCGCTCAGCATCCCGAAGTAGTTGGCGGTCAGCATCTCCGCGAGCGGGTAGGGCACCGCTATGATGGCCACGTTCAGGAGGGCCTCGTAGTCCGTCTGATAGGGGACGTAGCTGGCTATGAGCAACAGGAGCGCCCCGAAAGCGGTCCTCAGGAGGAATGTCGAGAGGTAGAGCACCCTGAGATGCCACGGGGTCTTGAGCCCCCTCGGCTTGAAGATGCCGAACATAGCCAACGATGTCAGCTTTTGTCGATACTTAATGGTTATGGATTCCGGGCCCTGGCCTGGTGCCAGGGGGGTCCCTGACAATTCTTTAAATACGGAACGGCCATAATCGTGGCCGGTGCGCCCTTGGCGGTCGAACTGCTCAACGTGTTGGTCCTGATCGCGTCGCTCTTCGTGATACTCCTGAGCTGCGAGGTCTTCACGAACGGCATCGAATGGCTCGGGTTCAGGCTCGGCCTGGCAGAGACCGCGACAGGCAGCATCCTGGCCGCGGTGGGCACCGCCATGCCAGAGACGATCATACCTCTCATTGCGATCTTCCTCGGCGCCAGCGGCGGCGGGGGGGATGAGATCGGCGAGGGCGCGATCCTCGGAGCGCCCTTCATGCTCGGCACGCTTGCGATGTTCATAGGTGGCGTGGCCGTATGGTACGGCGCCAGGAAGGGCAAGAGGAAGCCGACGCTCACACTCCACAAGGACCACGCGGAGCGCGACCTGAAGTACTTCATGGTAGCCTACTCGCTGGCTTTCGTCGCGGGGATGCTCGGGAGCCAGAAGTACTTCGACCACACGATCCTGAACTATGCGCTCGCCGGCGTGCTGCTCATCGCGTACGTGCTGTATGTGAGGCGCACCCTCAAGGACACGTGCGATGCGCAGGAGAGCAACTGCCCGAAGCTGTACCTCTCGCGCGCCTGCAAGATCCCGCCCACCAAGGGCTCGCTCGGCTTCGCCCTCATCATACTCCAGGTCGTAGCCGCCCTGCTGGGCATCATACTCGGTGCGAAGCTGTTCGTCACCGAGGTCGAGGATATCTCGGCCGTGGTCGGCATACCTGTGATGATACTCGCGTTCCTCATCGCCCCGATTGCCACGGAGCTGCCTGAGAAATTCAACAGCGTCATCTGGTACCTGCGTTCGAAGGACACGCTGGCCTTCGGCAACATCACGGGCGCGATGGTCTTCCAGAGCAGCATACCCGTCAGCATAGGCCTGCTGTTCACCCAGTGGTCGCTCGAGCCGATAAACATCGCCAGCATCGTGATAGCGCTGGTCGCGGCCGGATGGATGTACTACAACGTGAGGGTGAAGGGGTGCATGGATTACAAGGTGATGATGACCTCCGGGTCCCTCTACGTGCTGTACATCATCATGCTGGTATTCTTCAGGTAGAATCCAGCCTAGTAGCGGAGCTACTAGGGCCGCGTGAATCTGGCTCCCCGCCGACATCGGGAAGTTATAAGTATTGAAAAAGACGATTTACGCGCGGATGGGATGCAAACAGATTCCAGTTGAGTCAGTGTGCATCATCCCCTAGCGAAGCGGACGTGCACCCAAGATGATATCCGAAGCCGAACTGCTCTTCCAGCTCGGGGCGATAATGCTCCTGGCCTTCATCGCGGCAAGCATAGCCGGGAAGGTCAACCAATCGGTCATGATAGGGTACATCCTGTTGGGCATATTCATCGGGCCGAAGATCAGCGTCAACCTCCTCGGGTACGAGTACCACGGGCTCATCACGGACATGGCCCTCATCGACGTGCTATCGTTCGTCGGCCTGATCATGCTCATGTTCTTCGTGGGCCTGGAGTTCTCCTTCTCGAAGCTGAAGAAGACCCGGACCCCGGCGATCATACTCGCGATCATCGACGTCAGCGTCGGCCTGTTCGTGGGCTTCGTGTTCGCATCGTTCCTTGGCTGGCCGCTGATCGATTCCATATTCCTCGCCGGCGTGGTCGCGATGAGCAGCACCAGCATCGCAATGAAGATCCTGTTCGACCTCAAGCGCATGTCCAGCCCAGAGGTCGAGTTCCTCATCGGCCTGGTAGTGGTCGAGACGTTCATCGCGATGCTCATCCTCTCCGTTGCGAGCGGGATGGTCGTCCGGCCCGACGCCCAGCCGATGGAGTACGGCCAGCTCCTCCTGGGCATGGCCGCGTTCTACGCTTTCTTCATCTGGGTCGCGGTCTTTGCCGTCCCAAGGGTAGTGAGGTTCTTCAACAGTATCGAGAAAGATGAGATGTTCATACTGTTCGCCCTCGGCACCGTGTTCCTGACGGCGGGCATGGCCTCGCTCATGGGCGTCCCGCCGATCATCGGGGCGTTCTTCATCGGGATGATACTTGCCGAGAGCAAGGTCTCGACGAGGATCCAGTCGAAGCTCGAGTCGTTCAAGGACGCGTTCGTGGCCATATTCTTCACATCGTTCGGCATGATGATCGACCCGGCGATGTTCGGTGATGTCATCTGGATGGTCCTGTTGGCGATACCGCTGGTGATACTCTACGAGGCGTTCGTCATGTCGTCGGTGTCGTTCTTCCTGGGCTTCTCCCCGAAGGCCTCCGCCACCATAGGGACGAGCATGTGCGGGCGCGGGGTCGAATCGGTGCTGTACGCGAGCGTCGGGAGCAGCGTAAAGGGCGCGACGATGGGCTCGCTCCTCAACCCGTTCGCAGGCCTGTTCTGCTTCGCGATGAGCGCCATCACTCCGCCGCTGGTGAAGCACTCGGCCAAGCTCGCAGACGCGTTGTCCAAGGTTGTCCCGAGGTTCATGAAGTTCTCGGGCGCGATCATATCGAGGACCCTGGGCAAGGCGATCATGCCCGCCTCCATCCGCATCTTCAAGGGCGCGAAGCTGACAGGCATGCTCCTCCTGTCGTTCGTGATGCTCTGCGTGGCCATACTCGTGTCAGGTCCGCCCATCCATCTCCTGCTGGTCCTCTCAGGCCTCGTCCTCATCGCCGGGATATACTTCGCGATCAGGTTCGAGATATCCGAGATCGTCCGGCACGTGAACTACACGAACATCGGTGTCGTGAAGAACGACAGGAGACCGATAGTCAACCTCGTCTCCGGGTTCGTGTTCGGCGCCGTCGTTTCGGTGTTCGTTGTGGTCTCGCTCTGGACCTACATGTGGCAGCTCTCGCTGATCATGACCTCCCTTTTCGTCGCATCGGTCGTGATCCTCATGGCCAGGGCGTATTCGGTCCTGTACGTCGAAGGCGCAGCCGACTCCTTCCAGAAGGTATACTCTATGCCCCTTGCGGCCTCGCGCGACCTGCGCGAGGACGAGCTGCTAGACGTGCCGAAGCCCGTCTACGGCGTCATCAAGACGCTACCGAGGGATGTCCGCCTCTGACCAGACCCGTCATGCGTGCCTCATGCCTGTGCCCTCGTGCTGTCCGTCGCCAGCTTTTTCCGTGCGCAGGGGTCTTCACCACATGCGATGAACCCTATCCCTCGCCGGCTCGGCCTCTCGTTCGGGCTGGTCGCGGTCCTGCTCTTCTCCGTCCTATACGCCACGGCCATGTCCATCGATGACCAGTACGTCTTCTACACGAACTACCTGAGCGACCTGGGGGTGGGTCCAGGCGGCTGGGCGTTCAACTCGGCCGTGATGCTGGCCGGCGTGTTCATGGTGCTGTTCTCAGTGTCGGGGCTCCGACGGGCCCTGCCCCGCGGGTTCGCATCAGGCACGGCCGTCGCCCTCCTGGCGCTCTCGGGCGCACTCCTGTTCAACGTGGGTGTGTTCACCGAGGACTCGGGCGGGACACACACGGCCGTCTCAGTCGCTTTCTTCCTCGTGCTCCTTCTCTCGATGGGCGCCACGACCCTTGCCATGTACAGGTCTCGGCCGGCCGGCTGGACAGGCCTCGCTGTCTCGGCCGCCGCGTTCGCGCTCGGTTTGTCCATCCTCCCCATGGGCGCGAACCCCCAGGCCGAGACACTGGCGGTCCTGGCAGCCATGGCATGGGGCGCCGTCACATCCGCCCTGCTCCTGGCTAAGGACTACGGATACGGGGTTCCCTGACGCTACCCGGCCGACGGTCGGTGACGATAATTCTAAAGCCCCGAGGGCGCTCCCAGGCCCGATAAGGGGCCCTCCGTAGAGGGCCCTGAACAGAGGTTGAGAGAATGAAGGCTAAGGACTACGTCGAGCTCGAGAAGACCTACGGCGCCCACAACTACCACCCGCTGCCCGTGGTCATCTCGAAGGCGAAGGGGGTTTGGGTCTGGGACGTCGAGGGGAAGAAGTACCTGGACATGCTCAGCTCGTACTCCGCGATCAACCAGGGGCATCTGCACCCGAAGATCGTCAAGGCGGCCAAGGACCAGCTGGACCGCGTCTCGCTCACATCAAGGGCGTTCTCGAACGATAAGATGGGCCTGTTCCTGAAGAAGCTCTGCGAGGTCAGCGGGCTAGAGATGGCACTGCCCATGAACACCGGTGCGGAAGCCGTCGAGACGGCCCTCAAGCTGGCCAGGCGCTACACCCACCAGAAGAAGGGCATGTCCGAGGACCAGGGCGAGATCATAGTCTGCGAGAACAACTTCCACGGCCGGACGACGACCATCATCAGCTTCTCGTCCGACCCGGACTCCAAGAAGGGCTTCGGACCGTACACGCCAGGGTTCGTGACCATCCCGTACAACGACATCCCCGCCTTCAGGAAGGCCATCAACAAGAACACGATCGGCATCATGGTCGAGCCGATCCAGGGCGAGGCCGGCATCAATGTGCCGTCGCCCGGGTACCTCAAGGAGATCAGGAAGGTCTGCGACGAGAAAGGCATCCTGTTCATCCTGGACGAGATCCAGACGGGCTTCTGCAGGACCGGCAAGATGTTCGCATACCAGCACGAGGGGATCAAGCCGGACATCCTGTGCGTCGGCAAGGCGCTCGGCGGCGGGCTGTACCCCGTATCCGCAGCGCTGTCGACAAGGGAGATCATGAGCGTCTTCACACCTGGCTCCCACGGCAGCACGTTCGGGGGGAACCCGATGGCCAGCGCCATCGCGCTCGCGTCGCTCGAAGTGCTCGAGGAGGAGAAGCTCGCGGACAGGGCCAACGAGATGGGCGCGTACTTCGTGAAGCGCATCAAGGAGCTCGACTGCAAGAAGATCAAGGCCATCAGGTCGAAGGGCCTGCTCATTGGGGTCGAGTTCCAGCTCGGTCCGAAGGAGACCGTCCGGCCCTTATGCGAGAAGCTGATGGAGAAGGGCGTGCTCGCGAAGGACACGCACGAGAAGACCATCAGGTTCGCGCCGCCCCTGGTCATCACCAAGGAAGAGATCGACTGGGCGATCGAGCGGATCGGAGAGGTCTTCAAGACCGCCTGAGCCGCTCCTAGCCCATGCGCGGAGGCCTTCAGGCCTGCGTTAAAACCCCACAAACCCCTTCCTAATCCTTATCATGGTGCCTGCAGATGCTGTTCCTGGAGTGTTCGACATGCAGCGTGCACGAAGTGGAAATCTGGAGCTGCTGAGGCTGGAGCACGGGGAGGACATCCTGGAATCGGTCCTCGGTGCGGCCAAGGGCGATGGCGCCACTCTCATCATCAGCACTGGCCTCGGCATGATACACGACTTCGAGCTGGGATATTTCGACCGGGGCAACTACCTCCGGAAGGCCTTCGACGAGCCGTTCGAGCTGCTGTCGATGGCCGGAACCGTCTCGAGCGAGGGTGAGCCGCGTGTCCACATACATGTCACGGTGGCGGACAAGGAGCACGGCGCCTTCGGAGGCCATCTGCTGAGAGGCAAGGTGTGGATGAGCAACGAGATCGGTCTGCTCCGACTGGACGGGGTCAGCACGTGCCGGGAGTTCGACCCCGTAAAGAGGGTCGGGATCCTCAACATCAGATGACCCGCGGTGCGATGTATGAGTGCGGCTGCCGGGATTTGAACCCGGGCTTGAAGCTTGGGAAGCTTCAGTCCTAACCACTAGACTACAGCCGCGCGCTTGGCGAATATATGCCAGACCTTGATAAACCTATCCGCGCCTGCTCGCCTTCTCCAGGCGGGTACATCCATCCCGTGCCTGTCCCTTCGGGAGGGCCACATCCAGGAACCAGTAGCCGTCCCTGAGCACACTCTCCCTCTTCACGATCCTGAGCGGTCTCTGGAATATGGGGCCATCGGTTACGACGGTGTGATACTCTCCCTTCTCCCCTGATGCGTCCACGCCAGCCGCCACGAGCTCGTCCACGAGGCTCAGATCGAGCCGCCTGCCGAGCAAGGTCCTGTCGAGGACCCCATCCTTGACGGCCACGACCGTCGCATCGTAACCGTCGCCAATGAACTCCTCAAGGAGGCCTCTGCGCTCACTCTTCCAGAGCGGTTCGCATGCCTCGACGCCGGCAGTCGTGCACACCCTCTCGACCCATTCCCTGTGCGGTTCGAGGTCGATGTCCCCGAAGACCCCGTGCCCGATGCCCTCGGTCCCGAACCCCTTGACTGCCTCCAGGAAGGCATCTTCGTAACTCTTCCAGGACGCCGCGCGGAAAACGATGGGCATCCCGATGCAGGCTGCCTGTTCCATGAGCAGAGGGACCGGGAGGCCGTGCGCCCTCGACCTGGCGCCATCTTCGGTCAGCATAGTGAGCAGGACGCCTGGACCGGCCCCGGCCTGGACGACTCTGTGCAGCGCGAGGCAGGAGTCCTTCCCGCCGCTCCACGAGCAGAAGAAACGGCTCCCCTCGCCGAGCATGCGCGCCCTCCTTGTCAGAAACCTGGACTCACTTGACGGTCTCGAGCTGGCTGATGATGTTCCAGATCAGCGTGCGCCCGTGCAGGGGTATGTTCGGGTCGTTGGCCAGCTCATCGAGTATCATGACCGCGCTCGCGCTCCGGACATCGAGTGCCTCGGCCTTGCGGAGCAACCGGTCCTTCGCCTCGGTCGCCCCTCGCCTGATGTTCCTAGGTACAGAAGCGTCCTCGGCCAGCTGGTCCAATACATCCATGATCTGCCTCAATTTCGATTCCGTATCCATTGTGATCACCGTCGTAGGTTATTGATTCGGATGACGCGCCGGGGACGCTACGCCTGTTCTTCCTCGATCTTCTTTACCGCGCCCCGCTCCTTGAACGTTGTGACGACCATGAACGTCCTGGTCTCCTTCACACCGTCGATGTCGGCCACATCGTCAACAATGAACTTCTTGAGGGCGCCGTAGTTCGGGAACCTGGCCTTCGCGATTATGTCCGTGTCGCCCGTGACGAGGAACACATCCTCGACGTGGTCGAAGCTCGCGATCTTGGCCGCGACCTGGTCAGACCCCTTCGTGTCGATCTTGAATGTCACAAGGGCTGTTACCTGCTCGTCCCCGTAGTAAGATGATATGACCTCTTCGTATTCCTTCTTGTCCTTCTCTTCCATACTGACGCCCCCGTTCGGACTCGCGGGTCCTCTCACGTGTCGCCTTCTGGCGGCATCTCCGACCGGCACGGGATTCGTGGCGTCCTGGAAGGACGCCCACCGTAGGACGGGACCCTGAGTCGTGTTCAGACGCAACTTGCCTAGAGCCGAGCGCCCTCGAACTCTTCCTGGAGGTCGATGATGACCTGTTCGAGGATCTCTTCGAGGCTGCCGCTTCTGTACTCTCGGACGCCTCCGAGATCGCTCTGCACTCTAGCTACATAGGTTGCGTTGCTCTTCAGAAACTCCACGTTGCACAAGGGCTCTTCCATCAGTGTTCACCCCATGGGGCCAAAGGCACCACCCCAGGCCATGGATGCACGGTGCCGCGCTATACATCCTCAATTATATAGACCTTTCTTAAATGGCCCACAGCCCCCGGGTGCAGGCCAGCACCTGCTGGTCATGCCTTGGGCGGCTGGGCGGAGCCCCCCTATGCAGCGGGCTCGTGACCGTCGCGGCTGCCCGTGCCCGGCGGGACATCACAACGGACAATTCTGTCCGTTGACCAAGGCATCTGGATGCCCGCCTGACCAAACATTAATTACGAAAGCGCGCCCTGCATCGGCTCAGATGACTTCGGCGGCCGCGCGTTCGATCCTGATTATAATTAGCTGATTCGAACTGCCCATTGCCGAGTCTGTGATGGATCCTTCTGGAGGAGTCTGTTGCGATGACGGAGTACTATCCTGAACCGGGCGGGGTCACATTCCCGCAGCTGGAGGAGCAGGTGCTACGTTCGTGGCGCGAGCAGGACATCCTCGGGAAGGTCAGAGAGCGCATGAGGGGGGGCGAGCCACTGGTGTTCTGCGAGGGGCCGCCCACGGCGAACAGCCGGCCCCACATTGGGCACGCGCTCACGCGCGCTGTCAAGGACGCGTTCCTGAGATACGCGATCATGAACGGCAGGAAGATCGTCCCGTACATCGGTGGCTGGGACTGCCACGGGCTGCCGGTCGAGATCGATGTGGAGCGTTCCCACGGCCTCAGGGGCAAGGCCGACATCGAGGCCCTCGGGGTCGGGAGGTTCAACGAGCTGTGCAGGGAGAGCGTCGTCAGGCACAGGTCCGATTGGGAGGACATGAGCCGGAGGATCGGCTACTGGCTCGACTACAGCAACGCCTATCTCACGATGTCCAACGAGTATATCGAGAGCGTCTGGTGGTCCCTGAAGGAGCTCCACTCGAAAGGCCTCTTGAGGCGCGGGTTCCAGGTCCTGCCATATTGCCCGAGGTGCGGCACGACCCTGAGCACCCACGAGGTGGCCCTCGGCTTCAGGGATGTCGAGGACCGCGTGGTCGTCGTCAAGTTCCCCGTCGACGGCCTCGACGCCAGCATCCTTGTCTACACGGCCACGCCGTGGACGCTCGTGGCGAACTGCCTCGTGGCGGTCGACGCCAGCCAGAGATATCTGATGGTCGAGCACGACGGCGGGAGGCTGATCGTGTCTGAGGCCAGGGCAGCGACGGCCGTCCCAGGCGCGAAGGTCGTCTCGGCGATCCCGGGTTCCGACCTCGTCGGTAGGGCATACGAACCCCTGTTCCAGTATCATACATTCCAAGGCACGGCCTTCAGGATCGTGCATTCATCCGAGGTGTCCCGCGACGAGGGGACAGGCGCCTTGCACATCGCGCCTCCCTACGGCTCGCTCGACTTCGAGGTCGGCAGGGCCAACCGCGTCGAGATCTTCGATCCGGTCGATGACGGCGGGAGGTTCACATCGTCCGTCCCGGAGCTCCAGGGGAGGGCTGCCAGGGACTCGGACGCAGATGTGATGCGCATGGTGGAGTCGAAGGGCAGGCTCTTCAAGTGGGGCCTTATCAAACACTCCTATCCGTTCTGCTGGCGGTGCGACACGGCGCTCATCTACAAGCCCCTCGGATCGTGGTTCGTCAGGACCTCCCAGGTGAAGGACAGGATGGTCGCGCTGAACGACGAGGTCAGGTGGGTCCCCGGGACCTTCAAGACCGAGAGGTTCGGGAGCTTCCTCGCGGATGTCAGGGACTGGGCGATAGGCCGGAGCCGCTACTGGGGGACGCCTCTGCCGATCTGGAGATGCGCGAACGGGCACGAGGTCTGCGTCGGCAGCATCGCCGAGCTCGCACGCCTCTCGGTGGCGCCGCTCCCCGAGCACCTGGACCTCCACAGGCCCCAGGTGGATGGCATCGTGCTCCGGTGTCCCGAATGCTCGGGGACCATGGCGCGCGACGAGCAGGTCATCGACTGCTGGTATGACTCGGGTTGCGCGCCCTTCGCCCAGTATCACTACCCGTTCGAGAACATCGAGGCGTTCGACGGACACCGCTCGGTCGACTTCATCAGTGAATCGGTCGACCAGACGCGGGGCTGGTTCTACACGCAACATGCCATCAGCGCGCTGCTGTTCGACGAGCCCGCGTTCAGGTCCGTCCTAGTGATGGGCCACGTCCTGGGCGAGGGCGGCACGAGGATGGGGGAGCACGGCGGGGAAGTCGTGTACCCGGACGAGGTGTTCTCCTCCGTTGGCGCGGACGCCGTCAGACTCTACCTCCTCGGCACGCCTGTCTGGCAATCGGTTACGTTCTCCAAGGAGACCGTCCGCGAGACCATGGTCGGCACGCTGACCACGCTCATCAACGTGTACGCGTTCTACGCATCGAACTCGAACGCGTACGGCTACACCGGCCAGAGGACGTCGAGGCCGACGCACGACCTGGACCATTGGATCCTGTCAAGGCTCAACTCCACCGTCGCGGAGTGCAGGAGCGGGTTCGATGCCTACGAGGTGCACAGGGCCGTCCGCGCGCTGGAGTCGTTCATCGCCGACCTGAGCACATGGTACCTGCGCCGGTCGCGCAGGCGGTTCTGGGAGGAGAGCGACCCGCAGGACAGGTTCTCGGCGCACGCGACGTTGTCCGAGTGCCTGATGACGTTGTCCAGGGCACTTGCCCCGGTGACGCCCTTCTTCGCGGACTGGCTCTACACGAGCCTCAAGGGGCCGAAGGCCAGCGTCCATCTCGAGGACTATCCTGTCTGTGACGCTGATTCGGTGAACCGCCCGCTCGAGGAGCAGATCGCGCTCGTCAGGAGCGCGGTCGAGGCCGGCCGGCTCGCCCGACAGAAGGCCAACGTGAAGCTCAGGCAACCGCTGGACAAGGCGGTGATCGCTGCAGGCACTGACGGCGCCTGGGTCCTGAGACGGTACGAACGGATGATCTCCGAGGAACTCAACGTGAAGTGCGTGGAGGTCCTGGAGAGCAGGGAGTCGATGGTACAGTTCGCGGTGTCCCCGAACCTGAAAGCCCTCGGCCCCAGGCTCCGGGGGTCCGCGGACGAGGTCTCGCAGCTGCTCGCGAAGGTGGACGGGGACGAGACCGTCCGGATGCTCAGGTCCAAGGGGAGGATACGCCTTGGCGGGTTCGACCTCTTCGAGGATGATGTCATCGTGTCGGAGGTCCAGAAGCCGGGGTATTCCTATGCGAGCATGGGTGGCGTCCATGTCTATATCTGGCTCGAGGTCTCCCAGAAGCTAAGGCTCGAAGGCCTGTCCAGGGAGGTCGTGAGACGGGTCCAGCAGATGCGCAAGGACCAGGGCCTGAGGTTCGAGGACCCCGTGGCCGTCGAGTACTCGGGCCATCGCGCCATCGAGACCGCCGTGTCTTCGCACAGGGCGTACATAATGCGCGAGACCAACGCCGTCACCATGGAGATGAGACAACCGCTGGATGGAGCCCGGGCATGGTCCGTGGACAGGATGCCTCTCGAGCTCGTGGTCAGGAAGGCCTGACGCGGACCTTCCTCTTCCTCGGCACGGTCCTCACCATGAAGTGGGCGTCCCTGCCCTTCGAGTAGTAATCCTTGATCGTCCCCTTGATCTCATATCCCTTCGACAGGTACAGTCTCGTGGCAGGCCCGTTGTCCGTCGCCACCTCGAGCGCCAGGACGCGTATGCCACGGGCGATCATCCCGCGCTCGCATTCGTCGAGCAGCCTCTCCCCGAGGCCCTTCCTCCGATGCCCGGGCAGCACGGCGATTGACGCGATCCGTCCCTCCGCGCTGCCCGTGGAGAACACGCACATCCCCGATCCCACGAGCTCCGCGTCGGCCTCCGCGACGACGATGAACGCATCCTCTCTGCCCAGGAACGCCTTGACGATGCCCACATTGAAACGTTCGGGGCCGAAGCACTCGGCCTCGAGCCGCATGATGCCTGGCAGGTCGCGCTCGTCCGCCTGGCGGAGCTTCATGTCCGGGTAACCGCCCTCGCGTGATAAGTCCCTTGCGTCTCCGTCCGAAGGGCTTATATTCGCAATGGGTCTTTCGAACCTGGATGCTCGCCATAAAGCATGTCCTGACGAAGGACATGGTCGGTAAGACGGTGCAGGTCAGGGGTTGGATATACCGGACCCGAAGCAGCGGCGGCATCGTGTTCGCCGTGCTTAGGGACCAGTCCGGGATAGTGCAGGTCACTGTCAAGAAGGGCAATCTCCCTGACAACGAGTTCGACGCCGCGACGAAGGCGGGCATCGAATCGGCGGTCATCATAGAGGGGACGGCCTCAGAGGACAAGCGGGCGCCAGGCGGGTTCGAGGTGCGCGCATCGCACTTCACGCTCGTCGCGGCGGCAGAGCCGTTCCCGATCACCGAGTACCAGAGCACCGAGCTCCTGCTCGACCTCAGGCACCTGTGGGTCAGGTCCCGTGAGCAGACGGCCGTGATGAAGGTGAAGGCGTCCCTGCTCAAGGGCGCGAGGGACTGGTTCCACGAGAACGAATACACCGAGGTGACCCCGCCGATCGTGACGGGCGTCGCCCCAGAGGACAGCGGGCTGCTGTTCCAGATCAAGTACTTCGACAGGATCGCCTATCTCTCGCAGACGGCCCAGTTCTACCTCGAGTCGCTGATATATTCGTGCGAGAGGGTCTACTCGCTCACGCCGTCGTTCAGGGCGGAGAAGTCCAGGACCCCGAGGCACCTGGCGGAGTTCTGGCACCTCGAGATGGAGGCCGCGTGGATGGACAACGCCAAGAACATGGAGGTCCAGGAGCAGCTCCTGACGGCCATGGTCCGCAACGCGGTCCACGAGTGCTCGGACGAGCTCCAGCTGCTCAAGCGCGACCCGGCGACCCTGAAGCGGATCGAGCCGCCGTTCGACCGGTGGCAGTACTCCGAGGCGATGGACTATCTCCAGAAGAAGGGGCTGGACGTGTCCTGGGGCTCGGACCTCGGCGCGGTAGAGGAGCGCGAGCTTACCAAGGACCGGGAGCAGCCGTTATTCATAGTCAACTACCCGAAGGAGCTCAAGCCGTTCTACATGAAGGAGAACCCGGACGACCTGAGGACCTACAAGAACAGCGACCTGCTCGCCCCCGAGGGGTTCGGGGAGGTCATAGGCGGCAGCGAGAGGGAGACTGACAACAGGCTCATACTCGAGAGGCTCGCCGAGAAGGGCGAGAACGTGGACAACTACCAGTGGTACCTGGACCTCCGGAAGTACGGCTCCGTGCCCCACTCCGGCTTCGGGCTGGGCGTCGAGAGGATCGTCACCTGGGTATGCAGGCTCGACCACATCAGGGACGCGATACCGTTCCCGAGGACCGTAGCCCGGGTGTACCCGTAGGCGCCTGGACTAGGCGCCCGCCATCCTGGAGCAGTACTCGACGTAGATGCCTGCGGCCTTGGACACGTCTGCGATCCTCACATGCTCGTCCGTGACATGGGCGAGCCTCGTATCGCCTGGTCCGCAGACCATGAGCACCGGGTTGGCTGCCTTGAACATGACCATCTCGGTCGCGTAGGGTACCGCCGTCACCTTCGCCCCCGGTCCGACGACATCGGCGAGCGATCTCACGGCCGGTGCACCAGGGTCCGTGCCCACGGGGTCCAGCTGGTGCAGTATCCTGACCTCGTACCCGTCGCTCCCAGCCCGCTCCCTGACCTTGGCGAGGACATCCTCAGCGGTCATGTCGGGAGGGTAACGGACGTCGATCTCGACCTCGCAGTCCTCGGGTATGACGTTGATCCTGATGCCGCCCTTGATCGTGTCGATGCACAGCGTCATCTCTTCGAGCGGGTCTCCCGGGATCCGCTGCAGGTCCTCCAGCCTCGAGAGCACCTTGACCATCTTGGCCACGGCGTTCTCACCCAGGTGGGGCATGCTCGCGTGGGCGCACCTGCCCCTGGTCGACAGCGAGAACTGCAGCAGCCCCTTCTCCCGGATGACGATGTCGAACCCCGTCGGCTCGGCCACGAGGATCGCGGGCGCGGTCCTCACGGCGTCGTCCTTCGCGGCCGCGCCGGCGCCGTTCATGGTGGTCTCCTCGTCGAGCGTGAAGCAGAGCGAGAACGGCACATCCGCGGCGACGAGCTCCTCGGCCGCGAGGAGCATGGCGGCGCATCCGGCCTTCATGTCGCACGTCCCTCGTCCGTACATGACGCCGTCGACGACCTCTCCCTGCTGGTACTTCCACCCGGTCCCGAACGGGACGGTGTCCAGATGCCCGGAGAGCAGCACTCCGCCGGCCCTGTGCTGCGCGAGTATGGCTGGCCGGTCCTTGTCACCGTAGAGCCTGGGCTTCAGCCCGAGCCTGTTCAACCGCGCCGTGACGAGGTCCACGATCGGCCCCGAGGGGTCTTCGGATGTGCTCTTAGTTAGCACCAGGTCCGCGAGAAGGGATTCCGCCTTGTCCTTCAGGGACTCACCTCTTCTTCTGGTCCGCCGCGAGCCGTTCCGAGACCTTGACCACGAGCCTGGCCACGTTCTCGATGTCCCTCATGCTGGCACACTCGGCATTGGAGTGCGTGTACCTCATCGGGATGCCTATGGGCATCATGAGCGCCC
>Ga0315278_10002758_pt1 | contig 15676 bp, 10 predicted proteins | sample YL17G06_0_MG_FD_203880 | JGI IMG/M metagenome (GOLD analysis project Ga0315278, IMG submission 203880) | Sediment microbial communities from Yellowstone Lake, YNP, Wyoming, USA - YL17G06_0 | ecosystem: Environmental > Aquatic > Freshwater > Lake > Sediment | place: USA: Wyoming | collected... | reverse complement strand
CCCAGGCGTTCGGGTCCTTGGCCGCCGCTTCGGCGTGATCGGCCAGCTGCGCGGCCACATCGTTGTGGAGGGCGTTCAGCACGTCGGGGCGGTTCAGGGTGATGGTGGCGACCCCGTCCCTGACCTCGTAGAGGACACTCGGCTCCATCGGTCTGGTCAGCGCCCGCCTCGCGCGCCTACCTGAAGCCCAGGATGTCGCGGGCGATGACCATCCGCTGGATCTCGGATGTCCCCTCGCCGATCTCGGTCAGCTTGGCGTCCCGGAAGATCCGCTCGATGGGGAATTCGGTGATGTAACCCGCCCCGCCGTGAATCTGCAACGACTTGGTAGCCGCCTTCATGGCGACCTCGGAGGCGAACACCTTGGCCATGGACGCCGCGGTCTTGGCGGGCTTGCCCGCGTCCTTGAGCGCCGCCGCCCTCCACGTCAGCAGGCGGGCGGCCTCGACCTCGGTGCCCATGTCGGCGATCATGCCCTGCAAGCCATTGAACTCGGCGAGGGTCTTGCCAAAAGCGCGCCGCTCCTTCATGTAGGCGAGCGCCGAGTCGAGCGCGGCCTGGGCTATCCCGACCGCCATCGCGGCCATCGCGATACGTCCGCCCTCGAGCACCTGCATGGTGTTGACGAAGCCCATGCCGAGGTCGCCGAGGAGATTGGCGGCGGGCACCGCGACATTGTCGAAGACGAGCTCCGCGGTATTGGACGCGTGAAGCCCCAGCTTGCGGTACGGCCGCCCGGCGCTCAGACCTGCCATGCCCTTTTCGAGCACGAAGGCCGAGATGCCCTTGTTACCGCGCGCGGGATCCGTGACGGCCATGACCACGATCACCTCGGCGACGCCGGCATTCGTGATGAACGCCTTGTTGCCGTTGAGGGTGAAGCGATCGCCGTCGGCGACGGCACGCGTCTTCATCGCGGCCGCGTCGGACCCCGAGCCGGGCTCGGTCAGTCCCCAGGCCCCCAGCGTCTCCCCGCGCGCCAGTCGCGGCAGGTAGGCCGCCTTCTGCTCCGTCGAGCCGAAGAGCGTGATGTGATTGGTGCACAGCGAGTTGTGGGCCCACATCGTGATCCCCACGGAGGCGTCCACACGGTTCAGCTCCTCGACGGCGAGGGCGTAGGACACGTAGTCGAGAGCCGCGCCGCCATACTCCTCGTGCACGAGCGCCCCCATGAGCCCCGTCTTGCCGAGGCTGGCGAGTATCTCGCGCGGGAACTCCTGCGCCTCATCGAAGCGGTGGATGACCGGGGCAACCTCGGCGAGAGCCCAGTCGCGGGCCATCGCCCGGACCGCCTCCTGCTCGCGCGTCAGATCGAAGTTCATACGGCGGCGCGAATATTGTCCCGCACGAAGCGCACGATGTCCTGGGTCGACGTGCCCGGAGTGAACAGCTCCTTCACACCCATGGCCTTGAGCGATTTGATGTCCTCCGCGGGGATGATCCCACCGCCGAATACGGCGATGTCCTCGGCGCCCTGCTCCTTGAGAAGCTCCAGGACGCGCTTGAATAAGTAGTTGTGGGCTCCCGAGAGGACGCTGAGCCCGACCGCGTCGGCGTCTTCCTGGACGGCGGTCGCGACGATCTGCTCCGGGGTCTGATGCAGCCCCGTGTAGATGACCTCGAAGCCCGCATCCCGCAGCGCGCGTGCCACGATCTTGGCGCCGCGATCGTGGCCATCGAGCCCCGGCTTGGCCACCACCACTCGGATCTTGCGCTCGACCATGTCTCCCCCTCGCTATCCGAAGATTGCCCGGATACGATCCGCTACGCTCATGATCTCCTCCCGGCTGCCCGGCACGAGCTTCCAGTCGAACCCCTTGCCGTCGCCGCTCCACCGGGGAATCAGGTGCAGGTGGAAGTGCGGCACCGATTGAAACGCCGCCGCCCCGTTGGCCTGCAGCACGTTGAGCCCATCCGGATTGAGCGCCTTCCGCAGCGCGCCGGCGACCTTCTTCACCGTCGCCATGGCGGCCTTCAGATCCTCCACCTCGACGTCGTACAGGGTCGCCGCGTGGGCCTTGGTAACGACCAGGCAGTGCCCGCGAGTGAGCGGATTGATGTCCATGAATGCCAGCGTCTTGGCGTCCTCGTAGACCTTCGCCGAGGGAATCTGCCCGTCGCGGATCTTGCAGAAGACGCAGTCGCTCACGAATCGCGCCCTCCTAGACCTCGACCGTCCAGTGGTGGGGATCCGGGTCCTTCGCGTACTGGATGCCCACGATGGCGTCATAGAGCTTCTGGGTCGTGGGCCCGACCTTGCCGCCGTTGATCACCATGCGCTGGCCCTTGTACGCGAGCTCGCCGACGGGCGAGACGACGGCCGCCGTCCCCGTGCCGAAGACTTCCTCGAGCGTGCCCGCCTTGTGGGCTGCCACGACCTCGTCGATGGAGATCTGGCGCTCGCTGACCTTGGCGCCCCAGTCCTTGAGAAGCGTCAGCACCGAGTCGCGCGTCACGCCCGGCAGGATCGTGCCGCCGAGCGGCGGCGTGATCACCTCCCCGGCGATCTTGACCATGATGTTCATGGTCCCGACCTCGTCGATGTACTTGCGATGCACGCCGTCCAGCCACAGGACCTGGGTAAAGCCCCCGTGCTTCGCCTCTTCGCCCGCCATCAGGCTCGCGGCGTAGTTGGCGCCGGTCTTGGCGCCGCCCAGCCCGCCCTCGACGGCGCGGACGTAGCGCTCCTCGACACGGATCTTCACCGGCGCCATGCCCTCGGGGTAGTAGGCGCCGACGGGCGAGAGAATGACGAAGTAGATGTAAGACCGGGCGGGGCGGACGCCCAGGAACGCCTCATTCGCGATGATGGTCGGCCGGACATAGAGCGAGGTGCCGATGGTCTTCGGCACCCAGTCGCGCTCGATGCCGACGAGGGTCACGAGCGAGCGCAGCGCCAACTCGGGGTCGAGCGGCGGGATGCACATCCGGGCCGCCGAGTTGTTCATGCGCTCCACGTGCTTCTGCGGCCGGAACAGCCGGATCTTTCCGTCAACGCCGCGGAAGGCCTTGAGCCCGTCGAAGATGGCCTGCGCGTAGTGGAGCACGGCCGCCGCCGGATCGAGCGGGATGGGTCCGTAGGGCTCGACCCGCGGGTCGTACCAGCCCTTCTCCTCCTGGAAATCGGCCACGAACATGTGGTCCGTGAAAACCGTGCCGAACGTGAGCTCGGAGTCCTTGGGCTTGGGCTTGTGCGTCGACAACTTCGTTATCCTGATGGCGTCGGTCATGGTGCCGCTCCTTCTAGAAGATGATCGGTTCCCGATAGAGGCCGAAGACCTGCCGATAGACGTCGGAGACCTCGCCCAGCGAAACGTAGTCCTTGACGGCGTCCACCAGCACGGGCATCACGTTCTGGCCGCCGCGACACGCGTCGGCCAGCTGCTTGAGGCGCCTTTCCACCTTGGCCATGTCGCGCGAGGCCTTGAGCCGCCCCACGCGCTCGACCTGCTCCCCCTCCACCGCCTCGTCGAGGCGAAGGTATTCGACGGGCCGCTCCTCGGTCATCACGTACTTGTTCACGCCGACCACGACCTTGCGCCCGCGATCGTCCATGAGCTGGTAGCGGTACGCGGCGTCGGCGATCTCCTTCTGCGGGTAGCCGTTGTCGATCGCCCGGATGATGCCGCCCATCTCGTCGATGGTCTTGATATAGGCCATGGCTCGTTCTTCCATCTGGTCCGTCAGCCGCTCGAGGAAGTACGCGCCGCCGAGGGGGTCGATGGTGAGCGGCGCCCCCGTCTCCTCGGCGATGATCTGCTGGGTCCGCAACGCCACGGTCACCGCCTCTTCCGTGGGCAGGGCCAACACCTCGTCGAAGGAATTGGTGTGCAGGGACTGCGCTCCGCCCAGCACCGCCGCCAGCGCCTGGATGGCGACGCGCGCGATATTGTTGAGCGGCTGCTGCGCGGTCGCCGACACGCCGGCCGTTTGGGTGTGCGTCCGGAGGCGCATCGACTCGGCCTTCCTGGCTCCGAACCGGTCCCGCATCACGGTCGCCCAGATCCGTCGCGCTGCGCGCAGCTTGGCGATCTCTTCGAAGAAGTCGTTGTGGATGTCGAAGAAGAAGGACAGGCGCGGCGCGAAGCTGTCCACGTCCAGACCGCGCGCGACGCAGGCCTGGACGTAGCCGAAGCCGTCGGCGAGCGTGAAGGCCAGCTCCTGCACCGCCGTCGAGCCGGCCTCGCGGATGTGGTAGCCCGAGATCGAGACGGGGTTGAACCTGGGCGCGTGCTGGGAGCAGAACTCGATCGTGTCGACCACGATGCGCACCGCAGATTCGGGCGGAGAGATCCATTCCTTCTGCGCGATGAACTCCTTGAGCATGTCGTTCTGCATGGTGCCGCCGACCTTGTCCCACGACACGCCCTGCTTGTCGGCGAGCGCCAGGTACATCGCGAGCGCGACGGACGCGGTGCAGTTGATGGTCATGGACGTCGTGACGCGGTCGAGCGGAATGTCGCGGAAGAGGGCCTCGAAGTCCGCCAGCGTCGAGACGGACACGCCCTCCTTGCCCACCTCGCCACGGGCCCGCGGATGGTCGGCGTCGTAGCCCATGAGGGCCGGCATGTCGAAGGCCGTGCTGAGACCCGTCTGCCCCTGCTCGAGGAGATACTTGAAGCGGGCGTTGGTGTCCTCGGGCCGGCCGAATCCCGCGAACATGCGCATCGTCCAGACCTTGCCGCGGTACATGGACGGATATGGCCCGCGCGTATAGGGGAACTCGCCCGGGTAGCCGAGCTTGTCCTCGTAGCGCCAGCCCGCCAAGTCCTCCGGAGTGTAGAGCGGCCCAACGGGGATGCCCGAGAGCGTCTCGTACGGCACCTCGCGCTCAGGCGAGCGGCTGACAAATGGCCCGTAGGCTTCCTTCTCCCAGCGCTCCTTGCCCTCGGCCATGCTCTGCCCCCTCTTCTCTTCTACGTCCTCGTCGCGCCGCCCGCCAGCAGGTGGCGCGCGATGACGAGCTTCTGGATCTGCGAGGTGCCCTCGTAGATCTGGGTGATCTTGGCGTCGCGGAAATGCCGCTCGACCTGGTACTCCTTGATGAAACCGTAGCCGCCGTGGACCTGGACGGCGTCCGTGGCCACCCGCATGGCCGTGTCCGAGGCGAAAAGCTTGGCCATGGCGGCCGCGGGGCCAAAGGGCAGGCCGCGGTCCTTCATCCAAGCGGCGCGCAGCGTAAGAAGGCGCGCTGCCTCTATGCCCGTGGCCATGTCGGCCAGCATCCACTGGACCATCTGGTGCTGCCCGATGGGCACGCCGAAGCTCTTCCGCTCGCGGGCATAGTGGAGCCCGGCCTCGTAGGCCGCCACCGCGATGCCCACCGCCTGCGCCGCGATGCCGATGCGACCACCGTCGACCGCCGTCATCGCGATCTTGAACCCCTGTCCCTCCTCACCCAGTCGCTGCGCAAGCGGCACGCGACAGCTCTCGAAGAGGAGCTCGGCCGTGTCGGAGGCCCGGATGCCAAGCTTGTCCTCGGTTTTGACCACCGTGAAGCCCGGGGTGCCCTTCTCGACGAGGAAGGCACTGATCCCATGGTGAGCCTTCGCGCGGTCGGTCTGGGCGAAGGCGAGGACCGCATCGGCCTCGCGTCCATTCGTCACGAAGATCTTCCGGCCATCGAGCAGGTAGGCGCCCCCGTCGCGGCGCGCCAGCGTGTTCTGGTTGGTGGCGTCGGAGCCCGCTTCGGGCTCGGTCAGCGAGAAGCAACCGAGCTTTTGCCCGGCGGCGTAGGGCGCGAGAAAGCGCCCCTTCTGCTCCTCCGTCCCGAACTTCGCGATCGGGTCACAGTACAGCGAGTTGTTCACCGACATGATGGCGCCGTGCGAAGCGCAGGCGCGCGAGACCTCCTCGAGCGCCAGCGCATAGCCCACGGCGTCGCCGCCGCTGCCGCCCCAGGCCTCCGGCACGGCAATCCCCATCAGGCCGAGCTCGCCCATGCGGCGAACCGTGTCCCGCGGGAAGCGCGCCTCGCGGTCGATCGCCTCGGCGATAGGGCGCACCTCCTTCTCGGCGAAGTCTCGCGCCACCGCCTGGATCATCCGCTGCTCGTCGGTGAGCTCGATCCGCATGGCTTTCCTATCCGGCTATTTCTCCAAAAGCTTCTTGAACTCTTGTTCGAGGAGCGGGGCGACCTCGAAAAGGTCGCCCACTATGCCGTAGTCGGCGATCTTGAAGATCGGCGCCTCGGGGTCTTTGTTGATGGCGCAGATAACCTTCGACGTCCGCATGCCCGCCAGGTGCTGGATGGCGCCCGAGATTCCGAAGCCGAGGTAGAGCTTGGGCGAGATGGTGCGCCCCGTCTGGCCAATCTGGAAGCGGTGAGGCCGCCACCCGGCGTCCACGGCGGCGCGCGACGCGCCCACGGCGGCACCAATCACCTTGGCGAGCGACTCAAGGATGACGAAGTTCTCCGGCCCCTTGAGCCCACGTCCTCCCGAGACAACGATCTCCGCCTCGGCGAGCTCCGGCAATCCGGTGGAGGACTCCTCACGCCGCTCCGCGAGGCTCATGACGGCGGCGGGAAGCGTGACCGCGGGCTTCTCCACTGTCGCCGCCGCGCCCGGATGAGCGTCGGCAGGCTTGAAGACATTGGGCCGGAGCGTCGCGAGCCAGGGCGTCTTGGCCCACGTCATCTTCGACAGGAGCTTGCCGGCGTAAACCGGCCGCGTCGCAACCAGCTTGCCGTCCTCGAGAGCCAGCGCCATTGAGTCCGCCGAGATCCCCGCCCCCAGGCGCGCCGCCAGGCGTGCCATGACCTCGCGCTGCCGCGTCGTCACGGCACCGAACACGGCTTGTGGCGACTCCTTCTGGACCAGCTCGGCCAGCACCGGCGTCCATACCTCCCCGCGATACGGAGCGAACGCGGGGTTCTCGACCAGAAAGAGGCGCTTGGCGCCCCACTCTCCGAGCTGCTTGATGCCGGCCTCGGTGGCCTTGTCGGTGAGCCAGATCGCCTCAACCTGCGCGCCCAGCTGCGAAGCGAGCCGCGTGGCCTCTCCCAGCACCTCGGCCATGACCTTCTTCGGGTTGCCCTGCCTGTCGTCCTCAACCAAGCACCAGAAAGCGCCCGCCATGTCAGTGTCGTCTCCCAGTTTGAGTTAGATAGCTTTGGCGTCTTCGCGCAGGGCGCGGACGAGTTCTTTGGCGGCGTCGGCGAGCTCGCCGGGGATGATGCGTCCCGGGGGTCGCGGCGGCAGCATCTCGAGCTTGACAACCGACAGCGCAGGAGCCTCAGCGGTGAGACCCAGATCGCCCGCCTTGATGTCCTTGACCTCTTTTTTCTTGGCTCCCATGATGCCCCTGAGCGTCGGGTAGCGCGGCTCGTTCAGCCCCTTCTGGGCCGATACGACCGCCGGCAATGGCAGGTCGAAGAGCTCGAGCCCGCCCTCGACCTGACGGCCGACGCGAACGGTCTTGCCCGCCTCGTCCACAGACTCCTCCACGATCCACGAGGCGCAGGGCCATCCAAGCAGCTCGGCGACGGCCGCGCCCACCGCGCCCATGTCGTCATCGATAGCCTGACGTCCGAAGAGGGCCAGCGCCGGCTGCTCCTGCGTGATCACCGCCGCGAGCGCCCGCGCCGTCATGAGCGTGTCGGCCTGCTCCCAGGCGGCGTCGAGGAGGTGAATGGCTCGGTCCGCGCCCATGGCCAGGCAGGAGCGAAGCGCCTCCTTGACGCGGTCGGGACCCAGCGAGACAGCAACCACTTCGCCCTGGCCGCGCTTCTCCTTGATCCGGAGGGCCTCTTCGAGGGCGAACTCGTCGTAGGGGGAGACAATCCAGGTGATGCCGGCCGTGTCGATGGCCTTCGGATCCGATCCGATCTTCATCTGGGTCGCGGTGTCCGGCACCTGCTTGATCATCACGAGAATCTTCATGCAGTAACGCTCCTGTCGTAGTGGAGTTGGCGCGTGATCCGGAAGCGGTCGCCCGGGATGAACACCCGGTCGTACACGATGGGCCGCGACTCGGCGTCGGCCGAGACGCGGTCGGAGCGAAAACAGGGAGCGCCGGGGGCGCAGCCGAGCTCGCGCGCCGCGCGGGCGGGAAGCGTCTCGGCGGAAACGGTCTCGCGCGCGCCCGTGATCTCGATCCCGAGCTTGAAGGAGAGCACCTGGCGTAGCGGCGTGACGGCGAGGTCGGCCTTGGCCACCTCCTCGCCGAGCGCGGCGGGGAGGTGGGAAACCTGGAAACTCGTGGGGCGCCCGTCCACCAGCCGGAGGCGCTCGAGCGCGAAGACGCGCGCGCCGGGCTCGAGCCCGAGCTCGCGAGCCGCCCGGCTGTCGGCGGGACCGAAGCGGCTGCGGAGGAACCGCGTGGCGACGTCTTCTCCCATGGCGCTCAGGTCACCGGCGAAGGCGCGGAAGTGGAGGATGTCGTAGTCGACCGACGGCAGCGCCACGAAGGTACCGAGGCCGTGCCGGCGCATGATGAGACCCTCGCGCTCCAGCACTTCGAGCGCCTGGCGGAGGGTCATGAGGGTGACATCGAAATCCTGAGCGAGGCGGCGCTGATTGTCGAGGCGCTCACCCGGCGCGATGCGGCCCAGGCGGATCCGGTCACGCAGAGCCTGCGCGATCTGATGGTACCGGGGCACGCGGCTCTTCACGCCAAGGCTCCTTGTTCTGCCGGTGTTCTAGAACTCTGGTGACCGCTCAACACCGTCGCCGAGCTACGGAACGGGATTCGATCAGGAACGGTCGGCAGTTACGGCAACCACGCGCATTGTAACCGGGCCGTGGCACCGCGGTCAATGGCCCCCGGAGACCGGACTTACTCGCTGGCGAGGCGCTGGGAGAGGGCGACCAAGCGCGCCAGTCGGTCTCTGGCAGAGCCGGAATCGATGGACCGCGCGGCCAGCGCCACGCCTTCCTTAAGATCATGCGCCTTGCGGCCCACGACGATGGCGGCCGCCGCGTTCATGAGCACGATGTCGCGGCGTGGCCCGGCCTCGCCGGAAAGGATCCGGCGGATGATCTCGGCGTTCTCCTCGCGATCGCCCCCGCGAAGGTCCTGGATGGAGGCCCTCGCCATCCCGAAGTCTTCAGGTCGTACGGTCGAGTTCCGCACGATACCCTCATGGACTTCGGAGATGCGGCTCGGCCCGGTATTCGAGATCTCGTCGAGCCCATCGGCGCCGTGGACGACAAAGGCCCGAAGAGTGCCGAGCTCGGCGAGGACCCGGGCCAGCGGCTCCGTGAGCGCCTCCGAGTAAACGCCGATCACCTGGGCATTGGCGCCCGCGGGATTGGTCAGCGGTCCGAGCATATTGAAAACGGTGCGGATGCCCATCTCCCGCCGCGCCGCCATGACATGCTTCATCGCGGTGTGCAGCAGCGGCGCGTACAGAAAGCCGATGCCGACTTCGTCCACGCACCGGGCGATCTTGGCCGGGCTGAGCTCGATCTTGATGCCGAGCGTCTCGACCACGTCCGCCGACCCGCAGAGCGAAGACACCGACCGGTTGCCGTGCTTGGCGACCTTGAGCCCCGCCCCCGCCACCACGAAGGCGGTGGCGGTGGAGACATTGAACGTGCCGGAAGCATCGCCGCCCGTGCCGGCCGTGTCGATCAGCATCTCCCGGTCGGTGCCCGTGGCCCCCACGACATCGCTCGCCCGCGTGCGGACCTTGACCGCCTTCTGACGCATCACCTGGGCGAAGCCGATCAGCTCCTCGACGGTCTCGCCCTTCATTCTGAGGGCGGTGAGGAACGCGGCGATCTGGGCGTCTGTCGCGGCGCCGGACATGATCGCCTCCATCGCCGCCGCCGCCTCGATGCGAGAGAGGTCCTTGCGGTCCACGAGGGCGCGCACCGCCTCGGTGATGATGGGACTGGTCACGGCCGCGTCCGTTCGGGCTCTCCGCGCGGCCGGATGCCTGAGGCCGCCTCGAGCACGTCGCCGATATTGACGGGCTTGGCCAGCACCGAGTGCACCCCGCTGGCCTCGAGCTCCTCCTGCGAGACCTCGACCGCGAAGCCGCTGACGAGCACCACCGGCAGGCCCGGCGCCGCGGCGCGCACGGCACGTGCGAGGTCCCAGCCGGTCATGCCGGGCATCGAGAGATCGGTGAAGACCAGGTCGAGCGGCTCGCTCTGCACGTGCGCGAGCCCCTCGGAAGCGTTCCTCGCGATGGCGACCGTGTGCCCCGCGGACCGGAGCACGTCGGCCAGCATGTCGCCCACGGTCTCCTCGTCATCGACGACCAGGCAGCGCAGCGGCACGGCCTCCGGCAATTCTTCCGCCGCGGGAGCCGGCGCCTCCGGAACGGCGCTGATTGGAAAAAGCAGGGTGAAGGTCGTCCCCTGCCCCTCCCGGCTCTCCACCGAAATTGTCGCCCCGTGGCGGGACAGGATGCCGTAGGTCATGGACAGGCCAAGCCCCGTTCCCCTCGGCCCCTTGGTCGTGAAGAACGGGTCGAAAATCTTGCCGCGAATGGCTTCGGGAATGCCGACGCCTGTATCGGCGATCCGGAGCTCGATGGAGGCGTCACGCTGCGCAGTCAAAATCGTGAGCGTCCCGCCGCGTGGCATCGCGTCCACCGCGTTGAGGATCAGATTGGTCATGACCTCGCGCAGCTCGGTGGGATCGCCGGTGGTCTTCGGCAGATCGGGGGCGAGCTCGGTGACGGTCTGGATGGTAACCCCGCGCCGCGGCGGCTCGAGCCTCCAGGACGATTCGGTCAGCTCGAGCGCCTCGCGCACGACCCGGTTCAGATCCAGTGCCACGGACGGCTGATCCCGGCGGATGCGGGTGAACTCCTGCAGCCGCCGGACCGTCTTGGCCCCATCCTCGGCCGAGCGCTCGATGATCTGCAGCCACTGGCGGGCCTTCGGATCCGTCACGCGGTGAAGAAGCAGCTGGGCGCGGCCAAGGATCGCGGCGAGGAGGTTGTTGAAGTCGTGCGCCACGCCCGAGGCCATCTCGCCGAGGGCGCGGAGCTTCTCGCTGCGCACCAGCTGGTCCTGAGCCAGTGCCAGATCCTCGTAGGCGCGCGTACGGTCCTGGTAGAGCCGCGCGCTGCGGAGCGCCAGCGCCGCCAGGCCGGCGATATTGGTGAGGATGCGCCCGTCGGCTTCGGAGAAGGGCCTCTCGCCGCTGCGCAGGGCCAGCACGCCGACCACCTGCGAGCCGACGAGCATGGGCACGCCGATCCAGTTCGGCAGCGGCTCAACGTCCGGCACCGGCGCCACGTCACGCCTGGCGCACTCACCGGCGTAGTCGCTGGTGCGGATCGGCCGGCCGGACTCAGCGACGATGCTCATGAGTCCGATCCGCCCGTGAATCGAGGTCCGCTGGGGTTGCGTGTCACGGACGCCATCCCGCATGCTCAGAAGCGTTACGAGCTCCCGGGTGGCATCGTCGACCACGGCCAGGAACATGTGGCGGGTGTCGAGCAGCCGCGCCACCTGCCGGTGAATGGCGTCGAGCACGTCCTCCTGGCGCAGCTGGCCGGTCACGGTGCGCGAGAGGTCGTGGAGCACCGAGAGCTCGGAGAGGAGCGCCTCCGACTCCTCGAGGCGAAGCCGCGTCTGGCGCGTCAGGTCGGCATTGTCCATGAAGAGACCGACCTGGGCGGCGACACCTTCGATGAGGCGGACCTCCTGCGGGGTGAACGGGCGCCCGCCGCCCCACCAGACGAGAAAGACGCCGCCGACACTTTCGCCACGTGCCAGCGCGGGCGCCATGAGGACGGAGTGAGAACCCATACCCTCAAAAATCCCCTGGTCGATGCGGGCGTCGCTCTTGACGTCCGTGGACCAGACCGCGTGCCCGTCGCGCCACAGCTGCTCGAGGGTCGGCATGCGCTCGAGCACGAACGGGCGCTCGAGGAAAGCCTGCAGCTGGTCCTTGGGCACGTGCCAGCCGGCCGCCGGCACCAGGAGTTTCTTGTCGGGCGATAGCGTATAGACACCTACCATGTCGGCGCCAAAGGCTCCGCCGACCTCCCGGGCGACACGGCGCAGCGCCTCGCCTCCTACCTCGGGCTCAGAGAGAGCCTGGCTCACGGCCAGCAGCGTAGTCGCCTCCTGCAGCCGCTCCCGGACGAGGCCGTAGAGGCGCTGGTTCTCGAGGGTCAGGGCCACCTGGTTGGCGATGGCCATACCGAGATCCTGCTGCCACGGCTCGAAGGGCGTGACACGCTCCGTATAGTCGAGCGTCATCACGCCGATGACCTCGTCCTGCCGGATGAGCGGCACCACCATGTAGGACTTGATATGGAAGGCCTCGATCCAGGCGGGCGGAATCAGGTCGGTGTCCGACGCGTCAGCGACGACCACGGGCCGGCGCGTCTCGATGGCCTGCGCGTGGATGGGCACCTCCCGCGGCAGGTCGTCCACCATGTTCTCGAAGGCGGCCCAGAGCTCCGGCTGCCGGCGCCCGTCGGCGAACTGGGACATGAGCGGCAAGACGCGGTCGCCTTGCCAGCGCTCGAGGCTGCAGCGGTCCACTCGGCAGACCTGGGCGATCCGCTGCGTCACCTCTTTCAGCATGCGCCGCGGCTCGAGCGGGGAGTTCAGAATCTCCGCCACCTCGAGGAGCGCGCGGGTCTGCTCGAGGCGCTGGGCGGTCTGGGCGTAGAGGCCGGCATTGCGGATGGCCACGGCGGCCTGGGCGACGAAACTTTCCAGAAGCTCCTTCTCGTCGGCGCCAAACGCGAAGGGCGCTCGGCCGCAAAGCGCGAGGACGCCCAGGAGCTGGCCCTGGAGAAGAATCGGCACCCCGAGGAAGCTTCTGAGCCCGTGCTCCTGCCACCACGACTCGACGAGCAGGCGCGGGTCGGCGAGCATGTCGGGAACGGACAGCGGCTCCCGCTCGCTGGCAATCCAGCCCATCGCGCCCTGCCCGAACGTGATCGTGCGAAGCGGGTACGCCGCCCCCATCGCCTCGTCTGAAAACGCCCGGACACGGAGCGTCTCGGCGTCCGCGTCGGCGACCCATACCGACACGACCGGCACCCCCATGAGGGCGGCCGCCGCCCGCGCGATGCCGGCCAACACCTCGTCCGTGTCGAGGGATGAGGACACCAGCTGGTTCAGACGGGCCAGCGACCGCAGCCTGCGCTCGCGCAGCTCGGCCGCCTCGAAGAGGCGGGCATTGTCGAGCGCGACCACCAACTGGCTCGCGACGGTGGAGAGGTACTCGATCTCCGCCTGAGTGAAGCGATGGCCGGCCTCGTGATAGACCGCCAGCGTGCCGAAGGGCTCGGCGCGCATGAGGGGCAGCGCCAAGGCGGCGCGCTGACCGTGGTTCACGATGCGCTCGCGCGTCTCCGGGCGCAGCCTGATCCGCGGGTCATTGACGATGTCGGGCGTCCACACCGGCCGCCGCTCCGCGAAAGCGAGCCCGGAAGCGCCCTCGCCCGGCTCGACAAGCGGGGGTCCGGCGAAATCCTTGGGTGCCCCCGAGTGGCGCGCGAAGCGGAGCATGCCCAAGTCTGGATCATGCAGGTGCACAGCGACGACGGCGACGCCCAGCGTCTCACGCGTCTGGGAGGTGACCAGGTCCAGGATCCGCTCCGCGTCGAAAGTGGACACGAGGGCACGGCCCATCTCGGCCAGCGCCCGCATGCGCTCGGCCTGCTGCGCCGCCTCGCGGTAGAGCCGGGCGTGCTCGATGGCGACGGCGGCCTGACCGGCGAAGGCTTCGGCCACTTCCTGATCCCGGCGGCTGAAGGCCCGCCGCGCTCGGAACGTGAGCACCCCGATAATGCGCTCGCCGAAACGCAGGGGCAGTCCCATGAAATGCGTGTAGCCGAGACGCCGGTCGGCGGCCAGATGCTCCGGCACCATCTCGGGGAGTGTATCGAGATCGCAGATCATGGCGCGGCCCTCGGCGACGACCCGGCCCGACAGGCTCTCGCCCACCTTGATGCGCGGACGGAGCATGGTCGCCGGCGCGGAACCCGCCAGGCCCGCCACGACCAGCTCGTCACCCTCGAGGAGGCGGAAGCCCGCATTGTCCAGGCCGAGAAGCCTCATGGCCTCTTCGGCCACGCCCGTGAGCAGCGTATCGGTGGGTGCCAGCAGGCCGATCTTCTTGTTGACGTCGAGCAGCGCCGTGAGGGAGGCGCGGCCGCTCCGCTCGTCGTCGAAGAGGCGGGCTTTGTCGATGGCGACGGCCGCCTGGCCGCCCAGCGCCGTCATCACCTCGATCTCCGCCGGGGAGACCGTGTGCGGCTGCCACCAGTAGACGCTCAGGCCCCCGTACGGCTCTCCCTTGATGAAGATCGGAATCGAGAGCACGCCACAGTAGCCATCACGCTCGACCAGGATGCGCGTGTCGGTGGACAGCGCCATGGTGGGGTCGCTGAGGATGTCCGCCGTCCACACGGGGCTGCGCTCCGTGATGGCCCGGCCGGCCGTGCCCTCGCCCAGGCGGACGCGCAGGCCGCGCAAGAACTCGCCCGACACGCCGGAAACCCGCACGTAGGTCAGAACGCCCGCCTCCACGTCGGCGCGGAAGATCCCCGCCGCCGCCGCGCCCGTGAGCAACTGGCACCGCTCCACGATGACGTCGAGGATCTTGTCGAGGTCGAGCGAGGAGGTGAGCGCTACGCTGACGTCGAACAGTGCGCGGTAGCGGGCGGCGTTCTGCTGCGCCTCGGCGAAGAGCTGGGCGTTGTCGATCGCGATGGCGGCGTGGCTCGCGAAGGAGGTCAGCATATCCATATCCGCCGTCGCGAAGGTCTGGCGCGTCCGGGTGAAGACGTTGAGGACACCGACCAGCCGCTCCCGCAGGAGAAGGGGGACCGCTACCGCGGATACGAAGCCCTCGGCCGTGAGCCAGGGCAGGCCGACCACCCCGGGCTCCGCGTCGATCAGGTCCACGACAACCGGCTGGCGACTGACAGCGGCCCGTCCCGTCACGCCCTCTCCGAAGGCGACACTGGCGATGCGCTCGCCGGGCGAGCCTCCGAGGATGCCCGCCTCCGCGCAGAAGCGGAGGCGGTCCTCTTCGGCTATCGCCAGCCGCGCGGCGCCATCCGGCACGAGGCCCCGCGCGGCGCCCACCACGGTTGTCAGGACGTCCTCGAGGGACCGGGTGGCCGTGAGGATGTGACCGATCCGCGCAAGCGCCTCGAGCCGCCGGCGCTGCTCCTGCATCTCCGACAGGAACAGCGCTCGCTCGACCGCCTGACCGATCTGGTGGGCGACCGCCTCGAGGACCACGACCTCTTCGGGGAGGAAGTCGCGCTGCTCCTGCGATGTCAGCGACATCACGCCCCACGTCCGCCCCTTCACGGGTATGGGCAGGGCGAGCTGGGTGCGGTGGGCGCGGAGAGCCTGCAACCGCGTAAGCCGGGGATCGGTAATCGACGAGGGATCGATGTGCGTGACGATCAACCGCCCGGTGCGGGCGGCCTCGCCGACATACGAGCCTTCCACCAGTCTGACGCGGATCTCGGCCGCGAATTCCGGAGTGAGACCGCGCTGCGCAATGAGGGTCACGGTGCCGTCGGACGGATCGAGCTGATGCACGCCGCCCACGTCCATCTGCGCCAGCGAGCGAACCACATCCAGCATCTCGCCGGCCGTCGCGACGACATCGGCCGACCGGCCCATGCTGAGCGCGACCGCGTTGAGCGCCTCCAGCTCGCGGTTACGCCGGGCCAGCTCGTTATCTTCGTCGTGTCCCTCCGCGGAGTTCCGCGTGCGCCGGCCCGTCG
>Ga0315278_10002755_pt1 | contig 15681 bp, 9 predicted proteins | sample YL17G06_0_MG_FD_203880 | JGI IMG/M metagenome (GOLD analysis project Ga0315278, IMG submission 203880) | Sediment microbial communities from Yellowstone Lake, YNP, Wyoming, USA - YL17G06_0 | ecosystem: Environmental > Aquatic > Freshwater > Lake > Sediment | place: USA: Wyoming | collected... | reverse complement strand
CTTTCTGGATCTCAACGCCTTGTGTCTTCAAGGTCTCCGCATTGCCCAGAAGTATCTTCTCTGTGATCTCCTTAGTTCCTTTGACTGCCTCAAGTACCATGCGCTGTTTGTTCAGTGCGAACTGTGCCGTCACTCCGACACTTAAGGCAACCGTTGTGATTGTCACGCTGCGTTCGACACCCTTGATGAGCTCGTCGTTGTTTCTCATAAGCAAGTCGTAGGTAATGACTCCCTGCTGGTTCACATTCAACGCGGTCTGCAGGTCGATGATACGCTGTCGCAAAGGGAAGAGAACTTCTTCCTGGAGGAACCGGTACTCCTCAGGCTGTTCCTGTTGGTTCATCTCGCGGAGTTTCGCCTCGAACTTCTGGTCAAGCACCTGTCCGACTTTGATAGCATGGGCGAGGCCATCGAGCGTTTCACGCAAAGACTTCTTGTCCATCCCGAGGATATTATTGTCGTCCTTCAACCCTTCCTTTCCCGCGAGTAAACTCTGAGTAATGTCTTTCAACACAACGCTGCCTTTTTCATACCTTTCCAGGTACCTGCTTACCGGGTTTTTCTTCCCAAGTATTGATCTGAAAAACTTGGCGGTGGCGCTGGTTGGAGCTGTGAGGTTGTATTGGTGGGGGTTTAATGCCTCGACCTCATTCCTCAGTAATAGCAGATCTTTTGCGACTGTACCTCCGTCCTGAGTCTTGGCCAGCATCTGCATTGACTGGTCAAGGATGGCGTTGTGATTACTCAACCTTGTCTGATGCTTCATGCCCAGGTCGTTGATGCACCTCTTCTTCTGCTCCTCGTTATACGTGCCGTTGAAAAAGTTGTCAATGATGGAATCAGTCAGCTGATCAATTTTTGGATCGATGACTTCCTTCTTCTCTCTGGTCATGCCAAGCTGTTCTTCGAGTTCCTCTTTGAGTTCGGCCTCAGTGGGGACATTATACTCCGCTTTTTCGATGTTTTTTATATCATGGGCATGCTCCTGCAACTTTTGTTTGAGTTGCGGGTCTACTGTTTGTTGTTGTTGTTTACTCATTTTACCTAAGGATTTTATTGTTGTTAATGTGAGAATTTGTATGACTGCTGTGCCATGCGGTGCAGTTGCTCCATGGATGCTTCCATGTCAAGCTGACCTTCATTGTTTGCTGACCGTTTGATATCCTGCACCTGAACGATAGCTTCATCCAGCTTGCTGAGGGCTTCTTCGTTTTGTGCCATCAGGTCCTTAATATCTTGCTGCTGGTCCTGGTACTGTTTCCTGCTTTGAAGCAATGAGCTCCGTTCCCTTTTCGTCACAGCCTCTTGCTCTATTCCCTCAAGCCTCTGCAGGCTCCGGTCGATATAATCAATGTTGATTGCGTCAAGTGTTTTATGTATGAGCAATACCTCATTAAGATTATCGATACCTGAGAGGAATACCTCTTGCGAAATTGTGTAGTAGCGGTTGTATGTCAACTGGTTCTTGTCAGGAAATTTCATATCGAGGATTTCAATGAACACCTTTATTTTCGTTTGGAACTGCTCGAGTTGTTCGCAAGCGTGATTGTTGCCGTATGCTTCGAGCGATCGTTGTAATTCATGACGGCGGCGTTCAGTATCTTCATCAAGGAGTTGGCGCAGGTGGTCGCGGTACTGGTCGAAGAACCTATCTCCTTTAAAGAATCGCTTCCACGCCCAGGTCCCTCCTCCGAGCAGGATTGCTCCCCCGATGATTGGTATGCCAACTCCTGTACCAAGGAGAATGGCAGTCAGAATCCCTACAGGGATGGCTCCGATACTCGCACCAACGAACCAGTTGTCCATTATGGACTTGTTGAGCGCCTTAATGATAGCTTGCTCTTCGAAGTCCTCTTGCCGAGGCGTGAATACTGCTTTCTCCTCTTGTTGGTAATTCTTTCCCGGGCGTCCCATATGCGAACCTCCTATTTCATTTTAACAGGATGAACTCGACTCGTTGCATCCGCAAACGGTAGGCTCGTTCCGACTCGCCATTCTTGCGTTTGGGAAGCCGTTCTGCTCCGAAGCCTTTTGCCAGGATACGATCCTCGTCAATGTTGTAAACAGCTATTAATTGCTGCCGAACGATATCCGCTCTTTCCTGTGAAAGTTTCAGATTTGCATCAGCGTCGCCGTAGCCGGTGTGGCCTGCGATCAGAACACGATAGTCAGGGTAGTTGTGGATGAGCTTCTGTGCAACGTTATCAACGGTCCCTTCTCCATCATTGTCCAATCGGCCCACACCGCTCTGGAAAGTGATGTTCTCCACCCGCATTGTCCCTGATTCCTGCAACTTCTCCCATTGGTCTTTGCTCAACACCCCGAAGTCCTTAACATTTTCTAACTTTGAACCTACGGGAGCGACTGCTGTCGCGACTAACCCTTCTATGAATGTCTTGTTCAGGATCTCGTATGGGTTATCCACTTCAATAGTCTTTTTCATTAGACGGTTGACATCGTTCCAGGCGAAGATAGTCTTCACCAGGCCTTCATCAGCGTATGATCCGGCGCCCGAGACTCCCTGGATGCCGAACATGAGGTGAGCGTTCTCCTGTAAGTTATACCACTTAATATTGTCCATGAAAGAAGGCACCATAGTCCTCTTAGCACCGGTCACTGACCTGAGTTCGTCGAACATCTCCTCTTTCCGGGCCATGTAATAGTCTACTACCTCGAAATAGGTGCGGATGATCTCCCTGACTTCCACTTCCTTGTTGTTCACGAACTTCCTGCTGAACACGAACACATCAACAATGTAGTTGCGGAAGTTGTCAGAACCCCATATCTTCTTCATACCCAGGTTATCGATAGCATTTGAAACATCAGGTTCCCACATAGTATAAAGGTGTTTGCCTTTCGCAGGGTCGTTCTGATCGGCTTTCGCTTGTTTGTAAACGGCTTCCGAGCCGCTGGCTTCGATCATCCAATCCTGACTGCCCTGCAGCTCATCAAGGTCGAAGTTGGTGATGGTCAGATTGACCAGGTCCTCGCTGGGCGAGTCAGGTGTCACTACGATCTTGATCTCGCTGTCGTTGAGGTCGTTGACCTTGGTGAATGGGAAATCCTTGAACGCGAGGATGGCGTCGGCTCCCCGGGATTCGGAGATAGCTCCCGTTATGACGCCCGGATACTTATACCTGTAGCCGTGCTCCATGTACGAGCTGATAGGCAGTACGATGAAATCATACTCGCTGTCATTCAGTTTTTTCAGACGGTCAGCATATGCCGCGCCGTCGTCAGTGAAGTCGAGCACGATGCCTTTCCTTGCCAGACGTTTCCTCATTTCTTTTGATTTTATGAAGGCGTAGCCGGCATAGCTATCGCCGGCCCATTTCACTGTGTGCGTGGCACCTCCTGAATCGGAGCTCTTCGTTCTCTTGATTCCATCGAGCAATGTTGTGCCGAAGTAAATGCCTAGCACAGCGAGAGTTCCGAGGAGCATGAAAACGATTATGCCTTTTGTTCTGTTATTCATAGTATAAACCTACATATTATTGTGTTAAAAAAATAGTCTCACTGAGATGAAACCCTGTTTCCTTGCTTAGCGGTTAGTACTATCGGCTTTGTAAAGGTTCTCATCAAAAAGGCTTGCATCAAACACATCTGATTCAGCAGTCGCCTCAACCAATGCTTGCTCGAGTTCCTCATAGTTATTCGCATCGCGGTAGGAGAGCGAGTACCTCTTCAACGTGTGCGAGCTTTTCATACATAAACCTATCGAGTATAGCCCGATGAACCCATGCTGGGCGAGATAAGTACAAGGTTGCTTCAGATCAATGCCTGTCTGCTCTCCATCAGTAACGATGATGATACGGTATGTACCGTAACCCAGCTGCTTCTTGTATTGCTCTATAATCTTGTCGACACTCGCCAGGAGTGCTTCTCCCAGCGGCGTTCGTCCGCTTGGTTGCAAACTGTTGATGATTTTCAGGAACTCGTCCTTGTTGCCAGAACCAATAGGAAGTGCTTCAGCAAAACCGTCTCCGCTTCCAGTGCCGAAGATCATCAGGCCAATGTTCACATCATCAGGAATGTTCTTCAGGAACCTCGTGATAGCTTCTTTCGCGCCATCAATTTTACTTTTCCCTGAGCAGTTTTCATCCATGCTACCGCTCATATCGAAGAGAAAGTAAAAATTGGACGCAGTTGAAGCGACGCCAGCTGATTCATCGAAAAGAATGGTTGTCTGGGGTGTCCCTGACTCCTGAGCTTTCTTCTCTGACTGAGCTTCCCGTCCTCCTCCCGGTGTCGACTGAACACAGGAGTTGACGAGGAGCGCAAGCACACTTAAACATAAGATGGGCGCGCCTGCTTTACAAATATATCGTTTCATGATATCTTTCATGATAGTTATAACATAACTGAATAATTACTTGTATATTGACGGGTCGAACTGGATGGATTCTGATTCGAGTTGCTTGACTCTGAAAACAACGCGGAAGTTCTGCTTCCACTCATCCTGAGTTCTTGGCTGCACGAATTTCGGCGACTCGATACCTCTCCCAACAACGGTAATCTGTGAAGCATCGAAGGTGATTCCTGACTGTTTGCAGTAAGCGAGGAAGCTTTTCTTCACGTTTTCAGCCCTGTCTCTTGAGAGGTTCTTTGCCACCTGTTCGATCTGCGCAACTTCCTGGCTGCTGGCGCCACTTTGTTTTGCTTTCAGAACGCCTCCCCTGTCAGAGTGTCCTTCAATAACAACTATGGCACCACCATAGGTCTGCGCCAGTTTGAGCGCTTCCTTGAAGTCTCCTGAGTAGTTGGTTACAGCGAAATCTTCCTGGTTAGGCTGGAAGTAGATTTCCTGGATGAAGAGTGTTCCTTCTGATTCCCAGGTTGTAGATTCAGCCTTGATTTTGTTTTCGACTACCTGTGAGACTTTCTTCTCGTCAAACCTTGGAGTAACGGTGTTAGCACCTGCTTTGGCATTCCTGAGGCCCGGGACGAATGCGTTATAGTCCCAGTTAGCACTTAAGACGTTAGTTGCTGAAGTGAGCACACCCATGGTGATGAATGCTTTCTGAATCTCTGCGTCTATTGTCTTTTGGTTCCTTGTGGTTCCTTGTCCTACGAAGAAAGTGACGTTGCCGGCGTGGCCGACGAATTCACATCCTCCTTCAAGCATAGGCTCGACATCTTTAGTAGCGGTGGGTGTGCCAAAGAATAGCTCCGATGACCTGCTGATCAACTTGTTGTACTCGCCCATTTTTGAGGCTTTGGTTTTCAGGAGGTCGCGAAGGCCTTCTTCTGCCTGCATAAGTGCGAGGGTGAGCTTCTGTACCTGGTCCTTATGCGTGTCAAAGTAGTCTTTCCTGACAGCGTAGACGTCTGCAATAATACGGTTCGCTGATTTCGTTGTCAGCCCGATCGTGGCTCCTTTGACTGATCCTTCGCTGCCAGTACCGGTAGTGCCGCCAGAAGTCAGGTTGAGTGCGTCGGGGATAATGCAGAATACTGCGTCCAGTGCAGGATCTGCAACGAATGCTTCTACCGGGTTGTTGTTCGTACCATTATCGTTAAGGGTGAGTTCTTCGAGGTATTTGAAGTTGATATCCTCAAGTCTTCTTTTGGCGCTGGTGAACAGGTTGGCAGCGTAGTCCATGTGCGGTCCGTGGAGCTGCAGGGCTACGTGCCTGGCATTGTTGATGTTTTTGCCCGGACGGAAAACGACTGCGTCATCGCCATTCGAGTAACTTATCTGGTAGATCTCCACCAGTTCTATACCGGCTGCTTTGAACGCGTCGCTGGCCATTTTTATCATGCCCTTTGTTCCTCTCAGATATGGCGTTTCGCCATTTATGCATCGTTGCACCTGATCTTTGAAATTATCCTCGTTCCTAAGGGTTATATCGAGGCCGTTTTGTTTGAAGATGCCGTTCATCTCAGCGTAGACTGTTGCGATGTCGCCTCCCCAGGTAATAGTGGGTAAGGTTATTGCGTCGGATGCGCGCACGGGTTTCAATGAGGTTGAGACTACCTGCGACATCGGTTTTAATGGCACATATTTAACCTGCGCGTGGAGTGCAATTGTGGCGACCAATAGTGCTGCTATTACCACGATTCTTTTGAAAAAAGATTGAATTTTCATGATTAAAACAGGTTTAGTTACATTTTTGAATATTTATACATTGAGTAAATCTGTATCGTAAAGTTACAGTATTTCAAAATATGAAACTCTTTAATATAAGCGAGATTGATTAATATGCCATCATCGGCACATTTTGAGGCACCGTATCCGATAAACATTGCCGGATTCTCCGCGTTGTACACAAGATCTGCGATAGTTTTTATTTGATCTATGCGGAGAGCATGTGCACCGCTGCTGTCATGTCTTTCATTTGTGGTTCGTTGCTATTTCTGACTGGCAACAGTCTTTTTTGCTGCTTCAAGATGAAGATACAATTCGTGGCTATAACCAGGTTTTAACTTCCAGCTTTTTTCAAGAAGCAATAATGCCTCTTTATATTTACCCAGCTTATATAATCCCCAACCTTTACAATCTAAATATGAATAATTATCAGGATTAATTTCCAATGCCTTATCAACCAGTTTTAAACCTTCTTCAATGTTTCGATCCTTATCTATCAGAAAATAAGCCAGATCATTCAGTCTGCCTGGTCTTTCAGGTTCTAATGAAAGTGCCTGCCGATAATATTTCTCAGCTTTATTCAATATGCCTGCCTCAGAATAAATTGCAGCCAGGCTTGATGTTATGGCTGCATCAGATAACAATTTATCTTTACGTATGGATATGTATTTCTCAATATAGTTATTTGCCTTAGCTGTATCTCCTTGGGTTAATGACAGGACAGCCTGTCTTTGGATTATTGCATAATCATCAGGAAAATCCTGTTCTGCTTTCTTATAAAGCTTATCCTCTTTTTTAAACTGTCCTGTTTCATGATATGCATCTCCAAGGAATACATAGTTAAAAGCCCACATGGGTTTTGATTCCCATTTATTATATATCTCCAGAGCCTTTTCAAATTCACGGATTGCTTTATCATACTGATACAATTCCGTGTAATCTATACCCAGCTGAAAATGAAGAAGAGGTACCTGGTCATCAAATTCCAGAATCTGGCTTAGATATTTTATTTTTTCATGAGGAGTTTCAAAGGCTGCTGCATATAACCAATTTGTAAATATCTGCTGCTGTAGTGGCATTTGGTCCCTTTTTTTATAGGCTCTTAGACTCCACATATTGGCCTGATCAAATAATCCCTGAGCGGCATAAGCTACAGGAAGTAATATGATTGCTGAATAAAAGTTTGTGTCGATAGTTATTGCCTTTAATAACCAATTTCTTGCAGTCGGGTAATCCCTTTTTAAAAAAGCCTTCTGCCCATAAGTGTAATATCTGTATGCTTCAGGAGAAGTGACTGATGCATAATTCTGCAGGTCGAAAAACACTTCCTTTTTCAATTTTGATACAATAAGAAAATTCTTTACCATCCTCGAAAGTGAATCGGCGATATGAAGTATATTATCAGGAGTTCCGTCTATTTGAAAAGAATTCAGGGCATCTTCTGTTTTTGAATCAATTAATTGTGCATTAACACGTATTGTAGCACCTGCTTGTTTTATACTGCCATAGATAAAGACATTAGCACCCAGCTTCCGGGATATAGTATTGGCAACTTCAGGTGTGATTGAGGTATAATTGGTAAGTCCTTTGCTTTGAAGCAAGGCAGTGATTGATTCTATTCGTCTGACTCTCAATTCATCAGAATTTGAAAGATTATTAATTAATTCATTTTGAATTCCATCCTGCCATACATTCCAGGTGGTATCATTTGTCATATTTTGAAACGGTATTACAGCAACGGAAATTCTACCATCTGAAGACTTTAGACTTTCCACTTTGTCCCTTTTGAATATTTTCAAATAAGCGACTACTGCAACAATTATTAATAATGCTAAAATTGCTACTCCTGGCAGCAGACTACGTTTATTAAATTTACCGGACTTCCCCTTTACCTTACCTGTTTTTTCATTTTTTACTCCCGCCACCAGTTGTGTGTGAAGAGTCTTTTCAATAAGTGGTTCAGATACTGCTTCTTTTAATCCCAGTATAATCTCTTTTATTGCAAGCGTTATCTTGTTAATCTGGAGCCTGTATTTGGTTTTGTTTAAATTCTTCTTTTCATCATCCTCATGGGAAAGTGGCTTGTTTATTCCTGGTTCTTTATAAATAAACTCAACTCCACGAAGTACGCTTTCCAGAATTGATTCACATAATTTAATATCTTCATTATCCAGGTCATGAATACGAACAGGTAATACCCTGCTTGCGACATTTCCACTTGGGAGTTTTACTTTTAATCCGAACTGATCTTTGGAGGCTTCTTCTACAAATTTCTTAAATTCATGTTCCCATGCAAATGACCTGGGATCACAATAAGTTCGTGAAATAATTGGAATAAAGACCAGGCATTTGAGTTTCTTTTTCAGTGAGGCATCTACATCATGTGTCTCTAATAGTCCATCATGAGGATTAATGTCAAAATATACACTGATTTCCTCCTTAAAGGTTGACTCAAGTTCTCCCTTCAGATTATCAACAAACTCAGTAACCCAGCCATCGTGCTTGTTATCTTTCTGACGGTAGCTTATAAAGATGTCGTACTCATATCCCGGAATGATGCTTGCCATTGTAGTTATTCATTGTGTTAAAGTTAGGAAAGACATTTATATAACACAAATAATAAACCATCCACTCCGGATCACCCTGGATGGGTATAATGTTTCTTTTAAATTTTTTTTAAAATCCCGGAATTTATCATAACTTTTAATGGTGCTTCAGAAATCAGGTTAACCTGAAGTTCCTGATCATGCCTGTTTGTTGAATTCATCGCCGTGCTTTTTAAGGAAAGACCTCCATGTAATAGCCCATTTTTGCGGATCGTCGAACCAACTTTCATCAATTTTATGCACCACACTGCGATGAGGAGCATTTTTTACCATTTCAGGATCATTCCTGGCCTCTTCGGCAATATAGCGCAGGGCATCGAGATATTCATCAAGCTCCGCTTTTGAGTAAGATTCTGTAGGTTCAATGGTGCATGGCTCGGGTACAATATATGGATGATGACTGGTCCATAAATGAAATCCAAAGTCGCACATTCTGAAGATTACATTATGAATATCGACACCGGTTTGATGATGGAATTTCTCCCAGGTATAACGTACCTGTTCAATTCTGTGTTTTCCTCCGGGAAATGGAGATTCAACACCTTCGATCGCAGTCAGCTTTTTCAGGATATAATTGTTGTTAAGAACGGCAATTCTTGAAACTTCCCTTAATCCTTCCTCTCCAAGACTTCTTATCCAGGCATACGATCTCAGGATGACAGGGAATGGCCCGAAAAATGACCGGGTTTTTCCTATGGTATTCTCATTATCCCAGTTAAGAAGGTACTTACCATCTATATAATCAACCAGAGGTACAGGCAGGTAGCTTTCCAGAGCCTTTGTGACTCCCAATGCACCACCAGCAGGTCCGCCGCATCCGTGCGGCGAGGCAAAGGTTTTATGAAGGTTGAAAAAGCTCATGTCGAATCCGGCTTCCTTTGCGCGGGTAACTCCCAGAATCCCATTCGCATTCGCCTGGTCATATCCGCATAATCCTCCGGCTTCATGAATGATGCGGGTAAATTCATCTATAGATGGATTGAAAATGCCGATATCCTCAGGATTGGTAATGAAGAGGCCGGCTGTTCTTGGGGAAACAGCTTTTTTTAATGCTTCTATATCCGGAAATCCATTTTTATCAGGGAAAATGGTGATCACCTTGTAGCCTTTAACAGCTGCTGCTGCTGCGTCGGAAGGATGTGAAAAAATTGTAGTTATCAGCTCATCACGGTGGCTCTCACCACTGATACTATGGTATTTATGCATAATAGAGGCCATGATAAGAATGGCATGCGATCCGGAACTTGGCTGGAATGTAAATCGGTCCATCCCCGAAATTTCCCTGAAGTACAAGTCCATGCTATGCATTATCTGCAGTGCTCCCTGAATAGTTCCCTGGTCCTGGTAAGGATGCAGCTTTGATGCTTTGGTATTTCGTACAAATACCTCATTAATTTTTGGATTGTACTTTACCGTGCAGGTTCCCTGACCAATATCAATATTTAAATCGGCTCCCAGGGTGTGCTGTGACAAACGCAGAAAGTGCTTCAGTACCCTCATTTGTCCAACTTCAGGTAAAGCAGGCTCCTCCTTTCGGATTAAATGGGACGGAAGGGATGAAATACCATTTCCAACCTCCTGCTGAATTCCCTGATCCGCTTCAGATACTATGATCCCTCTTTCTCCTGGTGAATGCAATTGAAAGATAACTTCCTCATCCCATTTTGCCTGGTGAAAATTCCTCACACGATTTACTCTTTGAATATTCATGGTCTGTGTGTTTTTAATTAAAATTACTTCAGGATTTCATTTAAAGCAGATACCAATGAATCAATATCTGACTTTGAATGCATTTCTGTGACACAATAGAGTGCACAATTCTGCAGTGTTGAAAATTCTGTAGAGAGATCTTTACCACCGAAAATCCCTTTTGAAAGCATTTCTTTGTTTATTTGAGAAACTGATCTTCCGGTAGAAGCAAAATCAACAACAAATTCCTTAAAATTGGTTGACCGGAACCTCAGTCTGACACCGGGTAATGAGGCTATCTTTTTTTGCGCATAGAGAGCATTCTGCAGGATGAGCTGGCCAAGTTCCTTCATGCCTTTCGGACCCATCAACGCAAGATAAACGGCAGCTGAGATTCCATAAAGAGCAGCTGCCGTACCCACGAATTCTTTCCCTTTTTCCCTGACCCCAAACGATGTACGGTTGTATGCCACATCTCCGAAACCCCATTCTCCTTCAACAGATGTTTTTGCGATACCAAAAAGACGCCACGCATATTCCATTACATATTTTTCTTCATCCCTGGTCCCAATAAAACCTCCCAGTGATCCACCCAGGTACATATGGTTTCCAAGACCCTGAATGTCTCCGCATGTTATATCTGCCCCATATTGGCTTGGAGGTGCTATTACTCCCAGTGAAACCGGGTCAACACCCACGACAACAATACCTCCGGCTTTATGAATAATGCCGGCTATTTCTGATCCCTGTTCTTCAAGGAATCCAAGATAGGATGGATTCTCGAAATAGATCCCGGCTGTGTTGCTCCCGGTTTTTTTCACCAGATCGTTAATATTAACCATTCCCGTTTCAGCTGAGAAATCAACAATCACAATCTGCATCACCGGTTCACAATAGTTTTTTATAACACTTAATCTGTCGGGTGATACTGTGCCGGAAACCAGCATTTCATTTCTGGCACTAATACGGCCGGCCATGCGAATGGAACTGCAGGCAGCCTGGCCCCAGTCGTATGTGGGGACATTTACCACGTCAACATCCAGAAGTTCAGCCATCAGGCTTTCGTACTCAAAAAGAGTCTGAAAGCGCCCATGGTCTTCGTAAGGTTCACCTGCATAGGCAGTAAGATACTCAGCCCTGCCTGTAATCTCGTCACATATGGCAGGTACATAATGCTGGGCACATCCCGATCCCAGAAAACTAAGGTTTTCTTCGCATGAGATATTTTTATTTAATATGCCGGTAATATGTTTTCGTAATTCCAGCTCAGATGCAATAGCGGGTGGTATATTCATTTCCCCTTTAAATCTGAGCCTTTCCGGGATGTCTTCATAAAGTTCACTTATATCCTTTATTCCCAGTTCCCGCATTATTTTTTCCTTATTGGCAGGAGCAGAATTAGGAATGTAAGGATGGACAAAGTTCGGTTTCTGTGTCATTTTCATTATTTTATATTGGTTCAGAATTATATACGGGCAGGTAGAAACTACCACCATTCCTATGTATATTCAAACTATTATTTGAAATTCCCTCAACCAGTTTGCCTTATGAATGCAATTAATATAAGACTATTCTTCTATTTCCACAATCACCTCTATTTCCACAGCCATATTAAACGGCAATGCATACATGCCAACTGCTGACCGGGCATGTTTTCCGTTGTTGCCAAAAATTTCCACCATCAGGTCGCTATAACCATTTATTACTTTGGGCTGGTCTTTGAAATCTTCAGTACAGTTTACCATACCCAGCACTTTTACAATCCGTTTTACTTTGTTCAGGGAGCCAAGCTCGTTTTTTAAAACCGCCAGGTGGTTTATTGCTGTTATACGGGCCGCTTCATAACCCTGTTCTATCGTCAGGTCTTTGCCTACTTTCCCGGTTATATAAGTATTATCAGCTTTCTGGGGTCCTTTACCTGCCAGGTAAAGCAAATTGCCTACTCTGACAGCATTTACATAATTTGCAACCGGGCTTGATGGGGGTGTTAACACAATTCCCTTTTCCTTAAGTTTTGTTTCCGCATCCTGTGCAATAAGCACATTTGACAAAGCCAAAGAGGAGATGAATAATAACAAAATCTTCTTCATGTTTTAATAGTTTTAAAATGTAAAGTTATTTTAATTCCGTCAGGGCTTTTACAAGTACATCGAGCTCGGCAGTGGTTGTATATACATTCGGCGTTATCCGGCACCCATGCACTCCGGCGCCATCGATCGGAGCAGAATAGATTTTGTACCTGCTAAACAATATATCGCCCATATCAGATGGTTTCATACCTCTGATTCCGGCATTTGCTATCCCGCAGGAGCGGGCCGGATCGGCCGGCGTATTTAAAAGAACATTAGGAAGATCCCGTACTTTTGAGGTCCAGTAATTCTGTAAAAATCTTAACCTGGCTTCTTTTCTTTCTGCACCTATAATATTAAAGAAATCAATGGCATCGGCGATAGCAAGATCGGTATGAACAGGATGCGTTCCGATGTGGTTAAGCCTTGAAATATCATCCGGCTTTCTTTCACCCTCAGCAATCAGAGGCCATACATTCCCAATTTTCTCTTTCCTCACATATAATATTCCGGCTCCCAGCGGAACACTCAACCATTTGTGAAGGCTGCTCCCGTAATAATCGCAATTAAGATCCGGTATAGTGAATTTAAAATGTGCAAATGAATGAGCTCCATCGACCATTACCTGAACTCCCCGTTCGTGCGCCATATTACATATTTTCCGTACAGGCAATATTTGTCCTGTAATATTGATCATATGGCAGACCATAAGAAGTTTTGTTTTGCCTGTAATAGCAGAAGCATACAGATTAACTATCTCATCATCAGTCTGAGGATGATTCGGTACTGATACAACTTTATTTATGACGTTATATCTTTTTGAAACCTGTTTGAACATCTCGAGCATTGCGGGATAATCCTGTTCAGCCATTACAGCTTCATCGCCTGGCTTCCAGTCGAGTCCTCCGATAATCATGTCGAGCGATTCTGTAGTGTTCCTGGTAATTATGAGTTCATCGGGAGAGCAGCCTGCAACTGCAGCAAGCTTAGCAGCCATAGATTTTTTATTTTCAAACTGAACAGTGCGCATGTAATATGAACCCTGAAAATTTATCTCCCTCACATGTTCAATAAACTTTTCAAGTACCTGTTCAGGCAGAAAATTATAATACCCGTTTTCAAGGTTAATAAAATCGGGTTTAAGTTTGTATCCTTTGCGTATAGAGGCCCAGAAATCCTCATCTCCTGCCAATTCAGCCGATGACACAGCAGATACGCTCTTGAACAATTCACCAAGACTATCAATGCTCAGCATACCACCTAAACCAATCAGGCCCGCATTCTTAAGAAAAGTTCTCTTATCCATAGCTTTTTCTTATAAAGATAATGATTCACTTTAATGAAATCTGGCCGTACTAGTGTTTTATAGGTAAATGCTGGGAATCCTGAGAATATTTCATTTTTCACACTGTGCAATTGCACTCTTGAGAGCTTCTGCAATATTTTTGGCTGTTTCTACATCATTTGACTCGATTTCTACATCGGTTCCCCAGGCTTGCTGTGCCCCGTTTTTATATACTTTCACAAGTTTTTCTTTGTTTTTGCAGGTAAGGATCACTTTCACAATTTTACCGCTCACCTTTAAATCGACTATTATCTTATTCATATCGGAAAGGGAAAACTCATAGATTTCATCCGTTGTTTTGCCTTTCTCGTCTATATTGGAAACGGTAAATGAAATTTTACAGGGATCATTATTGGTGAGCTCTAACTTTTGCTTTACCTCTTTTCCTTCGCTTTTCAGGTCGCCAACATTTTCAGTGATAAACTTCATGGCAGATTGTTTATCGCCCCAAACTTTATCTTTCGGCTTTCCATTTTTGGCGAGATACTTAATGGCTTCGGCTATGTCCTGCGCTTGTCTGGCATCGAATGCCATGATTTCAATAGCATTGTCAAATGCCTGTTGTTTGCCTTCTTTAAATACTTTTATGAACGATTTTTTGGTATTAACTGATGCTTTCACATTCAGAAATTTACCCGATGACCCGATTGTTACTGTCGCAGGGTCTAACATATATGGGTAAAATTCAAATGATTGTTCCTCAGTAATGCCTTTCGCATCCGTTTTACTTTGTACGTATTTAACATTCAGAGGTTCAGCAGAAATTGAGCTAAAATTTAGCTTATATATGTCAGTCCCGATGGTTTCGCCCGTTATCGTATTGGTCAAATATGTCATGGCTTCGCTAAGGTTTTTCCAGCTAGCAGGCTGGGTTTCGGAGCTTTTAATGGCCGCTTTGAAAGCTTCCACCATTTCACGGGAAGTTTCTATGTCGGTAGTTAAAATATCGACCTCATTTTGAAAATCTTGCAGCGTGTTGTCTTTATAATACTTGATGAACTTTGTCTTATTCTTCGAGGTGGAAACGATGGCTATCTTTTTCCCGCTTACTTTAAAAATTAAGCTGTTTGCATCTATATCGCTGAGATAAAACTCGAACCGTTCCTCGATGGGTTTTCCTTTAGAATCGGGCTCTACATAAGTAAATATCGATTTTGTTCCATTTCCCGGGATGAAATTAATTTTTTGGTCCAGCGTTTTTTTCTCTATGGTCAGTTCTGTGGTGTTTTTCGTAATAAATTCGAGTGATTTCTGCAAGCCGGTAAAATCAGGGACTACCGATTTACTTTTTTCAATTGCTGTTGAAAATGCAGCTATGATATTACGGGCCTGGTCAATATCTTCTGCAATGATTTCAAAAGCATTATCAAAGTTTTGCTGTTCATTGTTTTTCGTATATTTAATATAACGGTCGTTCCCTTTGGTTTCAACCGAAACCGAAAGTTGTGTCCCACTGATCTTAACAGCTAGATTTTTTTTGTTGATATCAAGGATACTGAATTCATATTTTTCTTCTGTGGAAACACTTTTCTGATCGGTCTTTTTCACAGTAAAACTGACAAGGTAGTCCTTGCGTTCACCATATGAGAAGGATTGTTCAAAAGTTGCCGGGCCTGAATTTATTTTGGAAACATTGTTTTTAAGCCAGTTCAACGCATCTGTATTTGTGTCCCATTCTTTTTCGCCGGAGCTGACCAATGGTATGGTGGCCTTAAAAAGATTTTCCAACTCCTGTGCTGCATCGGCACTGGATAATAAAATTTCTAAATAATTGGTATAGCTGTCAAGCTTATCTTCCCTGAAGTGTTTTATGAACTTTTGATTGTTATTGATAGATAAGTTTATAAAAAGTTTTTTTCCGGATGTTTTACGGATAATTGTATT
>Ga0315278_10002748_pt1 | contig 15699 bp, 8 predicted proteins | sample YL17G06_0_MG_FD_203880 | JGI IMG/M metagenome (GOLD analysis project Ga0315278, IMG submission 203880) | Sediment microbial communities from Yellowstone Lake, YNP, Wyoming, USA - YL17G06_0 | ecosystem: Environmental > Aquatic > Freshwater > Lake > Sediment | place: USA: Wyoming | collected... | reverse complement strand
GCGCTCCTTCCAGTCCTCGCGCACGCGGCGGTCGAGGTACTTCGGCATGCTCTGCTCGCGCATGTGGCGCATGGTCGCGTCGAGCGAGAGGAAGTCGCCGAACGGCCCGACCGCGGCGATGTCCTCCACCGCCAAGGCCTCGTCGTCGACGCGGAACCCTCGCACCACGTACTCGATCATGGCCGCGATCTCGTCGTCGATGACGAGCTGCGCGCAATCGAAGGTGACTCCCGACTCGATCATCCCCGCGCCGTAGATCTGGTTGGCCCCTGCCAACGCAGCCGTCAGGCCCGTGAGCGTCTTCTCGTGACCGGTCTGGGCGTCACTGAGCTTCGAGTCCGCCTACAACCCGGCCACGAAGCTCGGGATCAGGTAGCGTCGCGCCATCTGGGCCGTGGCGGCGCTGAAGAGGGCGAGTTCGGGCGAACCGACGCAGGCCGCCGCCAGGCGCAGGTCCATGGCGGTCGTCGACGAGCCGTAGTCGATCGGCGCGCCGCGCGTGGTGAGCTGCGACAGGGTGATGCCGGCGAGGACCTCGGCGTTGTGCTGCACGAAGGTGCCGACGAGCGTCACCGGCGACGAGCCGCCGGACATCGCCATCGAGAGGCAGCCGCACGGGATGCCGAGGCGGGCGCACTCGATGATCACCTCGGTAGCGTCGCGCGGCAGCTTCAGCGGGCTCACCGGGCAGACGCCGAAGCCGACGATCGGGTTCTCGCGCAGCGCGTCCTCGTCGCCGACGATGGCCTTGGCCATCTCGACGACCTTGCGCACCTCCCAGGCCGAGGTCGACTCCGTGCCCACCGCCTTCGACGTGTTGTGCAGTGCGGCCTCAGTGCCGTGGAGGACGGCGGTCTCCTGCGGCCGGTCGGTCGGGCTTCCCGCGGGCTCGTACATGTCGATGTGTTCGAGGGCGTCGACCAGGAGGGCGATCTCGGCGACGTCCTGCAGCACCGGCTCGCGGTGCTCCCCGGTGCGCAGGTCGTTGACCATGATGCCCTCGTCGAAGTTGCAGAACGAGATGCGTCCGGGTTCCAGCACGATGCGCTTCTTGGGGTCGCGCGCCCCGCGGACCATCTTCGCCGGCGTCGAACGGATGGCGTCCTCGACGACGTGCGGCGGGATCTTGACCATGCGCGTCTCGCGGTCGACCCGGCAGGCGCCGTCGGCGAAGATGTCCATCGCCTCGTCGTCCTCGACCCAGACCCCGGTGCGCTCGAGCACCTCGAGGGTAGCCAGATGGATGTCGTCCATCTCGGCCTCGGTGAACACGTTGAGGCTGAGACCGCCGCCGCGCAGATTGCCGGCATGCAGGTTTCGTTTCATGGGGCTCCTTCCCGTCAACGCAGAGGCTACGGCGACGGGGCGCGCCCGTAAAGGCCTTCGCCCCGCCGCCCGCGAAGTTCGCCGGAGAAGTGCGAGTGAAGTGAGGCAGAGGCCTGCGAGGTTCGCCGAAGAACGGCAACGCGGAGCACCCCGGGACGTCACACTCAGTGCCAGGCGCAACATCAACGGCCAGGGCTATTGCACTGGGGGGGGGGCTTCGGGGATAGATTGCAGTGACCTGCGTCGCATCCCTGCGAGCAGGCTCGGAGATGGGGGGCCCCCATGTACTCTGCCGCGCGTCGTCTCGCTGTCGGATCCGCCGTTCTTCTCGCTGTCCTTCTGCTTCTTCTCATCGGTCTGGCCAGCCAGCCCGTGGCCGTGGCCGATGCCACGGAGCAAGCGCTCACCGTCGTGCGCGAGCTCACCGAGAAGCGCACCGCCACCTCGACGACCTACCTCCTCAGCGACGGCAGCCGCCGCGCCCTGCTCTATGAGACCCCGGTGCACTACCGCGACGCGAAAGGGGCCTGGCAGGACCTCGACACCTCGCTGGCGCCGACGAGCGTCTTCGGCGCCGTGACCTCGAGCGCGACCCCGGCAACGGTGACCCTCGGCGCGCAGAGCGCCGGCGCTGCGCCGGTGGCGATCGCTTACGAGGACGCCCGGGTCGGCTTCGACCTCCTCGGCGCCGTCGAGCCCGCCCCGCTCGTGCTCGCCGACGAGGCCACCTACCTGGGCGTCGCGGCGGCCACCGACCTGCGCTACCGGGTGCTGCCCGACGGCCTCAAGGAGACCCTTGTCCTTGCCTCCGCCGCAGCCCCGGGGAGCTTCACCTTCTTCGCCTCCCACGAGGGCCTCCTGCTGCAGCAGGACCCCGAGGGCGAGTGGGGCTTCTACCGCGCGGGCGAGAAGGCGCCCGTCTTCGTCCTCGGCGACCTCGTCGTCTTCGACTCCTCACGTTCCAAAGCCGGCGAGCCCGCCGAGTGCGCGGCTGCGACGATGGCGGTCGCCGCCGCCAAGGGCGGCAGCTACGTGACCTACACCGTCCCGCGGCCCTGGCTCGCGGCCCCCGAGCGCGTCTTTCCCGTGACGGTCGATCCGACGATCACCCTCGGCCAGTCGGTCTGCGACGACACCTACGTCTCAAGTGCCTATCCCTCGACCTCCTACGGCTCTGCCGACGAGCTCAAGACCGGCTACTACGACGCCTCGACCGGCTGGAACCGCAGCCTGCTGCGCTTCGACACCGGCGCCGTCGCCGACACCTACGTCACCGACGCGCACCTGCGCGCCTACCAGTGGTGGCAGTACTACCCGAGCACCGCGATGACGACCCGCGTCGGGCGCGTGACCGAGTACTGGGGCGAGGGCTCGACCTGGGACAGCTTAGACGACGACGGCGGCCTTGAGTGGACCGGTCTCGACGCCGTGAGCGTCGCCCGCGGCCAGTGGCTCGACCTCCCCTGCCGCACGCTCACCCAGCGCTGGGCGAGCGGCGAGCCGGGCTATATGAACCACGGCTTCGCCATCTACCAGAACTCGGGCGAGGGCCAGACCTACTGGCGCAAGTTCCGCTCCAGCGAGTGGGATACCTCGACCGAGCGCCCGCGCATGGTGGTCGACTACGAGCAGCCCCAGGCGACCGTCTCGGCGCCGGCCGTCGGCAGCAGCGTGCGCGTCGGCGACTGGGTCACCGTGACCGTGAACATCTCGGGCACCGCCAACAAGGGCTCGATCACCGAGGTGCGCATGGGCGTGAACCGCGCCGGCGGCCCCAACGAGCGCACGCACGGCGTCATGGGCTGGTTCCGCGCCAAGCCGGCCTCGCCCTGGTGGCCGGTCCAGAACGCCTCCGGGGGCTGGTTCGCCTACTACTACGATCCCACCGATCCCACCGCCTACGGCAGCGACCACATGACGCCCGACCTCGCCAACTGCACGATCGACTCGGCCTCAGCGCCCTCGACCGTCACCTTCCGCTTCCAGGTGAACGACAACTGGGGCGACGTGCAGGACAACGACTTCGACACCTATTTCGCCATGGACTCGGGCACCACGACCTGGGACAGCAAGTGGGTCGCCCGTGACCGCAACGTCGACGTGCAGCCGGTGCCACTCGCCGCAGCCCCCACCTACAGCGCCACCCCGAGCGGCTGGTTCACAGAGACCGACGCGAACAACGACGGTCTTGCCGACAACGTCTGCGACGTCAACGCACAGGGTCGCGGCAGCGTGACCCTCTCCTGGACCGGCTGCTCGGTTGCCAGCGGCTACTCGATCTGGCTCTTCGACGGCAACACCTACCGCAAGGTGGGGACCTCATCGACGACCTCCTGGACGAGTTCGGGCAAGGGCATCTACCCCTCGGACACGCAGATCGCCGCCCTGACAGCGAACTACGCGAGCGACCCCTTCAAGGCCGGCAGCGGCCTCGACCTGCGCGACAACCCCAATGCCCTCTACGCCAAGACCACCGGCACGAGTTACGACGCGCGCTGCGACTACGCTTTCAAGGTCGTGCCGACCAACTCGCACAGCTTGCCGAACCCGAGTCCGTCGGCGAACGACCCGGTCGCCGCGGTCACGCTCGACAATCGGTCCAGACACGTCCGTGAAGCTCCGCGGCACACAACCTACGACCTCGGCGCCTGGGCCGAGCACGAGCTCACCGTGCTGCTCGATGCGCAGCGTTTCCGGCTCACGACGACTGACCTCGAGATCGCCTCTTGGGGGCCGTGCGCGGCCCTGGGCCGCACCTACTCGCCCGTCTCCAGGCCGGGCACAGCGCGCTACGCCCCGGGCTGGTGGTTCAGCTTCCAGCGCTGCCTCACCGCAGTGCCCTCCGGGGCGAGCCTCGACGCCTGCACGCAGGTCGACTACTGGGATGAGGGCGGCGAGGCGCTGCGCTTCGCCAAGAGCGGCACGAGCTGGCTTGCCCCGAACGGCCTCGTCGCCGCCCTCGCCAAGGGCACGAGCACCTGGACGCTCACTCTCAAGGACAAGAGCGTGCTCACCTTCGACTCGAGCGGCCGTCTGACGAAGGAGGCCGACGCCAGCGGCAACGAGGTCCTCTACGCCTGGTCGGGCACCAACCCGGCCTCGATCACCGCCGCCAACGGCCAGGTGATCGCGCTCACCTGCAACGCCGCCGGGCAGCTCACCCAGGCCGTCTACGCGACCGCGGACGGAACGCGCCAGGTGAACTACGCGCAGCCCACGGGCAGCCCCGCCTACTGGGAGGTGACCGCCTACCCTGGCGCCACTTGCGAGCGCAAGCTGCGTTACTTCTACGACGCCCAGAGCCGCCTCACGAAGATGAGCGTCGTCGACTGGGACCGTGCCGGTCACACGGCCAGCGAGGAGTTCCTCTACGGCACAAGTCCGAGCCCCGACCTTACCGTGCGCTTCGCCGACTGGGATGCGACGGCCAAGCCCGACGCTCGCGCGGAGATCCTCTACAGCACCGGCGGCGTGGCCCGGGTGACGCGCTACGGCACCGTTCTTGACGTCGCGGGCACCGCCGTTCACGAGGACTACTCGCTGAACCCCACGGGCACGACCGCCTGGCGTCACAACCCGACCTCGGCGAACGACTCCTCCGGCGAAGGCGAGCTCTGGCGCTACGAGTACTCGCCGGGCAACCAGGTGACGCGCGCGCAGAACCCGCTCGGCGATGCCGCGCGCAACGTCTACGACGCGCGCGGGAACCTGCTCCTCGAGGCCGACGAGCTCGGCAACGCGACGACCTACGTCTACACCAACGACCTGTGCACCAGTGAGGTGAGCCCCCTGGGCTCGACGACGACGCGCGGCTACGACGCGTACGGAAACCTCACCTGGGAGGAACAGGTCCTCAACGCCGCCGCTGAAAAGGCGCGCAGCGAGTGGACCTACGCGGACGTTACGGTTGGTGGCCGCACCTACAGGAAGGCGCTCACCCAGGAGCGCCAGAAGCTCACGGCCACGGATTGGGCGACGACGCAGTACTCGGACTTCGCCGCCAACGGCCTGCCTCAAACGACCACTCACCCCGGTGTGCTCCTCTCGGCGAGCCAGAGTGCCAATCTCACGGAGCTGGCCCAGTACGATGCCTTCGGCAACACCGTGCGCCTCGTGGACGCCACTGGCGCCGTCACCGACCTGAACACCTGCGATCTCGTCGGCCAGGTGCTCACGGCCGCGAACCCCGACGGCAGCACCACGCGCCGCACCTACGACCGCCTCGGCTCCGAGACCGAGAGCTGGCGCACGAGAGCCGGTTCGACGACGAGGGCCGACGACGTGCGCGTCGTCCGCGACGCGTGCGGCCGCGTCGTCCAGGAGGACACCCTGCTCGACGACGGCCAAGCGCTCACCGCCGTCAGCACGACGCTGAGAACATGGGACGGCCGCGGTCGTCTGGTTGGAGGTGACTGCAGCACGGGCAGCGGAGTCCTCTCGAAGTCCGTCTACGACGCGCAGGGCGACGAGGTCAAGCACTGGGCTGAGGGGGTGAACCCGTCACAATACCTTGCGAGTGATGCCGACACGGCCTCCTACGATGCGCTCCGGCGTGAGACGCAAAGCAAGGACGGCGGCGGCGGCGAATCAGTAGGAACGACCTACTACGCGAATGGTTGCGTGGCTTCTGAGACCTCAGACCTCGGTGTAACGACGTACGCCTACGACGCTGGTGGCAACGTGGTGCGCGAGACGAGTTCAGACGGCGAGATCCTCACCACGCTCTGTGACCTAGATGGCAGGGAGACAGCGAAGACGAGCAGCCTCACCGATGTCGGCTACGAGGCCACCTATGATCTGTCGGGCGAGATTCTCGAGACGTATTCTGTGATCGACGGGATCAGCTACGTCGACTATCAGTCAGAGCGCAACCAGCTCGGCTGGGCGCTTGAGGAAAGCTCGGCCGCCGACGGTACCAGCACGACGATAACCTACGACGAAGCGGGCAGACCCCTCACCTTGGTGGACACGGACGGATCCCAGTCCTTCGTCTACAACGACGCCGGCGACGTGACCCACGAGGCCAGCACCAGCAACGCCACGCTGGACAGCGTCGTTGACCCGCTGGGTCGCCTGAGCCAGCGGACGGCCGAGTTCCCGAGTGGCTTGCAGAACAGTACGACCTACGCCTACGACTCCCTGGGGCGCGAGGTGGCGAAGACCGACACGCTCATGGGCGTGTCGCGCAGCTACGAGTACCCGGCCTCGGGGCCGCGTGTCGAAACGGTGACCTGGGGCGCAGGTCCCGTGCACGCGACCAGCACCCGCGTTCTCTCCAACGCCGCCGGGCGGGTCAGCCAACGGATCACCACCCTGAATGACGCTCAACCGGCCGCGACGCTCACCTACACCGTGCAGGCGACCGATGCCCTGGGGTTCGCAACGGACGCGGACCTCCAGCTCGCGAACGGCTACGCCCTCGACGCGAGGTGGAGCTACGTGGGCGAGGGTCGCCTGCAAAGGCAGTGGGGCGCCGGGTTCGCTGCGGCGGCCGCGACGACCGACGCCTGCACCTACGAGCCGGCGACCGACCTGAAGGCGAGCGAGAACTACCAGCTTGCCTACGGCGGGGCGCTCACGGGGGCGTACACCTATGACTCTGAGGATCGGGTCTCCGTCGCGACGATTGGCGGCGCTTCTTACACTCACAACTTCGATGCCTCGGGCAGGCTGGCGAGCATCGCCAAGACCACCGGCGGAACGACGACCACGACGACCTTCACCTACGGTGGGTCGGGCTACCTCATTTCCAGCGCCGTTGGCGGGCAGACCACGTCCTACGAGTGGGACACAGTGAACGGTCGGCGCACCTGGCAGGGCGCTGCCGCCGATCCCCATCGCATCGCCTACTCCTACGATGCCGACGGGCGCCTGACGAGCTACGCCGACACCTCGCGTGGACTGAGCGCAACGTACACATACGCCGGCGGCAGGCTGCAGGGCGCGAACGTCGCCGCTGCCGGGTTGACGACGTCCACCTCGTATGTCTTCGACCACTCGAACCTCGTCCGCGTCGCGGCTACGCCGAGCGCGGGCTCGTCCTGGACGATCGAGTACCTCTACAACGAGGACACTGCGCGGCCCTACGCCGGCACTTACCGGGCCGGTTCTGCCTCTCCGGTTCCCTTCGCCATGGTGATGACCGAGAGAGGGGACGTGGTCGAGCTCCTCGACGCTCAGGGGACGGCCTTTGCCGCCTATCGCTACGACCCTTGGGGCAACTCGACCGGCATCACGACACGAGCCACGGCGGTCCTCTCGTCGGCGCTCGCGGCGCAGATCGTCGAACGCCAGGGGCTTCGCTTCCGCACTCTCCTCCTTCTTGACGCTGGTAGTGGCCTCCATTGCGGCAACGGCGTCGTCTTCTACGATGCAAAGACGTGCCAGTACCTCACTGGCCCCGCCGACGGCGTGCTCTACGGCGACGGCAACCCGCTCTGGGAAGTGGACCTGACCGTGCGCACGGAGACGGGCGCTCCCGAACCTGAAGCGGCATCCGCGGGCGATCCTCTCCTCAAGGGCGCGTTCGAGGACATGGACAAGCCGCCGAAGCGCACCTGGATCGAGGACTGGCCGGAGCAGTCGGAGGCGCGCGGCTTCTACAACTACGATCGCTGGCCGAATCCCAGCGGCGACGACAGCGAGGTCAACCACGCCGTTGTGTTCATCGCCTACTCGCACTCGCCGGGCTGGAACTGCAGCAGTCTGTGGGAGAAGCTTACTGCGAAGGCCTACGATACCGAGAAGTTCTTCTATGACGAGGATGCCAGTCTCGCCTACATGCGGGTGAGAGACCACTCCGCGAACTACGTCGACACCTCGAAGGGCTGCAGATGGCAGATCCCGACGGACGGCGACGGTCACAGCTTCATCCACATTCGCGCCTACGGCCGCTACCATGGTGATGACAACTTCTACATCCACCGACCGGCGACGGCCACGCGCTCACAGCTCCGCTACGTGCCGGCGACGTGCCACCTCGACGTCAATCACGGTCATCGCTGGGAGTTCCTGAGAGGTATCGGGGTCCCGGTGCCTTCGTCGCTCCCAGACAAGTACAAAGTGGGGGGATATGACGGCAACGCCGAGAACTGCCAGACGCGCATTGGGAAGATGTGGCGAGCCTGGGGCTTCTCCTTCGGCAGTCGTGCGAATCTGCACAACGAAGTCCACGGCTTCAGGAAGATTGACCGCGACTGGAGGGGCAGAATGGATAGGGTGTCCATCACGTTCAGATGGCATCGCAGCGACGGCTGGGCGACCACGCTGAGGATGTAGCGGTCATGGGCATGCGAGTGCTGCGCAACAACGACAAGGGACGACAACTGACCGACCGCGCCGTGCAGGGCATGGCGGTCAGCGCCATCATCCTCTCCGTGCTGTTGCTAGCTGCCGCCTGCGGGACCGACACAGGCTCGGGCGAGGACGGCGCGGGTCAGGGTGTCCGGAAGGCACCGACCTACGTCGTCTGGGTGGAGAGCATCCCAACCGGCCTCGACGAGGGCACTATCGTCCTGCACTACACCGATCTCGACTCGGGAACAGACACGGAGCTCGCCAGTGACGACGAATACGGCTTTCACCAGCCCGCCGTCTCCGGCCGGGTCGTCGTCTGGGTAGACGAGCGGGAGGACGGGCGCATCTTCGCCCGCGACCTGGTCACGGGGCGAGAACGATCGGTCTCCGATGATCACGGGATCAAACCCGCCGTCTCTGGTCAGTGGGTGGTCTGGGAGCTGGGCAAGAAGCTCGAGGGCGAGTGGTACTACCTGATCGTCGCCCACAACCTGGCGAGTGGCGTCGAACGCACGGTCGAGTTGCCCGAGAAGCCCGTTTCCATGGTGCCCACCTTCTCCGTCTCCGGGGACTGGCTCGTCTGGAACCGAAGCATCGACGTCGACCAGCACTGGCGCGACCTGAACGAGATCTGGGGCATGCGCCTCTCGACCGGCGAGCAGACGCTGCTGCGGCCGAAGGGCACCTACTACGGACCGGCGGTGGCGGGCGAGTGGGTGCTCTGGCGGCGGAGCGATAGCAACCGCGTCGAGGCGCTCGACCTGCGCACCCGCAAGGTCCGCCTCTTGCCCAAGGGTGCGACGACGGTCACTGACGGCGAGCGTGTGATCACCGTCAAGGGTGGCCAGGCGGCGGCTCAGGCGGGCCGCAGCCGCATGTTCGTCTACGACCTCCGGAGGCGCCGCTTGACGCCAGTCCCGGTCGCACCGGGGCGGTTCGGCTCGCTTGGCATCCACGGCGAGTGGGTGATGTGGCGGGAGCCGCGAGGGAGCCTTGCTCCGGCCCCCCTACGGGCGGTCAACTACGTCACCGGGGAGACCATGACGGTCGCCGACGACGCCATGGACCCGAGCATCTCGCGGGACTAACGCTGGCGGCGCGAGCGACGTCACCTGTCAAATGAATCGATCCCTATCACGCAACGCCGACACGGGGCGCCGGACCATTGTCGGTCAAGTCCCGCTGGCATCGCAGCGACGGCTGGGCGACGACGCTGAGGACGTGAGGGTGATGAGCGTTCGAGTGTTGTCCGGCGACGACAGGGCGCCGGAGTGGGCCCGGCGGCTTCGGCGATACGTTGCGGGCGGCGCCCTCATCCTCACCCTTCTCGTGCTCGCGGCCTCCTGCGGGTCCGACACTGGCCCTGGCGAGGACGCCACCGCTCAAGACGGCACGAAGGCGCCGACCGTCGTTGTCTGGACCGAGTGGGTCCCCTACGGCGTCGACTCAAGCTACCAACGCCTCCACTGCCGCGACCTCGACCGGGGGCCGCAGTGGGACCTCGGCGGCAGCGAGGAGGTCTACGTGGACGACCCCGCCGTCTCCGGCCACGTGATGGTCTGGATGCGGGACCGCGACGAAGGCGGTCATTCGCAGCGCAGCCTCGTCGTCCGCGACCTCGTCACCGGCAAGGAGCAGGCCCTGCCCGACTCGGACGGCGCCCGGCCGCAGATCTCCGGCGGGTGGGTGGTCTGGCACCAGGGCGTCGAGGCCGAGGGCGGCTACCGCTCCCTCCTCGTCGCCCGCAACCTGACGAGCGGCCTCGAGCGCGTGGTCGAGGGCGGGGTGGGCGAGCTCTTCGTTTACTCCCTCTCCGGCGACTGGCTCGTCTGGCCCGTGGGCCACGGTATCTACGGGGACCGCGACGAGATCTGGGGGATGCGCCTCTCCACCGGCAAGCGCACCCTGCTGCGCCGTAAGGGGCCCTGGGGACAGCCAGTCGCGGCCGGCGACTGGGTGCTCTACGGGCGCTCCGACCAGCACCGCGTCGAGGCCCTCGACCTCGCGAGCGGCAAGCGGCGTCTCCTGCCCAGAGATGCGACCACGGCCTGCGACGGCGAGCGCGTGGTCATGGTCACGTACAACGGCGGCGAGGACGGCTTCAGGGCGGGGCGCGACCGCATGGCCGTCTACGACCTGCGCACGCGCCGCACGACAGAAGTGCCGGTTCCCGCGGAGGCGGGGCTCATCCGCATGACCGACCTCGCCATCCACGAGGACTGGGTGATCTGGTGGGAGGGCGACGAGGTCGGCCGGCTGTGGGCGATCAACTACGTCAGCGGCGAGACGGAGCTGATCGAGGACGATGCGTCCGCTCCGAGCATCTCGAAGGATTGATGGGATTGGCCCGCTTTGCTGGACGCCCGAGGTTCAGGAACCAGAGCGCCCCGAAAGGGAGTCAGAACGGGCGAGACTCGAGCGCGCTACTCGCCTTCCGGCGGCTCAGCGGGGCGAGCTTCGCTGACGCGGCGCACGGCCGGGCAGTTGGCCGGGCTTGGGACGGCGTCATCGTCGTGTGCGAGCCGTGAACGACGGGTCCTCTGGCGCGCCGGCCGGCAACGCCAAGCGACGCGAGGCGGCCACTGGCAGGGTCATCTCGAACTCGAGCGGGAGCCGCGACGCCGCTCCCGTGGCGCGTACACGAGGCTGGCGCTCGTGGGCGTCGCCCTCGGGGTCGCCGCGCTGCTCCTTCTGTGGACGGTCACCACGCTCAGTGACCGCGGCGACCTGCTCTGGCGGGGCGCCTTCGTGGTTGCGGTGGCGAGTCTCCTTCTGGGACGCGGCTTCGCGGGGATGGGTCCGCCGGGGCACGTTCTGCGCTGGTAGCCCTTTCGAGGGGAATACCCGGATCCGCTGCACGGGGTGGCCGTCGTGGCCCTCGCGTTCGGGACGCCATCAACCGTCCGGGTCGTCGTCGATTGGCTCTCGGCCTAGGGCACCCGGCCGCTGGAACTCGCGCTCGCGCCCATACCGCCCGGGGTCGCGAGCCAGACCTTCTTCGCCCTTCACTCGCGGCGGCGGGCTCGGTCCCACCCGCTTCCGTCGGTCCTTTCTCACGAGGTGAGCCGGGCCTGGAAGTACAACAGCCGAGCGGCGGTGGGGCGCGCGGCCATCACGCCGGTGCTGAGACAGAAGATCCCGGAGCCGCGGGCGCCTGTTGCCACCTGACGGGGTGCCGTCATGCGGCTGCCGCGCTGCTCGTTGTGAGCGCGCTGCTCTTCTCGCTTGCGGCTTGCGGCGGGACGTCGTCTGCAGGCGTTCACCCCGCGAGTCCGACGCTTGCGGTCACGACGCTCGGAACGGGAGACCGCGTGACGCCGGCGAGCGGAGTGACGGTGCGCGTCCCGTCTGGGCTCCACGGTGACGTGGCGCGTCACCTGCCTGGCGGGCCGACGGAGACCCTGGGACTGGTCGATAAGGACGACAAGCAGGTGCTGCTCGTCGAGAGCCTCACAGACGAGGACGTGAAGAGCATCGGCAGAGCCGCGAGCTACTGGGATGAGCGGACATCGGTCGCGCGGTCGGATGACGGAGGGGTGCAGGCCCTTTGGCTGAAAGGCGAGTCGTCGTCGGTGAGCGCCGTGGCGATCATCACCGAGCTGCCGAGCCGCGTCGCCTCGACGACCTCCCCCTGAGGGACCACGTCCGCTGCTGCCCTCGGCAGGTCAAGCCGTCTCACGACTCGTCAGCCGGAACGCGTCGGTGGCCACCCGCGATGCCTGGCGCCAGCGTCCGCAGTCGTGGTGCACGGGTGGTGCGCGCCGACGGGAGGGCGGCACTGCCGGGAGTGCGCGTCACCGGGTTTCGCCGGGTGGCCCATATCGGTGAGAATGGGCGCCGTCGTCGCGCGCCCGCCGGGCCGCGGCAGCAGGGGAGGTGGCATGGTGAATCGCGCACGTCTGATGATCTGGGAGGACGACGCCTGCAGGCGCGTGCACGAGGCGACGCTGGAGGTGCTTGCCGAGACCGGGATCGACGTGCGCTACGCGCCGGCGGTCGAGGTCTTCGACCGCGCCGGCGCGCAGGTCGACGGCACCCGGGTCCGCATCCCGGCGGAACTGGTCGAGGCGGCCATCAAGAGCGCGCCGCGCGGTTGGCTGCTCAAGCCGCGCGGCGGCGATGCGGCGCCGCTCGTGCTCGACGCGCGGCACAGCTACTGCGGCACGGGGTCGGACGTGCTCTACATCCGCGACCCCGACACGCATGAGCGCCGGCGCGTCCGCAAGGCGGACGTCGAGGGGCAGGCCGCCCTCTGCGAGAAGCTCCCCAACATCGACTTCGTCATGAGCATGGGCCTGCCGGAGGACGTGCCGCAGGCGATCGACGATCTCGCCCAGGTCGACGCCATGGTGCGCGGCACGCGCAAGCCGCTGCTCGTGGCGCCGCGCGACGGGCACATCCTCGGGCGGATAAAGGAGATGTGCGCCGCGGCTGGTGAGGCCGACAGCTTCGGCATCTACGCCATGCCGGTGCCGCCGCTCATGTTCGACGAGGACGGCGCCAGCAAGGTGATGGCCTGCGCCGAGCTCGACGTCCCGCTGATCTGGGCGCCGGCGCCCGCCGCCGGCACGACGGCGCCGGCGAGTATCGCCTCGGTCATCGTCGTCGCCAACGCCGAGACGCTCGCCGGCCTCGTCCTGAGCCAGGCGGTCAAGGCCGGCGCGCCCTTCGTCTGGGGTGTCGGCGTCGGCGCAATGAACATGCGCACGATGAACGAGGTCTACGCTTCGGCCGGTCCCGTCCAGGGCTACCAGGCGCAGACCGACCTCGCGCGCTGGTACGACCTGCCGAGCTTCAGCTACGCGGCGCACAGCGACAGCAAGACGCTCGACCAGCAGTGGGGCGCCGAGGCGGCGATCACGACGATCACCGGCATGCTCTCGCGGGCGACGCTCCTGCACGACGTCGGCTACCTCGAGGCGGGATTGCAGGGGAGCTACGAGTCGATCCTCTTTGGCGACGAGCTCATCGGCTACGCCAAGGCGTTCATGGGCGAGCTGAAGGTCGACGACAAGGCGTTGGCGCTGGACGAGATCAAGGCCGTCGGGCCGGGCGGCAATCACTTGGCCCGACCCTACACGCGCAAGCACTTCCGCGAGATCTGGCAGAGCGACCTCTTCGATACGAGTCGTCACGCCCACTGGGTGGACGAGGGCGCGCCGACGCTCGTCGACCGGCTGCGGGCGCGGGTGGCGGCGCTGCGCGCCGAGCCGCGCGCCTTCGAGTTGAGCGCCCGCGTGAAGGCCGAGCTCGACCGCGTCCTCGCCGAGGTGGAAGAGAGCAGACCGGGGGCCTGACCACCGTTCTGGAGGTGTCGGCGCGGGGACGGTGGAGTCGCCCCACGCGCGGGCGCGGCTGCCAGTCTCAGGCGGGGGCGAGAGGGTGCACGACCTTGATCGTGCACGAGCTCGCCCACCCCGTCGACACGGCCGGATAGAGCGTGTCGAAGGCCATCTCCTCGCCCAGACGCACGGGAGGGTCGGCCTCGGTGACGTCGAGGACGAGATGGTCGGAGCTCGCCCCGACGACGCTCACCCCGCTCCGAAGCGGCTTGAGGCTCGAGGTCCGCAGGTCGATCTCGCCGAGCGCGCAGATGGCGCGGCGCCGGACCCCGAGATCGGGCCACTCGTGCACCTCCATGAAGGCGTCGGGGCCGATCTCGCCATCCGGCGCCGAGGGCTTCTCCTTCACCTCTATGACCTCGGCGTAGACCTTGAACGCGTCCATGTGCGGCATGGGCAGGTCGGCCCAGGTCGAGAAGTCGGTGCCGGTCAGGATCGCCTCGCCGACGCGGAAGTGGTTGAAGCGCACGGGAACATGCCCGGACTGGACGAGGTGGAGGTTGCCGGAGTGTCCGCCGGAGACGAGGCGGAACCGGATGCCCAACTCGCTCTCGACCTGTTCGACGACAGCGGCGAAGGCCTCCTGGTTCTCTGCGGTCGGAAGAACGCCGCAGAGGCAGTTGAGTGCCGTGCCGATGCCGGCGAGCTCGATGCCCGGCAGCTCAAGGATGGCGCGACAGGCGGCGACCGTGTCTTCGGGCAGCACGCCCTCGCGGCGATCGCCCGACTCGACCATGAGGATGAGCTCGTGCGTCTTGCCCGCGGCGGCGGCGGCGGCCGAGAGGGCGCGGGCGGTCTCGACCTCGCTCACGAGGCTCAGTTCGCAGAGGCGCACGACGTCGGCGGCCTCGCTCAGGGTGGGGAGGCGCAGGAGGAGGACCGGCGCGGTGATGCCCGCATCGCGCAGACGGGCGACGTTGGCGAGGCGCGAGTCGGCGAGCATGGTGCAGCCGCCGGCCAGCATGGCGCGGGCGACCTCGGGCTCGCCGCAGACGCACTTCGTCACCCCGGCGACCTCGATGCCGCGTCGCGCGCAGAGCTCGGTCACCGCCGCCGCGTTGGCGCGGATGCGTTCGCAGTCGACCTCGATCCTCATGACCTCCGACCCCCTTCGCCGCCTGCGCCTTACTGTATGACGCCGCGACCGGAGCGGCGACCGGCCGGTCCAAGCGCCGCCGAGCCCCGTTCGCCCGGTTCTGCGGCGGCTGCGCGGCGCGGCCACCCGGTGGTAGAGTGGCGACGATGTCCGCCGCGTCCGTGAGCCACATCTACTTCACGTACGGCTCCTGAGCCTCGGGCCGCCGCGCCTGGTGCGCCGCGGCCTCGCCGCCGCCGCCAGTCGCCACGCCCTCATCCCGCCGAGCCCGAGGAGAGGCCGCGAGGTATGACATGGGTGAGACCACGATGACAGACCTCCGCTCCGCATCCGCGACACCGCGCGGCCCCGGACTGCGCCTGCTCGCGCCCGAGGACGTCTCCCGCGTGCAGGGCGCCGCGCTCGACCGGCTGGAAGGTGACGGCGTCGTCCCGGCATCCCACGAAGCCCGCGAGGCGCTGCTCGCCGCGGGCGCGAGCGGGGCCGCCGACGGCGCGCTGCGCCTGAGTGCCGGCCTGGCGGAAGAGGCCGCGGCGCGCGCGCCGAAGCGCGTCGCCTTGGGCGCGCACACCGAAGAGCTCGACGTCGTGCTCGAGCCGGCAGCGCGCCTGCTCGCCGCCGGCGGACCGGCTGCGCCGC
>Ga0315278_10002747_pt1 | contig 15701 bp, 10 predicted proteins | sample YL17G06_0_MG_FD_203880 | JGI IMG/M metagenome (GOLD analysis project Ga0315278, IMG submission 203880) | Sediment microbial communities from Yellowstone Lake, YNP, Wyoming, USA - YL17G06_0 | ecosystem: Environmental > Aquatic > Freshwater > Lake > Sediment | place: USA: Wyoming | collected... | reverse complement strand
GGGGCTACCGAACGGGCGTCGCCGATGTCGTCAGCACGAGCAACAGCGCGGGGCAGTTCTCGAACGCAACGGACGGGACCGCCGCGGGCTCGACGCTGTCGCTCACCCGCGTGACCGTCGAGAACAATTCGACCGACGCGACTGCCGGTGGGGGAGGCTCCCAGGTTCTCGTAGTAACTGGACTCGGATCCTTTACGGCGGACTCGCTGCGCATGATCAACAACTTCATGTCGGGATCCGGCGGCTTGTCGTTGGCCGCGAATGGAGCAGGTCGCAACTACGTGATCAGCAACTCGGAGTTCAGCGGCAACAGTTCACTGGGCAGGACCCTGTTCATCCAGACGGACGGCAACTACACGCTGCGCAACTCCACGGTATCGGGCAACGTCGCCCGCACGGGCCCCGGAAGCATCGGCGCGATCATCGCCGCGAACGCCAACACCAACACAGCCAGTGGCATCAACATTGCCATCGAGCACAGCACGATCGCCCGCAACACCGCGCCATTCAACGAAGCCCTTTCGGTCTTCGTTGCTGCCAACCAGCCGAATCCCGGCACGGTCTCGGGGCTCTACGGTGGCGGCAATGCGGCCATCGCGGTGAAGAACTCGATTCTGGGGACGCGCAGTCCGGGCTACAGTCTGGCCAGTACGGTGAGCTTCGATGCAAGCGTGACCAACGTCACCGCCACGAACAGCCTGCTTGAATTCTCCGGCGGCGTCCCTGCGCTCGCGGGTTTCTGCGCGGGAACCGGGATGAAGTGCAACGTCGGCAGCCTGGTCAGCCCCCTGACCGCCAATGGCGGCGCGAGCGACACCCGCACCATGGCACTGCAGGCGGGCAGCCCGGCGATCAACGCCGGCGGGGCGGTGCAGGGCGGACTGACCACCGATCAGCGCGGCGCCGGCTTTGCGCGCGTGATCGGCGCCGCGGTCGACATGGGTGCCTACGAATCCGACCCGGCAACGACGGTCGGCTGCACGCTCGATCTCGACGGCAACGGCACCCTGGATGCACTGACCGACGGTCTGCTGCTGATTCGCGCGCTGTTCGGCCTCACGGGAACCACGGCGACCGCCGGTGCCATCGGCCCATCGCCGACGCGGTCCGACTGGACCGCCATCCGGAACTATCTGAACGCCAACTGCGGATCCGGTTTCGCGCCGTAGCTGCGAGCGCCGTGCCGGACGTGGCGGGCGCCCTGGGGCTGCGCAATCGCGCGATGCTGGGGGCCCTCCATGCGACCGGCCTTCGGCATCCATGCGCCCCGCCCAGTAGCTCTGCCCTCCCGGGTCCGCCGGGCGGCCGCAGTAGGCCACAAACGCCTCTTGAACGTAGTCGCGTGGAGCTCGCTCAGGTTCTCGGGGCACTTCAACAGGCACCAGCGCGAGTGGGTGAGGATCACCTGGGCAACCCGAGCGCGGACTTTCAGGGCGCGGGTTTCCTTGGCCCGAACTTCATCCGGGGTTTTGTTCATCCTGGCGGCAATGTGATAGCGGTCGAGGATGTTCAGCGCGTTGGGCGCGTGCTTGGCGATGACGTTGGGATAGGGCTTCCACATGTCCGGGCGGATGAACTCGATGAGCGCATTGCGCTCCCTTGCCAAACCAGACGAAGAACTGACGCAGGCTCTTCTCCTGCCGATTCCGGACCACAAACAACAGCCGCTTCATACCTTGGTTGATTTGGTACACCAGCGTCAGAAACTTATCGCCGAGGACGACGAGTCCGAGGCCGCCGCAGCATTGCGGCGAGTGGAACCTTGTGCAATGCAGCATCGTCAGCGTATAGTCATCGCAAAGTGTTGGTCGAAGCGGTGGTTCAATCGTGGTCCGGGTACCCGCCTCGATGGGGACTGCGCCCCGCGCGGGCCTTTGATCAACTTGCCGGGAGAAATATCAACCTGTTCATCCATATGGGTTTATGAGGTTGACTTATAAGCTGCGCGCGAGTCCGGCGGTGAGTGCGCTCCTCGCGCGGACCGAGTATGATGCGGTAAAAAAGCCCCTTGACAGTTCGATGCTGCGACGCAGCATGCCATGCTGGTCCCGGCGATCATAAGCCGGGTCTGGAACACCATTGGATCTCAACCAACTTCGCACCTTTGTCACCGTTGCTCAATTCGGCCACCTGACACGGGCGGCCGAAACGCTCCATCTCAGCCAACCTGCGCTCTCCGGCCACATCAAGGCACTCGAAGAGCAGTTCGGGGTGACGCTGTTCGAGCGATCTTCGACGGGGATGACGCTCACGCCTTCCGGCCGGCGGCTGTTGACGGAGGCAACGCAGATCATCGACGCCGTTCAGCACCTTCAGCATTCGGCGCAGGAGCTGCGCGGCGAGCCGACCGGGAGCGTCAAGCTGGGGACGGTCCTCGAACCCGCAATCCTGCGTGTCGGCGACCTGCTGCTGCGTGCGCGCGATCGGTATCCGCAGATCGAGATCGAACTCAATCAGGTCATGTCGAGCGAAGCCCTGGCGCGGATCCGCGGCGGCACGCTGGACGCGAGTTTCTACTTCGGGACCCAGCCCGAACCCGATGTCGCCTCCATCCCGTTGCGCGACATCGTATACCGAGTCTCGATGCCCGCAACCTGGGCCGGCGAACTGCTCGACGCGCCGTGGGAGACCGTCGCCCAGCGCCCGTGGATCGTCGCGCCCGAACCAAGCACGCATCGGAAGCTAGTGATGGCACTCTTCCGCGAGCCCGCACCCCAGCCCGAGCGGATCATCGAAGCGGACAGCGAGTCCGTCATCAACAACCTCGTGGAATCCGGCGTCGGGATCAGCCTCATCCGCGACGAAATTGTCACCGAGTCGGTCGAGACCGGCCACAGCGTGATCTGGCCGGGCTCGCAGGTCACGACGAAGCTCTGGTTCATCTTCCCGGCGGCCCGCGAAACCGATCCGCTGGAGGTGGCGCTGGTCGATGCCCTGCGCGAAGTCTGGCGCGACGAGGGCGTCTGAATCGGCGCTGGGCGACAAGGCCCATCCCGCGCAGCTGCGCCGAACTCGGTCGGACTCCTCAGGTGCCAGCCATGGCACGATCGCCGGCAGCCGATGGCCGACCGGCCGTCTCCGGGATCGCTTTGTCGGCGCTCTCGAGAACGGCCCTTGCGCGAAACCAGCTCGCCGCCGCCAGCAGGCCTCCACCGACGGCCAGCGCCAGCGCCGAAAGCGGCCTCACCTCGCCGTCGACCAGTTGCATCAAGCCGGCCGCCACTCCGCTCGCGCCGATAAAGCCGACGCGCAGCCACATGCCGCACGCCACTAGCGCGCGCCGGGCTTTCATGCGCAGTTCTTGGGTGGGATACGAATTCTCGATTCCGTCTTCCATGGGTTCACCTGTCAGGTTGGCGCGTAACATCCGCGGCGCGATATGGACCACGCGGTCCTGGATCGGATGCATGATCGGCATGATCAGTAGTACGGATGGAAACCGTTCCGGTCGATCTCCCGGATCCGCCTCTCGAGGTCGTAGACGTCGGTTGACTTCGCCAGATACGCCTCGACGTCGCGCTGTTGCTGCGTCCAGAACCAGTGCTCGAGGCGCTCGAGCAATCCGCGCCGGCGTTCGGGCGCCTTTGCCGGGGCGAGGCTGGCGGCAGCGTCCTGAGGCTCGAATGCTTCGGATTGCGCTGGCGGGAACATCAGCGCCTTCGCAATCAACGGGAAGATGCCTAGTCCGGCCGGGTCGTTCATTGACAGCTGATGGGTGCGCATAGGAAATCCTGTTGTCCGGTTAGCCCTTCATGAAACAGTGGCGGGCAGAGATGATGCATTGCACAAATCGAATATAGGGATTCCCCCAAATTTCGTCAAATCAGTGTTTTGGATCAATGGTATCGGCGTGACCGATGACATGGCCAAGTCGTTGTCGCAACGCAGCAATTCGGCGTTCTCCGCCATCCCGACCACCTGATTTGTAGTGGGCAAAATGGTTCGTCGCCCCTGCCCGGAACGCCCATTGCAAACATCCCCGAGCTAATGGTGGGCGCTCACATCCGGTCGAAACGACGTTGGGCGACGGCTTCAGCCACGTGCGCACATGCGATGGCCGGACCGCCCGCGGAAGATCCGAATTGCTTGACATCCGCGTTATTTCGATTACTATGGAAATGTAGAACAACGCACCAGGGATGCGCTCGGAAATCGAGTGCAGCCCCGTTTCCCACCCTGCCCCGACAAAAGGACCTGTCCATGTCCGCACCCAGCGATGTGAAGGAAGCCGTCCGCGAGAAATACAGCCAGGCCGCGTTGCGCGTGAAGGCCGGGCAGAGCAGCTGCTGCGCCAGCGCGCCCGGCGCGACGGACTGCTGCGACCCGATCACCTCCAACCTCTACGATGCCGGGCAGGCGGGCGACGTGCCTGCTGGCGCCCTCCAGGCATCGCTCGGCTGCGGCAACCCGACCGCGCTGGCGGAGCTGAAGCCGGGGGAGACCGTCCTCGACCTCGGGTCGGGGGGCGGCATCGACGTCCTGCTGTCGGCGCGGCGCGTCGGCCCGACCGGCAAAGCCTACGGCCTCGACATGACCGACGAGATGCTGGCGCTGGCCGAGGACAACAAGCGCAGGAGCGGGCTTGCCAACGTCGAATTCCTCAAGGGCGAAATCGAGCACATTCCGTTGCCGGACAACGCGGTCGACGTGATCATCTCGAACTGCGTGATCAACTTGTCGGGCGACAAGGATCAGGTGCTGAAGGAAGCGTTTCGCGTGCTGAAGCCCGGCGGACGATTCGCGGTCTCCGACGTGGTCGTGCGCGGCGACGTGCCGGCGGCCATTCGCAAGAGCATGGAGCTCTGGGCCGGCTGCGTCGCCGGCGCCCTTTCGGAAACCGAGTATCGGAGCAAGCTGGCGAAGGCGGGATTCGGAAATATCGGCGTCGAGGTCACCCGCGTGTACGGCAGCGACGACGCGCGCGCATTCCTCGCGGCCGAGGGGTTCGAGGACGACGCCATTGCGCAGGAGGTGGGAGGCAAGTTCGTCAGCGCGTTCGTCCGGGCAGTGAAGCCGCAACCCTGATGCGCGCCGGGGTGCTGTGCAAGCTGATCGCCGGCGCAAGCGATACAGGACGTCACGGTCTGTGGCATTCCGGCCCGGTCCGGAGTCGTCGTCGACGGCGTCTACGTCGAGCGGCTCATGGCTCGATTGCGGGCTCGACTGCGGCATCCTCGTCCACGGCTTTGCCCGCGCGCAGCTACCCTGGCGGCAGCGCCCGCGCCAAAGTACAACGACAAGCGTGCGGAGCAGTCCGTTGCCACCGAAAATCGACGTTTGACCCGTGCCACCGGCTTCCCCGCACGCAGGCGCGCGCGCTTGAAATGCCTATCCTTGACTGAAATTGGCTTCGACCTGTGATAAGCTAACCCGGAATGCCCTTCGCGGGGTGGGATTTCCTATTCATTCGTCGTTGAATAGTCGATTCGCCCGATCGCGGGGCGCTACTTGGAACAAATATGACGATCACATTTCTCGTCCGCCGCGCATTGGCAGCCTGTGCCGCCTCAGCGTTCGCGTTGGCGCTGGCGACTGCTGAAGCGCAGCAGCCGCTGCGGGTCGCGCTTGTCGTCGGGAACACCCTGTACCCGGCGTCGCCCATCCGCAACGCCGTGAACGACGCGCGCGACGTCGCCGCGGCGCTGCGTGAGCTCGGATTCATGACCATCGTCCGGGAAGATGCTTCCCGTGCCGATATGGTTGCCGCTCTGCAGGAGTTCGGAAAGGCAAGCGACGGTGCGGAAACGGCGCTCTTTTTCTACGCCGGGTACGCGACCCGGATCAAGGAGCACAACTATCTCATCCCGGTCGACGCTGCGATGGCGCCCGCGGACGATGCCACCTTGTCTTTGGTCGATGCATCGTCGGTGCTCGAGCGGATGATCCAGGCGAAGACGCGATTCAATTTCCTGATTCTCGATGCCTGCCGCGAAAGCCCGTTCAAGGATGCCTTTCCGACCGCCGCCAAGGGCCTCGCGCAAATGAGCGCGCCGGCGGGGACACTCATTGCCTACGCCGCGGCACCCGGACAGACTGCCGCTGACGGTTCGGGCATGAACGGGCTCTATGCGCTGCATTTCCTGCAGAACCTCAGGATTCCGGATCTGCCCGCCGAGAGTCTCTTCAAGCGCGTGCGCGATGGTGTTGAACGTGATTCGAAGCTGGCGCAGACGCCATGGAATATCTCCACGACCGCAGACGACTTCGTCTTCAACGCAACGGGCCGCGGCACCACCAGCACCGCCGTGCTGATCCCGCCCGGCGCCGGACTGTCGGCGGATGCGGCGGCCGGCCTGGAACGGGAATTCTGGATCAGCGCAAGGGATTCCAATCGTGCCGAAGATATCCAGGCCTACATCGACCAGTATCCTTCCGGGGTCTTTGTCGTTCTCGCGAAAAACCGTCTCGCCGCCTTGCTCGCGAGCTCGCGCGTGGCGACGGCGGCGCCACGGCCATCGTCGCAGCAAGCCACGCCCGCCCCGGGTGTCGAATCACCCGCGGTCCCGATGCCCTCGGTTCCGACCACGAACATGCAGGTCGCCCCGCGGCCTGCGGCTTCGCCACGGTCGACCGGGGTCGAGGCCGAGGCCAACGCGGGACTGCCTGGCGGAGGCACCGCGTCGGCCGCCCGTGAGATCACCTACGCCGATGGTTCCGTCTATCGTGGAACAGTCCGTGGCGGTCAGCGCGATGGGACCGGCGAATACGTGTCGAAGTCCAACCGGTACCAGGGCGAATGGAAGGACGGCCTCATGCACGGCCAGGGCGTCTACAACTGGGACAATGGCGACCGTTACGAGGGTGAATTTGCGAGCGACCTGCCGCATGGCAGGGGAAAGTACCAATTCGCCAATGGCGATACCTACGCCGGCGATGTGAAGAGCGGCGTTGTGGTCGGTAACGGCACATATATTTCCAAGAACGGCGTCCGATTCGACGGGTTCTTCGCCGGCGGCAAGCCGAATGGAACGGGCGTGTACCGCTATCCGAGCGGGGACCGCTACGAAGGCGAGGTGGTCGCGGGCAATCTCCACGGGAAAGGGCGTTATTTTCAGAAAGACGGCGGACGGATCGAAGCGCCATTCATGGACGGACTGGCGCAGGGCAGGGGAGCCGCCTACTTTTTCAATGGGGACCGCTACGAAGGCGACATCCGGCGCGGGCATCTGACGGGCCAAGGCACCTATTTCTACGCGAATGGCCTCAAGTACGAAGGGCAAGTGCTCAATGCTCTCCCCGAAGGGCAAGGCGTTCTTTGGCTGGTCGACGGCTCACGCTTCGAGGGTGTTTTCGAGAATGGGCTGCGCAAGGCCGCGGGCCTACTTGTGAACCCGGACGGCACGAGGACGCCCGCCAAGATCGTAAACCGCGTCCCGATGCCGTTGAACTGAGCGACAGAGCGTCCCCGCGACGGACGAGCGGAGCGGGAGCGCCGGTCAGGATGAACTGCCGAAGCGAAGCGCCGTAACCTGTAGTCGTCGCGACTTGCCCCACCCTGCGTCGCGCGCCATCGCGGTGTAGAACAGGAGTCGGTCAGAGACGAAAAGGCCGTCGCTGCCGGCGCCGACAACGCGCGTCGCGCCGCGAACGCTCCGTGACACTAGGCCGGTCAGGCCGCCGGCCCGCGCTTCGTTCTTGCGCTCGCTCCCGACGATGGGCGTCTTCTGGCGTGAAGAGCGGGCATGATCGAAAGACCCTCAGCCTCTCAGTCGCGAGGTTCCTGCGGTGGCTCGGCACGCTGCACTCGGTAGGGGTTGTCGGGCATCGGTGCCTCGCCCCGGCGCGCGCGGCAGGAACGCCGGCACCCGCGGCGCCGATCAGTTGGGCTTCTCGACGCCCTGATCGAACTGGAGTTCCCGCGTATCGCCGTTGGCGAAGCGGTAGACCCCCTTGCCATTTCGCACGCCGTTCGCGAACTGGCCGGCATACCGGTCGCCGTTGCTGTAGAAATGGGTGCCGGCGCCGGCCTGGAGGCCGCCCGCGAACTCGCCCTCGTACCGTTCGCCGTTCGCGAAGTAGTGAATGCCCCGCCCCTGCTTCACGTTGTTGCGAAACTCGCCTTCATACCGGTCGCCGCCGGCCAGCACCAGCTTGCCCTTGCCGCTGAACAGGTTGTCGACAAACTCGCCGTCATAGCTGTCGCCGTTGGCGAAGCGGTAGACGCCGCGCCCGTGCTTGAGACCGCGCAGGAAGTCCCCTTCGTAGCGGTCGCCGCTCTTGGCCGTCTGGATACCCTTGCCGCCGAAGCGATCGTCGGCGAATCCGCCTTCGTAGCGGTCGCCATTGGCGAATACGTAGATGCCCTGCCCGACGCGGACGTCGCCCTGGACCTCGCCGTCGTAGCTGTCGCCGTTGGCCAGCGCCACCCGGATGCGTTTGGGCGCCGCTGCGGTCGATGCGCTCGTCGGCGGCAGTGAAGGCGCCGGCGCGGTGGCCGGTCCCGCGGGCGCGGCCAAGGCGACGACTTGCGGGGCCGGTGCGGCCGGTGCGGTGACCTGCGGCGCCGGCGCGGCGCGGGCGGTGGGCTGTGGCACTGCAGCGGCCGGTGTGGCGACCTGTGGCGCTGGCGCGGCGCGTGCGGTGGGCTGTGGCGCTGCAGCGGCCGGTGTGGCGACCTGTGGCGCTGGCGCGGGCGGTGCGCTGACCTGCGGCGCTGCAGCGGCCGGCGCCACCGGGCGCGGCGGCGCCGCATCGGAGGGCATGGCCGTTGACGTCACGGCAGGTGGCGCCGCTTGCACGATGGCGTGCGCCTGGGGGGGTGCCGCGATCGCCGCCGGCGGCGAGGTGGCCGCCACGGCCCCCGTCAGGCGCATGATGTTGGCGCGCGCCAGATTGGCGTAGCGGCCTTTCGGGTACAGGTCGAGGTAGGCCTCGAAGCCTTCGCGGTTTCCCGCGCCCTTGGTGTCTTTCCAGAATTCGTCTTCGCGCTGGGCGTCGTCACCGGCGGATGCCCCCGGCGATGCCGCAGCGGCAGCGGCTGCGCCAGCGGGCGCTGCGTAGAAGTAGAAATTCCCGATCGCGTCGTTCGACACGTACGGCCGCTGGGCGTGCCCGACCGACGCGGCCAGCTGCTCGACCGCGGTCCTGACCTCCAGTGCCAGCGCGTCGATGCCCAGTCCTGGACGCCGCATGCGCGCGACGAGTTCCCGGGTGAACACGCCGTTCGCATTCGCGTCCCGCTCGCTCAGCGAATCGAGCGCCTGCTGGCCCCGGCTCGCCGAAAAGACCACCACTTGCCCTTTGGCGATATCGGGCGGCGTGAGCCCGCGGGCGGCGCCGATGGTCCGGCCGCGGGAGCGCAGCGGGTTGTCGCGGCAGGCATCGACCACGATGAGGCTGAACTGCGGCTTGGCCTTGTCCAGCTCCTCCAGCACCGAGTTCACCGGGTAGGAGGTCTTCTCGATCTGCGATTCGGTCTCGCCGTCGATGTCGGTGGGCAGCAGGTAGTTGCCGGTTCGCGTCTGCACCCCGTGGCCGGCGTAGAACACCACCACGTCGTCACCGCCGGTGATGCGGTCGTAGAAGGCTTCGAAGGCCTTGACGGTGCCCCTGTAGTCGAGGTCCCGGAATTTCGCCACCGCGAAGCCGGCGGCCTCCAGTTCCCGCGCCACCGCGTCGGCGTCGTTGCCCGCTTTCTCGAGCTTGGGCACCAGCTGGTAGTTGTCGTTGCCGATCACCAGCGCCAGCCGCTTGGCATGGACCGGCCACGCGCACAGGCACACGAGTACACCGCCAACAACCAGTCTGTGCAAACGCTGGTTCATGTTCTCCATTTCGCCCCCTCCGGGCGACATCATGCCACCTTAACCTTGAAATGTATCGGATCACGATGTCGTCGCGACCCGCGGCACCGCGCCCTGCCGGCGGCGCGGGCCCGAGCCAATGGCGGCCGGCACGCGGTGCCGCCCACCCTGATCCCCAACAATCAACGCTTGACTTGATAAGCGCGTTCGGCATCTTCCTGCTTACAAAGTTCCCACAGTTGCGGGCTGGCGCTCGGCGCACGCCTCGGCATGAAGAACATCGGAAAACCGTGTGCGGGAAAATCGCATGCACGGTTTGATGAGGGAGGGTAGGCGAGAGCCTGCTCTCTACGCTACCCATTTCGGGCAGCCGCCGGGCATTGCGCGCGGCAATGCCCAGGCGATAAACTACCTTCGCAAGTCCGACCATTCGATCGATGGGTGCTCTCAGGAGCATGGGGTGAGTCACCGATGAACGCATTGCTGCGATCACGCTCGCTACGAGCGTATGTTTCTGCGTTGATGTTCGCCGTTGCCGGCGTGGCCACCGTACCGGCGCAGGCGACCGCCTATACCAGCGATCAGAGCAACCTCTGGTTCAGCACGAGCAATCTCGGCTGGGGAGTCCAGTTGACGGAAAAGGGCCCCGTCATCTTCGCTGCGCTTTACGTTTACGACGACGCGGGCACGGCGCCGAACTGGTACGTCGCGACGCTCGCGCCGCAGTCGACGCCGTCGGCCTGGGCGGGAAATCTCTACGCGACCGCCGGGCCGTGGCTGGGCCCGCCGCCGTCGAACCTCGACGGGCTGGGCCTGCGCAAAGTGGGGACCATGAGGTGGCAGGGCGCCGGCTACTACCTGGAGCCCGGCATGCTCACTTATTCGGTCGACGGTCAGTCGATGACCGAAAAAATCATTCGCGAGACCGGCAACATCGTGGACGAGTACAGCGGCCGCTACGCGGCAGCGCGCACCTGGACCGATTCCTGCGACGGATCCTTCGAGGACACCGTCGAGCTGGCGATCGCCCAGAGCCCGCCGGTGATCAACATTGCGTGGCGCGACCAGGTCGCCGGTGTCGATTGCAGGTTTTCGGGGAACCTGGAGCAGGAACCCACCTACGGAAACGTTACGGGCGCTTACAGCTGCGGCAGCGAGAACGGCAAGTCCAAAGTCTTCGAAATGCTGGTGCTTGGCGAAAAATTCACCGCACGCTGGACCTCTGACGCGAATGACAAGGGTTGCCACGTCGAGGGCGAACTGACCGCGGTGCGCCGCCGCTGACGGCAGCGCCAGCGCAGCCATCCGGTCGAGGCGTTCCAGCGGGGGCAGGGTTGGGAGCAGCTGGTCACTCCGGCCCGGACCGGGCTGGGTGCTCGCGCAGAGCAGGCGGTCGGGATCGAGTTCGCGCAGCCGTTCCCGCGCGGACGGCAGACGAGCGCAGTAACGCAGCAGGCGCTCGCCTCCCGCGCGGTCAGCGGCCTCAAGGTGCGCCGAGGCGTCCACGGAAAACCCGCCCCCATGCTCCCATGGTGCCATTGCCCATGCGTCATCGCCCGTCCGCCGGTCGCGCCGCACGAAGGCGCGCCGGCGCTCGCCGTGGCATGCCGTCCCCGCACCATCCCTGCCCCAGGCGCCCGGCGAACCGGGCGTGGAGATTAGGGTCTGCGAGGAAATAACTTGGACATTTGGCCGCTGGATTGGGAGGCGATGCCGGGCGCGGATCGCGCCGTGTTGCGAGCCACACAAGCGATTCGCAACGACGCAGCGCGTCCCAGGCCCAGCGAGTCAAATGTTCAAGTTGTTTGCGAGCAGGCGCCTATAGTGGCGGGCACGGGGCGCACCCCGCCGACGGATGGAAGGCCTGACCGTGAAGCGTCAAGAGGTTGTGTCTGGAGCGCCGGAGTCGGCGGACGGGTGCGCCGCCGCCGGCGCCTTGATGCGGACGGTGATTGACGTGCAGAATCGTTCGCACCCGAAACGCTCGAGGCGTTCAGGATCTGAAGGCGGGACGACGGGTTCCGGCCCATGGTGTCGGGAATTGGACCTGACCCCATTTCGACTGGCGCTCCTGCTCGTGCTGGCAGCCGCGGCGGCGGCGGCCTTCGCGCAGGATCCGTTTGCCGCGTCGCGGCGGAACATGGTCGAGCAGATCCGCGCGGTGGCGCGCGACGCTGCGGGCGCTTCCGGCAAGCCGGCGATCGACGACCGGGTCCTCGCGGCCATGGACCGGGTGCCGCGGCACCGCTTCGTTCCGCCCGGCCAGGTCGGCACTGCCTACGCCAACCGCCCGCTGCCGATCGGCTACGGCCAGACGATCTCGCAGCCTTACATCGTCGCGCTGATGACCGATCTCATCGATCCGCGGCCGGACGCGGTCGTGCTCGAGATCGGCACGGGATCCGGGTACCAGGCGGCGATCCTGGCGGAGCTCGTGCGCACGGTGTGCACGATCGAGATCATCGAGCCGCTGGCGAAGGAGGCGGAAGCGCGACTGCGCAGCCAGGGCTACAGCCGGGTGCGGACCCGGGTCGGCGACGGCTATTACGGGTGGGAGGATTGCGGGCCGTTCGACGCGATCGTCGTCACGGCGGCAGCGAGCCAGATTCCGCCGCCGCTGGTGCGGCAGCTGAAGCCCGGCGGCCGCATGGTGATTCCCGTCGGCGCGCCGTTCCTGGCGCAGCACCTCACGCTGGTCGACAAGAGCCGCGACGGAGTCGTGTCGACGCGCCAGGTCCTTCCGGTGCAGTTCGTGCCGCTAACGGGCGCGCGTTGAAGGCGGGCAGCGACGCCCCGCTGACCTCCACGCGGCGCCGTCGCCGCGGCCGCAGCGCCGCCGTTGCCGCCGCACCGATGCCGCCGTGATCACGCCGCCTCTCGCCGCCATCGCGCTCCTCTCCGCCGCCACACTCGGCTACGAGATCCTGCTGATGCGGCTGTTCTCGATCATCCAGTGGCACCACTTCGCCTACATGATGATCAGCGTGGCGATGCTGGGCTACGGCGCCGCCGGAACGTTCGTCGCCGTGGCGCAACGCTTCCTGTGCGCGCATTTCGCGCCGGTATTCATCGCCGCCGCCACGGCGTTCGGCGTCACCAGTGTCGGCGGCTTCCTGATCGCCCAGCAGATCGCGTTCAATCCGCTCGAGATCCTCTGGGATCCGCAGCAGCCGCTGCGCCTCTGCGCCGTCTACGCGCTGCTGTTCGTGCCGTTTTTCTGCGCCGCGACGTGCACCTGCCTCACGTTCACGCGGTTCGGCGGGCAGGCGCATCGCGTCTACGCCTTCGACATCGCCGGCGCCGGCATCGGCTGCCTGGGCATCCTGGCGCTGCTGTTCGCGCTCACGCCGTCGCAGGTGCTCGTCGCCGTCGGGACGACCGGCGCGATTGCCGCCGCGGTGGCCGTGAAGCCGTGCGGCCTCTCCCGGCGAATCCTGCCCGCCGTGCTCTTCGGCGCCGCGCTCGCCGGCCTGCTCATGCTGCCGCGCGACTGGACGGGCCTTCGTCTGTCCGAGTACAAGGAACTGAGCCAGGCGCTGGCCATCGACGGCACGAGGATCGTGGCCGAGCGCTCGAGCCCGCTCGGCCAGGTCACCGTCGTCGAAAGCGCCCGCATTCCGTTCCGGCATGCCCCCGGCCTCAGCCTCGGCGCGAAGCACGAGCCACCGCCCCAGCTCGCGATCTTCACCGACGGCGACGCGATGAGCGCACTGGTGCGCTACGACGGGCGGCGGGCGCCGCTCGCCTATCTCGGCGACCTCACTTCGGCGGTTCCCTATCACCTGCGCGATCGCCCGCGCGTGCTGGTGCTCGGTGCGGGAGCGGGCGCCGACGTGCTGCAGGCGATCTACCACGGCGCCGCTGCGATCGACGCCGTGGAGCTCGATGGGCAGGTCGTCGATCTCGTCGAGCGCGAGTTCGCGGCGTTCTCCGGCCGGCCGTACAGCGAGCCGGCGGTGCGCGTGCACGTCGCCGAAGCGCGCCGCTTCATCGCCGCGCACCCGGACCGCTACGATGTCATTCAGGTGGCGTTGCTCGACGGGTTCGGCGCGTCGGCGGCGGGACTGCACGCGCTGGCGGAGAGCTATCTCTACACCGTCGAAGCGCTCGGCGGTTACCTGCAGCACCTGGCGCCGGACGGGCTGCTCGCGATCACCCGCTGGGTCGGCCTGCCGCCGCGGGACATGCTGAAGCTCTTCGCCACGGCCGTCGCCGCGCTGGAACGGCAGGGCGTGGCGCAACCGGGGCGGCAGCTCGCGTTGATCCGCGGCTGGCGGACGGCGACGCTCCTCGTGCGGAACGGCGCCTTCACCGAACGGGAGATCGCGGCTCTCAAGGCGTTCTGCCGCGCCCGTTCGTTCGACGTCGACTACTACCCGGGCATCCGGGAGGACGAAGCGAACCGCTACAACGTGCTCGAAGCGTCCTGGCTGCACGACGGCGCCGTCGCGTTGCTCGGTCCGGCGCGAGACGCGTTTCTCGACCGCTACAAGTTCGACCTCGCGCCGCCCACCGACGACCGCCCCTTCTTCTTCCACTTCTTCAAGTGGCGCACGCTGCCCGAACTGCTGGCGCTGAAGGAGCGCGGCGGTCTGCCGCTGCTGGATTGGGGCTATCCGGTGCTGATCGCGACCCTTGTCCAGGCCGTGGTGGCCGGCACGCTGCTGATCCTGTTGCCGCTGCTGTTGACCCCACGATCGGCGAACTCCGGCGCGAGCGGCGTGTCGCGGGCTCGCGTCGGCGGTTATTTCGCAGCACTCGGCGGCGGCTTCATGTTCATCGAAATCGCCTTCATCCAGAAATTCATGCTGTTCCTCGGCCACCCGCTCCTTGCCGTCGCTGTGGTCCTCTTCGCGTTCCTGAGCTTTGCCGGTCTCGGGAGCCGCTACGCCGGGCGCCGGCAAGCGGTCGCGGCGGCGCCGCGCACGGCGACCCGTCCGGTCGCTGCCATCGGCCTCATCGCGCTCCTTTACATCGTCGTGTTGCCGCACGTTTTCCGGCAGCTCGTGCCGCTGCCGGATGCGGCCAGGATCGCGTTGGCGGCGGGACTCATCGCGCCGCTGGCGTTCGCGATGGGGATGCCGTTTCCGCGGGGGCTCGCGCGGCTCGCCCAGCGCGCACCGGCGCTGGTCCCGTGGGCCTGGGGGATCAACGCCTGCGCGTCGGTGGGGGCGGCGATCCTCGCCACGGTGCTGGCGGTCCACTTCGGCTTCGATGCGGTGGTCGCGCTGGCGGTGGCGATGTATGGGCTGGCCGCAGCGGCCGGGCAGCGGTTGCTATCCGCAGCGTGAGCCGGTGAAATCGACGTTTCATGGCGGCGCGAATGTTGCCGGCGTGGGACACCTCGCTCGCTCCGGCGCGGGGCAGGCACGAGCCCGCCCGGCGTCGCGCCGGTGGGCGAGCGTCGACGGAGGCGGCTACCAGGCGAGGCGCTGGCCGAACTCGAAGGCCGGGGCGGGCGGGAGCAGCGGATCAGCGGAGGGATCGTGCGTAGCGTCGGTGGCCGCCCACAGTGGCGGGCCGCAGGCGGGGGGCGGCGGGGTGGCTGCGACCGGCGCGAGGCCGGTGACGGCCGAGCGCAGGGGTGAGTTGGGGGCGAGCACACGAAGGTGCGGTGGCGGTGGCGGCGTGGCGGCGGCACCAGGGCGGCAAGGCGGTCGAGCAGCTCCAGCGGCGTCAGGAGCAGCGGAGCGTTCCCGGCCGGACCGGGCTTGGTGCCCGCATAGAGCAAGCGTGCGGGATCGAGTTCACGCAGCCGGTCCAGGGCGAAGGGTGGCCGGGCGAGAGTTGCGCAGCCGCCGCTCACGCCCGGCGCGGTCAGCGGCCTCGAGCCGCACCGAGCCGTCGACGGCGAAGCCGCCGCCGGGTTGCCATTGCGTCATCGCCCGGGTGTCATCGTCTGGCAGCAGGCCGCGGCGCACGAAGACGCGCAACAACCGCCGGCGCACCTGCGCCTGC
>Ga0315278_10002745_pt1 | contig 15705 bp, 13 predicted proteins | sample YL17G06_0_MG_FD_203880 | JGI IMG/M metagenome (GOLD analysis project Ga0315278, IMG submission 203880) | Sediment microbial communities from Yellowstone Lake, YNP, Wyoming, USA - YL17G06_0 | ecosystem: Environmental > Aquatic > Freshwater > Lake > Sediment | place: USA: Wyoming | collected... | reverse complement strand
CGAAGAGTGAACGCGTTGCTCGTCGCGGCTCCGACTCGGTCTTCCCAATCCATTGCCGATACCCGCACCTCGTACGCCACTCCTTTGGCGAACGACGAGCAGTCCCACTGGAAGCTCCCCTGGTTGGCCAGATTCTCCACGAGGGCCGTCCATTCCTCCGCTCCCTCAACTCGGACCGCCACCGTGATCTGCAGCCCGGCGGGCAGCCCGTCCGGGTCGATCGCCTGCCACTGGACCACGAGGGGGCAGCCGGCCTCACCGGCGATCGGCGCCAGGAGTTGCACGCGCGGAGCCGTCAGGTAGTCGACCGTGGCCGAGTTGGCCGCACGCGGAGTCCCCGGAATGGGATTCCCAGCCGCGTCGACTCCGCAACGGATGACCCCGTCGTTCGTCCTCCAGACATCGCCCATCTCGACGGGGTCGACACGCTCCATTGTCGCGTAGGGCATGGCGCCTTCACTCGCACACCCGGCCGGCCAGCCGACATCCGCACACAGAACCTGGTCGACCACGTTGCCCATGGCATCGAGAAGCTTCACATTGGCCCCGGTGTTCGGAAGCGCCCCCTTGTAGATGATGTCCGCCGCAACATCGGACACCGTGGTATCGTCCGTTCGCTCGAGGAGAAGGAATCCGCCCGGCTCGAGCGCCGATCGCCGCACCTCGAGGGTGCTTTCCTCGGCCACGGACAGCGGAATCCGCGCGTCGCCGATCGTCACAACCCACCCAGCGAGATCGACCGGGGACGCTCCGCAGTTGCGAAGCTCGATCCACTCCTCCTGTCCGCCCGCCGCGGTGCCTCCCCAAGCGATTTCGTTGAGAACCACATTGGGAGATGCGCCAAGCGCGACGAGGGGACCGAGCAGCCCCAGCGTCAGCGCCACAATGACCGTCGTACGTCCGCCCCTTTTCATCGTTGTCTCCTTTTCTCCGATCGGACGCCTTCTTTTGATGTCCGATCCTTGCGTATATGATCATACCTCCTTTCCGCCTTCCCAGTCACCCCACAGGAACGATCTCCAGACGCCGTTCCCGGACTTCCGCCGCCCTGGAGTGGCGCCATTTCCCTCCCACGCGCCGTGGACCCTATACTGCGCGCATGGCTACAAGAGAGGCGCGCGCGGGACGCTCGTCTTGTCGGGGCTCTTTCGTCCTCGCCCTGCTCTTCGCGTTCACAGCATCTTGTGACGCGTCGGGGACTCCCCCGGCCTACCGGATGACCCTCGACGTGAACTACGCCGAGGGCACCTTCCGCGGTGAGCTCACCCTTACGTACGAGAACCGCTCGAATGCTCCTCTCGAAGAGATCTTCTTCAGGCTCTGCGCCAATGCGCGGTCCCTCTACGGGTCGGCCTCTCTCGACGTGGGCGAAGCGCGCGCCGACGGAGAGAGCGTCCTCGTCTCGCTCTTCGCGGACAACACCGTCCTCTGGGTCCCGCTCGCTCGTCCTCTCGTGCCTGGGGCATCCGCCGAGATCACTCTCTCGTTCCTGGGACGCGCGGCCACTACTCCCCCCGAGGGCGGATTCTCCTCGGAAACCGAGTACGGCCTGCTCCTCAAGTCGGCGCACACCTTCACGCTCACGGCGTTCTATCCTTCCGTCGCGCCATACACGGAGGAAGGCTGGGCCATCGACCCTGTCAGCGCTCTCGGCGACGCGCTGTTCGCCGACTCCGCGACCTACGATGTCACCCTGCGCGTCGAGTCAGAGGTCACGGTCATCCCAATCGCCGACGAGGTCATGGTCGAACCCGATGGGCGTACCTTGCACTCGTTCCACCGCGACGCGCTGCGCGACTTCCCGCTCGTTCTCGTCGACGACGGCCGCCAGCCGCTGGCAACGACAGCGGCTGGCATCACCCTGCGCTCCTGGTTTTCTCCGCAGCATGCCCAAGCGGCCGACATCGCCCTCCAGCGGGGAGGCGCCGCCATCGAGGTCTTCTCCTCGCGCTTCGGCTCCCTCCCTTACAAGGCGGTCGACATGGTCGAAGTGCCGCTGCAACGCGTGGCGGGCGTCGAGTGTTCCGGGCTATTCCTCGTCTCCGCAGCGTACGCCGCGAGACCGCGCGACGTGTTCTTCGACATCATTGTGTCCCACGAGATGGCTCACCAGTGGTTCTACGCTGTGGTCGGCAACGACCCGACGGAAGAGCCGTGGCTCGACGAGGCGCTCGCGACGTACGCGTCGAACATCTTCCTCGCCGCCATCTCCCCGACGGCCGCCCAGTCCGAGCGCTCGACGTGGGCTGCACTCTACGATCGAACGCGCCGTGACTACCCGGACCTGCGCGTGACGAGTCCCTTGTACGACTTCCCCGATTCCGCCACGTACTCCGCCTTCGTCTATAGCGGCGGCGCGCTCGAGTTGGACGCCATCCGGCGCGATGTCGGCGACCAGCTGTTTTTCCAGGGCCTCGCCGAGTACTACGCCGACTATGCGCTCGGCATCGCGTCGGGCGCTGATCTCTTCGCAAGCCTCAGCCGCGCCTGCGCTTGCCCACTCTCCAGCGCGCTCTTCGGCTCACAGTCCGCAACGGGACCTTGAGGAACCTCGATGCGGGGGAGCGTGTACGTTCATTGTCATTCTCAATGCACTCGAAGGAGGCAGACATGAGACGGATGCACCTCATGGTGAAAGGAGCCGTTCTGGCTCTCGTCGTGGCCCTTGCCGTCGCCGCAGCCGGGGGAGCCGTGACGCTCGACCCGCAGACGTACTACTGTTTCTCCGCCGGCAATCTTGCCGTCGGCATCCAGACGCTGAGCGTCGCCGCTGCGGAGGGAGGATTCGACGTCCTCGCCTACTCCGACAACACGGTGTCCATACTCCACGGCACGCAGACGGCGCCAGGGAACGTGCAACAGATCCTTCTTTTCTCCAACCACCTTCTCGTCGTAGATGGCGACCGCTTCTACCTGCGCGTGAATGGCGCAACGATCTCGTACGCGATCCGCCCCGCCAACCTGGGCTGGGAACTCATCGTCAGCCCCAAAGGGTCAATCGACCTCTTCGAAGCGCTGACCTCGGTCCTCGTCGAACTTCAAGACGTCGGCATTGTAGGAATGGACGTCGACCTCGATGGGTATCGCGCGTTCGCTCGCAATGCACTGAAGGGACCTGCAGCGCCGCAGGACCTTGCGGCGAAGCTCGACTACGTGCTCTACGGATTGGTGGTCTCTGAGGATTGGTTTGCCTACGCGTCCCAGAAGGGCCTCGCGCTCCTCGGCCTGCACATCGAAGTGGTCGTGGAGAAGATTCCGGGCGGAACCCTTCCCGCCACGTTCTCGGCGGACATTCTCTCGGAGACCAGCACGGTGGCAAGCCTCGTCGTGCCCGTCGATCAGTTGGCATCTCTCGCCCGTTCGACCGGCGTCGGGTATGTGCGACTGCCGTATGTCCCCGTCGCGCCCTAGGGGGGAAGAATGAAACGCATCGTGTTCGTCGCCGTTCTACTTCTCGGGATTGCCGGTTGCGCTCTACTCGGCGCCGACACGTTCGTCGTCGGGGTCGAACAGTCCACCAAGGATTCCTGGCAGTCTCTCTCATCGCAGTTCCAGTCGTCGACCGGCATCACCGTGTCGGTCCAGTCTCTGCAACAGAACTCGATTGCCCAACAGGTCGTCCTCCAGGCCTTCACCCGTTCCGGTCGCCTCAACTTCGTCATGATCGCTGACTCCTGGGGGTCAAGCTTGTCTCGCTACTTCCAGGATCTTTCGGGTGTAGCGTCCGCGCTCTCCACAAGAGGGATCACTCCGATCTCCTTCGGTGGACGCATTGTCGGCGTACCGGTTTCCTTCGCACCTGGGTGGTTCCTTGCCGTCTTGTCCTGGCCGCAGAACCAGACGGGGGCGATTGACTTCCTCGTGACAGCGGCGTTGGGATCGACGACGGCATCGACCACCGTGGCCACGACGCCGAGCGCGCAGTCGGTGGCGACGATGTACACCACGGGGAAACTGTCGGCCTCGCAGCACAACAAGAAGCTTGATGGAGCTTTGGAGAGCCTCATTGCGGCCGCACAGTCGACGGTGAGCGCGATGGGGGCAGCCGGCGCTGGCTCGCTCCCGTCGTCGGCGATCGCCGCGCTCGACGCGATCGCCGCCGTCTTCGGCGTGCCGTTCTCTCCGCAGACGGGCATGGTCACGGTCGTCATGGAAGCGGGTCCGGGGCGCACAGGAGCGTCGAATGTCGCCGCCCTGTCAGCTCTCGGGGTGTCCGGCTCCTCGGTGGAGGCATCGTCGTCGCTTGTCAAAGTCACCGTCCCGGTCAGCCAGCTCGCGTCTCTCGTGGCACAGCTGAGCGGCGTCGCTTTCGTGCGAGCACCTTACAAGCCGTATGCGCTGAGCACATCGAGCCAAGGGGTCGCCGCCATCCAGGCCGACGCATACCACGCCGTGGGCGTGACGGGATCCGGGGTAAAGGTCGCCGTGATCGACCTTGGCTTCTACGGCCTCACCCAGGCGCAAGCGCGCGGCGACCTCCCCGCGAGCGTCGTCCAGAACGACTTCACCGGCACGGGACTAACAAGCGGAATCTCGCACGGCACCGCGGTGGCGGAGATCATTTACGACATCGCCCCGGGCGCCGAGCTCACGCTCATCAAGATCGGCGACGATGTCGACCTCGACCAGGCCGTGACGTACTGCTTGGCCAACGGCATCGACATCATCAACCACTCGCTGGGGTGGTACAACACGAGCAACTATGACGGAGCCGGCACGATCGCCGACATCGCGCGGCGTGCCGTGAACGGCGGCATCCTGTGGGTGAACGCGGCGGGCAACGAGGCGCAGAGCCACTGGCGCGGGTCGTTTGTCGACGCCAATCTTGACGGATGGTACGACACGCCGATCACGTTCACCGCGTCCGGCGGCTCGCCCATTGTGCTGTACTTGACCTGGAACGAATGGCCTCAAGCGTCGACGGACTACGACCTGTATCTCTACGATCCGGCGAGCAATTTGCTCGCGTCATCGGCGAAGTACCAGACCGGGACGGAGGAGCCGACGGAGTCGATCCAGACGACGGCATCCCAGAGTGGAACGTACACGATTCGTTTCCGCGGCGCGGGGTCGCGATCCCTGAACCTCTACAACCTGTACCAGGCGCTGTCCCCGGCCGTCGCAACGAGCTCGATTCTCTCTCCCGCCGATGTCACCGAGGTCCTTGCGGTGGGCGCAATCAACTACGCGAACTATGCAACGGGACCGCAGGAGCCGTACAGCTCGCAGGGGCCAACGACCGACGGCCGCACGAAGCCCGACCTCATGTGCCCGGACAACGTCAGCACGGGCTCAGCTCCCTACACGACGTTTGCCGGGACGTCGGGCGCCGCGCCCCACGCCGCAGGCGCAGCGGCCCTCCTCCTCTCGCTTCAGCCTTCCCTCTCCGCCTCCGCGGTGCGCGCGCAGGTCCTTGCCAACGCGGTTCCCATGGGCAGTGCGAACGCCTTCGGGCAGGGACGCCTGGTTCTCCAGCCGTTGTCTCCGGCCAATCATCCTCCCGTGGCGTCGTTCTCGTTCTTCCCGACGTCAGCCATCGTCGGCCAATCCGTATCGTTCAACGCGTCTGCGTCGACCGATTCGGATGGAATGATCGTCTCCACGTCGTGGACGTTCGGGGACGGCACGACTGGAAGCGGAACAGCTCCGACTCATGCGTACGGAGCGCCGGGCACCTACACGGTCACCCTAACGGTGCAGGACGATGACGGCGCGACGGGCTCGGCCAGCCAGACCGTGTCCGTGGCTGCGGCGTCCAACCAACCGCCGACGGCGTCGTTCTCCGCAACACCGTCCTCGGCCCTCGTCGGGCAGTCCATATCGTTCAATGCCGCGGCGTCCATCGATGCAGATGGAGCCATCGTCTCCTACTCCTGGGCCTTCGGCGACGGCAGCAGCGGGAGCGGTGTCACGACGTCGTACTCCTACGCGTCTCCGGGCACGTACACCGTGTTCCTGACCGTGCAGGACAACCATGGGGCCAGCGGAACGACGAGCCGACAAGTCATCGTCCAGACTCCCTCCTCGCCCGACCTGGTGGTGCAGAGCCTCACGACCTCCCCGCCGGGGCCGGCTGTTGGCCAGTCGGTCACCTTCACCGTCGTCGTGGCCAATCAGGGCACGGCCACAGCCGGCGCATTCCGGGTGAGGCTCGACGGGGCTTCTCTCTCCACAACGGCCACGAGTTCCCAGCTTGCAGCGGGGGCAACACGGACTCTGTCTCTCGTCCTGCCCCTCACCGTAAGCTCAGAGACCTTCACGGTCCGCATCGATGACCTCTCGCAGGTTGCGGAGTCTAACGAGTCGAACAACGCACAAAGCATTCTCGTCACGGCCACAACTCCGGCTCCCGTCGCGCGCACCGGGGGACCGTACACGGGACTCGCAGGCACTCCAGTAACCCTGAACGGATCCGCCTCGAGTGGATCGATCACGACCTACTTGTGGTCGTTCGGAGACGGAACCACAGGGCAAGGCTCCGTGGTAGCCCACACGTACGCGTTTGCCGGCACGTACTCCGTGACGCTCACGGTGTCCGGCCCCGGAGGGCAGTCGACGGAGACCACGCAAGCCGTCATCGGTTCGCCTCAGCCAGCGCTCATCGCCAGCGTCTCCCTGCCGAAGTCGGTCTACACGGTCGGCGAGGCGATGACGATCACCATCACCCTCAACCGAGCCGCCTACGTTTATCTATGCGACGTCACGGCCGACAATCGTGTTGTGCTCCTCTTCCCGAGCGTGTACGAGCCGGGCAACGCGCTCGCGGCGGGCACGCGCGTCGTGCCAGCCGGTGCCTACACGCTGCGCGTGTCGGAACCCGCCGGAGCCGATACGCTACGCCTGTACGCGGCGGTCGGGCCCATTCCCGGATTTCCCGCGTCGTTCGTCGGTCTCGACTCTCCGTTGGTGCTGAGCACGAACCCCACGGCATTCCACAACACCGTGCTCGGTACGATGCAGGCCACGTTCGCGCCGAGCGATCGGGCGACGAGTTCCGTGTCCCTCACGATCCAGTCTGCTCCTCCAACCACCGGGACGTTGCGCGTCCTCTCGTCGCCGACGGGGGCCACCGTGCGCCTCGACGGGACGGCGATCGGAACGACGAACCTCGATCGCCCGAACGTCAGTCCCGGACTTCACACTGTCGAGATCTCCCGCGCCGGTTACCAGACGGAAACTCGCCAAGCGACAGTTGTCGCCGGGTCGACGACCACCGTCCAGGTCAACCTGACGGCTCTCCCCGCGAACCAGTCCCCCATCGCCGCCTTCACGTACGCGCCGACTTCGCCCACGGCAGGCGCGGCGGTGCAATTCGACGCCTCGGCGTCCGCCGACCCCGATGGCACGATCATCTCCTACGCATGGGATTTCGGAGATGGGGGTACGGCCGTCGGCGCGGTCGTCACCCATTCGTACGCCGCAAGCGGCTCCTACACGGCACAGCTCACGGTCACCGACAACGGCGGGAAACCGGCGCAGGTTGCTCGAACGGTCACTGTCGTCCTCTCCGACGACGTGGGGTGGGTCTCCCCCATCTCGTTCGAGGATCCAGCCAGCAACTGGAACACCGAGGTGAAGGCGTATGACAACGATCTGAGTACCTACGCGTGGTGCTCCGTCATGCAGGGCCAGTGGTCGCCCTACCTCTTCTTCACGCTGCCCGGTGCCGGAGTCCTCTCGAACCGGGTGCGACTCATGGTCTCCGACAGCACCCCAAACCCGGCCCACTTCTTCGCGTGGAGTGTGGAGGCTGAGGTCGACGGGGCGTGGGTCTCGGTGTACTCGGCGAAGCCGACCACGGAGAGACGGTGGTTCGAGATCGCTTTCACGCAGGGCATGCTGACGCGGCTCCGCCTCCGAGCCCAAACCGACTTGAAAGGTCAGTGGCGTCCCTACTTGTTCGAGGTCGACGCGCACGATAGCACCGTGAGCCCGTAACCACGAACAAGAAAGAACTGTGCGCGGGGCCGCTCGGGGGCCCCGCGCACTCTCACTCCATCCAGCAGAAAGAGTCGCGCCGCGGCGCGCCGCATGCGGCGCGGAAGCGCGGCGCTCCATGGTCGGGACGCCCGGATTTGAACCGGGGACCTCTTGCACCCCAAGCAAGCACGCTACCAGGCTGCGCTACGTCCCGAGATCGCCTCCGATGGTATCCGCCACGTCCTCGATGGGCAATCGCCGCGCCTGCGTCACTCGAAGGCCGACGTCTCACGCGGAGGACGATGTCCGAACAGCGAGATCCCGGCGGCGTAGTCCTCGGTCAGCGTGTCCGTGGCCTCCCGATCGAGGCCGCTGCGTCGCAAGCGACGGCCGAACCGCCACACGGCGACCCGCCGCACGACGGGCACCGTGCAGACGATCCAAAGGACCGACCCGAGCACCCGTGCAATGAGCAGCGCACTGATCAAGACGGCCATGGCGTTGCGCAGCGAGCATCCGACTCCGGCTGCGACGCCCAGGATCCGTCTCAACTCGCTTCTCCTCTCTCCGGCCGCCGGTCGCCGAGCGTGATCCCCTTGCCGCGAACGAGATCGCGCAGGTTGATCATGTAGCCTCGTGTCATCTCCATCGCATCCTCTCGCGGGATGCCCGCCTCGACGAGCTTGCGGTAGAAGGTGCTCACCGCATCGGCCATGCTCTCCGCTGCATCCTTTGAGTACAACACGCCTCGCAGTTCTCTCAGGAGATTCGGCACCATCTCTGAGATTGCACTGAGAACCTCACGAAGGTCCTCGACCTTTCCCTTCCCTTCATCGGAAATGTCGATGTTCACGACGATCCTCCTCCTTTCCGCCGATTGATCAGATGAACCTCACGCCCAAGCAGCCGCAGGTCCGCGCGCACGGGATTCCCGCGCCGCGTCAGCCAAGCTCCAAGACGGAACCCCACAATGAACGAACCGACATCGAGTTGGGCCAGCCGGCGGCCCAACGTCTGTCGCGAAACCCGCCCCCACATCTCCTCGGAAACCGGGGGCAGGGCGGAGAGGGCATCGCGCACCGCGGCGCGGAGGCGGAGCGCCACCGCCACATCGTGGAGACAGTCTGTGCACGCACCGATGTGGATCGCCACGTCCGCACCCTCTTCCGGGGCGAGGTTTCCCTCGACGTACCAGGGAATGAGCTCGCGAACTTCCTCGCATCCTCTCATGTCAATGCCTCCGCCAGCGCTCGCCGCGCGTAGTGCATCCTTGATTTCACGGTACCTTCGGGGATTCCCAGCATGCCGGCGATCTCGCCGTACGACAGCCCTTCGTAGAACGTCAGGAAGACAACTTCTCGCTGTTCCTCGGGCAACGTCTTGATGGCTCCAAGCGCCCGCTCCCGGTCATGAACTGCCGGAGCCGGGTCGGGCTCTACCAGCACGGTCTCCGGTACGCGCGCCCCGCGCTGCTCCTTGCGAAGCAAGTCCAGGGCACGGAACCGCGCGATCCCGAACACCCAGGTGGAAACCTTAGACCGCCCCTCGAACTTCGCCGCCTGTCTCCAGACGATGACCATGGTTTCCTGGGCCACTTCTTCCGCGAGGTGTCGGTTGTGCAAGAGACTGAACGCGTATCGAAATACACGCTCTGCCAACCTCTCGTAGAGCAGACGAAACGCGGACTCGTCTCCTTCCGCCGTCCGTGCGATGAGCGCGCGATCGGTTCGGTCGTCCCCCTCGCCATCCGCCCGTTGATTCTGCGTCAGCATCCCATCCTCTTGAGATCCACGAACAACAGCCTCCTCGTACACCCTCGCAGGTGAGTCGTCGGGAAGACGCCAAAGGGTTCACCGGAGGAGGGATGTCCGTCTTCGGCGGACCGGGCGCTGCTCTAGAGGAACTCCACGGAGCCTGACGCAAGCTCGTAGTACGCGCTCACGATGCTGACGTGTCGTCGTTCGACCGCCTCGTGCAGAAGCGCGGACATCCGTACGAGGTCGGACGATGTCCGACGTGCGTGCTCGCGCGCCGCGTTCTCGACCGCATCCCCCGGAGCCGACGCCGTGGCCCACACGGCGGGACGAATCGCGTTCAACACCCAATCCACGCTCCCCGGACCCGGACGTCCCGCAACGGCGGACGTCACCGCACCGCAGCAGCTGTGTCCGAGAATGAGTACGAGCGGGATCTGGAGGTGCTCCAGCGCGTACTCCAAGCTTCCTACAGCCCCGCGGTCGAGGACGTGTCCCGCCGTCCGCACGACAAAGAGGTCGCCAAGTCCTTGGTCGAAGAGGATTTCCGGCACCACCCGCGAGTCCGAGCACGTCAGAACCGCCGCCTTCGGCGACTGCTTGGCGGCAACGGTTCTCCGACGCTCCGCGTTGCGCCTGGGTCCCTCTGCGCGATCGGCGCAGAATCTGAGATTCCCAGCCTTCAGGTCGTCAAGCGCTTCACTGGCTGCGTCCTGCCGCATGCATCTCCCTCGACGCCCCCTCGCTCCTCACAGCCACGGGGCCACCAAGTCCTCGGTCACGCCCGACGGTCCGCCGGAGAAGCGAACGAAGCCCTCGCGGTCGATGAGGAACGTGCGTGGGATGCCAACCACCCCATACAAGTCCTTCACCACCCTCACTTCGTCGAGCGACCCGTAGAGCACGCTGTTCGCCGACAGATCGTGCGTGGCCGCGTACTCCCGCGCCGCCTTCTCCGTCCGATCCAGACTGATCGCAAGGAGAACGACATCGCGATCCGCAAGGCGAGTCGCCAACTCATCGAGCCGAGGCAACGTTTTTGTGCACGGTTTGCACCAACTCGCCCAGAAGTCGAGGATGATTAGCTTGCCACGCAGCGCCGACAACGTCACCGTCTCGCCGCTTAGAGCCTCAAGCGAAAAATCGGGAGCCAGAACTGGCAAGGACTCGGACGGAGGCGCCATGAGAAACAGGACGGCCATCGCAACAAGGCCGGCGATCACCCAAGGTGCCGCGTCCTTCATCCCCCCCTCCTAGAGTGCCGATCCCGTGAGAAGAAGTGTATCCGCCGAATTTCTGCGCGGCCAACGGCACTCGTAGGGAGATGCGCGCGAGGCGCGCTACGAGGAGTGTTCTTGGGCTTCGATCTGCCCCATGCCGACCGCGCCAACATGGCTCGCTCCGAGCCGCTGTGGCATCTGCTCAAGAACATAGGCCTGCACGGCAAGATTGAGCTCCTCAACGAGGGAGCGATCGTTCGCCTCGGCAATCAAGGCAAGACTCGCCAGCATGCGCGCTTCGATGATCTCATCTCGGCTCGGGCGCACGGTCGTCCTCCTTGGGTTTCGCGGACAAGAGATAGCCGCCACGCCCCCCCGAGGTCAAGTGTCATTCCCGGGTCGAGACCCTGCGGAGCGCATCCTGGAATCTCGTTCGCAGACGCTCTCCGCGCGCTTCGTGCTGCACATCACGTCCGCGATGCGGCATTCCTACGGCAGTCTGCAATGCGGGTGGAACTTCGTCACCCTCCCGCACTGCCACGCTCTTATGGAGACATGCGACTGGATGCGAGAGGGGACACCGGCGCCACTTGCCTGCCCGTCGCGCGGCCTACTCCCAAGGCGACGTCCCGTGTACAGCGTACTTGTATGCCAACTCCCATCACTCTCCTTGCTCGCGCGGCGTCCGAAGCTGTCCGCGCCAGAGTCTCGTTCGAGGCTCGCCAGACGATCCGCGCCGGGAAGATCGAAGCGGTGGCGCGGATTCGTTCCCTCGCACCGGACCGCCTCGTTGTGGACTACGATGCGTACACAAACCCTCTCGCTGAGTTCGACGACGTCTGGGGCGGCAACGCCGAGTTCATGGGCTCCGATCTTGTGGGCTCCTCGCTTCTCTATGACGGACGAAGCACGTGGTTCGTGAATCCGAAGACGGCCACCGCACTCCACGCTTCGGGCCGCCTTCTCTACGAACCGCTCCCCGGCTACGACGCCCTCGGAGAGACGAGATTCCTTGACGATCTGGCGCGTGACTTCCTGTTGCGCGACGGGGGACAAGGCATCCAGGGCGGTCGCTTGACGCGCATCCTCGGGCTCAAGCCGAAGCGACAGCGCGTCGCATCCCTCTTTCGCGTCGCCACCTATCCGTTCGAACGCGCCGAGGTCGCCCTCGACGCGGAGACGCTTTTCCCACTCCGAATCGCGTTCATCCCCCCGCCAAGCCTCTCGCTGTCCTCGTTCCTCGGCTCTGACTCCCGGATCACTATCGAGTACGCCGACGTGCGCGAGCTTGACCTGGACGAGTCCGCGTTCACCCCAACTCTTCCCGCCGGCACTCGAATCTTCGAGGAGGCCCTCGTCGAAGAGAGCAAGCTCGAAGGTGCATTGCCGTTCTCGCTTCCGGTCGATGCCCTGCGCCGGCACGGATACGTCCTCGCGGATTCTAGCGTGCGCTTGGTCCTCGACGCGACGCGCGAGCGCGGCTACGGGACCCTCTTCTGCGTCCAGGAAGACAAGAACGAGGAGGCCACGAGCGCGGTTGTGGTGAGGGTCGGCAACTATGTCTCACGGCTCATGGCGCGGCGACGTACGATGGTCGGCGAACACGGCGAATCCGTCGATCTCGGCGACCAGCCGGCACGCTACCTCGATCGTCGTCTGCTTTGGAAGGAAGGGCCGCCCGCGATCGAGATGCCGATCCTCGCGGATCTCGTGTGGGAACGCAACGGAGTCTTCTGGGTTCTCACGAGCGAGGGGCTGGCCAAGGAGGATCTGCTGGAGCTTGCCCGAACCCTGACCTAGGCTCGGTGGGCGGTGCCATCCTGCGCTGCGGCACGCCGGAGCGCGATGAGCATTCGTTCGACGTCGTCAACGAGGCGGGCGATTCGTCGCGCTTGATGCTCGACCGTCGCCGCAAGCTCGCGGTGGCGAACGATCAGCGTCGCATGACATGCAACAAGCCGCCCGATTCGCACTTCCTCAGCAGTGAACGCGCGAGGCGTCGGATACGTGGTGAGAAGCGCCCCGAGCGTCTTGTCCCCAGCAACCATCGGCATCGCGAGTCCGCTCGCATCGTTCCGTGGGCCGCCGTCCCATCGGAACGCGCGGACTGCCCCGCCCTCACGGAAGGCACATACCGGCGCGCCCCCCAGGGCGAACGCCCAGTCCGGAGACGTCCCTTCGAGGATGGGGCGGAGAGGACTCTCCTCCCATGTCCCGACGGCCGCGTGGATTCTGCTCTCTCCCGCCAGGCTGTCCCACTCCATGAGGGCGCACCCCGTCGCGTTCGACAGACGCGCCGCGCAGGCACAAAGCTCTTCGATCTGGACTTCTTCGGCCGCCGCCTTGACGAGCAACGCAGCCAGATCCTCCAGGACAGATGCTGGAACCGCTAGAGGTTCGCCGCTCCCGTTCGAGAACGGGACCCGCTCCGCGAACCGTGACCCACCGAGTCTCCTAGCGAGCCTCGCACGCCACCGCCTCCATCCCATCGCTGCACCAGCTCCTCCGCGCGGCCGGCACCCATCGCGGGGTCTGAGTATAGCTTCGCATTGATGAGCACGCAATAGAACCAGCATCCATAGGGCCGTGGCGCCCTTCCCTGGCACGGCTTGACAGAGTACGACCCTGAGGACACCCTTTCACTCAAGGTGACTGCTGTGTCCGACGCCCGCAAAGAACTGGAGCGACTGCGACGCGAAATCGCGCATCATAACGTCATGTACCACGTCCTCGACGGTCCTGAAATCTCGGACGCCGAGTATGACTCCTTGTTCCGCCGCCTCCTCCAACTGGAACGGGAACACCCGGAGTGGATCTCGCCGGACTCCCCCACGCAGCGCGTCGGAGCTGTGCCGGCTCGGGAGTTTGCCCAAGTCGTGCACCGCGTTCCCATGCTCAGCCTCTCCAACGCGTACAGCGAGGAGGAGTTGCGAGAGTTCGACCAACGCATGCGCACGCTGCTGGATGAGCGGACGATCGTGTACGTCGCGGAGCCGAAGCTCGATGGACTCTCGGTAGAACTCGTCTACGAACACGGTCTCCTCGCCCGCGGATCCACTCGTGGGGACGGGACGACCGGCGAGGATGTCACCGCCAACCTGCGCACGATCCGCAGCATTCCGTTGCGGCTCGACGATGCGGGCGGCGTCCCTGCGCTGCTCGAGGTGCGCGGCGAGGTGTACATCGAGAAGGACGCCTTCCGCGCTGTGAACGAACGCCGTGCGGCCGATGGCCTTCCCTTGTTCGCCAATCCTCGCAACCTCGCCGCCGGCTCGCTTCGCCAACTCGACCCCCGCGTGACCGCCGAACGGCCGCTGCGAATGGCATGCTACGACGTCGGAGCCGCCGACGGCGTCACGCTCACCTCGCAGCGCGAGCTCCTCGCCGCCCTCCCCCGGTTTGGGTTGTCAGTCAATCCCCTCTACGCCGCGTGCTCGTCGCCCGAGGACGTCATCGCCTTCTATCGAAAGATGCAGGACGAGCGCGACAGCCTACCCTACGAGACCGACGGCGTCGTCATCAAGATCGACCGCTTCGACCTCCGTCGACTCGCCGGGACGGTGAGTCGAAGCCCCCGCTGGGCCGTCGCCGGCAAGTTCCCAGCCGAACGCGCCGTGACACGCCTCGTGGACATCCTCATCAGCGTCGGCCGAACCGGAGTCCTCACCCCCGTCGCCTCGCTCGAGCCGGTGCGCGTCCGCGGCGTCGAGATCGCGAGCGCCACACTGCACAACGAGGATGACATCCGCACCAAGGACATCCGGATCGGCGATCAGGTCGTCGTGCAACGAGCGGGCGACGTGATTCCTCAGATTGTCGCCTCGCTGCCCGAGTTGAGAAGCGGTGCCGAGCGCCAGTTCTCCATGCCGGCATCGTGCCCCTCCTGCGGCGCTCGGATCGTGCGACTCGAGGGGGAAGCCGCGTCGCGCTGCCTGAACACGGCGTGCCCGGCGCGCATCAAGCAATCGGTCTGGCACTTCGCCTCGAAGGGAGCCCTGGACGTCGACGGGCTGGGAAGCAAGCTCGTGGATCAGCTTGTCGAGAAGAGGCTCGTGACACGCTTGGGGGACTTGTTCCGCCTCGACTGTGAGACGCTGGCCGCTTTGGACCGCATGGGCCCCACGTCCGCCGGCCATCTCGTTCACGCGCTCGATCAAGCGCGTTCGGTCAGCCTGGACCGCCTTCTCTACGGACTGGGCATCCCCGAGGTCGGCGCGACCACTGCCGTCCTGCTGGCGCAGCACGCCGGGTCGCTCAACCGTTTGACGCAGATGTCTCGAGACGAGATCGAAGCCATTCCCACGGTCGGACCTCGCACCGCGGGCGCTGTGGTCGATTTCTTCGCCAATGAAGAGAACCGCAGGACCCTCGCCGATCTCCTCGCCGCCGGTCTCCGCATCGAGGCCGAACCCGGCGCAACAGGGGCACCCGGCGGAGCCCTTACCGGCAAGCGCTTCGCCTTCACGGGGACGTTGTCGACCATGACGCGCGACGAGGCGGCGCGCCGTGTCCAGACGCTCGGCGCGTCCGTCAGTGCCTCAGTGAGCCGGCGGACAGACTATGTGGTGGCAGGAGACGAGCAGGGATCCAAGGCCGACACGGCGCGGAGCCTCGGGCTCGCTCTCCTCTCAGAGAGGGAGTTCCTCGACCTCCTCGATCGGAGTTCCCATGCATGAGCCGACGTTGCTCGACCTGACCCTCGACCAACTCTCCGCGCACCTCACGGCGCTCGGCTTCCCGAGCTATCGTGCCCAGCAGATTTGGCGCGCTGCGTTCGTCGACCTCCTCCCCGGCTACGACGCGATGTCCAC
>Ga0315278_10002743_pt1 | contig 15708 bp, 14 predicted proteins | sample YL17G06_0_MG_FD_203880 | JGI IMG/M metagenome (GOLD analysis project Ga0315278, IMG submission 203880) | Sediment microbial communities from Yellowstone Lake, YNP, Wyoming, USA - YL17G06_0 | ecosystem: Environmental > Aquatic > Freshwater > Lake > Sediment | place: USA: Wyoming | collected... | reverse complement strand
GGCTGGCATTAGCCCAGGCAATTGGGCGCTGGGGCAACTATTTCAACCAGGAGCTCTACGGAAAACCGAGCAACCTGCCCTGGGCAATCAAAATTGATCACCCCGTAGCCGGATTCACGCAATATCCAACTTTCCATCCCATATTCCTTTATGAATCAATCTGGAATCTCATGAACATGGGGTTTCTGTTGTGGTTTGAGAGAAGATTCGCCAACAAGTTAAAAGACGGCGATATCTTTCTGACATATCTGGTTGGATACTCAATCGGCAGGTTCTTCCTTGAATTCCTGCGTCTGGATGCACCACAGATTGGGACGATCAATTTCAACCAAGCCTTTATGCTCGTAGTGGGACTTGTTTCAGCCTTTTTACTCTTTTGGCGCCATCGCAAGGGCACCACACCAAACGAAGGCACCCAGGTACCAGCAGCCTGATCAGGCTAAAGGTTCTCCCACCGAGCTTCTCCTTCCAGGTTGTTCAATTTACTCGTATCCATGATCCAAACTGAAAATCTAAGTAAAAAATTTAACGATTTTCTGGCGGTTGACCGCGTCAACCTGAATATTAATGCCGGGGAGGTGCTTGCACTGCTCGGACCCAATGGCGCCGGGAAGACCACCACCATGCGAATGCTTACGGCTGTGCTGCGCCCATCCTCAGGTTCGGCACGCGTGGCAGGATTTGATGTGGTCACTCAGTCACTGGAAGTGCGTTCATCGGTAGGCATCCTTACGGAGCACCAAGGATTGTATGGGCGCATGACAGCGGATGAATATCTAGATTTCTTCGGACAAGTCTACCGCATGCAAGCTGATGCACGTCGAAATCGGACGAAGGAGCTGCTGGAGCTGTTCGGTCTTGGAAGCGAGGCAAAGCGAAAAATCGGTGAATACTCCAAAGGGATGCGGCAGAAATTGGCACTGGCACGCGCGCTTTACCACAACCCGCCCGTGCTGCTATTGGATGAACCCACCTCAGCCATGGACCCTGAGAGTTCCCGATTGGTCAGAAATGCCATTCATGGTTTGCGTTCTGCCAATCGTGCGATCATAATCTGCACCCATAACCTTGCCGAAGCTGAAGAGCTGGCAGGGAAAATCGCCATCATTCATCTGGGTAAAATTATTTCGGCTGGTGAAGTTCAGGAGCTTAAAACCCGATTATTGGGTGCCCCACAATTTGTAGTACGCCTAGGGGTGGCCTCCTGTGATCTGAAGGATACCATGCCTGATGAAGTAACTCTAATAGGCCAGGGTGAGGGTTGGTTTCAGTACCAGACGGATACTCCTGCAGATACAAATCCGCGGGTGATTCAAGCACTGGTGAATAAAAACATACCTGTGGTGGGTTTATCGGAAGTCTCACGCAGTTTGGAAAAGGTCTACCTGCAAGCGATCAGCTTAATCCAGGCTAGCGGCGAAATACAGGGCAAAGATCAAAATATCTCATCCGGTGGAGAAACCCAGAATGCTGGATGACATGCACCCTGCCCTAATCATAACCCGCCGAGAGCTTCGGGACCAGCTGAGAGATTGGCGCATCATCTTACCGGTGATGATCCTCACTTTGTTCTTCCCCTTTTTGGCAAACTTTACCACCCAGCGGGTGCTGGGTTTTGTGGAAAAATTCGGCGCCAGTATATTGGCAGAACGTTTCATCCCTTTCCTGCTGATGATCGTAGGTTTCTTCCCTATTACAATCTCTCTGGTAATAGCATTGGAGAGCTTTGCCGGTGAGACTGAACGGCGCAGCATCGAACCGTTGCTAAGCAGCCCACTGACTGATACCCAGCTCTACCTGGGTAAGCTTATCGCATCCCTTCTCTTTCCTCTATCCGCTGCCTACCTTGGTATGTCCGTCTACCTAATCGGCATTTACCGGTCAACCAGCTGGAGAGCGGAACCCATGTTCCTGGTTTTGGTGGGCTTATTGACCGCGGTCCAAGCCCTGGTCATGGTGAGTGGGGCGGTAGTCATATCCACCCAAACGACTTCCGTTCGGGCTGCAAACCTACTCTCATCATTTATCATTATTCCGATGGCATTACTGATCCAGGCCGAATCGGTTATGATGCTTTGGTCAGATTATCAGGTGCTCTGGTGGGTGGTATTAGCCTTGATGATTTTAGCAGGTCTTTTGGTACGCATGGGTATCAGCCACTTCAACCGGGAGGAATTATTAGGCCAGGATAGCGATACGCTCAACCTGCGTTGGATGTGGCAATTATTTCGTGACCAATTTATCGGTGAAGCGCAATCTGTTGGTGATTGGTATCGCCGGGAAATCCCGCACACCCTCCGCCGGTTATCCATTCCAATCTTCTGGATGACCATCCTGCTTGTCGCTGGTACCTTTCTGGGTGCTGCTTTGGTTAATTACATCGGTTTAACTCCCGATTCGATTGGGTTGGGTTCCCTGAAAGGAATCGATTCGCAGATCCTCGGGCAATTCCGCCAACTGGGGTTTTTTAGCACAAGCGGTGTGCTCACCATCTGGTGGCATAACTTGCGAGCAGTCATCATTGCCATCCTCCTAGGTATCTTTACACTGGGAGTGGCGGGGGCTATCCTACTAATGTTACCGATGATAATTATCGGTTTTTTCACCGGTTTAGTCACCCTGGCGGGTTTCAGCCCCTTAACGGCTCTGACTGCTTCCCTGATGCCACATGGCATCTTTGAAATCCCCGCCTTGATACTTACCGGTGCTTCCATCCTGCAGGTGGGAGCCAGCATGGTAACGCCTTTCCGTAAACAAACAATCGGTGAAAGTCTGGTGAGCTCACTTGCAGATTGGGCTAAGGTTACCCTGGCATTGGTGATACCCTTATTCCTGGCAGCCGCCATTCTGGAAGTATTTTTCAGCCCATTGGTCATGGTCAGGCTGCTTGGTTTGGGTTAATTGAAAATGCTTAGGGGGTTACCAGCCAGTTATGAATGGCAGCCAATCCTGGTTTTCGAATATATGACGGGCAAAAAGATACGTGGCAGAGGCAGGCGGGGTTGATGGCACGTGCAATAAGTGCATTTGGGCTTGATCGACAGTCCGTCCCCCTTTACGATGATTACAATGTGGACAGGCAGCAACCAGATTGGTCCAGACATGCTCTCCCCCCAGATGGCGTGGAATGACGTGGTCCACCGTAAGAAACGGAACATGCTGCCCGCAGTATTGGCAGATGTAATTATCCCTGCGTAATACTTCCCGCTTCGTCAACTTGACCTGCGGGTGTGGGCGGTGGATCATTTTTTCCAAGCGAATGATGGAAGGGCGCGGATATACCTGTCTGACCGTTTTTATCTCGCCGCGTCCATTCAGAATCAGGCTGGCTTTTCCTCCAATAACAAGGGCAATGGCACGGTGGGTATTGCAGACATTGATTGGCTCAAAATTTGCGTTAAGCACCAATACTGGGGCTTGCATAACTGCCTCCAATGCCGGGAATTATAGCACAGTCATAATTTCTTGAAAAATAATTGCAGGCAGGAAAAGCTTGCACACCCATGGAGAACCAGGGTTTATTTAATCGGAATCGGTGGGATTATTCAACTTTTCTTGGATGTGTTGTGCGTGCTCTAACTCATGGGAAATGAGTATCCTCAATACACTGGCTACTGTGCACATACCACCCCATGGTGCTGGAAACTTTTGAGTGAGTTCTTCAGATGGCATTTCACGCACCGCCTTAAGCAGTTCCACCCGTGCTGTATCATAGACCTGGCGTGAACTTTCCAAAGATAATTCCTTGCGAGCACTCACAGATTCTGCATTAAATTGGTCAATCCCATACTTCACCACCATTTCCGGTGTTTCACCTTTGGTATGAGTACGGAAAGCAGACACCCCCAACTCATCCCAACCAGTGATGTGATCCATAAGATGTTTGAGGTTCCAGGAAGGATATATATCCACCTGTGGAATCGCTTTCTCCATGTTGGCATTGAGTCGGTTTCGAGCGAGTTCCATTTTGTTGATCAGGTCATCTATTTTAGTAGTCATATCGTCTCCATAAAGATCTATAATGGTATAATCAGGCCATGAATAATTGCGACTACGGTTACACTTATTATACAAGCGAATGATAACCTCCTGTGGTGAGTAAGTCGCGTCCTCCCACAGAGGGCGCTTTTTTTTTGAAGCAGCTAGAACGATTGGCGAAAACTGGTTTACATGGAGGCAAGAATGGAAAAAACGAGTATGAGCATTGATAAGCAAGTGGAATTCCTCATGCAGGGCACAGAGTATGGCGATGAAACCTTGAAGCAAGCCATGAAGAACGAGCTGCGTCAGCGATTGATCGAAGCAAAACAGGAAGGACGCCCGCTCAGGGTGTATTGCGGGTACGACCCAACCAAACCCGACCTGCACTTGGGACATACCATCACCATGCGCAAGCTCGCCCAATTCCAGCAACTGGGCCATGAAGTCACCTTCCTGATCGGAAATTACACTTCTTTAATCGGCGATCCGTCCGACAAGGATAAATTGCGCCCAATTCTCTCACCAGAAGAAGTGGCTCTCAATTCCCGCACCTACGCCGACCAGGTATTTCGCGTGCTTGACCGTGAAAAAACCACCATTCGTTATAATGCCGAATGGCTGTCCAAGCTGACCTTTGAAGATTTGATCAAGCTATGTTCCAACTTCACCGTTCAGCAGTTCATAACACGCGAGAATTTTAAACTACGCTGGGAAAAGAATGAGCCTATCTTTGTACATGAATTCTTCTACTCCATCATGCAGGGATTTGACGCCTACTCTATGCGCAGCGATGTGCAGGTGGGCGGCACCGACCAGCTGTTTAATATCGTAACTGCAGCCCGGAAAATAATGACTTACCTGGGAGAAAAACCCAATATTGCAGTCATCATGGGGATCCTGCCAGGCACAGATGGCGAAGTGCGGATGAGTAAAACTTTGGGGAATTACATCCCCATCAATACCACTGCCGATGATATGTATGGCAAGTTGATGAGCATCCCAGATAAAGCCATGCCCACCTATTTCCGCCTAGTTACCCGATGGGCAGCCTCCGAATCTACGGCACTTGAACAGGCGATTACCTCCGGGAAAACCCATCCACGCGATGCCAAGATGAAGATGGCACGGGAGGTAGCTGAGATCTTCCATGGTGCCGAAGCAGCCCAGCGGGCTGAAGAAAACTTCATTAGTGTATTCCAGAAAGGCAGCCTGCCGGATGACATGCCTGCTTATAACCTGCACACCGGTCAGACCGTATTGGAGGTGCTTCTGGAAGGAAAACTGGTGGCTACTAAAAGCGAAGGTCGCCGAATCATTGAGCAGAATGGAGTCCGCCTGGATGGGGAAACCCTGACGAATCCCAACCAAGTTTTCCCCCACCCTGGCATTTTACAGGCTGGCAAGCGGCGCTTCCTAAAGATTTTAAACTGAAAAGTTCCTTTCTTATACAAAGGTTCAAATATGAATAAATCCAGTGGTCCCTTAATGTATTGATAAGCAACCTTTTATCACTTCAGACGTATAATTACCACAGCCATAAAACAAGGAGGCAATTATGAGCGAAGCCAATCCGAATGAGAGTAAATCTCTAAATGATGATATCGGTGATCAGCTGAATGAGCTGGGGAAAAACTTACGCGATACCCTGCGCACCGCCTGGGAAAGTGATGAACGCCGGAAACTTCAACAGGAAATCGAAGTTGGTCTGGCCAATTTGGGTGACTCGTTAAGCCAGGCAGCCAAGGAATTCTCCAACAGCCCTACTGGACAGAACCTTACACAGGACGTGAAAGACATGCATGAGCGCTGGCAAACTGGCGAGGTTGGAACAAAGGTGCGATCGGAGATCACTGAAGCACTGCGGACCGTCAACCAGGAGCTGCAGAAAGCCTATCAGAGAAACCAACCTCCACCCTCCGATAAACCCCAAGGATAAGGAGTATATATGTCTGTGATTAAGTCAGAGATCAAAAAAGGAGATTCAAGGCAGGTAGGAAATTTCGAACTTACCCCCATGAACCAGGTGCTTACGGTTCAGATCCCTGGATATCATGCCGGGTGGATCTGGAACCGCCCCAAAGCAGTCGTCGTCAGGACGTCTGATGGTCAGGAACGAGTCCTGCCTGTAACCGATGTCACTCGCGTAGCCATCTGGACTTTGCTCGCGAGTGGATTGTTTGGTGCAATCCTGATGGGATTGTTATATCGAGTAAGATAACGTTCAAATAAAAAGGAGTGATTGCGATGACAGATGAAATAATTCCCAACAATTCAGCAGAAGCTGGATTGGAAGTGATTCAGAATACCATGGAGGAATTCCTGGCCGCTTCAGATGTTCGCGTCGTTTATGGTGAACCGATTCTACATGATGACACCATGATCATCCCGACAGCTGAGGTATTATGCGCTTTTGGTTTCGGGATTGGCGGAGGGAGTGGCTCTACTGCAGAAGAGAATCCCGAGAAACCTTCTCAAGGGTCTGGAAGTGGCGGTGGCGGAGGGGGTCGCATCCTGTCCCGCCCGGTAGCGGTGGTGGTAGCATCCCCTGAAGGTGTGCGTGTCGAGCCAGTGGTCGACATCACGAAGATTGCCCTGGCAGGTCTGACAGCAATAGGTTTTATGGTCGGGATGATGTTCCGGATGAGCAGCAGAAGGCATGCTCTTCCTGATATCGAAGAATAATATCAAATTCAGGGGCATGAGCATCCCTACCAATCCATAAACTCGTGCCCCTTGTACTATTTCGCATGTAATAATTCATGCAATCCAGACCTGCGCACCCTGAGAGACGGCGGCTAGTGAGAAAAACCCATTTGTAATAATCGCCCGTTGGTGGGTGAACAGCTCTTCAAACTCGATGGCATCAGGTATGGCTTCATGGGGGTATTCAGTTGTTCACCATCCGGGCAAGTTCTTAATATAATTCGTTGAATAGGAGCATCCAGGCTTGTGCGAATAAGTATCCTCACCTCATCGCCCAAATGCGGAGCAATCGGTTGTACGTAGCGGGAAGACCCGCTGTGATGGACTGAGTTTACTCGGGATGGTGTATCCATTGAATAAAAAACCGGTTGGGATTGTATCATGATTATGGAGGCCTTCTAGATAAACACTAACCAAATCCTAAGTTTATGTTATATAGGCAATCTGGTAAAATATATAAACTGTCTCCAGAACAATATATAGTACTAAGGTAACGTGTTGCGATTTATTTAATATACTCTTGAAGCGTACCAGGAGGACTTTATGGAAACTCAAACAACAGAATTTAAGCGATGCACGGTGATTAAAACCAGTGGTCGCATAGATGGTTCCAACGCACCGCAGCTGTCTCAAGCTTTAAAAGCAATCATCGCCAAAGGCGTGAAACATATTGTATTTGATATGAGCGATGTAGTTTTCGTAGCCAGTGCAGGTTGGTGGGTTCTAATTGATACACAAAAGACATGCAAGCCAGCAGGTGAGCTGGTGCTTGCCAATATTGAAAAAGGCATCAAGGATTCATTGAACATGGTGGGCATGGGGTCTTATTTCAACACTTTTGATGATGTCACATCAGCAGTAGGAAATTTTTAACCATACAAATGCCAACCAAAAGATTTACATGTAGTCTAAAAAATCTAGAGGAGATCAGCGACTACGTCACAGATTATGCCAAGCAAGCTGGTCTCAATGAAACGCAAGTTTATGCAGTCCAGCTGGCTGTGGATGAGGCTTCCACGAACATCATTGAACATGGTTATGGTCAAGAATGTCCCAGCCGAATTGACATTACTTGCGATGTCCAGGAGGATGGATTGAAGGTGGTAATATATGATGATGCTGAACCATTCAATCCCGAAACGGTATCTGAACCAGAAATTAATGTATCTTTGGATGAAATTAAACCGCGTGGACTGGGTATATTCCTAATGCGCCAGATGATGGACGAAGTCAACTACCAATCCAGCCAAGAAATGGGTAATACCCTTACAATGGTAAAACATCGCGAGATGCGAAAAGCAAAATAATAAAGCGATTGCCTGCCATCATTAACTGGCAGGCAATTTATTTAGTTCCATTATTTCTACCCAGAATTACCAGAGTTATATCGTCAAAACGGGGAGCATCACCGACAAAGCGATGCACCCTGTCCAGGATAATCTGTAATATCGCGTTGGTTGATTTGTCGATATTTTGCTGTACGGTGAGGGCAAGCATTTTCCTATCGATGAATTCTCCCTCGTTATTTTGGGAATCCGACACTCCATCCGTATACAAAAGTAACTTCTCTCCGGGTGAAATCGATACCTCATCCTGACCCCATGTGTTATTTTCTTCAATCCCAAGCGGCATGCCCGTATTATTTAATACCTTAATGCCGTTATCAGTCGTAAATATATATGGAGGGTTGTGCCCAGCATTGGCATAAATAAGCACACCAGTGGTTGGGTCAAGCAACCCTAAAAATACCGTAACAAACAGGTTGGCGCGTGCATTACGCAGGATTTGCCGGTTTGCAGCGCTCAGAACCAGGGCTGGATCCTTGGGATACTCATCGGCATAGATCCTTATCAAAGTACTGCTCAATGCCATATAAAGGGCAGCACCTAGCCCCTTGTCCGCTACATCAGCAATCAGGATGCCCAATTTTCCATCCGGAAGATGAATAAAATCATAGAAATCACCCGCAACTTGCCGCGCAGGCTCAAGTGTCGCCGATAACTGCCAACCAGGTAAATCTGGGATGTTTTCAGGTAAAAAGCTAGCCTGGATGGTCCGTGCAAGATTTAACTCTTGCACTGTTTTTTGCATGGCCAGGGTCGCTGAATATGTTTCTGACTGGTGAATTGCGGAGGCGATCTGGGCGCCAAGTGATTGCACTGCCGGGAGCTGCATCCGAAAAGAACGGGTATCCCATGGAATATTCATGGTCTGCAGCTCAAGGAAGATCACACCAATTGGTTTGCCGCTTATCACGTCTGTGATCGGGCATAAGAAGGTTGGACCCAGATACGAAAGGTCAGGATTCCAGGCAAGTTTTTCTCTTGGCATAGATATATATACTTCATTTTTGCTTTGCATCCATTTCCACGCCAGTTCCCGTTCGAAAGAAAATGTCGGTGGTTCATGGAGAAGCATTCCTTTGGATTCAGTCCAAATCAGGATCCCACGCGAGGCGAACATGGATGTAACGTGCTGATGCAGTACTTCCGGTAGATCAGAAGAATCAGGTGAAGAATCCAGGATGGCTCTTCCTAACTTTTCCAATTGCTCAATCTGGTTCGTTTGCTGGCGACTGTATTCTGCTGCCTGGCTGAACCGTCTGGCAAGGAGAGCAGTCAACAGCAACCCAATGATTACAAACAGGAACTCCCACAAGCCTTCCCTGGCATAAACCCCAGCAGCCAGAATACCAAAAGGATCTGCCAGTGCAGGGAGGGTCAGACTTATTAAAAAGAATGAAATTGCAGGGTGTATCGGAGTATGCAATGCATTCTTTAAAGACCATATTACATATGCGATATACCCTGAATAAACCACAAATATCCCAATGTATTGGACAGAGATGGCTAAAAATGCCGGGATGATTGAGTTTATCGAAAAATCCTTAATTGGGATCGACCCGCCCACCCAAGCATAAACAACTAAAGCGACAAGGGTCGGTATAGTATCGACGGCTAAATCGGTTGTGAACATCCGCCCACGGTTCCAATACTCTAGTTTGGTTCTCTCACGGAAAATGGAGCTTATGAATGTATATACATCCCATATTATTTTTAACCACAGCGCGGTTGGACCAAGCAGCAAAATGGCTGCCCATACTGCCATCCCATCCAAAGCACCATCTGAATTGGCATACCCTCCCGACCTGATCTCCGTGATGTAGAAAAAACGCAAGCGATTAAATAAAAAAATGATTACCCCCATGAGCAGATATATTTGCCAGTCTTGGCGGATGGAATCCCAGCTTGATTCGTGTACCAGCCAGGCTAATCCTATTACAACCAATGGCAATGAATAGAGCAGGGTCAGCACATCTGCCGTCCCACTGATACGTTGCTGCCCGCTCTTACTTTCCAGGTCGGGCCGTACTTTTTTAGCCAATTGGTAAACTATATCGTTCATAATACAGGTCAGTCGAAAAGAAATTAAACCTTTGGATGAGTTGTAGACCTCTAAAATATCACAGTTAATTAGGGTATCTCATTTGCGAGGTACATTCCAAGCAATTCGATATTATAACTGAATCATTTTAATAAAAGGTTAGCTGATATTAAGCATAGGATGATTTCGCTCTGTTAGTGCAGCAAATGAAAAAAGTCCCCATTGACGATCCTGCATTTCAGCATTTCGATGACCTGGTTGGCTTTTCTATACTGATAATGCATGATCAGACGCGATTCCAAGCTTCTTTCAAATTCTTCTCGATCCAGCTCAATATTCCTGCCATTGGGGAAAACCCACAAGTCCAGGAACAAGTCGGTTAGTTAGTACTCCCCATTATCCTTTCGGATAGGGGTATCTACATCCACATAGTAACCCAGGTGATCTCCATCTGTCCCTACGAGTTGCATCACCGAAAACCACTCTTTGTCAAACAGGAATTTCCCCACTGAACTGACCAGGATGCCGTGCGGTATATACCCGTTCTGCCACCAATTCTCCTCACTCCATTTCAAGCTGGTATCAGCTGGAATGAGACTCAATGTCTTAAGCCTTATCGGATTATCATCAACCAATCTTTCCGTATACCGGGGATGCCTTTACCAGGGCGTGAGAAATTGATAACGATATCCATCTTTTTCTATTCACACTCTATCTTTTCCTTTGCTATCATCCTTCATTATTAAAAATCCCGGCTCAAATGAACCGGGAAGGAAGAATATTTAACCCATACCAAGTATGCTTAGAAAATGGTAAGCACAGCTTTGGCAGCCAGGTTCAGCAACGGTCCAGCTGCCAGACTGAGTACAACCACCAATATCGCGGCTGCAGCTGCGGTAGATCGCAACCAAAACTCTTTACGTGCGGTTGGTTCACCCTCCCGCATGTACATGATGACGATCACACGCAGGTAGAAGTAAGCCGATATCAATGAAGTGAACACTCCGATCAAAGCAAGGCCCATATACCCTCCCTCAATCACAGTGCTGAAAAGGTAAAACTTGCCCATGAATCCCAATGTGGGCGGTATGCCTGTGAATGAGAGCATGAAAACTGCCATTGAAGCCGCCAGCAGTGGGTATTTACGTCCCAACCCGGCGTAATCATCCAGGGCGAGGCCTCCACCCTCTGCTTTTTCCAGGGCAATTACCACGGCCCAGGCTCCGAAGCTGGTGAAGGCATATGCCGCCAAGTAAAACAGAGATGCACTAATCACTTCCTGATTGAGGGCTGCATTGCCAAAAGTAACCAACGCCATCATGATATACCCCGCATGGGCGATACTAGAATACGCGAGCAGGCGTTTAATATTGCTTTGAGCAATGGCAACTACATTCCCAAGGAACATGGTCAAAGCAGAGATTGTCCAAAAAACCATGGTTAATTCAGTTGCCAGACTGGGAAAAGCGGTAAGAAAGATGCGCAACAAAGCCGCAAAGCCACCAGCTTTAGCTCCGACTGACATAAAAGCCGAGACCGATGACGGGGCTCCCTGGTAAACATCCGGGGTCCACATGTGAAATGGAACTACCGCCACTTTAAATCCCAACCCCACCAGAATGAGCGCTGCCCCGAGAGTTAGCAATTGCATATTCGCAATGTTAGCGTTGATCGCATCGATGATTGCTCCGAGGTTGGTCGTGCCGGTTGCTCCAAAGACCAGTGCCACCCCAAACACTACAAAACCACCCGCAAATGCACCCATCAGAAAATACTTAAGGGCAGCCTCTTCCGACTCTTCCCGCGGACGGGCAAAACCTGATAACACGTATAAGGGGATGGAGAGAAGTTCCAGTGCCAGGAAGACCACAATCAGGTCATTGGCTTGTGACATCAACAGCATCCCACTGATCGAGAAGAGCAGGAGAATGTAATACTCGCCACGCTCGATATCCATCCGTCTCAAGTAGTCGAATGCGAGGGCAATCCCCGCCAGCCCACTGCTCAGAAATAAAAGCTGCAGGAAAGACGAGAAACCGTCATGGATGACCATCCCATTGAATCCGGAGGAGACCCATCCAGCCTGGGAAATCGTCAGTCCCAGGCAAAGCAGCAAGCCCAACGCTGCCAGCAATGCGGTCCAACTTTTGCGTCCTTTGGGAATGAACAAGTCTAACAGTAACAGGACACAACTCCATGCAATGAGCACCGTCATAGGCAGGATTACTTTAATGTTTAGCGTCAGATCGGATAAAGTCATTCCTCAGTCTCCTGCCAACCACCCATGCCCATTGGATAGTAATAATTTGGGTGGGGCATTTTATCGACGTAAAAGTAAATCTTCAGAGTCATTCCCATCATGGTATGCCTGCGCTGGCTGCCGCCTGAATGATATTCACCAATTTACCAACCGCTGGACCCATAATGGCAAAGAAAGGCTTGGGATACAGCCCGATCCAAAAGATAAAGATAAGTAGCGGAACCAGGGTGATGATCTCACGCCAGTTGATATCTTTGAGCAATTTATTCTCTTCCTTATCTAGTGGACCGAGGAATAGTTTCTGGAACATAAACAGCATATAAATTGCTGCCAATATGATACCGATCGATGAGATTGCAGCAAACCACGGGGAGATATACTCTGAACCAAACGAACCCAACAAGATGGTGAACTCGCCCACAAAGCCATTCAATCCTGGTAAACCCATGGATGACAATGTGACGATCAAAGTGAGGGCGCCATAAATGGGCATGACTTTCCATAGTCCCCCAAAGGCGTCCATCTCGCGGGTGTGCCTGCGCTCGTAGATCATACCAACGATAAGGAACAACGCTCCTGTGCTCAGTCCATGGTTGACCATCTGAAGTATGCCACCCTCAATGCCTTGCGCATTCAGGGCAAACAGACCCAACATAACGAAGCCGAGGTGACTCACCGATGAATACGCCACCAGTTTCTTAACGTCTTTTTGGGCATAGGAAACCGCGGCCCCATACAGGATGCCGATGGTGGCTAATCCCGCGATCCACGGAGCCAGCTTCACCGACGCACTGGGGAACATCGAGAGATTAAAACGTAGGAAACCATAGGTACCCATTTTCAGCAACACAGCTGCCAGGATCACAGAACCAGCTGTCGGCGCTTCGACATGTGCGTCAGGCAACCAGGAATGGAGTGGCCACATGGGGACCTTGATGGCAAAAGCAGCCGCAAATGCAATAAATAGCCAGAACTGGATATCGGCAGGGATATTCCCCCTGGCGACCAATTCAGTGACTGAGAAAGTACCTTGATTTATCCCAAGCCACAGAATTGCCAGGAGCATGAGAATAGACCCAGCCATGGTATACAGAAAGAACTTGACTGCAGCATACATACGACGAGGACCGCCCCACACACCGATCAAGAAATACATCGGTACCAGAGTAAATTCCCAGAAAATATAGAATAAGAACAAATCCAGGGCAACGAAGACGCCCACCATGCCCACCTCAAGCAAGAGGAAGAATATCATAAAGTCTTTGACCCGGTCTTGAACCGCGTTCCATGTTGAAATGATGGCAATGGGGATCAATAGTGTGGTGAGCATTACCAATAAGATACTCAGACCATCCACACCCAGGTGAAAATAGATGGTCCAATTGACAAACTGGAACCAGGGTGTGTTAATTTCCATTTGAATATCGGGGTTAGCTGGGTTGAAGTACGACAGCATGACCACCGCAATGCCAAAAGTTGCCAGAGTGGTAAGCAAAGCGACCCAACGAATGGCATTTTTCCATTCAGACTTCAAAAACAGAATCACCAGGATGCCTAGCAAAGGCAGGAAGGTCGTTAGAGTAAGGGGATGGAGTGCTAAGTTCATGTCTGTTCCTCGTTGCAGAGTAGCATTCCGCGGTTTGTAAACCGCGGTCTATCTTAAACGTATGATCAAATATCCAATGATGAAGACTACACCGATAAATATTGAAAGCGCATAGTTACGCACAAAACCGGTTTGCAATTTTCGCATCTGTGCTGACAGCTCTTTGAAGCCATCACCCAAGAAATTGCTAACCCCATCGATGATGCCCAAATCGATGGGACCAGACAGAAAACGGGTGAACCGATTAAAGCTGGCAGCAAGGACCGTATCGTGGAAGAAATCATGCCAGAATGCCTCGTCCACTTTTTCCGCCAGGAATTTGGAGAGCCATTGGTAGGGCTTAACCACCACGTAGCCGTAAAACTCATCAACCCAATATTTATTCTCAAGCAGTGTGAAGACTGGTCCCAACATGCTGCGCAGAGGGTCATCGGCGCGCTTGTTGATGGGTAATTTTTCCATGTCCTTAGTGCGGCGCATATATAGATACCAGGCCAGGGCAATCGCTGACACTGCAACTACAGTGGAAAGGATGGCTATCGTAAAATTAAAACCACCTGCTGCGGCTTCACCGCTCGCCCCACCCTCAGTCGCTACCTGGACAGCATGCTCCAGCCAGGTGGTGAATCCGTGCAGTGTGGGGAAATTCAGGAAACCACCGAAGAAGGAGAGAAATGCCAGGATGATCAATGGGATAGTCATTACTGGAGGACTTTCCTTTGCATGCGTGGCTGGCTCTGAACGTGATTCACCGAAGAAAACCATGAATATCTGGCGTCCCATGTAAAAAGCCGTGAGGAAAGCCGCAATGATCAATATCCAAACTATCATAGGATTCAGCGCGCTAGCTTCAGTCAGTATCTCATCCTTGGACCAGAATCCTGCCAATGGGACGATCCCTGCAAGTGCCAGCCCGCCAACCAGGTAAACCCAAAAGGTAGTCTTCATTTTGTGGCGCAGACCACCCATATTGCGCATATCCTGGGGGTCAAAATGACCTTCATGCTTCATCCGCTTGCGCAGGTTGGGGTCATGTTCCACCGTATGCTCACCACGTTCGATCCCCTGGATGACCGAGCCGGCTGAAAGAAAAAGTAAGGCTTTGAAAAAGGCATGCATTACCAGGTGGAACATGCCAGCAACGTATGCCCCCATGCCCACCGCAGCCACCATGAAGCCCAGCTGGCTGATCGTGGAATAGGCCAGAACCTTCTTGATATCGAACTGGGCGACCGCGATGGTGGCAGCGAATAAGGCAGTCACCGCTCCAACCATCGCAACCCAGTTTTGGGCAACCGGGACAAGTGAGTACAAGGCATGAGAACGTGTTATCAGGTAAACACCTGCGGTAACCATCGTAGCAGCATGGATCAAGGCTGAAACCGGGGTCGGGCCAGCCATCGCATCGGGTAACCATACGTAGAGCGGTATCTGGGCTGACTTGCCTGTCACCCCCAACAACATAAAGAGCGTGATTGCAAGAATGACCGCTGGTGCCACTTGTGGAGCAATGCTTGCAACTGAATCAAAGTCAAAGGAAAAAATACCATTGGCTGCCAGGGGTTGGAAGTACTTGAACATCAGGAAAGCAGCAATGAGAAATCCGAAATCACCCACACGATTGGTAATAAAAGCCTTCTTCCCTGCCAGTGCATTACCAATGCCGTCCTTGCCCTTCTCATACCAGAAGCCAATCAGCAGATAAGAACATAACCCAACCCCCTCCCACCCGACAAACAACATTATGTAGTTGTTGGCACTGACCAGTACCATC